>Ga0209514_10000261_pt1 | contig 116346 bp, 103 predicted proteins | sample Subgrocontami58m_FD_187452 | JGI IMG/M metagenome (GOLD analysis project Ga0209514, IMG submission 187452) | Subsurface groundwater microbial communities from S. Glens Falls, New York, USA - GMW37 contaminated, 5.8 m (SPAdes) (version 3) | ecosystem: Environmental > Aquatic > Deep subsurface... | reverse complement strand
TTCTCCCTTTAACCTTCCGGCGCTGGGCAGGTATCGGCTCCTATACTTCAGCTTACGCTTTAGCAGAAACCTGTGTTTTTGTTAAACAGTTGCTTGGGCCAATTCTGTGCCACCTTTCCATAAGAAAGGCACCCCTTATCCCGAAGTTACGGGGTTAGATTGCCGAGTTCCTTAACGAGGGCTTACTCGAACACCTTGGAACGTTTATTCCAACCTACCAGAGTCGGTTTGCGGTACGGGCGCTCCTACTTCAACGGCAACGAGGCTTTTCTTGACGGCCTGGGATGAGCTAAATCGCCTCGGGTCTCCCCTCAACTTCCCCCCACCTTCAGCTACAATATCCAGGGTGGATTTACCTGCCCCGGCGTCGCCTACAGTGAGTGACACACCATGTCCAATGGGTATGCATAGCCTGCCCTTCCGTATCCCCCCTTTGCCTCTGTAGAAACGGTACGGGAATAATAACCCGTTGTCCATCGCCTACGCCTTTCGGCCTCGGCTTAGGCCCGACTAACCCTACGCGGATTAACCTTCCGTAGGAAACCTCAGGTCTTCGGTGGGTGTGATTCTCACACACCTTGCGCTACTCATGCCGACATTCTCACTTCCCTCAGCTCCACCACGGCTCGCGCCGTAACTTCACTGCCAAGGGAACGCTCCCCTACCCTCTCCTTCCTAAGAAGGAAAGCCATAGCTTTGGTGGTGGACTTGAGCCCCGTTGGATTTTCGGCGCAGCACCACTCAACCAGTGAGCTGTTACGCACTCTTTAAAGGATGGCTGCTTCTGAGCCAACCTCCTGGCTGTCTGTGCAGTCCTACTTCCTTTCCCACTTAGTCCACGCTTGGGGACCTTAGCCGATGGTCTGGGCTGTTTCCCTCTCGACCACGAAGCTTATCCCCCGTAGTCTCACTCCCAGATTTTGGCTAATGGCATTCGTGGTTTGGTTGGAGTTGGTAAGATGTTATCTCCCTAGTCCATCCAGTGCCCTACCTCCATTAGCGATCGTCTGAGGCTGTACCTCAATACATTTCGGGGAGAACCAGCTATCCCCAGGTTCGTTTGGCATTTCACCTCTATCCACAGCTCATCTGACAGCTTTGCAACGCTGACCAGTTCGGGCCTCCACTTCGATTTTATCGAAGCTTCACCCTGGCCATGGATAGCTCACCTGGCTTCGGGTCTAATCCGTGCAACCTGGGGTTACCCCCTTCGCCCTATTAAGACTCGCTTTCGCTTTGGCTCCGTGACTAAAGTCACTTAACCAGCTACACAGATTAACTCGCCGGCTCATTCTTCAATAGGCACGCCATCACTCTTCCATTGCTGGAAAAGCCCTGACTGCTTGTCAGCACACGGTTTCAGGTCTATTTCACTCCCCTCCCGGGGTGCTTTTCACCTTTCCCTCACGGTACTAGTTCACTATCGGTCATCAAGGGTATTTAGCCTTGCCCTGTGGTCAGGGCGGATTCCCACGGGATTTCTCGTGTCCCGTGGTACTCAAGAACAGATAAGGAGCCTCCCCCTTTAATTTACGGGACTATCACCCTCTGTGGTGGCTCTTTCCAGAGACCTTCAACTGGGGTTTGGTTGGTAACTCCTTGACCTAGTCTAGGTTCGGTCTTACCTGCCTTACAACCCCCGATAAACATAGGCCCTAATGCCACTAAGATTATCGGGTTTAGGCTTTTCCCCTTTCGTTCGCCACTACTCAGGGAATTTTATCTTTTCCTCGGGGTACTGAGATGTTTCACTTCCCCCACTTACCTCCACCCAGCCTATGTGTTCAGCTGGGGGTACTCAGGGTTTGCCTGAGTGGGTTGCCCCATTCGGGAATCCCCGGCTAGGCTCGCTTGACAGCTCACCGGGGCTTTTCGCAGCCTGCTACGCCCTTCTTCGGCCCTTGATGCCAAGGCATCCACCGTGTGCCTTCACCTGCTTGACCTGTTTCAGATTTGATATTAGTCTATTAGTTTCTAATTGATTTGATGTTTGCTCTACTTATTCAGTTGTTAAGGTGCATAAAAAGACGGCTTGGTGATTAATCACCAAGCCGTTTGGCTCGGTTATATCACCAATCCTCTTTTACAAGGTTGCCGACCCTATCATCAATCAGTAACCCTCACAAAGAGGAACTATACCATATTTGATTGGTGTTGTCAACAACAAAATACGGAGATTTTTTGTTGACCTTACTTCCTAACCCACTCTTCTTGCCCAGGAGAGGGGGAGAAAAAGAAAGAGGAGCGAAGCCCCTCTTGGACTACGCTCCCTCAACCCCATTGAGAAAATCCAAAGCTAATATTTCAGATTTTCGGCAAATCTCATCAGCACTCAAGCAACCCAATTCATCAATACTTAGTTCAAACTTCATCCGGTCAATTATCTTGCAATCGTTCCGAATCCAGCTATTGATAGAGTTATGCAGGCGAATATAGGGATGCTTCAAATAATAGCCAAATCGGTTTCCATAGATGGGGTCAATGCACGTGCCCTTTGTGCTAACTATGTTAAGAACACCGTTGTGAATTTGACCACTGCTGCGCAAAGCTTTGATGACCTTATCCAGTTTCTTACCACAAGACTTTATTTGTTCAGTAACGGAATCCCTGATTGAAAGTGACTCTGGTCGCACTTCAATATTGAAACCTTTTCGCCCGCTGAAAAACACGCGAAGGTTTCCTTTGTCCACCTTGTGAGAATCTACTAGAATTCCTACTGCACACCGCGCGATACCTAATGCATCGCCTATGTCTTCTTCAGAGTTGTCTATATCTATCAAGAACGGACCTAGAAATGCAGCCTCTCTCGTCTTCACGTCAAAAACCTTTAGAGTTCTATATACATTAGCGTTGTTGCAGGCGCCCCGCCATTTATCGACATAATCTAACGAAGACACCGAGGGGTTATCAGAAGGCTCCTTACTGACCTCTAATGGACGATGCCACACTAACGACATGGGATTGTCTTCATCTTTAATCGGTCGATGGTGTCCCAGACCCACAGCTAGAAGATTGCCGGACGCGCTGTCAGGCAGCCACCAAAAATTTGAATCTTCTCGCACTTTACCCTTTACCATAGTTCCTCCCCCCAACAATTATTACCACTAGCTCCACTCACCTGCCTCAGGCCAGACGCGGGCAAGCTCTTTGACCAGGAGCGAGTGTTCGGGCTTTTTGAGGCCAGGGTCTTGCTCGAATAGTCTTATTGCTTCAGTGCGGGCTAGCTCAAGGAGTGCTACATCGGAGAGTTTGGCCATCTTCAGGTCGGGCAGGCCGCTCTGCCTTGTGCCGAAGAATTCGCCAGGGCCACGCAGCTTCAGGTCTTCTTCCGCCAGCTTGAATCCATCCTGGGTCTTCTCGATGATGTCCAAGCGCTGGCGTCCTATCTCGGAGGGGTTCTGTGCCAGCAGCATACAATAGCTCTGCTCCGGTCCCCGCCCCACCCGGCCGCGGAACTGGTGCAGCTGCGATAAGCCAAACCTATCGGCACTCTCTACCAGCATCACGGTGGCATTGGGGACATCGATACCCACCTCGATGACCGGTGTTGCCACCAGGATGTTCATCTCACCGGCACGGAAGTGGCGCATCACCTCATCCTTCTCGGCGGCGGACATCCGCCCGTGGAGCAAACCCAGCTTCAACTCAGGGAAGACCTCCCGGGACAGGCGCTCGTATTCCGCAATGGCCGCTTTGGCCTGAATCGCCTCTGATTCCTCAACCAGCGGGCAGATAATAAACGCCTGGCGCCCCTGGGCTACCTGGCGCCCGATAAAAGCGTAGGCACTATCTCTCTGCACGGGAGTGAGCCATTTGGTCTTGACGACCTGCCTTCCCGGGGGAAGCTGGTCAATCACTGACAAATCGAGGTCGCCGTATAGCGTCAGCGCCAGCGTACGCGGGATAGGTGTCGCCGTCATCACCAGCACGTGGGGGTTAAAACCCTTCTGGCGCAGGGCGGAGCGCTGCGTCACCCCGAAGCGGTGCTGCTCATCGACCACCACCAGTCCTAAACGGGGGAACTCGATTTCCTTCTGGATGAGGGCATGGGTACCGATGACAATGTCTATCCTCCCCTCATTGATAAGCTGCTGGACGGCTCGCTTTTTAGCCGGGTTTACATCACCGGTAAGTAAGGCGATGGTAATAGGATGAGCTAAGAGGCCGGAATAGCTCTGCCAGTAATCATCCTTCCCGCTCAAATCTCCGCTCCGGGAGAGAAGCTGGCCGATGGTGGTAAAGTGCTGTTCGGCCAGGATTTCGGTGGGGGCCATGAAAGCTCCTTGGTAGCCGTTGGCGACGGCCACCAGCAAAGCTGCCGTTGCTACTACCGTCTTGCCACTACCCACCTCCCCCTGCAGCAACCGTGACATCGGATTTGGCTTCTCTAAATCGGTCAGTATCTCCTTGAGGGACTTGTCTTGAGCGGAAGTCAAAGCGAAGGGTAGCGACCTGATGAATTTCCCCAGCATTACTGAATCGCTCGCTAACCGGTTGCCCGGCTGGCTTTCCTGCCAGGCGCGTTTTTTATTCAACACGCCGAGCTGAAGTAAGAAAAGCTCATCAAAAGCCAGGCGAACCCTTGCCCGTGACTTCACCGTTTCATCTTCGGGAAAGTGTGCCTGGCTGATTGCCTGCGGTAGCTCCAGCAGCTTCTGCCGTTCCCTTAGCCCGGCAGGCAGAAAATCGGGTAGCTGCCCTGCCCAGAGGTCGACGACCTCCTTCATCAGCTTTCTCACCTGGCGGGGGTACAATCCCTGGGTGAGCGGATAAAGGGGCACCAGACGCCCGGCGTGAATCAGCTCCTTATCCTCCACCAGCTCCCACTCCGGGGATTCAAAGACATGCCTGCCTTTGAACAGACCCACCCGGCCGCTGATGACGAGCCTGGTATTGGTCACCAGTTTCCTGGCCAGATAGGGGTTATTAAACCAGACCACCCGGACATTGCCCGTCTCATCGCCGACGACCGCCTCTGTGCTCCTCCGGTTGCCCAACCTGGTCTCATAGGCTTGCCACACGTTGGCTAAAATAGTTTGCTCCTCCCCTTCGACAAGCTGGGAGATAAACTTCCTCTGGCTGTAATCGAGGTGACGGTGCGGGAAGAAATAGAGCAGGTCTCTCACTGTCCTGATGCCGAGCTTATTAAACCTGGTAGCGAGGGTTGAGCTGATGCCTTTTATTGTCGTGATTGGCGCATCAATGGATTGAGCAACTATTCGCTTCTCTTTTCTGGTGACTGCAGGTGGGTGGCTGGCAGCCACAACCCGGCGAGCTTCACTCTTTGGGCTGGATTCTAACTCATCCAGGAAGGCCAATACGCTCTTTGTCCATTCTTGACGCTGCTCTTTGGTTAACGAAGCATAGCTGGATTTCGCCAGGAGCAGCTTACTAAAACGTCGGACAAGCTGGGACGAAGTTACTGACTCCATCGCCTGTGGTGTCCAGTTACGGAGGAATTTATCCAGGCCACCGATGACGGCGGAATCAGCGTAACCCCTCTTATCCTCAAGCTGTAGCACTTTACGTAACGGCTCAGCATTTATGGGCAAGGTTTGCCTCCAAGACGGGTTATAAACCCCTCACCCTGTATCCCTCTCCCCTTAACAAGGGGAGAGGGAAAAAAGTTAAGAGAGGGGGCGAAGCCCCCTCTCTTAACTACACCCCCTTTCCCTTCATAAGGGAAAGGGGCAGGGGGATAGGTTATTAGACCATCTCAAGGGTGAAGGATTTTCGGAAAGGGGGTGACGCTATTTCAATCCTCATATAAATACCCTGGGCATCCAGCTATTTCTTTTCGGCTTCGAGAACAGTCAGGGCGATGGCGCCGGGCCCGCCGTATACCCCCAGCACCGGGCTAACCGTAGCCCGGAAGATGCGTTCCCTGGGAAAGTGCGAGTTAAGGCGCTCGGCCAGCTTATCCGCTTCATCTGGCGTCGTCGTGTGCTCGATGGCCAGCTCCTCGATATTCTTGAAGCCAGTGACAAAATTATGAAGATAGTCCATGCCGGAGGCCAGGGAGCGTACCCTGGTCAACGGGGCCATTTCACCATCCTTCACAGTTAGCAGCGGCTTGACTGAAAGCAGTGCTCCCAGTAGCCCTTGGGCTTTACCGATACGCCCACCCTTGGCCAGGTACTTCAGGGTGTCAAAATAGACGACAAAGTGTGAGTGGGGCATTGTCCGGCGTACCAGGCTGGCCACCTCATCCAGCTTGGCGCCGGCCTGGGCGGCCCGGGCGGCAGTAATCACTATCAGTCCCAGGCCCATCGCCACTGCCTGTGAGTCAATGACTTCAATACGGCATTTCTTCGTGACCAGGCTTTTGGCGTTCATCGCTGATTGGTAGGTGCCGCTGAGCTTGGTGGAGAGGGTAACTACCAGGATTTCATCGGTTACTTCGGCCAGTCTATTGTAGACGCCAAGAAAAGAGCTGGGTGGGGGCTGCGTGGTCGTGGGCCAGATAGTATCGTGAGTCAGCCGGTGATAGAACTCATCGGTAGTGATGGTAACGCGGTCAAGAAAGGACTCACGACCAAACATCACGGTTAACGGCACAATGGTAATCCCCAGCGCCTGGGCGACTTCACTGGTGATGTCAGACAGGCTGTCGGTAATAATCCTGACGGTCATTTAAGAACCCTCCCCTTTCTAGTATCCTGGCGAAACAAGCCTCGTGTTTCGCTATTCAATGGAGACGATATAGTGATAGTGTGGCTGACCACCACGAACTATCTCAACCTGGAGTTGCGGGTAGTCCTCGCCAATACTGGTGCTAACTTTTTCCGCCTCGGCTGGCTTGGTATCTGCCCCGTAGTAGATGGTGACAATCTCGCTTTTTTTTAAGTTTAGCTTGGCCAGTATCTTCTTGAGGACATCGGCCGAACTACTACCGGCGGCCAGCAGCTCCCCATCGAGAAGACCAATCGCCTGGTTCTTTTTGATAGCTAGCCCGTTTAACTTGGTTGAGCGCACGGCCCGGGTAATCTCGACAGTTCTTACTTTGGCTTGGGCCTCTCTCATCAGCTGGACGTTACTTTCAAAATCGGCCTCATAGTCAAAAGCTAAAAGGGCAGCTACTCCCTGCGGTATCGAGTTTGTCGGCACTATCTCTACCTTTTTATCGGTGAGCGATTGAACCTGTTGGGCGGTCAGGACAACATTCTTGTTATTGGGTAGAACAATAACATTGTCCGAGTCAACCGTCTTTACTGCCTGGAGCAGCTCTTTAGTGCTCGGGTTCATTGTCTGCCCGCCGGGGATGAGAGCGGTTACCCCCAGGCTGTTAAAAACGTCAGCCAGCCCCTCCCCGGCGATTACGGCAATAGTCGCAATATTAAGGGTGGGCATCCTTTCTTTCTGCATGGCCAGGTAGTCTTGATGCTGCTCATCCATATTCCGGATGTTTACCTGGTGCAACGTGCCCAGGGAAGTGGCATAGCGGATAACATTCCCCGGGTCTAAAGTGTGGATATGAACCCTGGCGGTAGTTTCACCACCAACAACGATAAGGGATTGCCCCTTCTTCTTGAGTTTTGCCCTTAGCTCATCGGGATTAAACTTTTCCCCCTTGAGTAAGAACTCGGTACAATACCCGTACGGCACTTCTTCCACGGCCGATATCCGCGGCAACTTTACCGATAGCGGGATATTGCTGGCAATCATCTGGGGCTTACGGAAGCGCATCATCTCCGTCTCGCCTCTGAGGTAGCGCAGGGCTCCTTCCAGAATGGTGTGCAGCCCCTGTCCTCCGGCATCCACCACTCCGGCCTCCCTCAGTACCGGCAGCAGAGAGGGGGTATTAGCCACTGACTCACTGGCAGCATCAACCGCTACCTCCATCACGGCAATGACGTCACTGCCGTTCCTCATTTGTCTCTGTGTAGCTGCGGCGACATCTTTCATGACGGTCAGAATCGTCCCTTCTACCGGGTTACTTATTCCCCGGTAGGCCATGGTTGATGCCTGCTGCAGGGCCATGGCCAGGTCGCTTCCGGTGAAGGCTTTCTTGTCTTTCAAGCCCTGTGCCAGGCCACGCCATATCTGTGACAGGATAACGCCACTATTACCCCTGGCCCCCATCAGTGCCCCGTTGGCGATAGCCTGGGCTACGGCTGAAGCGCTCGTTTCTGTACTCTGGTAGGCCTCCTCGATACTGGAGCGCATGGTCATGAGCATGTTGGTACCGGTGTCACCATCGGGTACCGGGAAGACATTCAGGGCATCAATATCGGCGGCGCTCTTCTCCAGCCAGCCCGTCGCTGTCTCGAACATCTCTCTTAGTTCTTGACCGCTAATTGATTCAGTCTGTTTCATTCTGTTCCATCCTCGGGGGTGATGCGAGATTGTCGGTTAAACTCATTCGCTTAATCTCCCTCTCCTCAGAAGAGAGGGAGGACACGTTCTTCAACAACCTCAATACTTCAACCTTGCCAAGTCCGCTTCGCTATGATACTATAAAGAGCATATTACCGTAAGCTTAAGCCAACGGTCAAGGGGGAAGAGATTTGAAGTGCGATTTTTGTGATAAGTTACCCCATTTCGGGGATAATATAAGCCACTCTAAACACCATACGGCTCGCCGCTGGTTGCCTAATATTCACCCGGCGACACTTCTCATTGATGGTAAACGGAAGCGGGTCAATCTTTGTACCCGGTGTTTGCGCACCTACCACAAGATTGAGGAGAAGTCAGTAGCTAACCCAGGCTAGCTCGTAACCGTGCCATTGCTTCCGCGACGGTTTGTTTTGAGTTAAACACGGCTGACCCGGCGACCAGTACCCTGCCCCCGGCCTGCACTACCCGGGGAGCGATTTCAGCATTAATACCCCCGTCCACCTCTAGCTCAGCGGTGATTCGCCTTTCATCCAGTTCCGCCCGTAACCGGGCTATCTTATCCAGCATCCCCTCAATAAAAGTCTGCCCGCCAAAGCCCGGGTTGACGGTCATCACCAGTACTAAATCAACTTCAGGCAGGATTTCAGTAACAGTTTCTATTGATGTGCCCGGATTGAGGGCGACTCCGGCCTTAACCCCTGATTCTTTGATTATCTGCACTACCCGGTGAATGTGGGGACAGGCTTCAATATGGACGGTGAGAACATTGGCTCCGGCCTCGGCAAAATGCTTGATATAGCGCTCCGGTGCTTCAATCATGAGATGGACATCCAGCGGCTGGCTGGTGTAGGAGCGGACGGCAGCGACGACGGGTGCCCCGATAGTCAGGTTGGGGACGAAATGTCCGTCCATCACATCAATGTGAATATAGTCGGCCCCGGCTTCAGTGACCTCCGCTACCTGCTCACCAAGCCGGGCAAAATCAGCCGATAGGATGGACGGAGCAAGCTTGATCAGGTTACAATGCAGGTACTTCTCCAGTTCGTCAATGGCTGCCAGGTCTTTGCTATCACCATGTTGTCTCAGCAAGTTGAAGATATCCTTATCGCCGCCGTGAAACAATCTCGCCAACAAATCATCCAGTTTTTCGGTGCTAATCCCCAGCCCGGTGGCGTACTTATCCATCACGGTTTCAGGGGTGACTTCGTACAGCTCGGCAACAACCTGTACCGCTCTTTCCCTTCGCGCGGAGATAAAGCTGGCATCCCTTAATGTCGGGTCCTCGTCCATGACCCTCACCAGCAGCAGGATTTGTTCCATCTCTTTGGACATCAAGCTCTCCCTGGTTTCCTCAGATATTTATCTATTTAGCAACCTCACCCCCTTAATCCCCTCTCCTTCCAGGAGAGGGGGAGGAGGTTTTGAAGAGAGGCTCTGCCTCTCTATAGCTCTCCTGGTTTTGCTTGTTGCCCAGTGTAACTGGCATCTTTTATTCTCCTCTCCTCTTTCGAGGGAGAGATTTTAGAGAGGGGGCGAAGCCCCCTCTTATCTCTACTCCCCTTCCCTTCTTAAGGGAAGGGGGACAGGGGGATAGGTTCTACATAACTAACTTTAGCTCTCGCCCAGTATTTCCCTGGCTTGATGTAATGCTTTCTTTACCTGGTCAGGTGCCGTGCCGCCGGTATTATCCCTGGCAGCAAGCGAGGATTCGACCGTAATGGCATAGACATCGTCTTCAAACAATGAGGAAAATTGTTTGTATTCGGCCAGCTTTAGCTCGCTGAAGGTTTTGCGATTCTCGGCGGCATAGCTCACCAGCCGGGCAACAATATCATAGGCAGTGCGGAAGGCGGCACCCTTCCTGACCAGGTAGTCCGCCAGGTCGGTGGCCAGCATATAGCCCTGTCTGGCGGCCTGCCCCATATTTTCCCCTTTCACCCGCAGGGTTTTGAGCATACCGGTAAACACCTCCAGCGTGGCGAGCAGGGTATCGATGGTATCGAAGAAACCCTCTTTATCCTCCTGCAAGTCTCGATTGTAGGCAAGGGGGAGGGCCTTCATCGTGGTCAGCATTGCCATGAGGTGGCCATAGACCCGCCCGGTCTTGCCGCGGGCCAGCTCGGCAACATCCGGGTTTTTCTTCTGAGGCATAATACTCGAGCCGGTGGCATAAGCCTCATCAAGCTCAACAAAACTAAACTCGGTCGTCGACCACAGGATAATCTCCTCGGCCAGCCGGGAGAGGTGCATCATGCTGATACTGGCGGCGGCTTCATACTCCAGGATAAAATCCCGGTCGGAAACAGCGTCCATGCTATTCTGGCTGAGCTGGCTGAAGCTCAACTCCCTGGCGAGGAACTCACGGTCAATATCATAGGTAACTCCGGCCAGGGCACCGCTACCCAGTGGCAAGACATCGGCCCGCTTCAGACAATCCTGAAACCGCTCGCCATCCCTCTGGAGCATCTCAAAGTATGCCAGGAGGTGGTGAGCGAGCAGTACCGGCTGTGCCCGTTGCCAGTGGGTATAGCCGGGCAGAATCACGTCCTGGTTCGTTTCCGCCACCTCAACCAGGGCTTGCTGGAGCTTTCTCAAGCCGGCCAGTGTATCCGAGATGGCCTTCTTGGTATAGAGGCGCATATCCAGGGCTACCTGGTCGTTGCGCGAGCGGGCGGTGTGGAGCTTGCGTCCAACTTCACCGACCTTCTCGACGAGTCTGGCTTCGATATTCATGTGGATGTCTTCCAGGTCTGGTTTAAAGAGAAATTGGCCCTTGTCCAGTTCTTCTTTAATTGAGGTGAGGCCGTCAACGATAACCTCGGCGTCTTTCCCGGAGATAATGCCCTGCCTGGCCAGCATTTTGGCATGGGCGATACTGCCGGCGATGTCGTAAGGGTAAAGTCGCCAGTCGAAGGAGATTGAGGCAGTAAATTCCGTCACCAGCTTATCGGCCGGCTTACGGAAGCGACCCCGGATATAGCTCATTTGGTGGCTTTCCCTCTCTTTTTCGGTGCCGCCTCTGGCGGCTCTATCGTTTGCACCTGCGCCTGGTTTCTCACCGGTAAACCCCAGATGTGAATGAAACCGGGTGAAGCACTCTGGTCGAACTGGTCGCCCTCGTCATAGGTGGCCAAACTGTAGTTATAGAGCGAAAAGGGAGATTTGCGCCCGACGACGGTGGAGCTTCCCTTGTAGAGCTTGAGTCGCACTGTACCGCTGACAAACTGCTGTGTGCTGCGGACATAGGCCGCCAGGTCATCGCGGAAGTGAGTAAACCAAAGGCCATTATAAATGAGGTCGGCGTACTCTATTGCCACCTTCTGTTTGAACCGTAGCTGGTCTTTGGCCAGGGTCAGCGCTTCCAGAGCCAGGTGTGCCTGCAGCAGTACCGTTGCCGCCGGGGCTTCGTAAATCTCCCTGGATTTTATTCCCACCAGCCTGTTCTCGACGTGGTCAATCCGGCCGATGCCATGACTGCCGGCCAGCTCATTCAGCCGCTGAATCAGGCGGACGCCATCCAGTTTCTTACTATTAAGGCTAACCGGGATTCCCTGCTCAAAGCCAATCTCGACGTACTCCGGTTTATTCGGCGCCTGGTCCGGCGACTTTGTCCAGGTATAGGCACCCTCCGGCGGCTCGACCCAGGGGTCTTCCAGGGCGCCGCACTCGATGGCCTTTCCCCAGAGACACTCGTCAATGGAATAGGGACTGGAGACGGTGACCGGAATGGGAATGCCGTAGCGCTGGGCATATTTGATTGTTTCCTCCCGGGTCATCTTCCATTCCCGGGCCGGGGCAAGAATCTTCAGGTGTGGTGCCAGGGCGTTGACCCCCACCTCGAACCTTACCTGGTCGTTACCTTTGCCTGTGCAGCCGTGGGCGACGGCGGAAGCCCCTTCCTCCAGGGCGGTATCAGCAAGGAGCTTGGCCATCAACGGGCGGGAGAGAGCCGTCGCCAAAGGGTATTGTCCCTCATAGATAGCATCTGCCTGCAAGGCCGGGAAAACATAATCTTTGACGAAAGTTTCCTTGGCATCAACCACTATCGCCTTGAGGGCACCAACCTTGACTGCCTTCTCCCGGACGGCAGAGAAATCACGCTCGTTACCGACATCGATGGTGAGCGCGACGATTTCCACGCCATATTTCTCTTTAAGCCATCTGATTGCGACCGAGGTATCCAGACCGCCGCTATAGGCCAGCACCACTTTATGCGCCATTTTTATTCTCCTTTAAACCGCACCGGAACACTAGAATGTCTCTACCTTCCCGCACTTTTCACACACCCTTCTACCCGAAAAAGTTCTTAAACCCCACTTATGGATTACGCAGGGTTTCTCCACTTTCTTTTCGTATTTGCTTGTTTTCTTTTTCTTCTTAATCGCTTTGTCTCCTCATGGTATGTTACCTTCATCGGGATTGGTGTACCTGTCTGGTTAATTACTGAACCAACGACTGCTTCAACACAGATTGTCAATTATAGACGACCTTATCCTCTTAAATCCTACCGTCATTCCAGCGCAGGCTGGAATCCAGGGGCAGGGTGGTATCTGGATTCTGGCCTTCGCCAGAATGACATGCTTCTTTTTTAATTGTGCCACCAATGTCATGAGCCATTCTATAATGAGACTATCCTTAACTCCCCCTTCTCATCAGGAAGAGGGTCAGGGGGATGGGCTCCGGCTGAAGCGTACCGTAACTGAACACGCTTTTCAAGAGCTATTTTACAACTATTTGCCAATACTGGATAGGGCTTTATCCAGGATAGCCAATGCGGCATCGATTTCCTTCTCGCTGATAATCAGCGGCGGCATAAAGCGCAGGGCATTTGGCTTCACCCGGTTGAGCAGCAGCCCCTGTGCCAGGCAGGCCATCACCACGGACTGGGCAATATCACTGTTAAACTCGATGGCGACCAGCAAACCACGCCCGCGTACATCAGTCACGAAGGGGTATTTCTCTTTCAGCTTCCCCAATCCCTTGACCAGGTGCTGCCCGACTTTCCGGGCGTTGCCGGGAATATCATGCTCGATAATAAACTTCAGGGTGGCATAGCCGGCAGCACAGGCCACCGGATTCCCGCCAAAGGTGGAGCCGTGCTCACCCGGCTTGAAGACAGAAGCCCGCTCCGTCGCCATGATAGCACCGATAGGCAGGCCGCTGCCCAGGCCCTTGGCGAGAGGCATGATGTCCGGCTCGACGCCATACTGCTCGTAGGCGAAGAGCGTTCCCAGCCGGCCGATACCGGTTTGAATCTCATCCAGGATAAGCAGGATACCCTTCTGGTCGCACCAGACACGTACTGCCTTGAGATAGTTATCATCAGGGACGTTCACGCCCCCCTCACCCTGCACCGGTTCCAGCATCACGGCACAGGTTCGTTCCGTGGTGGCAGCCTTGATGGCCTCGATGTTGTTATATTCAACATGGGTAAATCCGGTAGGCATCGGGGCATAGGGCTGTTGAAATTTGGGCTGGCCGGTGGCGGCGGTCATTGCCAGTGTGCGACCATGGAAGGAGTTTAAGGCGGTGATGACCTCGTAGGCCCCGTTCAGCTTCAGCTTTCCCCAGCGGCGGGCCAGCTTTACCGCTCCCTCGGTGGCTTCTGCCCCGCTATTGCAGAAGAAGACTTTATCCAGGCGGCTGTTTTGCACGAGAAGCTCCGCCAGCTGAATCTGGGGGATAGTAAAGAACTGGTTCGAGGTCTGAATGAGGGTGTTTACCTGCTCGGTTACGGCCTTAGCTACCGCCGGATGGCAGTGTCCCAGGCTATCCACCGCCCATCCGGCAACGAAGTCAAGATACTCCTTGCCGTCTTCATCCCAAACCCGTGCGCCCTCTCCCCTCACCAGCGTTACCGGTATACGCTCGACCGTATTCATAAAGTATTTCTGGGCTAGCTCCTGCCATTTACTCATCTTCTTTCTCCAAGTCTTCTTGTTGCCTTCTTATTTACCGCAGTATTTTAGTATTTCTTTATCTATCCTAACAAATTAGAATGGGGCAAGCAACAGGCGGGCGGCGACCAGCACCAACCCGACGGCAAGTAGCCTCACAATCCAGACATCCGGGACATTGTGAGACAGGCGGGCGCCGAACTGTGCTCCGATAATAGCTCCAGCCGATAGGACTGCCGCCCGGCGGACGCCTTCGGTAAATGCTCCTGAGACGATATGAACGGTAACTGCAGAAAAGGTCGTGATTGCCACCACGAACTGGGATGTCGCTGTGGCGACATGAGCCGGGAAACCAAGCACCTGGGTGAGCGCCGGAACATGCAAGATGCCACCACCAATGCCTAATAGACCCCCAATAAAACCCACCCCGAAGGCAATGGCGATACCCTTGACCAGGTTGAATGAGTACGTCGAAACGGTACCGTCCCGGTGCACGATGGTCCGGCTGGTCCGGCCTATCCCGGTGAGCCCTCCCGTCTGGCGTCTCTCCGGTTTTACCAGCAGGTAAACAGCGACGATGATGAGGGTTATGCCAAATATAATCTGGAATACGCTCCGGTTCAGCATCGAGGTTATGCTTGCCCCGACGACAGCGCCGGGCACACCGGCCAGGGAGAACAGGATACCGGAACGGTAATCGATGCGCTTGAGACGTCCATAGGCGATTGAGCCGGAGAGCGAACTAAGAAAAGCCACGGTGAGTGTAATACTGGTAATGGTGGCTGGAGTCGCCTTGGGATAAAGGAATAATAGTATGGGTACCAGCAAAAAACCGCCGGCGGTACCGATGAGTGCGCCAAAGGCGCCTACCCCAAGCCCGATTACCCCCAGCAGAAACCAAATCATCTCGTTTCTGGCTACCTTTTCTGGTTAAACTCGGTAATATGCCAGCCTGCTCAGGCTCGTATTACTGTCCCGCTACTATCGCCGGTTATCTCCCTCAACAGGGCATGTGGTTGCCGGCCATCGATGATACTGGTAGAGGTACACGCCGCTAAGGCGGTGAGGCAAGCCCTGACCTTGGGAATCATCCCGCCGGAGGCTACCCCGGAAGCCATCAGCTCTCCGGCTTCACCGGGTGATAACCTGCTTAAGAGCTTGCCGGTGCGGTCAAGGATGCCGGTAACATCCGTCAAAAAGATAAGTCTTTCGGCACCGATGGCGGCAGCAATCTCGCCGGCCACCGTATCGGCATTGAAATTAAGCGTGCTTGGCGTCTCTGCCGGTCTATCCACGGAGTGCAGACCGACCGGGGCGACTACCGGCACAAAGGCTGATTTTAAGAGAGCCTCCAGGGGAGCCGGATTTACCCTGACGACGGCACCAACATAGCCCTTTTCTTTATCGCTTATTCTCCCCTCGATAAGCGCTCCATCTACGCCGCTGATGCCCACTGCCCGTCCCCCCATCCCGGTGATGGCAGCGACAATCTCCTTGTTGACCAGACCGGCCAGCACGGCGGTGACTACCTCAAGAGTCGGCTGGTCGGTGACCCGTTCACCCTGGACAAACCGGCTGGGGATATTCTGCCTGGCCAGCCACTCCGTAATCAGCTTGCCGCCGCCATGCACCACCACCAGTGTCCTGCCCTGGCGCTGGAGCTTGACGATATCTTCCATGGTAGTATCGTGGCTACCTAATGTCGAGCCGCCGATTTTGACGACAATCGCTTTATCCACTCTTTACTCTCACCTGAAGGTTAACTTCTTTAAGTCATGTACTCGCTGTTAATTTTGACATATTCCTCAGAGAGGTCGCAGCCCCAGGCCGTCGCCGAAGCGGTGCCCAGGTTGAGATGCAGCTTTATCAGTATTTCACTCTGCTTCAGCGCCCGGACGACACTTGGCTCGTCAAAAGACAAAGGGCGACCTCCCTTTACCAGGCTAATACCGCCGATGGCAAGGTCAATCTTGTTTTCCACGACCTCTACCCCGGCGCGGCTCATGGCGGCAATAACTCGTCCCCAGTTGGGGTCGGCACCATGTATTGCCGTCTTGACCAGAGATGAGCCGGCCACGGTGCGGGCGACCAATCTGGCATCTACCAGACTGGTGGCACCATCTACAGTGACCTCGATAAGTTTGGTGGCACCTTCGCCATCATGGGCGATGGCCTTGGCCAGGTGGATACAAACCTGGTTGAGGGCTTGCTGAAAGGCCGCCGATGATGCACTCTCCGGCGTAATGGGCTGGTTGCCGGCTTGCCCGTTCGCCATGATTATCACGGTATCACTGGGGCTGGTGTCTCCATCTACGGTAACCATGTTGAAGGAGATATCCGCCGCCTTTTGCAGTGCCTCCTTGAGGAATTCTAACGTCACGGCGGCATCGGTGGTTAAAAAGCAGAGCATGGTGCCCATGTTAGGGTGAATCATCCCGGCACCCTTGGTAATACCGCCGATGGTAAACCGGCTATCGTCCGTAGTAACCTTCACCGCCGCCTCTTTGGGGACGGTATCAGTGGTCATTATCGCCCTGACCAGGTCATGCCCGCCATCCTCTCCCCTGGTAAGAACAATCTGGTTGAGACCGGCTCTGATGAGGGGCATGGGCAGGGTTTGACCGGTGACGCCGGTGCTGGCGACCAGGACATCCTCCGGTGATACTCCCAGGCACCTGGCGGTGAGAGCGGTCATCTCCTCCGCATCGGCCATGCCCTGCTCACCGGTGTAGGCATTGGCGCAACCACTGTTGGCCACCAGGGCGATCGCCCTGCCTTTCTTCAGTCGTTGCTGGCATAACACCACCGGTGCCGACTTTATATGGTTGCTGGTAAAGACTCCGGCAGTGACACAGGGTACTTCGGCAAAAAGGATGCCAAGGTCGAGGCGGGGTTGGTTTGTTTTCTTTATCCCGGCGCAGGTGGCCCCGGCACAAAACCCCGGCGTCGAGGTGACCGTACCCCCCGGAATAGACTCAATTTTAGCTTTCATAGCTTAAACTATAGCATACTAAACATACCGAGGCAATGACACTGCCGGAGGCTATTTAGCATTGTTTCGTAACCTCACCCCCTTAGTCCCCCTCTCCTTTTTTAAGGAGAGGGGTAGAAGAAGAAAAGAGGGCTACGCCCTCTTAAAACACCTTTTCTTACCGCTCCGGGGTGGAAGAGATTTTAGAGAGGGGGATAGGCTAATCAAGACTCTGTTCTCGCCATTGACACTAAAACCGAGGGCGTTCTAAACTGTTGTTAATTGAGTTTGTTAGCAACCTATCCCCCTACTAGCCCCCTTCCCTTCACAAGAGAAGGGGGAGTGTAAGAAAGAGAGGGGCTTCGCCCCTCTCTAAATCTCTTCCCTCTCCCCTTAACAAGGGGAGAGGGATAAAGGGTGAGAGGTTATAAATAACCTTTAGGGAAAGAGAATGGCAGAAAAAGAAGAACTAGTTAAAGACAATCTTCAAAGGTTAATTGCAAGAATGAAGGAGGTTGGCTATCACGAACATTGGGCGAGACTAACCTTCGAATACGTCAGTCACCTTTAAGAAAAAGGTGTGCTGGCTGTGGATAGGCTAGTGCAAAGATTAGAACGTTGCACTAAAGGTAGTGATAAAAAGGAGTGCTGGGAAGTGCTTATGGAGGGGAGGTTCGCTGCTACGCTTGCTCATAATAATTTTTCAGGAATTGAAGTAGAGTATTGTAGTAATGGGCCAGACATCAAGGCTACATGGAATAGAAATACAGTCTACTTTGAAGTAACAAGAAAACGCTCTCTTGAAGATGAATGGGCAGATGAGCGGGAACCTTTTATCAGGTCAGCTGTTGCATCGCAGGACAGCATTAAGAACATCATCAGCAAGATTGAGGCAAAATTAAAGCAACTAAAAAATGCCGAAATAAATATCGTCGTATTATGTAGTTCTACAATAGCAGTAGATGAGCATGATATTAGAGAAGCATTTAAGTTAATTGAGAAAACACCAAAGGAATACAAAAAACTAAGTGGGATATTGTTTACTAATGATTATGGCGTTGACACTGCAACGCTGAAACAATTCTACTTGTTTAAAAACGATAAGGCTTCAAAACCGTTAGGGCTTCGCCTTACTAAGAAGCTAGAGTCTCTGCTTGAGCAAAACCGCAAGAAGCTGCAAAGGGAAAATGAAGAGTTAGCTGCTGCGTTCAAGAAATTAAGCCCCAAGAAAGTTTATAAGTAAGCCAAACAGATAACTCTATATAGCTGGTATACCTGAAAAGTCTTATTTAGCTAACCACCCCCTCACCAACTCCATTTCTCCCTGTTTAGATGTTACCTCTCCATCAAGCCTCGCTTCGTGGAGGCGCTGGAGGATTTCTTTCATCTGCGGGCCGGAAGGTATGCCCAGTTTTAACAGGTCGTTGCCGGTGAGGGCTGGCTTGATGTTGCGTAGCTTATTGAGATATAGCTCAATATACCTTCGAGTTGCTGCTGAATCAGTAGCCAGTGCATTGGCGGTGATGGCCGTCGCCGTGTAGCCGTGAAGCAGCCGGTAGACGGCACTTGGTCTAAGGTCAGGGTCGGTTAACCCGCCAAGTTTCACTTTCAAGCTGGCCGAATCTCGCAGTGACTGGGTGATGGACTTAGGCAACCGGAGATAGGCAATCAGCTCGCCCGTCTCTTCGCCAGTCAACCGGTAAGCCAGCAGCGCCAGGTAGAGCTCCAGCGATGGTACGCCGGGCAAGCTCAGCTTACGGGCTTGCCCGAACTTCTGCACCATCCAGTCGTCACCCTTCAGCCCGGGATTTAGTTTGGCCAGCACGCCTAGCTCCTGGGCACGGTGGAGGACTTTCTCAGGTAACTCCTCTCGCAGGGCAAGCTCCAGCTCATGGCGGATACGATCGCCACTGATGGTCGCCAGCATGGGCACATCCCGTTGGAATCGCTCCAGGGTATTTGCTTCCAGGCTAAAGTCCAACCGTTGCTCATAGCGCAGCCCGCGCCAGAGACGGGTGGCATCATCGATGAAGCTTTTCTCGTGCAGGATGCGGATAAGTTTAAGCTCAAGATCGCGCTTGCCTCCGTAAAGGTCGATTAGCTGCCCGTAGCGGGCGGGGCCAAGCTCGATAGCCATCGCATTGATGGTGAAGTCACGCCGGAAGAGGTCGGCGGCTAAAGAGCCGGGCTTTACCTGTGGCAGCGCCCCCGGTCTAGCGTAGGTCTCGGAGCGCGCCGTCGCCAAATCGATGCTCCATTCGTCCCATTTGAGAGTGGCGGTATTGAAGTGCGAGTGAGTGATAAGCTTACCCTTTGTGATGTCAGCCAGCCTCTGAGCCAGGTTGATGGCATCACCTTCCACCACCAGGTCGAGGTCGAGATTGCTCCGCTCCAGGAGCAGGTCACGCACCACCCCGCCGACGAGATACAGGCTTTGCCCCTGACCGGCCGCAATTTCGCCCACTTTAGGCAGGAACTCGACCAGCCCGGCAGGGAGCTGCCTGGCGATGCTGCTGGCCAGATTAGTCATCACAGTCATTTTCTCCGCCCTGATGGCATACTGGGGATTATAACACAGGTTATCCTTGGCTTCACGGTAAACCTCACCCCCTTTAATCCCCCTCTCCTATTAGGAGAGGGGGAAGTAGAAAAAGAGGGGCTTCGCCCCTCTACGTAAGCCACTCTCCTTTTATTGGTTAGTAGAATAATCCGTAGTATGGCTTCTCCCTTTGCCATTTGCCGGATAGTTCCCTTATAATGAGTTTCAGGATACTTATGAAAGTAGTTTCAATCGTCGGCATGGCGGGCGCAGGTAAGTCCGAGGTAGCCCGTCTTTTTGAGGAGAGCGGTTTCGTCAGAATCAGATTCGGTGATGTGACTGACACAGAAGTGAAGAAGCGGGGCTTAGCGCTCAATGAAAAGAACGAGCGCCAGATTAGAGAGCTGTTACGCCAGGAATATGGCATGGCCGCCTATGCCAAACTGAATCTTGCCAGGATTGATGCCGCCTTGAAAGACCATCATGTGGTCATCGACGGGCTTTACTCCTGGGAGGAATACACCTTTCTCAAAAGCCACTACGGAGAGGAGTTTTTTGTCGTCGCCGTTTGGTCATCGCCCAGAACACGGTATGCCCGGCTGACAGGTAGACACCTCCGCCCGCTCACCCAGGAAGAAGCGGCTGGTCGTGACCGGGCGGAGATTGAGAATATCAACAAGGGCGGCCCCATCGCCATGGCCGATTTTACCATTATTAATGAATCTTCCCGGGAGGACTTAGCCGGAAAAACAGCGAGGGTCGTCTCCTGGATAAGGGATGAAAGAATTGACCAGGCCAGAGATTGATGAGTATTTTCTCAAGATAGCCTCGGTAGTGGCGGAGCGTTCCACCTGCCGCCGGCACAATGTGGGAGCGGTGGCAGTAAAAGATAAGCACATGCTGACCACGGGCTATAATGGTGCTCCTTCCGGGATGAAGGACTGCCTGGAGCTTGGTTGCCTGAGAGACGAGCTGAACATCCCTTCCGGCGAAAGGCATGAGATATGCCGGGCAATTCATGCCGAGCAAAACGTCATCATCCAGGCAGCTTTACATGGCGTCAGCCTGGAGGGCAGCACCATCTACTGCACGCACACACCATGTGTTCTCTGCGCGAAAATGCTGGTTAACGCCAGGATAAAGCGCTTTGTTAGCTTTGGCCATTATAATGATGCTGCCTTTGTCGACCTCTTCCGCGAGACCGGCATCGAAGTTACCTTGAAAGAAAGGCCTTCTTCTCAAATAGGCTATCTGGACTAGACGCCTTATCTGGTTGATAACAGTGCCAATTGCCGGTTTAAAAGCATCTTTAAAAAGATGGTCTTTTTCCTCTTGACAGCAGGTGATGATAATGCTATAAAGATGGATAGTGGTTTAAGGAAATTTTAGCTAGGAAATATAAAAGGATTTTGAAATTAATAGGAGGTACCATTAAGTGAGAGAAACAACGACCATTACCGCTGTCCCGGAAGAAGAACCCCCAAGTATCACGCGCCTGAAAAGCGAGGTAGAAGAAGAGCCCCCAAGTAGAACGTCCCCGCTGAAAAAAGACCGACTCTTCAGTCATGTCCCCAAAGAGAGTTGGAACGATTGGTGCTGGCAATTCCGCAACCGCATCACCACTGTCGAAGAACTGAGCAAATTCCTCCCCTTATTACCCCAAGAGCAAGTGCGCCTGAAATTAGTCACGGCGAAATACCCCCTTGCGATAACTCCCTATTACCTTTCTCTCATCAATCCGGATGACCCTGATGACCCCATCAGAAAGGAAGCAGTGCCTTCTTTTGCTGAAATAGCCATGGGTGGTGCGGGTCGGGAAGACCCCCTCGAAGAGAAGAGTCACACGGTTGTCCCGGGCCTGGTGCACCGCTATCCCGATAGGGTGTTGATGGTGCTGACTGATGTCTGTCCCATGCTTTGCCGCCATTGCACACGAAAAAGAGAATGGCGGCACGGAAGCTGGGTGCGCACCGCCGCCGAGATTGAAGCGATGCTTGATTATATCCGGGGGAACAAGAGTGTCCGGGATGTCATTGTCTCCGGTGGTGACCCCTTAACGCTGTCCAATCACCACCTTGAAGCGGTGCTCTCCGGCTTGAGACGGATACCCCATGTTGAGATTATCCGGATCGGCACGCGGTTTCCGGTGGTCTTGCCCCAGCGTATCGATGATGAGCTTTGTGCCATACTATCGAAGTACGGGCCAATATGGCTTAACACCCACTTCAACCATCCGAATGAGATAACGCCGGAATCCGCCCTGGCCTGTGATAAGCTGTTGCGCAGTGGCGTCCCGGTGAACAACCAGACGGTGTTGCTGAGAGGTGTCAATGACAGCGTGGAGACGCAGACGAAGCTGTGCCACGGACTGCTCAAGATAAAGGTGCGTCCTTATTACCTTTTCCAGTGCGACGAGGTGCAGGGTACCGAACACTTCCATACCCCGCTGGGAACAGGCATCAAGATAATGGAGCATTTGCGTGGCTACACCTCTGGTCTGGCTATCCCCACTTTTGTCATTGATTTGCCCGGTGGTGGTGGTAAAGTGCCGCTCCAGCCAAACTATATCCTTTCGCAGACGGAAGATGAGATTACGCTGCGGAACTATGAGGGGCATATCTTCCATTACCGGAATCCAGGGGTGTTACCAGCGCCCTCAGCCCGGCTTAACCGTCGCAGCGAAGGGCGTAATGGCGGCCGTAATCAGCTCACCTTCTGCGAGTTTTAAGTGGGGAGACCAACCCGAAAATGAGGATTGGACTGGCCTACGACCTTAAGGAAGAGGTGGTGACGGCTGGCCGTGCGCCGGATGATGCCCTGGAGGAGTACGACTCACCGGAAACGGTGGCGGGCATTACCCTGGCGCTTGAAACGCTAGGACACGCGGTGGTCAGGGTCGGTGGCGGCCGGGAGTTCCTCGCCAATATCCTGCAGAACAAGGTTGATTTTGTCTTCAACATCGCCGAGGGCAGAGGCACTTACCGCAGTCGGGAAACCCAGGTGCCGGCTGTCCTGGAGATGCTGGCGATACCCTATTCCGGTTCCGATCCGCAGTGCCTCGCCGTCTGCCTGGACAAGCCCTTAACCAAGCAGCTGGTGGATATTGCTGGGGTCAGAACGCCGAAGTGGCAGGTGGTCTCTTCCCGGCAGCAGCTAGAGAGCATCGCTTGGGATAAGCTCGCCTTTCCGGTTTTTCTCAAGCCCGCCTATGAGGGTTCCAGCAAGGGCATCCGCCAGGGTTCCCGGCTGGAAAATTCCCGGCAAGCAATTACCGCCGCCGGAGCGCTGCTGGAGGCCTACCGGCAGCCGGTGATGGTGGAGGAGTTTATTGCCGGGGATGAGGTCACCGTGGGCGTCGTCGGCAACTCTCCCACCCGGATTCTGGGCATAATGCGTGTCCTGCCCAGGGAGAGGAATGCCGATTTTATCTACTCCCTGGAAGTGAAGCGTGACTGGGAGCGTTTGGTGGAATACGAGTGTCCTGCCCGGCTTGATGCCGGTATTCTCCAGGAAATTACCGGCTTCAGTCTAAAGGTGTTCGAAGTTTTGGGCTGCCGCGATTTTGCCCGCGTCGATTTCCGGGTGGACAAGCAGGGCAGACCCTATTTCCTGGAAATAAACCCGCTCCCCGGACTTAACCCCAAGAGTGGTGACCTGGTCATCTTGGCCGGTAAGATGGGGTGGAGCTATCAAGCCTTAATCTCGGCCATCTTTGAAGCTGCCCTCAGCAGGTATCCGCAGTGCCGCTGAAGATAGCTATCATCTATAACAATGAGCCAGACCCCGGCCGCTATGTTGCCATGGGCGAAGAGAAAGCGGCGCTCGGTGTGCTGGGCGAGGTAGCGGCAGTGCAGCAGGCTCTCACCGAGATGGGTTATCCGGTAGAACAGGTGCCGCTCTCGCCACCGCTCGATGCTGTTAGAAAGAAACTCCAGGCTCTCAAAGTCGACCTTGTCTTCAATCTTTTCGAAGGCTTTGCCGGCTCGCCGGAGACGGAGGCAACAGTAGCCGCCATGTTAGCTGAGCTGGGGTTGACCTACACCGGCTGCCCGGCTCCCGCCCTGTCTTTGGGGCTGGATAAAGTCAAAACCAAGCTACTTCTGGACGCCGCCGGGCTGGCGACACCGGGATACCAGCTTTTAAACACCGCCACTCTGTCTACTTTCAAGTTGAGTTTTCCCTGTATCGTCAAGCCGGTTGCCGAAGATGCCAGCCATGGCCTATCCGAAGCGAGCGTGGTTAGTGACTTCGCCGCTTTGCAAAGGCAGGTAGACATGGTAAGCCGGCTCTTCGGGGGCAATGCCCTGGTGGAGGAGTTTATCAACGGCGGCGAGTTCAACGTTACCGTCCTCGGCAGCAGAGAACCGGAGGTCTTGCCGGTGGCGGAGATAGTCTATACCCTGCCTCCGGACAAACCGAGGATTCTTACCTTCTCCGCCAAGTGGGAGCCGGAGAGCCTGTATTACCGGGCTTCCCAGGCGGTCTGTCCGGCGGATATCGATGCCGGGCTAAGAGAGCGCCTTGCCAGTGCTGCCCGGGAGGCTTTCAAATTGCTGGGTGGCTCGGGCTATGCCCGGGTCGACTTCAGGGTAGGCTCCACCGGTCGGCCTGAGATTATCGAGCTGAATCCCAATCCTGACATTTCCCCTGATGCTGGTGCCGCTCGCCAGGCCCGGGCTGCGGGGATGACCTATAATCAATTCATCGGAAAAATTGTCCGGCTGGCTCTGGAGCAAGGGTAAAGGGAATAAAGGGGATAAGTTTGTTAATGAATCTGAAAATCAGGTCGATGACGGACCGGGATAAGCCGGCCATCATGCAGATATTACGTGCTACCCCTGAGTTCAAGCCAGGCGAGGTCGTCGTTGCTGAAGAAGTGCTGGATAGCTATTTGAAAGACCCGGCTGGTTCCGGTTACTATGTCTCTGTTGCTGAGCTAAACGCGGTCGTCAGTGGTTATATCTGCTATGGGCCGACGCCGCTGACGGAAAGCACCTGGGATATCTACTGGATGGCAGTCACCCGCCAGGAGCAGGGTAAGGGTATCGGTAGAGCCTTGCTCACCAGTGCCGAAGATAAAATCAGGGAGGCAAACGGGAGATTAATCCTTATCGAGACATCCTCCAAGCCGGAATACGCCCGCACGCAGCGTTTCTACCAGTTGCAGGGCTATGACCTCGCCGGCCGCATTACCGATTTTTACGCTCCCGGGGATGATGAGCTAATCTTCCAAAAGCGTTTCGCCGGTTAAGACTGCTTTCCAACTTTAACTCCTTTGCGTCTCTACTGAGAGGAGCTTTGCACAGGGGTCCGTTCGGTTTTGGTTGACATCCTCACCTCACCCCCTGTATCCCCCTCTCCTTTGAGGAGAGGGGGATAGGTTTTTGTCAACATCAACCATGTGCATACAAAACATTGCCCTGTAAAGGCTTGACAAAGCACTTTAGCTATGACATGCTCTACTACGGAATTAGCCTTTGGCTCAAGAAGGTTACTCTGCCAGGTAAACTCTATCGAGACTATTTAGTAGCCCTTCGGGGACGTTGAAGAAGGGCGCAAGCCCCTCTTCAGAAAAATCTTATATTCAGGAGGGATGAGATTTGCCCAGAATTAAGGTGATGGAGGCGGTAGTCAGCATCCTGGAGAGTGAGGGGGTAGAGGCGGTTTTTGGCATACCCGGTGCCGCAATTCTTCCCTTCTATAATGCCCTGCAGCAGTCGAAGCAGATAAAACATTACCTGGCCCGTCATGAAGAAGGTGCCAGCCATGCGGCTGACGGCTATGCCCGGGTAACGGGTAAGGTGGGTATTTGTTGCGGCACTTCCGGGCCGGCTGGTACGAACATGGTAACGGGCCTGTATGCCGCCCAGGTGGACTCCATCCCGATTATTGCTATTACCGGCCAGGGTAACCGGGCACTACTGGGCAAGGATGCTTTCCAGGCAGTGGATATCGCTGAAATTGCCCGGCCGGTCACCAAGAAGACCTACTGCGTCAAGGAAACGGAGCAGGTGCCGTGGGTCTTCCGCGAGGCCTTCCGTATCGCCCGCGAGGGAAGACCGGGGCCGGTGCTGATTGACCTGCCCCTGGACGTGCAGCGGGGCGAGATTGAGTGGGATGCTGAGTTAGACCATCCCCTGGAGGTAGCCAAACCCAGGCCGGAACGACAAAAAATCCGGCGTGCTTTAGAGATGCTCCTTGGAGCCAAGCGGCCACTCCTCCTGCTGGGGGGTGGAGTTATCATTGCCGATGCCTGCGCCGAGTTTGTCGCGCTGGCGGAATACCTCTCCATTCCGGTGGTTACTACCGTCATGGGCAAGGGCGGAATCCGCCCCGACCATCCGCTTTATGCCGGGCAGGTTGGTATCCAGTGCAATACCCGCTATGGTAACCAGCTATTCCTGGAGTCAGACCTGGTGCTGGGTGTGGGCTGCCGCTTCTCTGACCGCCATACCGGTGCCCTGGATGTTTATACCCGTGGCCGTAAATTCATCCACATTGATGTTGAGCCAACCCAGATTGGCCGTATCCTGCCGACCGAGCTGGGAATAGTCGCCGATGCCAGGCTGGCCCTGCAAGCCCTCCTGGAAGAAGCGAGAAAGATGGTATCGCCGAGGGCGCCATCGGAGCGGGAGACGGGTCTGCCTGAACTGCGCCAGCGACTGGAGCGCCGTCTTGATTTCAGCCAGACACCGATCAAGCCACAGCGAGTATTCAAGGAGATTAACGAGTTCTTCGACGAGGATACTATCTTCACCACCTGCATCGGACTCAACCAAATCTGGTCTTCCCAGTTCCAGCGTATCTTCAAGCCGCGCCACTATATTATTCCGGGAGGCGCCGGCCCCCTGGGCTGGGATTTACCCGCTGCCATCGGGGCCAAGGCCGCCCATCCGGACAAGCTGGTGGTGAATGTGGTTGGCGATTACGGCTTCGGTTTCTGCGGAGAAGAGCTGGCCATGGCGGTGATGTATAACCTGCCCGTCATCGTCATCATCGTCAATAATGGCTACCTGAGCTTGATTCGCCAGCAGGAGAAGTATAACTACAGCATGAAATACTACGAGGTCGAGACCTGGTACGAGGAGCATCTGGTCGATTTCGTCAAGTTCGCTGATGCCTATGGTGCCTACGGCGAGCGGGTGGAGACGCCGGAGGGAATTAAGCCGGCCCTGCAGCGGGCGGTGGACTGTAATCGGCCGGCCATCATCGATATTATCGTCGAGAGAGAAACTGATGCCTCGATGGGGACAGCCATCGATAAGATTATGGAGTATGAGCCGTTGCCGGAAGCGGTGCCCTTGACCGCAGTGCGGTAAGGCTGGTTATCAACCTCACCCCCCTTTGTCCCCCTCTCCTTTGCAAGGAGAGGGGGAAGAAAAAGAAAGAGGGGCGAAAGCCCCTCTTAAACACCCCTTATTTCATAATACCTGAATTTCACTCAATAGTGAGATATTCAGGTTAAAAAAGGATTTACAGAGGTGAACAATGAATATAGGTAAGAGAAGTATCATGTTTCTCGTACTATTTATTTTGTTCATAGCTCCTGTTATTGGCTGTTCAACCATTGAAAATGTTGGCGAACGTATAGGCGGCTCGGTCTCAAATGAAAAAGTAGTGATTTCAGAATTTGTGACTGTTGAGTTGGGTGAGGTAATAATGTTTGACGAGGAAAAATCCATTGTGGGTATTAGTGGCACAGTAAACCCAGGGCGTTCTGCAAAGATAGGCACACGCTATAATATAGCCATATTATGGAAAGGTCAGAAGGTTGGAGATGGTATTGCTGAGTTCAGGTCTCTAAAAACTGTGGAGTTCGATTCTCGTGGGGACTTAGACCCGCGGGAAATAAGAAATGCTCTGATTAGCCTAGACGGGGAGCTTGCAAAACAATATATTGCCCTTCTTGCTGAAACTTCTGAGTACAAGACATTGCGCAGAGATTTCGAAAGACTACAAGAAGAGAAGAGAAAATTTCATGATAAATCAGAGGAAATGACTTACAACTTGTTCTGGAAAGGGGAAGTACCAAGTTACAACGAGTACAAGAAGGCTATGGCCCAAAGTAAGGACATGGATGCTAGAGAAAAGGAGATTATCCAAAAATTTTATGAGTTCCCTTTCTCTGGCGTTTTCCCAAGTTCATTTGTCAACTCCTTGGAACTAGCAGTAGAAGTTAAATAATAAATCCGCTTTTTTCTAAGTGTAGTGCGGTCAGGAGGTTTTTATGAATACTGGTGATAAGACAATAGGATGGTTGCAAATTTTAGAATTCTGGGCTAGATTTTTTGCTTGGATTGGTGCGTTCATTTTCTTAACAAATACAATCTGGGAGATAATAAGAAGTTCTAATTCTTTGATTAGTATAATCTATTGGATATTCCCCATTGCTGTATACATAACAGGGATTTTTGATATATACCAGTTAATAACAAAATTTAGAGGGGCGAAAGCCCCTTTCTAAAACTTATCCCTCTCCCTTTACTAAAGGGAGAGGGATAAAGAGTGAGGGACTTCCAGAAAATCTCTACTTAATGTCCGTTCTTTTCTACCCTGACAGCGCAGACCTTGAACTCGGGTATTTTGGAGATGGGGTCGAGGGCGGGGTTGGTCAACTTGTTCACCGGACTTTCGGCAAAGTGGAAATCCATGGCGATTACCCCCGGTTGAGCCGTCCCGGTTACCTTCGCTTTCGCCACCACCTCGCCGCGGCGGGAGGTTACCTTGACCATATCCCCGTCAGCGATACCTAAAGCCGAGGCATCCGCCGGGTTGATATCGACACGCTCCTCGCCAACAATGGCATTAAGTCCGGGCACCTTGCGGGTCATTGTACCGGTATGATACTGGGCCAGCTTTCGGGCGGTGGTCAGTACCAGCGGATACTCCTTATCGGGTAGCTCTGCCGGCGGCCGGTACTCCAGCGGGGTAAAGTGTCCTTTCCCACGGGTGAACTGCTTGGTATGCAGAATGGGAGTTCCCGGATGGTCACTGGTGGGGCAGGGCCACTGGAGACCTCCCTTCTCCAGGCGGTCGAAGGAAATACCGCCATAGCTGGGGGTAAGGCGGGCAATCTCATCCATAATCTGGGAGGGATTTTCGTAATTAAAGCCCTTGGCCTCCATCCGGCGGGCAATCTGGCTGGTAATCCACCAATCCGGTTTGGCCTGTCCGATAGGCTCAATCGCCTTCCTGACCCGCTGCACCCTCCGCTCGGTATTGGTGAAGGTGCCATCCTTCTCGGCAAAGCTGGTGGCGGGCAGGACAACATCCGCCAGCTGTGCCGTCTCGGTGAGGAAAATGTCCTGGACGACGAGGAAGTCCAGGGCTTCAAGTGCTTTTTCGACATGGTTGGCATCAGGATCACTGACTACCGGGTTTTCGCCGATAAGATAGATAGCCTTGATTTGCTCTTTATAAGCAGCATCAAATATCTCAACCAGGGTCGGCCCTGGCTTGTCATTCAGCTTGACTCCCCAGGCAGCTTCGAACTTCTCCTTGATGGCCGGGTCGGCGACGGACTGGTAACCGGGGTAAACGTTAGGCAAAGCCCCCATGTCACAGGAGCCCTGCACATTGTTCTGACCGCGCAGCGGATTCACACCGCTGGATGGCTTGCCGACATTACCGGTAAGCATCGCCAGGTTGGCTGTCGCCATCACATTATCCGTGCCATGAGAGCTCTGGGTCAGGCCCATGGCATAGAGGATACTGGCCGGTTTGTTGGTGGCATAGAGACGGGCAGCTTCAACAATCTTCTCTTTCGGCACTCCCGTGGTCCGTTCCACAAAGTCGAGGTCAAAGTTTTTCAGCGATTCTTTGAAGGCGGCGAAGTTCTCCGTGCGCTCATCGATGAAGGCCGGGTCGTGTAAGCCCTCATCAACGATGACCCGTGCCATTCCCATCATCAGGGCAACATCACTCCCCGGGCGCTGTCTCAGCCAGAGCGTGGCAAAGCGCACCATGTCAATCTGCTGGGGGTTGGCCACAATCAGCTTGCCACCCTGGCGCACGGCCCGGCCTATCTCCAGGGCAATTACCGGGTGAGTGGCACAGGTATTGGTGCCGATGGCCAGGATACAGGCGGCATCACCAATCTCATGGCTGGTATTAGTCATGGCGCCGCTACCAAAGGCAGCACCCAGACCGGTTACCGAGGGAGCATGGCAGAGACGGGCACAATGGTCGAGATTGTTCGTGCCCAGGGCCACCCGGGCAAACTTCTGTGCCACGTAGTTATCTTCATTGGTGTTCTTGGCGGAGGAGATGACGGCCACTTCGCCCTTACCGTAGCCGGATAGCTTGCTGGCCACCAGGTCCAGTGCCTTTTCCCAGGTGGTCTCGACAAACTGGCCATCCTTCTTTACCAGGGGAGCGGTCAGACGCTTATCGTGGTGCACGAACTCTTGAATACCGAAGCGTCCCTTGACGCAGGCTTGCCCACGGTTCACCTCGTTATCGCTGCTGGGGCAGACCTCGATTATCCGGTCTCCCTTGAGATGAAGCTCCAGCTGGCAGCCAACGCCACAATAGGGACAGGTAGTCAGCACACTGCGGTCGGGCAGGCCTTCCCACTTTCGCTTCCGCTCCAGGAGAGCACCGGTAGGGCAAACATCAACACATGCCCCACAGAACTGGCAACCTGATTCCTGTAAGGGCCGGTCGAAGGCTGTTCCCACCAGGGCCTGGCTGCCCCGCATGGTGAAGGCGATGGCGCCGGCACCTCTTACTTCCTGGCAGACTCGCACACACCGTCCGCAGAGAATACAAAGGTTATAGTCCCGGTCGAAGAAGGGGTCTTCATGGTGTATCGGTATTTCCCGGTAGGAATAGGGCAGGGTGACTTCTTTCAGCTCGATGTAGTCGAATACCTGCTGTAGCTCGCAGCGCCTGTTCTTGGCGCAGGTCACGCAGCGCTCGGTGACATTCGGGCTGCGCAGGCAGATATTCCCGGGGCCACATCGTTCTTTGCGGTCGCAGACAAGACAGGTATGAGGGTGCTCTGTCAGTAGAAGCTCCAGAACGCCCCGCCGGAACTGTTGCAGCTGCGGCGTTTTTGTCTTAACTACCATGCCGTCAGTGGCGGGCGTGGTGCACGAGGTAGGCAAGCCGCGCATCTTTTCAATCTCCACGATGCAGAGACGGCAGGCTCCGTAGGGGGTCAAGGAAGGGTGGTAACACAGCGTCGGGATATAAATATCGGCGGCCTTGGCTGCTTCCAGAACAGTCGCCCCCTGTCTGACTTCCACCTGTTTGTCGTCAATGGTCAGCTTGATGTTAGCCATTTTTCCCCTCTAGACTTCTAGAAATATTTACTCTTAAGGCGTGCCGGCAACCTTCGTATCTTGTGTCGCTTTCGGCTTGGCTACGACCGGTATCGGTTCACTGGGAACGGCTATCTTCTTCCCGGAAACCTTGGTTACTGCCTTGAACCGCTCCGGGCACATATCCAGGCAGGTACCGCATTTGATGCACTTCTTCTGGTTGATAACGTGAATCATCCGTCGGTCACCGGCGATAGCCTCAACCGGGCAGTTTCTCTTGCATATCATGCACCCTTCACACTTATCCGGGAGAATGTAGTAGTTCACCAGCGCGGTGCAAGCTCCCGCCGGACAACGTTTCTCATTGATATGGGCTTCGTACTCATCCTTGAAGTAACGCAGTGTCGTCAGAATTGGATTGGCTGCCGTCTGCCCCAGCCCGCACAAGGAGGCGGATTTTACCATCAGGGCAAGCTCCTGGAGGTGTTCGATATCGCCCGGCCGTCCCTCGCCCCGGGTGATGCGCTCGAGCATGTTGAGCATCTGCTTGGTGCCGACACGGCAGGGGGTGCACTTGCCGCATGATTCGCTCTGAACAAAAGTAAGAAAGAATCTCGCCATATCCACCATGCAGGTATCCTCGTCCGCCACCACCATGCCGCCCGAACCCATGATAGAACCGGCCTGGGCCAGGGACTCGTAGTCCACGGTCAGGTCGAGCAAGTTGGCCGGTATGCATCCACCGGACGGACCTCCGGTTTGTACTGCCTTATACTGCTTACCGTTGGCAATGCCGCCGCCAATATCATAGATAATCTCTCTCAATTTGATACCGAGCGGTACCTCTATCAACCCGGTACGGGATATTTTGCCCGCCAGGGAAAAGGTTTTAGTTCCCTTACTTTTTTCGGTGCCAAAGCCAGCGTACCAGGCGGCTCCCTTCTGCATGATGACCGCCGTATCAGCCCACGTCTCCACATTGTTAATGTTGGTGGGTTTGCCCCACAGGCCGGCAATAGCCGGGAAGGGGGGACGGGCACGGGGCATACCCCGCTTACCTTCGATAGATGCCATCAGGGCAGTTTCCTCACCGCAGACGAAGGCGCCGGCACCTTCTTTGATGGTGATATCAAGATTGAAATTGCTTCCCAATATGTTATTGCCCACCAAATGGTACTCCTCCATCTGCTTCAGGGCAATCTTCAGCCTTTCGATAGCCAGGGGGTATTCGGCACGGCAGTAGATGTAGGCATGGTTTGCCCCGATGGCATAGGCCCCAACCAGCATACCCTCCAGGACGGAATGAGGGTCACCTTCAAGTAGTGACCGGTTCATGAAAGCACCAGGGTCGCCTTCATCGGCGTTACAGATGATATACCTCTCTTTTCCCGGTGCTTTCTGACAAAACTCCCACTTCTGGCCGGTAGGGAAACCAGCTCCTCCCCGTCCTCTCAGCCCGGACTTCTTTATCTCATCGATGACCTGTTCCGGGGTCATCCCCAGCACTCTGGCGATACCGGAATAGCCGCCATTGGCAATATACTGCTTGATGTCCTCGGGGTCAATGATGCCGCAATTACGCAGTACGATGCGCACTTGGGGCTTGAGTAAAGGCAGTTGCATGAAATCAGGAATACCCTCAACGCTGCCCTTGCCAATAGTGCCCATCGCCAGGTCGGGGCGGGGGTTGTCATTGACCAGGTAATCTTCAATCAACTGCGGTATCATCTCGGGGGTGACATTGGCGTAGGTAATACGGGGACGGTTCGGCTTGACGATATCGACCATCGGCTCGCAGTAGCAAAGCCCGATACACCCCACCTGCGTGACGATGGCATCAATATTTCTCTTTGATAGCTCTTTGTTGATGGCGTCTAAAACTGCCATTGCTCCGGCGGCTCTACCACAGGTTGCCGTACCAACAAAGATGCGTGGTTTCTGATTCTGCTGCAGAGCTTCCCATTCCGCAACGGCTTGCTCCTGGACCTCTTTGAATGTCATGGTTTATCTCCTTGAGCCTCGGCCAGTATTTGCCTCACCCTGCTGGTGGTCATTCGACCATAGACGGTTTTATCCAGTACCATCACCGGAGCCAGGGCACAGGACCCGAAACAGGCGACTCTCTCGATGCTGAACTTTCCGTCATCAGTGATATTCTTTCCTTCCGGAATCTTAAGCTCCAGCTGTACTGCCTCCAGAATGCGGTGAGAGCCCCGTACGTGGCAGGCGGTGCCCTGGCATACCCTGACTACATGCTCACCCTGCCGCTCAAAACGGAACTGGGCATAGAAGCTCGCTACGCCGTAAATCTCGTTCTTGGTCTGTCCCAAAAAATTGGCTACCTCTGAGATTGATTCCTCATCGAGATAGCCTAACTCTTCCTGGACTTTTTGTAAAACCGGGATTGCTGCGCCTCTCTGCCCCCGGTAAGGCTCGAGAATCTTGACTAATCTATCCTGCAAAGTCGAACCTCCCTCGTACGATTCGATAAGTCCAGTAATAATTTAGCAAAAAATGGGGTATAATGCAAGCAACCTACCCGTGCTAGTGGTTAACTCTCTGCTGAATTCTCGTCGCCAGGCGCGAGGTTGACAAAACATCACCGGTGTGCTATATTACCAGCTGAGCCACCGACCTAATGGCGGTGAGCGGGCAAGGTCTTTAAAAGAGTGGGTCGCTTGGATCGGATACGACCGAGACGGCAGGTTTCTTGGTGTTTATTGGTGCCTTCTCGGATTGTACCGGGAAGGCATTTTTGTTATCAGGCTGGACAGGGTAAGAAATGGTGAAATTGGGCTTCATCGGCTCCGGGACCGTAGGCACCGCTCTCGCCATCAGGCTGAGTGATAAGGGCTATCCCGTCGTCGCTGTTTCCAGCCGGAGTCATACCTCGGCGGAAAAGTTAGCCCGGACAATCAAGCAATGTCGTGCCTTCAGCCAGAACCAGGGTGTCGCTGATGCTGCCGAGCTTGTTTTCGTGACTACCCCGGATAATGCCATCGCCCGGGTAGTCGCCGAGATAAAATGGCACGCCGGGCAGAGTGTGGTGCACTGTAGCGGGGCCGACTCCACGGAGACGCTGGCGCCGGCCCGGCAGCAGGGAGCCCGGGTGGGTGCTTTCCATCCGCTGCAGACCTTTGCCAGTGTTACCCAGGCGATAGATAATATCCCCGGTTCAACTTTCGCCATCGAGTCAGCAGAGCCGCTGCTGACCACGCTTAAAGAGATGGCGACTGCCCTCGAAGGTCACTGGATAGAGCTCAAGGCAGAGGACAAGGTAGTTTACCATGCGGCAGCGGTCATTGCCTGTAACTACCTGGTGACGCTGGTCAAACTATCTACCGACCTGTGGCAAACCTTTGCCATCCCCCCCGACCAGGCTACCCGGGCGCTGCTACCGCTTTTGCGTGGCACACTGCATAACATTGAAACGATTGGTATTCCTGGGTGTCTGACCGGACCGGTGGCCCGCGGTGATACCGGCACTATCCGGAAACACATTAAAGCTTTAGAAGATGTAGCTCCATCGGTGTTATCCACCTATCGTGAGCTTGGCCTCCAGACTATCCCGATTGCCCTGGCGAAGGGTAGAATCAACCAGCAACAGGCACAGGAAATGACGGAGATATTGAAATAACCTGACCGGTAAAAGGGGGTAAGAGCAATGAGAGTAATGCTTAGAAGTAAAATCCACCGGGCCCGTGTCACCGATGCCAACATTAACTATGAAGGCAGCATTACTATTGACCGGAAGCTGATGGCCGCCGCTGACATCCTTCCCTATGAACAGGTCAACGTGCTCAATGTCAACAATGGTGCCCGCTTTACCACCTATGCGATTGAGGGTGAGACCGGCGAAATCTGCCTCAACGGTGCCGCCGCCAGGCTGGCCATGAAGGGGGATATTGTTATCATCCTCACCTATAGCCATGTTGCCGATGATGAAGTCCATAATTTCTCACCCAGGCTGGTCTATGTCGATGCCGAAAACGCCATCACTCATGTGAAACAAGCCGTTGGCACTACCGCTTTCTAGCGGCTCAGGTAAACAGGTGGCGATGGCCACTTCATCAAAGTAAGGGAATGCTCTGACGCACCGGCGAGGTGCAGTCGAATGCCCATCCCCCCGTCTGCCAAAGCCTTGTGCGGCGGGCAGGCCTTACCACCTTCCTAACGGGAAGGGGGTAGTCAAGAAAGAGAGGGGACTACGCCCCCTCTCTTAAATCTCTTCCCGGTAATGGGAGGTGGGCTGTGAGGCGTCTAAGAAGGGCGATGCCCCTCTTTCTCCACTTCCCCTTCTCTTGGAAGGAGAAGGGGAAAAAGGGGATGAGGTAGACCAATGGGCAGCAAGCTGGCTTGAAAGAGTAGTTGGTTCAGTGATTAAACCAGACAGAAAACGAGGAGGTGAAAGATGCGCACGACGGTAAATCAAGTCCGGGAAATGAAACCGAAGGGTGAAAAAATCGTCATGGTCACCGCCTACGACTACCCCACCGCTAAGATAGTTGACGAGGTGGGCATACCGATGATTCTGGTGGGTGATAGCCTGGGGATGGTTGTCCTTGGCTACGAATCAACCATCCCGGTAACGATAGAAGAGATGCTGCATCACACCAAGGCGGTAGTCAGGGGCACCAAGAATGCGATGATAGTGGGTGATATGCCCTTTATGACCTACCATACCAATGTTGATGACGCTCTCCGTAATGCGGCCCGCTTTATCCAGGAAGCCGGTGCCCAGGCAATTAAGCTGGAGGGTGGGGTGACGGTGGCAGAGAAGGTAAGACGGATTGTGGAATGTGGCATCCCGGTGATGGGGCACCTGGGACTGACGCCGCAATCGATTCTCCAGCTTGGTGGCTACCGGATACAAGGAAGAAGTGTGACCGCCGCTGCCAAAATGCTGGAAGATGCCCGGGCCCTGGAGCAGGCCGGCGCCTTCGCCGTTGTCCTGGAAACCGTCCCGACCCCGCTCGCTACGCTGATTAGCCAGAAGCTAAGCATTCCCACCATCGGTATCGGTGCCGGTATCGGCTGCGATGGCCAGATTCAGGTCATCCAGGATGTTCTCGGCTCCTTTACCGATTTTGTCCCCAAGCACGCCAAGCAGTATGCCAAAATCAGCGATATTATCCGTAAAGCCCTCACCGAGTACACCAGCGAGGTTAAAGCCGGCACCTTCCCCACCGAGAAGCAAAGCTTCACCATGGATGAGAGTGTGCTGGCGGAGCTAAAGGGGAAGTGAGAGGTTAACCCATTTCGAAATAAGGTGAGTTTAAGAGGGGCGTTAGCCCCTCTTCTAATATTTATCCCCTTCCCCTTGAGGGGAAGGGGATAAAGGGGATAGGGTGACCAGAATGAAAGTCATTGAAACCATCGCTGAGATGAAACAAATCAGGCGTGGGCTGCCGGAGCCGGTGGGCTTTGTCCCCACCATGGGCTACCTCCATGAAGGGCACCTGACGCTGGTCAGGCGGGCCAAGGCTGAGAGCAAGTCGGTGGTGGTCAGCATCTATGTTAATCCCACCCAGTTTGGCCCCAGGGAAGACTTGGCTCACTACCCCCGCGATATCCGGCGCGACCTGGCGATGCTGGAGAAGGTCAATACCGACATCGTCTTTTTCCCCCCCGACAAAGAAATGTACCCTCCCCGTTTCAGTACCTGGGTAGATGTGGAGAGGGTCACCGAGCCACTGGAAGGGGCTATCCGCCCCGGTCATTTCCGTGGTGTGGCTACCGTTTGTGCCAAACTCTTTAACATTGTCCAGCCGGCCAAAGCTTACTTCGGGCAAAAGGATGCCCAGCAGGTAGTGGTCATTAAAAGAACGGTGGCCGACCTCAATATGAACCTGGAAATAGTGGTGGTGCCGACCGTCCGTGAGCCTGATGGCCTGGCGATGAGCAGTCGCAATACCTATCTCAACCCGGAAGAGCGTAAGGCGGCGGTTGTGCTCTACCAGGCGCTTGGCCTGGCTCAGCAGCTGTGGTCTAAGGGTGAGAAAAACGCCGAACGCCTGCGCCAGGCGATGACAGAGCTAATCCATAAGCAACCACTCGCCGAAAAGATTGATTACGTTAGTGTTGCTGACGCTGAGACGCTGGTGGAGTTGGACGAGGTTAAACCGCCGGCGCTGGTTTCCCTCGCCGTGAAAATAGGCAAGCCCAGGCTGATTGATAATATTGTCTTAGAATAGGTAACAATGGCTAAAAACAAGCAAGAAAAAGATGATGGATGGGAAAGGGAACATGTGCAACGTGTCCTAGACTATCACAATAAGAAATATAAGAAACATATTGCGATTAAAGGGAGAACTACAGATGTCTATCCCTGCTTAGAAGGACAGCTAAACTGGGATTGGGTATGCTACGATACTGAAACAAGCGAGGGAATCGCAGTAGAAGTTAAAAAACTAACAGACGAGAGGTTAGAGGTAAGGCACAACACAATTGGGGGCGTCTTAGAAGAGATTAAAAACGGACTCTCAAATAAATTGCCAGGAACCTTCCTTCTAAGCATTAGTATTTCTCCTAAAAATTACTGCATACCACTTGGGGAACAGCAGAATAAGCAAAAATTTAAGAATGTTCTTTGCGAAACTATCTTTCAGACAGCACAAAAGCTCAAATTAGAAGAGGAGCAAGCCTTAACCCCTCAAATAATTGGGCAGTTGCCATTTGCGTTGCCTGACTCTTTCTTCTGTGTCCTCTGCAAAGTCAGTGATAAAGGCAGCGCATTATATAAAAGCTCTGGAGTCATGGGTTCTTGGTCTCCTAGACTAAATGAAGATGAACTTGAAAAATTTGAGGAACTGGTCTCACACGCAAATAAACAACTAGGTCAAGCCACCAATGCGAAGCGAACCATTCTGGTAATCATCGAAGAGGGGCTCCGAATGACAATTCTCGATACAGTAGCCATGGCACTTGAACAAATCAACCACGCTAGCTACTCTCAGATTAACCATATTTATTATATAAGCGGTGAAAAAGTAGCAGAAATTCCATTGACTAATCTCTAATTTGATACCCATAAACCTGAGATTTACTTACCGCTTATGAATTTCTTCACAGACGCTGAGATTTCTGCTTCCGCCTCACTCTGTATATCAAACCACTGTATTCTTTTATCCCCCAGACGAAACCAGTTGTACTGCTGGCGGACAAAGCGGTGGGTCTCAAACTTGATTTGCTGAGTAGCTGTTTTCGGGGTAAGCGCACCATTAAGATACTGACCAATTTGCTTATAGCCGATGCCGGACATCGCCGGCAAATCAAAACCATAGCCCATGCTTACCAGCCTCTTGACTTCCTCAACCAGTCCCTGCTCTATCATCCGGTCAACCCGTGCGTCAACCCGCCGGTATAGCTCCGCCCGGTCGGTGGTGAGACTAATGATAAGGGTCTCAAAGGGCGGCGTCGTTTTTTGCTGCAGCCGGGAAAAGGGTACCCCGGTGCTCTGGCATACCTCAAGGGCTCTTATCACCCGGCGCGTGTTGTGCGGGTCGATTCGCTGTGCCGACGCCGGGTCGATTCTTACTAGCTCCTGGTAAAGTGTCTCAACCCCTTCTTTGGCAGCTCTTTCGGCTAAACTTTGCCTTAGTTCGGTATTGGGTAGAACATGCGGAATCTGCCAGCCTTCCAGAACTGCCCGGATATACAGTCCGCTACCCCCAACCAGCAAGGGTAATTTCTGGTGCTGCTGAATACCGGCAATAGATTCGTAGGCTAGCTTTTGATATTGAGCTAGGCTGAAATCCTGGTCAGGGTTAACGATATCAATCAGGTGATGGGGGACGAGAGATTGCTCTTCCCGGCTCGGCTTGGCAGTGCCAATATCCATATAGCGGTATACCTGCCGGCTATCAGCGCCGATAATTTCCCCGCTAAAGTCTTGAGCCAGACGGAGAGCTAGTCGGCTTTTGCCGATGCCCGTTGGCCCAACGATAGCAACCAGGCGATTCATTTTGGCTGACTGCACTCAAACCCTATCCCCGCACCCTTCTTCCCTGGCGGAGAGTTGAAGAGGGGCTTTTTCCCTCTTATTCTATTTCCCCTTGAATTCTGATGCCTGTCTGACGATACTGATGAACTGGTCGGCTTTCAGGCTGGCGCCGCCGACCAACGCCCCGTCAATATCAGGCTCCTTGATAAGCTCAGCGATATTATCGGCGGTGACGCTGCCGCCGTAGAGAAGCCGTATCCTCTGGGCAGCTTCGCGATTGTATCTGCTGGCGACGAGCTGACGAATGAGGCTGAGGGTCTCATTTGCCTGCCGGCTGGTGGCGGCTCGACCGGTGCCGATAGCCCAGATTGGCTCATAGGCAATCACCAGGCTATTGGCATCGTCTATTCCGGCCAGGGCGGCCCCGAGCTGCCGGCTGACCACCTCGTTGGTTTTACCCGCCTCATTTTCGGCCAGCTTCTCCCCGACGCAGAGAATCGGCTTTAAGCTAACCGCCAGTGCGGCGCGGATTTTCTTATTCACTATCTCGTCGGTTTCGCCAAAATACTGCCGGCGCTCGGAGTGCCCGATGATAACAAACTCGCACAGCCCGGCCAGCATCGGTGGGGAAACCTCCCCGGTATAAGCTCCCTTTGCCTCAAAATAGAGGTTCTGTGCTCCCAGTTTCACTGAGCTTCCCTGGATTAGCTCCTTGACGGCGGTGAGAGAGACAAAAGGAGGGCAGATAACCTTATCTACTTTATCGATACGGTCGAGCTGCTCCCGCATCGCTGAAACCAGCTCTTTGGCTTCCCGCACGGTGGTATTCATTTTCCAGTTGCCAGCAATCATCGGTATACGCATTTTATACTCCTGCTAGAGATAGTTTAATGATAATCTCATCCCCTTCCCCTTGCTAAAGAGAGGATTTTACAACCCCTCACTCCACTATACTCCCCCTTCCCTTCATAAGGGAAGGGGGCAGGGGGATAGGTTATAAAACAGCCTCAACAAGAGGAGGTTTAACCGGTTATCTAAGAAAGACAGAGACTTTCTTTAACTCTCTAAGCGCCAAACTTGTTCAGCTTCAGAGCGTTGGCCATCGCCAGGGACATCACCTGGGTTGCCGGAATGCGCCCCAGGCCACCCAGCAGGCAGGCGGACTCACCAAAATCACTGACCTTGTCCCGCCGGCACCACCGGGAGAATAGCAACAATGGCACCGGGTGCCAGCTATGTCCCTTGAGCAAGGCTGGTGTCGAATGGTCGCCGGTAACGACAATGACATCCGGTTTGAGTTCCATCAGCCGTGGTAGCTCATCGTCAACCTGCTCGATGACCTGTGTTTTCCGGGCAAAATCGCCATCTTCACCGGCGGCGTCCGCCCCTTTGACATGCAGGAAAAAGAAGTCATATTTAGCGTAGTTCTCGACCAGGGTGTTAAACTCATCTGCAATACTGGTGCCGGTCTTGAGCACTTCCATGCCTACCAGACGGGCCAGCCCGCGGTACATCGGATAGCTGGCGATGGCAGCCGGTTTCAGCTGGTAAATCTCGGCCATGCTTGGCAGGTGGGGGTGCTGGGAAAAGCCACGTAGCAGAATCATGTTGGCCGGGCGATGCTTGGCCAGGAGGGTCTTCGCCCGGACGACAAACTGGTTGGCAATGCTGGCAGTTCTGGTTGCTCCCGGGTGGGTAGCGGTAATCTCCAGGGGGGCCATCCCTGCCTGCTGCGGGTCGGAATCGCTCAGGTCAGGCGCCAGGCCATCGCCACGAAATATCGCGGTAAAGCGGTAGTCCTTTCCTGGCCGCACCATGACCTTGACCTCATCGATTACCAGGCCATCCAGTAGCCGGCACAGCTCAATGCACTTCTCGGTAGAGATACGACCGGCCCGGCGGTCGGTAATCAGTCCGGTTTTGTCCACGGTGCAGAAGTTGCCACGGGCGGCAATATCCCCCGGTTGCAGCTCAAAATCAATCCCGACCGCTTCTAAGACCCCACGCCCGATATTAAAACGAGACGGCTCGTAGCCGAACAGCGCCAGGTGACCGGGAGCACTACCGGGAGTTATCCCCGGGCTGACCGGGTCCGTCAGGCCGCAGACGCCTTCCGCTGCCAGCCTGTCGAGGTTGGGTTTCCGGGCACTCTCAAGCTCGGTCTTGCCCGTTTCAGGCCGGGGCAACCCGCCCAGGCCATCAAGCACCAGCAGGACTATCTTCGCCGGTGAAGGAATAGCAATCGCCTTGATAAACTCTAAATCGGCCATTATTTACCCCGTATTATTGATTAACTTTTCTATAGCAAATGATGAGGCATGCAAGGCTCTTCAGGCTGGAGGTACTACTCCCTTCAGCTTAGCCGCAGCCTCAGAGTTCTTATCGAGCAATGCTTCGACTCCGGGAAGTTTTTGACCGCCCAGGAAACTTAAGGAAGCCCCGCCCCCGGTAGAGACAAAGGTCATCTTGCTTTCCAGTCCCATGCTGGTGACCAGCTCGGCAGTGGAGCCGCCGCCAATAACCGTCGAGGCATTGAGACCGGCCAGGAGTTCAGCCATGGCTTGCGTTCCTTTGGCGAACTGGGGTATTTCATAGATGCCCATCGGCCCGTTCCAGAAGATGGTTTTGCATCTGCGTAACACTACCCCAAAATTCTGGATAGTTTGCGGGCCGATGTCTACTATCCTCTTCCCCAGCGCGATTTTGTCTACCGGGACAACCTCACCTTTAGCTTTGGCATTGATTTCATCAGCCACAATGACATCGGCCGGAAGCAGCAAGCGCACCCCGTTGCGGGCGGCTTTTTCCATTAAGGCTTTCGCCGTCCCCAGTCTATCGGTTTCAATCAGGGACGAGCCTACCTCATAGTCGTTGGCTTTCAAGAAAGTGGCCGCCATACCACCGCCGATGAGTAGAAAATCCACTTTCCCCATAATATTTTCCAGCATACTAACCTTGTCACTCACCTTGGCGCCGCCAACCAGGCTGCAAAAGGGGTGAGTGGGGCTATCCAGGAGGCCACCCAGTGTCTCCAGCTCCTTCTCCAGCAATAGCCCTGCCACTGCCGGTAGATACCTGGTAATGCCGACCATCGAGGCATGATTGCGGTGAGCGGTGCCGAAGGCATCATCAACATAAATATCGGCCAGGCGGGATAAAGCTTGAGCGAAGGCGAGGCTGCCTTTTTCTTCATCGGCATAAAAACGGACGTTTTCCAGGAGGAGGACTTGACCGGGGGGCAGGCTCTCGGCCATCTTTTCTACTTCAGCCCCGATACAATCGTGAGCGACCCTTACTTGCTGTCCCAGGATTTGCGAAAGGCTCCGGCCGACGGGGGGCATCCGCAGTGTTTCCACTACCTTGCCGTCAGGCCGGCCCAGGTGAGAACAGAGGATGACCCGGGCTTTGTGGTCGATAAGATATTTGATGGTGGGCAGGGTAGCACGGATACGGTTATCATCCGTCACCTGGCCGGTCTTCTCATCCAGGGGAACATTAAAATCTACCCGGAGGAAAACTCTCTTACCACTAACGTCAATATCTCTGAGCGTGAGCTTGCTCATCTCTCTCCTTTTGTTTTTTGGTTTTTGGCGGATTATCCAGGATAAAACTGGAGGGCGTCGCCATGCCCGCGATAATCCCAACTGATAGGCTTGTGGCTCATCTGGCCCTTACCCTGTTGTTCACCTTGGCCAGGGTAAGGCGGCCGGCGGCAGGGAATAGTGAGAGGACTTCTCCGGCTATCCCTTTCGCATCGAGTCCATATTTAGCGCGGAGGATGGCCTGAGTACCATGCTCGATAAACTGGTCGGGCAGGCCAATGCTCTTCACCCGGACATTGCTTATCCCTGACTTCTGTAAAAGGTCGGCAACACTGCTGCCAAAGCCGCCGTTCAAGGTGTTTTCCTCGATAGTTACCAGGCACTTGATACTACTGGCCAGTTCGATGATAAGACTAGAATCCAGCGGCTTGGCAAAGCGAGCATTAACCACCGTGGCCTTCAGGCCGCTGGCAGCCAGCTCCTGGGCTGCCCCGAGGGCGGGCGCCACTGTCGCTCCCATCGCCAGTATGGCAACATCCGTCCCATGCTTTAGCACTTCACCGGTACCTATCGGAACCAAGTGCAGGTCAGCATCCAGCGGCACGCCTAACCCGGTACCACGCGGGTACCTTATTGCCATGGGGTGGCCGGCATTGACGGCCGTGTAGAGCAGGTGTTGAAGCTCATTCTCATCCTGCGGTGCCGAGACGATAAGGTTAGGAATCAGGCTCAGATAGGAGAGGTCGAAGGTACCCTGGTGGGTCTTGCCATCGTCGCCGACAATACCGCTGCGGTCGATGGCAAAAACAATCGGCAGGTCCTGCAGGCAGACATCGTGGATAATCTGGTCGAAGGCACGCTGGAGAAAGGTGGAATAGATGGCGACGATGGGGATAAATCCCTGGGTCGCCAGGCCGGCGGCGAAGGTAACCGCATGCTGCTCGGCAATGCCGACATCAAAGACGCGGTGGGGGAACTCGGCCTGAACCACGTTCAGGCAATGTCCTTCCGGCATCGCCGGGGTAATTACTACCACCCGGGGGTTCTCACGGACGAGACGGAGCACGGTTTGAGCGAATATCTCGCTGTAAGTTGGCACCGTTTTGGCACCGGTATGCTTCGCCGCCACACCGTGAAAATAAACCGCATCTCCTTCCGCCGGCAGGTGGCCTTTACCCTTGGTGGTGACAACATGAATAAAGGTTGGTTTCAGGGGATAATCCCGTGCTTTGGCCAGGGCGATTTCCAGTTCGCGGATGTTATGCCCATCGATGGGTCCCATATAGGTAAAACCGAATTCCTCCCAGAACATGGTGGGCATCACCATGCCCTTGACTCCGCTCAGAACCTGCTGGCTTGCCCCCCAGAGCTTGTTGCCCAGAGGCAGCAGTCGCAGCAGCCGCTTGCTCTTCTCCCTGGCCTGATGGTAGCGGTGGTCGAAGCGTATCCTGGCCAGCAGTTTGGCCAGAGCACCAACCGTGGGTGAGATTGACATGCCGTTATCATTCAAAATGACAATCAGCCGGGAGCCCAGGTGCCCGGCCTGGTTAAGTGCCTCATAAGCCATACCGCCGGTGATTGCCCCATCACCGATAATGGCGATGACGTGGTAGTTATCGCCGGAGAGGTCGCGGGCGATGGCCATACCCAGCGCCGCCGAAACCGAGGTACTGGAATGACCGGCACCAAAGGGGTCATGCTCGCTCTCATCGCGGGAGGTAAAACCGGATAGCCCTCCATACTGGCGCAGAGAGCTAAAAAGGTCTTTCCGTCCGGTGAGCAATTTATGAGTATAGGCCTGATGGCCGACGTCCCAGATAATCTTGTCGTGCGGGCTATTGAATACCCGGTGCAGAGCCAGGGTAAGCTCGACCACACCCAGATTCGAGGCCAGGTGACCGCCGTTGGTCGAGATGACCGAGACCAGCTCCTCTCTAATCTCAGCGGCGAGCCGGTTCAGTTCCCCTCGTGTCAACTGCTTCAAGTCGGCAGGACTGGCTATTTTATCGAGTAACCTCGGCATTATCCCATCATACTAGCAACCCCGGTGAGTCATTGTCAAGGTGCGTAGCTGGCTTGACGCAGCCGCAGCGATTTGCTAGACTTCCAGGATGCTTGCTATCGAGCAGTGGCTGTTAGCCTTCATCAACTCTGTCTATACTACGATACAATGGCCGGGAGTAGTCGTGCTCATGGCCATTGAGAGCGCCTGCATTCCTCTCCCCAGCGAAATAATCATGCCTCTGGCGGGCTGGATGCTGGTCAAGGAAATGGGGCTGCCGGTATCCTATGTCCTGGTTGCCGGCGCCTACGGTGCTCTCGGCTGTACTCTCGGCTCGCTGGTGGCTTATCTTGCCGGTATGCGTGGCGGCCGTCCCTTCCTGGAGAAATACGGTAAATATGTCTTCATTCACCACGATGACCTGGCTCTGGCGGACCGGTGGTTTGCCAAAAGGGGTAGCTGGGCGGCCTTCGTCTCCCGGCTATTGCCGGTGGTACGCACTTTTATCAGTCTTCCTGCCGGTATCGCCCGCACCAACCTCCCCAAGTTCCTGGTTTATACCTTTATCGGTTCCTTTATCTGGTGTACGGCGTTAGCCTACGGAGGCTACCTGCTCGGCGAGCACTGGGAGCGGTTGCGGGTAGCCATGCGCCCCTTCGACCTGCCAATCATTGCCATTATCGTTGTTTTGATTGCGTTTTATGTCTACCGCCATCTGAAACGTTTCAAGGGCAACCACAAGGCTGAAGAAAAGTAAGCTTCTACTTTCTTTGGTAACCTATCCCCCTGACCCCCTTCCCTTATCAAGGGAAGGGGGAGTAAAGAAGAGAGGGGCTTCGCCCCTCTCTTTTATATCTCTCCCCTTTTCATACGGTTTGCCCACGTTATCAAATAAACGCCTAGCCCAAAAACAATTAGCGCACCTATCATGTTGCCCCTAGTTGCTTCTTCCTTTGCAGTTGTGAAAAGAGTCATTATTTCTCTTCCAAAAACCACACCAACATAAACGAGTATCATTAATAGCGGATTTCTTAAGATGTAAGCAAAAGATATTGCCAAGAATGATGACCAGATAAAGGATAAACCTAACAGAAAGCTATCGGAGAACGCTTCTTTGGTGAGGTAAGGTAACAGGAAAAACGAAAAGAAAATACAGAGACCAATCCACACCCATTTGTTATCTCTATTTCCTAGATTGCGGAATTCCCGCCTCCAAGATACTACAATTCTATCTGCGTACCATCGAAGTAGCCACATAGTACAGTCACCCAATCGAGATAGCATATCTCGAACCATTTGCTCATATTATATAATGAATTGTCAAAATTGACACCTGCTATTAGGGTGAGGGTCAATTGGAGAGGAAGAGTAACATTGTTAAAAGAACGTTTAAGAGGGGCGAAGCCCCTCTTTTCTTTTTCTTCCCCCTTCCTTTGCCAAAGGAAGGGGGTCAGGGGGATGGATTTCCCAAAATCCGCTTTCCTTTTCTCTATAAACTCTAGTAGAATAGTTTTGCCATGAAAGAAGGCACCACCCCCATCCGCAAGCAATATCTCGGCATCAAGCGAAGGTATCCGCAGGCCATCGTCCTCTTTCGCCTGGGTGATTTCTATGAGACCTTTGATGAAGATGCCCGGGTTGTCGCCAGGGAGCTGGATATTGTCCTCACCTCGCGTGAGATGGGCAAGGGACAGCGGGTGCCGATGGCGGGCATTCCCTATCATGCCCTGGATAACTACCTGGGCCGTCTGGTCAATCGCGGCTACAAGGTGGCTATCTGCGAGCAGATGACTCAACCTGATGACAGCCGAGGGCTGGTGGAGCGTGAGGTGATGCGGGTGGTCACCCCGGGCACCGTGGTTGAGCCTGGCCTGCTCGACAGCCGGAAAAACAACTATTTGGCCAGCCTGGTGATGGGTGATGATGTCGCCGGCATTGCCTATGTCGACATCACCACCAGCGAATTTGCCACCACTCAGCTATCTCTGGCGCGAGCCTTGCCGGAGATGGAGCGACTCCAACCTTCGGAGATAATTACCGCCAATGGTCTTGACTTGTCCGGCTTTGCGCTACCGGCCCCGGTTACCCGGCTTGACGACACCTGGTTTGAGTCGGAGATGGCACGGAAAACCCTGCTCGACCACTTCAGCGTGGCGACTCTGGAAGGATATGGCTGTGCTCACCTGCCCCTGGCAATCAGGGCGGCCGGCGCCATTATCCACTATATCCAGGAAACACAAAAGGGGGCACTTGGCCAGCTCGCCCGGCTAGCGACCTACCATACCGACTCATTTATGGCCCTCGACGAGCAAACACAGAGCAACCTGGAGCTTTTGCGTAATAATCGCACCGGAACTACGGATAGCTCACTGCTGGGCATCATTGACCTGACCAAAACGCCGATGGGCAGCCGGCGGTTAAAAAAGTGGCTCAGTCAGCCTCTCCTCGACCTGGCCGAGTTGGTCAAACGCCAGGAAGCGATGAGCTGGTTCGCCAATAATACGCTGGCTCGCCACGAGGCGATGGCACTATTGAGCAAGATAGCTGACCTGGAGCGATTGATTAACCGGGTGAGAAGTAATATCGCCACCCCGCGCGAGCTGGTGACATTGCGGCACAGCCTGGAAATCACCCCGAAGCTGGGAGAGATAATTGGAGAAAACCATCAATTTGCCCCATTCAAACCATGCCCTGAAGTGGTGGTGCTGATTACCCGGGCGATTGCCGATGAACCTTCCTCAACTCTGGGCGAAGGTAATGTCATCAGAAAAGGCTTCTCCGAGGAACTGGATAACCTGAGGCTGGCCTCGCAAAACGCCCGGCAATATCTGGCAAACCTGGAGCGCCAGGAGCAGGAGAAAACCGGCATAAAGTCGCTGAAGGTCGGCTATAACCGCGTCTTCGGCTACTATATCGAGGTCTCCAAGGCTAATCTCGCCCAAGTGCCGCCGCATTATATCCGCAAGCAGACGCTGGTGGGGGGTGAGCGCTTCTTCACCCCGGAGCTAAAAGAGTATGAGTCGATGGTGCTCAATGCCCGGGACAGGATTGCGGAGCTGGAGTCCAATATCTTTCGCCAGGTGTGCCACCAGGTGGGCAGTGCCAGCGAGCCTGTCCTGGCTCTGGCCGAGGCCCTGGCGAATATCGATGTCTTCGCCAGCATGGCGGAGGTGGCCGCCCGCAATAACTATGTTCGACCTGAGCTGAATACCGGTAATGAGATAATCATTAAAGAGGGGCGGCACCCGGTGGTGGAACGGAGCCTGGTGGATGGAACCTTCGTGGCTAATGATACCTGTCTCTCCAACGATGATGCCCAGCTTATTATTCTGACCGGGCCGAATATGGCCGGCAAGTCCACCTACCTGAAACAGGTGGCACTGATTGTGCTCATGGCTCAGATTGGCAGCTTCGTGCCGGCCACTTCCGCCACCATTGGGCTGGTCGACCGTATCTTCACCCGCATCGGCGCCCGGGAAGACCTGGCCGGTGGTCAATCCACCTTCATGGTGGAGATGGTGGAGACAGCCAATATTTTGAATAATGCCACCCCCCGCTCCCTGCTCATCCTCGATGAGATTGGACGCGGCACCAGCACCTATGATGGACTCTCCATTGCCCGGGCGGTAGCCGAGTATATCCACAACCACTCCGGACTGGGCGCCAAGACGCTCTTTGCCACCCACTACCACGAGATGGTGGAGCTGGCCAGCTTCCTGCCGCGGGTGAAAAACTTCAATGTGGCCGTCACCGAGGACAAGGGAGAGGTCATCTTCCTGCGTAAGATTGTGCCCGGCGGGGTGGACAAAAGCTACGGAATACATGTGGGCAAGCTGGCCGGACTACCCCGAGCCGTGCTGCACCGGGCGGACGAGATACTAGCGGAGCTAGAGGGGAATAGCGGTAGGGATGCCGCCCAAAGGCTGTCTAAGACTCACCGTGGCAAGCCAGAGCCAGCCCGGCAAATATCCTTCTTTGGGCAAAAACCACCGCTTTTAGAAGAGCTGGAGAAGCTGGACATCAACTCCCTGACGCCGTTGGAAGCCCTGACCAGGCTCTATGAGCTACAGAAGAAGGCGAGGGAGGGGTAAAGTAAACCAAACTTGGTCATTTGGGAGGGATTGCCATGAAAGAAGACATTCTGGAACAAATAGCAGCCGATTACCTCAACCTACTTGGATATTTCACTCAGACCAATATAAAATATCGACCCTCAAAAGATGACCCAGACTGGAAAGGCAAGCAGGATGGGGTCTATAGCGACATTGACGTCATTGGTTTCCACCCGTGCTTGCTGTCTCCTAGAAAAGTTGTCGCCATCAGCTGCAAGAGTTGGCAGGAAGGGTTTTCACCACAATGGGAAATCGATGCCATAAAGAGCAAGAAAGAGGTTGCAGGTAGAGAGAGATGGAAAACCTATCGCGAACTCGTGTCACCTAAGTGGGGTCGTGCTTTTTGTCGTAAGATCAAGGGACTCACGGGGGAATCAAGTTTTGAGTATTGGATTGTCTGTACTAGGCTAGACGAGCCAGAGGCAGAAGTAACCTGGACAAGCAACGCTGAGTTTCAAAAGAATCTTACGTCACACTTGAAAATTGTCTCGCTTGAGAAGATTTTTCGCGAGACGGTGGCAAAGATCAGTACAACGCCAGCAAACAGTGAGTTAGGTAGGCTTATCCAACTACTTAAGGCGGCCAATCCAAAGTTCGTGGCTTAGGTAACCCTATCCCCTTAATCCCCTTCCCCTTGCCAAGGGGAAGGGGAAAGTAATAAAAGAGGAGGCTAACGCCTCCTCTTAAACTTCTCCGATTTTTCGGGTGTTTGAGAAAGGCGAAACTCTTTTTAAAATCCCTTTCAGGTCTCCCTTTACCAAAGGGAGACGCCATGCTACAGATTGTTCTGCTAATCAATAAAAGGGGGTAGCCTGCGAAGAGGGGCGAAGCCCCTCTTTCTTTTGTCCCCCTTCCTTTGCCAAAGGAAGGGGGTTAGGGGGATGGATTTCTCAAGGGATAAAGGGGGTGAGGTTAATAAACAAACTCGGGGTAGCAGACTAAGGTGAAATGATTAGTAGTTCTCCTTCTCATCAAGCAGGGAGGTTTTTTCAAGGAGTGGCAATCGCTGCCTATTTACCTGATGTGGCACTAGGTGTCTGATGCCTCCCCAAACCGGAATCTTCCCTTCTGGAAGAGCTACCTGATGATAAACGGGATGATAAGGCCGATGAGACCGGTGAAAAGCACGGTGAACATAAACAGATTGTACCTGGTCCTGTAAGAGCTTAAAAGGGATGGGTCATAGTAGCCTTCCACACCCTGGTCTTTGTACATCTTGAGCAGCCCGTTGAGGAGCTTGGTTCTGGTTTGTCTTCCTTTTATCAACCCAATCTCGGCGACGAGGTTGACCACTATCAACAGAGCCACCAGCGTAAACATCACGATATTTAGAGTCGCGTCTTCTCCTCCTGAGACATTTCTGCTCCCCCCGGCGATGATGGAATTGATAAGGAGAGTCAGCAGGTTGAGAATAATGGCCGTGATAATGAAAATAATGTCCGTGTGGGTGTTGGTCTGAAGTTCGCTGATAATATGCTCATGGACTCGCTCAATCATAATGTCCTCCCTACTTCGTTTTACTGCCTGCCATAGCGCATAAAAATAACTATAAACACGGCAACGATGACAGCGCCGATAATACTCCCCACCCAAATCCAGAATGAGGCAGACCTGACGGTTAGGAAAATGCTTTCTACTTTCCGTATTGCGTTGGCGTCGGCAATAAAGTCCGCCACAAGCGTAATGTTATAATTGCCTTTACTGGTGTTGCTATCCGGTGTGATTGTCAGGTTAACCATTTGCACACTACCGGCGGCAAGGTAAGCTATTTCTGCCGGCTTGAACTCGATAAGCCAACCTTCAGGTTTCCCGGCAGATAACCGGATTTGTGTCACTGCTTTAGTCCCGGTGTTTCTGACCTCTAAGGACAACAGGTTATTCTCACCGACCTTCACCTCGTTGTCGTTGTTCCTGGGGATGAGTGCCAGGGTTAGCTCTGCCCTCTTTGCGATGAGCCGGACCCCTTCCACTTTGCGTATTTCGGCAGCTTCAGCAATCAGAGCGATGGTGTAGTCCCCCTCGGCTGTTTTACTATCTGTCCGGATGATGAGGTCAAAGGTTCTCGCTTCACCGGCACCCAGTAAGTCTATATTCTGTGTTTTGAACGCTATGCTCCAGCCCTCGGGTGTCTCTGCGGATAGGCGGATAAGAGAAACTGCCCTTGTGCCCGTGTTTCTGACTTCGAGGAATAGTTTGTTATCCTCGCCTATTCTCACCTCATTGAAGCCGCGTCCGGGGAGAAGCGTCAAAGTCAGCTCTGTTTTCTCCGTCTGAGCCAGGCTCGGGTAAGGTAGTATTGCCATTAAGCTCACGGCACACAACAATAGCCAGCGAACTACCCGTAGCGAAATGATTTTCCCACCCCCTTGTATTATCTCTTCACTATGAATTATAGCACTATTTATCAGGAGGGCGTACTTTCAACCGCTTGGAAATAGCATCCCGGTACGTGCTACCCAGACTTCGTCCGTGTTTAGGCATGCGCTCTCTCTTTTTCTGGAGCTTTTTCTGACGGCGCTCTTGTCGGCTTTCCGGCTCTTCCTGGTCGTTACTTACCATGCTCTTACTTACCTGAAAACGGTATAGTCCGATACTTAATGTTACCATGATTAGTTGAGATATGTAAGCCCATAACATCAAGAACGAGATTACTTACTAACCTCTCACCCTTTATCCCTCTTACCAAACGGAGTCAAAGAGGAGGCTTTTGCCGAATTTTAAAATCCATCCCAATGCCCCCTCTCTAAAATCTCTTCCGGAAAAGGAGAGTCAAAGAGAGGCGAAGCCTCTCTTCAAGATACTTCCCCTTACCCTTTTAAAGAGGAAGGGGATACAGAGGATAGGGTTTATACAAACTAAGGGGGTGAGGTTACTAAATAATTTCATAATATAGATTGAAAAGGTGACTGTAAAAAGATAGAATGTTAATGAAAAATCAAATCCAATGTTTGCTTCTGGAGTAAGATGAAACGTATTGCGGTATTAACCAGTGGGGGAGATGCCCCGGGGATGAATGCGGCCATCCGGGCGGTAGTACGCACCGGCATTGATAAAGGCTGGAGTGTCTTTGGAGTGCACCATGGCTATACCGGACTGATTAATGCTGACCTCGTCGCCCTGGGTGCTCGCGATGTCGGAGGTATCATTCAGCAAGGTGGTACCATACTGGGTAGTGCCCGTTGCCCCGAATTTGAGACTGAGGAAGGACGTGTTAAAGCAGTCCGTTCCCTGAACGAACACCGTATTGATGCGGTGGTTATCGTTGGAGGCAACGGTTCTCAAACCGGAGCCAACGCACTTTCCCGGATGGATTACCCGGTGGTAGGAGTGGCTTCAACGATAGATAACGACCTGAACGGGTCAGAGATGAGCATCGGCGTGGACACGGCTCTTAACGTCGCCCTGGAGGCGATGGACAGGCTCAAGACGACGGCATCATCTCACCACCGCGCCTTTGCCCTGGAGGTTATGGGCCGGGATTGTGGCTACATCGCTCTTATGGCCGGTATTGCCGGTGGCGCCGAGTTCGTGGTCATACCTGAAATGGAAACCGACCCTGAGACGATTGCGGCACGGTTACGCGCTGACTACCGTAAAGGTAAAGCACACGCCCTGGTAGTTGTCGCTGAGGGCGCGCACTACAATGCCCAGAAGCTACAGGCATATTTCCAGGAACACCACGAGAGACTGGGATTTGAGCTGAGAGTAACTATCCTGGGGCACGTGCAACGGGGCGGGGCACCCAGTGCTTTCGACCGCTTGCTTGGCACTCGACTGGGTGCCGCCGCCACTGAGCACCTGGCGAAGGCTGAGTTCGGGGTGATGGTTGGTCTGGTTAAAGGTGAGATTGCAGCGACACCACTGGCAACAATCGCAGCTCACCGCAAGCCTCTGGATTTGAGCCTGTTGAAGCTGGCACGGGCACTAAACAAATAGCCACCTATTCTGATTCCCCTTCTCCTTTTTCCTCCTCTAGTTCTTCCATCAGCCGGTGTGGCAAAGAGATACCGATACCAGGTTCTTTGTGGTGTCCCGGCGGCTAGGACGGGGTCAGCTGCTGCCCTTTCGGGAACTCGGATTTCGCTAGGCTGGTATAAATAATTGCCGGTATGCCGGTAGGAAAAAATGTCACCGTGCCGGCGATGGCTCCAGCCAAGCCCAACCCCCAACTCCTTCTCTTCAATGTGTAGATACCGGCAATAATCGCAAAAATACCGACCAGGCCGAAGAACGCGCCCCAGCCTATGTAAATAGCTGCCATCAAGTTACTAAAGCCGGGCGGTAGGTCAGTGCTTCGAGGATTGTAGTAGTACCCCTGCTCAATAAACATCTTCATCACGTACGCCGAGAATATTCCACCAACAAGCCAGAAAACGCCAAACGCGCCAGAAATGATGGTCAGAATCCCTGCTACCTTAGCGTTATTCTCCATGCTGAATCCCTCCTTTACAGGTCGTTCTCATGCTCAATGTGATGTTTAGGAATGGTCTTGAGTTCCCTTAAAGTCTCCCTCCTCTTCTAGTTCTTCCATTAGCCGGGCGGCTCGCGGATAACCGATGCGCAACTGCCGTTGCAGATAAGAGACCGAGATGTGCGGATGCTCCCGGGCGAGTTGCCGGGCTTCCTCAAGAAGTGTGTCCTCAGGGACACCCCCTTTTCGGCCAGGCGTGGTGGGGGGCACCAGCTCTTCCAGCTTGAGCGAAGCTAGCTCATCCTTCCGCTGGCTTCCCCAGAAGTAGACCAGCCTCTCGATTTCCGCATCGGAGACAAAACAACCCTGGAGACGCTTGGGCTTGGCCGCTTCCGTAGGCATATAGAGCATATCACCCCGTCCCAGCAGCTTTTCGGCGCCGCCGGTGTCAAGGATAGTGCGCGAATCTACCTGGGAGGTGACGGCAAAGCTGATACGGGTGGGAAAGTTTGCTTTGATGAGTCCGGTAACGACATCTACCGAGGGGCGCTGCGTGGCAACGACCAGGTGGATACCGACGGCTCTGGCCAACTGTGCCAAACGGCACAGGATACGCTCTACTTCATCACCACCGGCCATCATCAAATCAGCCAGCTCATCCACAATCAGCACCAGGAAAGGCATCTTGTCTTTGCCCTGCCGGTTTTTATTGTAGCCCTCAATATTACGCTGGCTGACCCCGGCCAGCTTCTGATAGCGGTTATCCATTTCCAGGTTGAGCCAGCGCAGGGCACTCAGGGCTTTATCCGTATCAACGATAACCGGAGAAGCCAGGTGAGGGATGCTGTTAAACGAGGTCAGCTCTACCCTCTTGGGGTCAATCATGACAAACTTGACATCATAGGGTGTGTTATACATCAGCAAGCTGGCAACAACCGTATCCAGGCAAACCGTTTTACCGCTTCCGGTAGCCCCGGCAATAAGCAGGTGCGGCATCTTGGACAGATCACCGGCCACGGCCTCCCCCCCAGCCCCCTTTCCGAGTGCCAGAGCCAGTCTCGATCTTACCTGCATTTTCTGGTAAGCACTGGTCTCAATTACCCCGCGCATGCTGACCATACCGGAGACCGTATTCGGCACCTCGATACCCACCATCGATTTGCCCGGTACCGGGGATTCAATCCGGATACTGGAGGCGGCCAGCGCCAGTGCCAGGTCATTGCTCAGGGAGTTAATCCGCTCCACCTTGACCCTGGTCTTGGCTATCTCCTCCAGCCTTACGCGGACATTGCCGTCCCTGTCTTTTTCTTTTATTTCCTTCGTCTTTCTATCCCAACCCGGCTCGACACCGAACTGGGTCACTGTCGGCCCGGCGTTTATCTGCACTACCTTGGTCTCGACACCATAGCTGGCGAGAGCTTCCTCAATAAGCCTGGCTCGTTTCACATTATCCGCCTGGCTGAACTGCACCTCGGGAGACCTGTCCAGAATATCAAGGGGTGGCAGACGCCACCCGTCCACCATCACCAGATTGGGGGCTTCGCCATATTTTTTCCACACTTCCTGGGCTACCTGCTTCAGGTCTTTTGGCGATGGGCCGGGCGTAACCGCAGGAGATACGGTTTCCTTTTCGGTCGGTACCTCAGCCGGCCGGGCGGTAGCGGGAAGAACGGGAGCAGTCTTACGCCGACGGTCAGGGACAGTCCTTGAGGCCAGCCGCCCTCGCCATCGCTGTACCAACCAGTTGAAGACTCTACCGATAAGGTGGAAAGAAGGGCGCGGGAGGACCAGCATGATACCAATAATAACCAGCCCGAGGAGCCGGAGGGCACCGATAAAACCAGGGCGACCAATAATCCCCAGCCCGATGTTGCCCCCCAGGCTCGCTTCTTGCAGCACGCCTTCCCCCGGTATAAAACCCAGTATGCCCCAGACCACCAGGATAAAGACGGTACTGCCCAACCAGTAGTTCCAGTGATGAATGAGCGATGATAGTTTGTGTCGCCAGACCATTATGGCGAGCACCGCAATGGCCGTGGCGATAAAGAGTAAACCCCAGCCAAATAGCGTCAGAGTGGCAGTGACGACATCGGTAACCCATGAAACCAGCGCCTGCCACCGCCATACGATAAGGGCGGCAATGATAGCGACGAGAGTGACATACCAATAGCGAAAGGGCGCCAGTACCATAGAGCCCAGCAGCCCCCGCGACCTTCTCCCCGCATGTTTCCTGGCCATATCACCTCGTTCTTGAAGGCGTATTGGTTTTCATCAGCCACCTTTTAACTACACCTTTACCATAAAGGGGAGAACCATCGGGCGGCGCCTGGTGCGGTCGTAGTAAAACTTGTGCAGGGTGTCTCTGACCTTGGTATGAATGAAGCCCCAATCTGCCGGGCGGGCAGCGCCGTGGTCGAGTACCCTGGCAACCAGGTCGCGGCTTTCTTCAAGCATATCCTTATGGTCGGCAGTATCAACGAAACCCAGTGACATGATATCCGGACGCCCTACCAGCTTACCGGTTTGCCCGTTAATGGCGATACTCACCATCACGATGCCATCCTTGGATAGCATTTTCCGGTCGCGGAGGACGACGCTATCAATATCACCGACACTGAGACCATCGACATATACATTGCTCGTAGGTATCTTCCCGGTCACCTTCCCGGCATCGTTACCTACCTCAAGGACATCGCCATCTTCAAGCACGAAGATATTTTCTTTAGGTATGCCGATTGATTCCGCCAACCGGCCGTGAATGGTCAGGTGGCGGTATTCACCGTGGATGGGCACGAAGAACTTGGGTTTGGTAATCGTCAGCAACAGCTTTAGCTCTTCCTGGCTGGCATGTCCGTGGACATGAACCGGTAACACTTTACCGTAGAGTACTTTTGCCCCCTGTTTGAACAGGTTATCCACTGTTCTGTTTATCACGCCTTCGTTACCCGGGATAGGACTGGCCGAAATAACAACCGTATCCCCCGGGACGATATGAACCTGGGGGTGGTCCCGGTTAGCCATACGCACCAGGGCAGAGGTCGGCTCCCCCTGGCTACCGGTGGTGACAAAAACAACCTTGTTGTGGGGCAAACCGCGCAGCTCGTCAAGCCGGGCGAGTATGCCGTCTGGGACAGTAAGATAGCCTAGCTCCTGTGCCATGCGCGTTGTCTCGCTCATGCTGCGCCCGACGATAAAGACGCGCCGCCCGTACTTGGCGGCAGCATCAATGACCTGCTGCACCCGGGAAACCAGTGAGGAAAAGGTAGTGACGATGACACGTCCGGTTGCTTCTGCCATCACGCGGTCTAACGTTTCACCGACCAGCATTTCCGAAGGAGTATAGCCCGGTAGCTCAGCATAGGTGGAGTCAGACATCAAGAGCAAGATTCCTCGCCCACCCAACTGGGCCAGGCGGGACAGATCAGTGGGTTTACCGCAAACCGGGGTATGGTCAATCTTAAAATCCCCGCTGTGGACAATGACACCCAATGGCGTATGAATGATTAGTCCCACCGCATCAGGGATACTATGACAAACCGAGAAAAACTCAACCCTGAATTTGCCCAGAGTTACCGCCCCACCCGGTGGTATTGTCCGGAGAGTCGACTCGGGGAGGGCTTTCCGTTCCTTGAGCTTCAGCGAGATAAGCCCTTTGGTCAGCCTGGTTGAGTAAACTGGCACCTTGAGCTGTGGTAGCACGTAAGGCAAGGCGCCGATATGGTCTTCATGACCGTGGGTAATGATGATACCCTTTATCTTTTCCCGCCTTTCGACGAGATAGCTGATATCCGGGATGACCAGGTCAATACCCAGCATCTCTTCTTCAGGGAACATCAGCCCGGCATCGATGACGATGATGTCGTCCTCATACTCTAACGCCATCATGTTCTTGCCAATTTCACCTAACCCACCGATAGGGATTATCTTTAATTTTGGTTTAGGCATAGCTCTCCGGCATTACTGTTCGGAGTCCTTTTAACTCCATTTCCAGCAATACCTCCTCCTTTCCGCCCCCGGATTTTAACGATTGCGGTATGTTTATACTTCAAACATCTTTAACTGCTGCGGTGATGGCAGGACTTCAGCGGTAGTCTTCACCCCGGTCTCCTCAGCCATCTCCGCCAAAAGTGGCGGGATTTTAAGCATGTCATCCTCAATGGCCTGGCGTAAGCTCTGCTGGTGCAAGGCTGCCGCCGGGTGATACATGGCAAAGTAGATGACACCATCCTTTTTTTGGGCGGTGCCGTGAATCTTGCTGATGCTCTTGCCGGGGAAGAACATGGCCATCGAGTAGCGTCCCAGAGTAACAATCATCCTGGGATGAATCAACTCAAGCTGGCGTTCCAGCCAGGGCCAGCAGTTCTGTATTTCTACCGGTAACGGGTCCCGGTTTCCCGGGGGACGGCTCTTAATCACATTGGTAATATAGACCTGTTCCCGTTTCAGATTGATTAAACCCAGCAGGTGTTCCAGGAAGTGTCCGGCAGGACCGACAAAAGGCCGACCCTGCTGGTCTTCATGCCAGCCGGGAGCCTCGCCAATAAACATTATCCTGGCGTTCTCCGGCCCCTCACCGGGCACGGCTTTAGTTCGTTGCTTGGCTATTTCACATTTCCGGCAAAGCGTAATATCGTGACAAAGTTCGGTCAGTTCTGACATCAGAGGGTTCAACCCAGCCTTTCGCCTATGATAGCATGGCGAATAGGTCAAGTCAATTCGTGAGCTACTTGTCTTTATTAAACCTATCTTCCTGACCTCCTTCCTAATGTGAAAGAGGAGTTACCAAGAGTCTTAATAGAGGCTGAACTCAGTGCGGGGGTACTGCCATTCAAAAAAAGCCGTGACTCTGGCGAAGGCCGGAATCCAGATATGACCCTGCCCTAAATTCCAGCCTACGCTGGAATGACAGTTATTGAACGATACAGGCTGTTATGAAACACTTAATTTAAGTAAGAAGGAGAGAAGGCAAAACGGGGGGCAAAATTAGCCAAAAATCTTCACAAAAAGGTATTGACAAACCATCGGTTATGTAGCACAATGGTAGGAAGTGGTAAATTATGGTTTGTTGTGGTAGACGAGGCAGTGTTTATCGGTGAGTTTGAGTACCGGATTGATGAGAAAGGGAGAGCGCCAATCCCGCCTAAGTTCCGCCGGGAGCTGAAAGAGGGAGTGGTGCTGACGCCGGGTGCGGAAAAGTGCATTATTGCCTACCCGCTCGCTGAATGGGAGAAACTGGCCGCTACCTTAACCTCCGCTGCGCTGACACCAAGCAAGCTGAGAAGATTAAAACGGGCTACCTTTGCTACTGCCTTCAATCTCAATATTGACGGGCAGGGGAGAATAGCTTTACCTGTGTCGCTAAGAGAGCATGCCGGCATCGGGGATGAAGTAGTTATCGCCGGGGCCAATACCTATCTTGAGCTATGGAACAAAGAAGGATGGGAGACAGAGAAGAAAACCAGCCAGGAGCAAGCCTGGCAGATTATTGAAAGCATGGAACAGCGCTAACGGAAAGCATGATGTTGTCACCGATTCATATCCCGGTAATGGTTGAAGAAACCCTGGCGGCACTCAATGTCCAGCCGGGGGGCCGCTACATTGACTGCACGCTTGGCACCGGGGGGCACTTCGCGGCTATTCTGGAACGTAGCTCGCCGGGTGGACAACTCCTCGGCATCGATGCTGACCCGGAAGCGATAAGGGTGGCCAGCACTCGCTTCGAGACTCATCGTGATTCTCTACTCCTCGTTAATGAAAATTTTGTTAACCTTGAGTCGGTTTGCTACCGCTATGACTTTCTCCCGGTGCATGGTATTCTATTTGACCTCGGTCTTTCTTCCCTGCAGCTTACCAGTGACGGTCGTGGTTTTAGCTTCCAGCACGAAGCTGCTTTAGATATGCGTTTCAATCCCGGCCAGAGTCTTACGGCGGCTGATATTGTCAATACCTACCCGGAGCTTGAACTGGCTAGCCTGATAAAAAACTATGGAGAAGAAAGTTTCAGCCGCCAGATAGCCCGCCTTATTGTCGCGGAACGCCCGATAAAGACTACCCTCCAGCTCGCCCAGACCGTAGAACGGGCAATCGGCGGCAAGAGGGGCAGAATCCACCCGGCGACCAGGACTTTTCAGGCGCTGCGTATCGCGGTGAACCGGGAGCTGGAAAACCTTGGGTCGGCTCTACAGCAAGCGGTCAAGCTGCTTGGCTTCCAGGGCAGGCTGGTTGTTATCAGCTATCACTCTCTCGAAGACCGCATTGTGAAACGGTTTATGCAACAAGAATCCAGGGATTGCATCTGTCCACCGGAAACACCAACCTGTGTTTGCGGTCATACCGCCAGTCTGAAATTGATTAACCGGAAGGTGATTACACCGTCCCTGGCTGAGATTCAGGCCAATCCGCGCAGCCGTAGCGCCCGGCTGAGAACCGCCGAGCGTGTCATTCCTCAGGATGAGGATGACGAGGTCGTGGAAAGATTATGCTCGGATACCGGAGCTAAATCTGGTGGTTGGAGAAAGGCAACTCTAGTGAAGAAACTCCGTGAGGTTTTTCTGGCTGCCTAGCCATATTTATAGATACCAGGCCGGGAAAAGGAGGCGCTTCTTGAGATGTGAAGGCAGCCTTCTTAACAGAAAGCGAAATTTGGCGACTAAGGAGGGGAAATGAAAAAGCGAACTCTAGCAGCGATTGATGTTGGTACCACCAAGATATGTACCGCCATCGCTGAGGTGACAGAGGAAAATGAGGTCCGTGTCGTTGGTGTCGGCATCGTGCCCTCAAACGGGTTGCATAAAGGCTTGGTGGTCAATATCAATGACGCCAAAGAAGCAATCCACGAATCAGTAATCAAGGCTGAGCAAACCAGTGGCTACCGCGTTGACTCGGCTTACGTCGGGGTCACTGGACGGCATGTCACCTCATTGAATAACCGTGGTGTAGTCGCCATTACGCGCAATGACCGCCAGGTACGGCCGGAGGACTTGAGACGGGTGCTCACCACCGCTCATAACATGAAGCTACCTAGTGACCGGAAGCTTCTGCATGTTATCCCGCGCCATTATGCCGTGGACGGGCAAGAGGGGGTAAAGAACCCGGTAGGAATGCATGGCATGAGATTGGATGTAGAGACACATGTCATTACGGCAGCGGTAACCTCGATACAGAACCTGGCGAAGTGTATTCGAAGCAACGGCATCGAAATCGAGGACCTCGTCCTGGAGCCATTGGCCAGCAGCGAGGCCGTACTCACTGAAGAGGAGAAACAGGTAGGTGCGATTCTGGCCGATATCGGCGGTGGTACCACCGATATCGCCATTTTCAAAGATGGTAGCATCTGGCATACCGCCATTCTACCTGTCGCCGGTTATCAGTTCACCAGGGATATTGCCATCGGCATGGGATTGCCCTTTGAAGTCGCCGAGGAGATGAAGAAAAAATACGGCAGTGTCATGTCAGTCTACGAGGGTAAAGGTGACACCACGGATAAGATTGCCACCAATGGACACGGTATCTCTCACCAGGACCTGTGTGATATTCTCCGTGCCCGGGTTGAAGAGGTGCTGCGGTTGATTCTGCTGGAGTTGCCCCGTACCGGCTATCAGGAGCTGGTCCCGGCAGGACTGGTGCTCACTGGCGGTAGCTCAAACCTGGCGGGCATGGATATCCTCGGGCGCGATATGCTACGGCTGCCGGTAAGGATTGGCCTGCCGACCAACATTACCGGTATCACTGATACCCTTCACGACCCCGCTCACGCCACGGGCGTTGGCCTCCTGCTCTGGGGAGCAAGGCACGCCGGCACACCGCGGAGCTGGCAATCCCGGGGCTTTGGCTCTGGTTTGTGGAATTTGATGGCCAGGCTCAGGGGTCTATTTCGCTAGGTAATTATTGAACCGGGAATCATTAGGATATTTAGAAAAGGAGGAGGGAAATGGCAAAGTCAAGTTTCGTCAGTAATCCAGCGAAGATAAAGGTTATTGGCCTGGGAGGTGGAGGCTGCAACGCGATAACACGCATGATTCGAGCCGATATCAAAGGTGTCGAGCTTATTGCCGCTAATACGGATGCCCAGGCACTGGCCTTTACCGAAGCACCAGTCCGTGTCCAGCTTGGTGACAGGCTGACCCGGGGATTGGGCGCCGGTGGGGACCATAACGTTGGTCAAAAAGCCGCCGAAGAGAGCCGTGATGAGCTCAGGGAGCTTACCCAGGGAACTGATATGGTTTTCATCGCCGCCGGCATGGGTGGGGGCACCGGTACCGGAGCGGCTCCCATCGCTGCTGAAATCGCCAAGCGGAATGGAGCCTTGACTATTGCTATTGTCACCAAACCATTTTCCTTTGAAGGAACACATCGCCAGCAGGTTGCCGAGGAGGGTATCGCTAACCTGCTGGGCAAGGTTGATACTCTGATTATCATTCCCAATGACCGCTTGCTCGACCTCTGCGACCAGCGGACAGGCATGGATAGTGCCTTTCAGATGGCTGACGACGTGCTAAGACGCGGTGTCCAGGCTATCTCTGAAGTCATTACCTCCCCCGGGCTGATTAACCTTGATTTTGCCGATGTTAAAGCTGTGATGAAAGATGCCGGACCAGCTTGGATGTCGGTAGGAATCGGGAGTGGCCCGAACCGGGCGGTAGAGGCAGCTCAATCAGCTTTAGCCAGTCCGCTACTGGATGTTTCCATTGAAGGAGCCAGAGGGGTGCTGTTCAATGTTGTTGGCGGTACCAGCCTGACTTTGTTTGAAGTTAACCAGGCTGCCGAAGTCATCAGGAAAGCGGTTGCTCCTGAGGCCAATATTATCTTCGGTGTCGCCCATGACCCGGCGATGGAAAAAGATGTCAGGATTACCCTGGTCGCTACCGGGTTCGTCACGCAGCAGGGGGCAATCGGGCTAAGCCGGGATGCCAAAACTGAAGCACTCGTAGGTTTGAAAGATGATGAGACAGAGCTGGATGTTCCTTCCTTCCTGCGTAATCCCCGTTTTAGCCAGCGGCGCCAGATAATTCCGCCATCCACCAAGACATCCAACAAGACGCCCTCGCAGACACCATCGCAGGTCTCTTCCAAGTAGCCTCCTTGGCCAATCTCCTCCCCCAGGGCTGCCCTTCTTGTACAAGAAGGGCAGCCCCTTTTTTAACTCGCCGGGACTCCCCGGATAGGTGACATCCACCATTCCCTTACCTATTTCGTAACGTATTGCTAAAGCAGATGGGATTAGGTAATATGGTTGCCATGATGAAGACAATCATCCTGGCCTCGGCGTCTCCCCGCAGAAAGGAATTGCTGGCAAAAATCGGCCTGAAGTTTGAGGTCGAGCCGAGCAATGACGAGGAAGAGCTAAGCCCCGGGTTAGAACCGTATGAACTGGCGAAGTCATTATCCCTGAAGAAGGCGGAGCGGGTCGCTAAAAACCACCGGAATGCCCTGGTGATTGCGGCGGATACATTTGTTGTTTTGGAAGGTCAGATATTGGGCAAACCGAAAACGGAAAGCGATGCCCGGAAGATGCTGTCAGCGATAAGCGGGAGGCAGCATTCCGTTATTACCGGTTTTACCATCATCGATACCGAGAGTCATAAAGTGCTATCCCGGTCGGTAGCCACCAGGGTTTATATCAGGAAATTAACCGCAAATGAGATTGATGCCTATATGCAGACGAAAGAGCCGCTGGATAAGGCTGGAGCCTATGCGATTCAGGGATTAGGCTCAGTTATCGTGGAAAAGATTGAGGGTGATTATTTCAATGTGGTCGGGCTGCCCCTGAGTGCTCTGGCGGAAGCCTTAAAAGAGTTTGGGGTTAATATCTTGTAGTTATGTTAATGACTGGTGGTTTTGAGGGCAGCTTGCTCACCGGCAACGTAACCCGTCGAAAAAGCGGCTTGCAGGTTGTAGCCGCCGGTATCACCGTCCAGGTCAATCACCTCGCCGCAAAAATAGAGCCCGGCTACCAGGCGGGAGGACATGCTCTGCGGGTCGATTTCCTTGAGGGAAACACCGCCGGCGGTGACCATGGCAGCGGCCATCGATAGCGGCCCCTCGATATTAAAGCGGAGTGATTTGAGACAACCTAAGAGCCGTTCCCGTTCCCCGGCGTTTATCTGGTGGCCAAGTTTATCTGATGGTATGCCGGTCATCTCGACGAAGGGTTCAATCATTTTGGGGGGAAGCAGGCTACCAAGGATGTTCCGATAGCTCCGCCTACCGTAGCGGTCAAGGCTCTGCTGAAGCTGTTGGCGGAGCTGCTTTTCATCAAGGGTGGGCTTCAGGTCAATGGAAACACTGACCGGGCCGTTCTCCAGTGCGTCCACAATCGCCAGGCTCATCAGTAGTGTTACCGGCCCTCCGATGCCAAAGTGGGTGACCATCATATCCCCCGTACGGCTTTCGATGATAGGCCAGGGTGGCTGTCCACCACTGATGCCACGCCCCCAGTCAACCGCCGGGGTCAGCGAGGGATTGATTTCTGCAGCGCGGCACTGGTAAGCGGTGAGACGCACATTGCTCAGACTGATGCCCTGCATACTTTTCGCCCGTGATACTTCAGTGACACGCAGCGGCACCAAAGCCGGGCGCAGTTTAGTGATGGTGTGGCCGAGAACGGCAGCGAGGCGGTAGCCGTCTCCGGTGGAGCCGGTCTCAGGAAACGAGGCACCGCCCGTCGCCAGAACCACTGCCGTTGCCGGGAAGACCCCCTTTTCTGTTTGTACGCCTTTCACCTGTCCATTATCGACCATTATGGCGGTGACGCTGGTACCGGTGACTAACCGGACGCCGTGGTCAGCCATATACCGTTCCAGGGCGCCGGTGACATCACGGGCATCGTCAGAGACGGGGAAAATTCTTCCATCATCTCCGGTTTTGGTCTCCACGCCATAGCTTCGCAAGAAAGCCAGCAAGTCATCGCGGAAGTAGCGGTGAAAGGCGCGATAGAGGAAGTGACCGTTGGGGCCATACATGGCGATAAAGTCGTCCATCTCTTTGGCGTTGGTCAGATTGCAGCGTGTCTGGCCACTGATGAGGACTTTGTTACCGGGGCGCGCGGTCTTCTCCAGAAGGAGAACGCTGGCACCAAGTTCGGCGGCACGCCCGGCGGCCATCATGCCGCTGGCGCCGGTACCGATGATGATAATAGGATTAATCATTAATGAATACTCTTAGCTGGTAGATTCATGGAGTGAATGGCCGTCCGTGTCTCTATTTGCGAGATTGCCCACGAGAAGGGGACAGGGGGAGCGGTGGTATCGTCGATTCGTCCAGGTTACGGCGTAGCTCAATGATACGGTCCCGGAGCTGGGCGGCCTTCTCAAATTCCAGGTTTCGGGAGGCTATCTTCATCTGTGATTCCAGCTCCTTGATAAGGCGGGCGATGTCCTCTCTGGCGATAGGAGTAATCACATAGGGAGCACGCGTCTCGGCCACCACCTTTACCCTTTCGGTGATATCTTTAATCGCTTTTCGTATCCCCTGCGGGGTAATGCCGTGCTCTTTGTTGTAGGCTTCCTGGATGTGACGGCGCCGCTGGGTTTCATCGATGGCGGCTTGCATTGAGCCGGTAATGGTATCGGCATACATAATGACATGCCCATCGATGTGACGGGCGGCGCGTCCCATGGTCTGAATCAAGGCTCCTGCAGACCTCAGGTAGCCTTCCTTGTCGGCGTCAAGAATCGCCACCAGGCTTACCTCAGGTAAATCGAGTCCTTCCCGGAGCAGGTTGATGCCAACAATGACATCATAAACCCCGAGGCGAAGGTCGCGCAGTATCTCCACTCTCTCCAGCGTCTCCACCTCGGAATGAAGGTAATGCGTCTTGATGCCCAGCTCTTTCAGGTAGTCGGCCAGCTCTTCGGCCATCCTCTTGGTCAGGGTGGTGACCAGGCAACGCTCGCTCTTGTCCACCCGCTTTTTGACCTGCTCAAAGAGGTCATCAATCTGCCCCCGGGTGGGCTTGACCTCCACCGTGGGTTCGAGCAGGCCGGTGGGGCGGACGAGTTGCTCGACCACCTGCTGATTGTGCTCACGCTCGTAAGGCCCGGGCGTGGCGGAGACATATACCACCTGTTTGATGTGCTGTTCGAACTCGTCGAAGCTCAGCGGGCGATTGTCCAGGGCCGAGGGCAGGCGAAAACCGTATTCCACCAGCGTCTCTTTGCGGGAGCGGTCACCGTGGTACATGCCATGAAGCTGGGGTATGGTCATGTGTGACTCATCCAGAAAGAGGAGAAAATCATCCGGGAAATAGTCGAGCAGTGTCCAGGGCGGACTGCCCGCCGGACGCTCGGCAAGGTGGCGGGAATAGTTTTCAATGCCGGAGCAGTAGCCGGCTTCGGTGAGCATTTCCAGGTCATAGTTGGTTCGGGACTCCAGCCGGGCAGCCTCGACCAGCTTGTCCTTCCGCTTTAGCTCGGCCAGCCTTTGTTCCAATTCTACTTTGATGCTGTCGATAGCCCGCAGCAGGCGGTCTTGCGAGGTGACGAAGTGCTTGGCGGGATAGATATCAATGGACTGCAGGTCGGCCAACATCTCGCCGGTGAGCGGGTCTATCTCGACAATGCGCTCCAGAGTGTCGCCAAAGAACTCAAGGCGTAATGCCAGCTCCTCGTAGGCGGGCTGAATTTCCAGGGTGTCTCCGCGGACGCGGAACTTGCCCCGGCTAAAGTCCATATCATTACGCTCGTACTGCATTTCGACGAGGCGGCGCAGGAGCTTGTAACGGTTATAGCTATCGCCCCGTTTCAGGTTACAGACGAAGCTATAGTATTCCTCCGGTGAGCCTAACCCATAGATACAGGATACGGAAGCGACAATGACCACATCGCGCCGTTGGAAGAGGGCGCGGGTGGCGGCGTGGCGCAGCTTATCAATCTCGTCATTGATATCGGCGTCCTTCTCGATATAGAGGTCGGTCTGGGGGACATAGGCTTCCGGCTGGTAGTAGTCGTAGTAGCTGACGAAGTATTCGACGGCGTTGTTGGGGAAGAACTCTTTGAACTCGCTATAAAGCTGGGCGGCCAGGGTCTTGTTGTGGCTGATAACCAGGGCCGGCCGCTGCATGCGCTGGATAACATTGCCCATGGTGAAGGTCTTACCGCTGCCGGTAACACCGAGCAGTGTCTGGTATTTCAGGCCGCGCTCCAGCCCTGCCACCAGCTTGTCTACCGCCTGGGGCTGGTCGCCGGTCATCTTAAAATCAGAGACAATCTCAAACTGGGGCATATAATATAGTATAGCTTTTTACAGTGATAGCTTCAATTAAGAGGGGGGTATCCCATTGAAAAATCTATCCCCCTGACCCCCTTCCTTTCCCAAAGGAAGGGGGGAAGAAAAAGAAAGAGGGGCAAAGCCCCTCTTAGACACCAATTCGATAAATACAGTTAGTCACCAATCAGCTTAAAATCAGAAATTATCTCAAAGTTGGTCGTTACTGAAAAAGGAAATGTAGCAGTGGGTAATCTTCTGTATGTTGCTGTGCAATTTCCCATTTGGCTAGTAAGGTTTCGGGTGTTGCTTCTGACAGATTAACTGATAGTCCGATTAATGAAGCCTCATGATGTAGCTTCACTGCTTGTATTGCAGCTATTCTAGTAATTCCAGTAAGCATACTGCCTCCAGTAATTGGGTCTATGTAGTAGTATTCTGTATGATTTTCTCCCAAGATGTCAGAATATGTTATTTCTACATAGCGGGCAAGGTTTGTGAATCCCAAAGCATTATGAGCATTAGTAAATTCAATAAAACGTTTTTCAGCCTCAAAATATAAAAGTCTGTTATGCTCGCCAGACAGATTAGCAATGCCTGCTGTTGATCTCCCAGTGTGAACAGTAGCCAGGAAGTAATCAGTAACAGGAATTAGCATGGTTCGAGGAGCGCCACCCTCTTTACCATATAAGATAACAAAAAAAACTGCAGGATAAACGCTGAAGTCGCGAAGGGGTGCTCCTTCATTAGAGATAACCAATGTTTCATCTGCATATATCCCTGCTTTGGTGTCAAATATCGAGTCTAGCTTTAGGTTGATAATGGGGAGTTGTTGTTGACTTAAAATTCGTGTCTGCTCTTGCATAATTTGAACCTGCTTGCCAGCAATGTTATTAGCTTGAATAGAGACGAATATTGCCATAATAGCGAGGAGGGCATAGACTATAGTTTTAAAAATTATTTCTTGTTCTTTCAGCCATTTCTTCATTACCACTTTTTTACTTCCCCCCAAATACTGTACTGTCCTCCTTACCTGCTAAAAGTGATATGGCGTTGCCATTCGGGCAAGGTTCGAGAAAAGTCAGAGCGGAAGTGGGCACCGCGGCTTTCCTCTCTAATCAGGGCAGCCTCGGTTATCAGGCGTCCGGTCATGACCAGGTTGTTCAGTTCGCCGGAGGGGCGGTCGGTAGGTGGTGGTAAGCATTGCTGCCATGCCGCCAGGATATTCGCCGCCCGGGTCAAGCCGTCCCGGTGGCGCATGATGCCAACCTCGTTGGACATGAGCTGTTGCAGAGCGGAAAGGCTGGGTGCGGGCACTGCCGGTGGAATTTGCCTCTCCTTCAGCCGGTAGTGAGTTTCCGGGATACGGTTTGCTACAGGTGCCTCCGGTTCGATTTTTTCGGTTGTTTTCCGGATGATTCTCTTACTAAAGACGAGGGCATCCAGGAGCGAGTTTGACGCCAGCCGGTTCGCTCCGTGGACACCGGGGCAGGCGGTCTCGCCACAGGCAAACAATCCGGCAATGCTGGTCTCGCCCCAGATACTGGTCTTGACGCCGCCAATCATGTAGTGCGCCGCCGGGGCGACCGGTATCAGCCCTTTGGTAATATCCAGGCCGTGGTTGAGGCAGAAACGATAGATATTGGGGAAGCGTGTGGTAATCAGGCGGGTGGGAAGATGGGTGACATCAAGGAAGACTTTATCCGCGCCGGTCTTGGCCATCTCGAAAAGGATGCCGCGGGCGACCACATCCCGCGGTGCCAGGTCGGCCTCCGGCGCGTAATCCGGCATGAAGCGGCGTCCTGCCGCGTTGCGCAGCACACCACCCTCACCCCGGATGGCTTCCGTGATAAGGAAAGGAGCGACTCCGGGCAGGCGCAAAGCCGTGGGATGAAACTGGAAGAACTCCATATCCCGAATCCCGGCGCCGGCATTGAAGGCCAGTGGGATACCGTCACTGGTGGCTACCGCCGGATTAGTATTGAACGAGTAAAGCTGCCCGGCACCACCGGTGGCCAGAATCAGGAAACGGCATTGGAATGACTCGCTGCTACCCGTGTGGCAATCGAGCACTCTTAGACCATGGACGGCTCCCTTTTCCACCTGGATTTCAGTCGCCAGGGAATTCTCCAGCACCTTTATCCCGGAGGCACGTGCCCGGTCGCTAAGGGTGACTTCGATATGCTCGCCGGTGGCATCACCTCCGGCATGGAGGATACGGGGCACACTATGAGCTGCCTCCCTGGTGAGAGCAATCTCCCCCTCAAGGGTGTCAAAAGGGACACCGAGGTTAACCAGCTCGGCAATACGGTCCGGGCCTTCATTGACCAGGATGTGTACCGCCTCTTCATCGCACAGTCCGGCTCCGGCAGCGATGGTGTCTTTGAAGTGAAGCTCCGGGGAATCATTCTGACCGATGGCGGCGGCGATACCACCCTGGGCATACCTGGTGTTGCAGTCCTCAATACGCCCCTTGGTGATGATAAGCACGCTGCCGTGCTCTTTAGCCAGGAGGGCGGTATAAAGCCCGGCGATACCACTGCCAATGATAATGTAGTCGTACTGATTCATCAGAAATACCTGCCAAAATATAGTTTAGTGAGATGGTGTATTATACCACCTTCCACTGACGAGGGAAGGTAGTGAGGGGGGTAGCCTCTCGTTTAATATCTCTTCGAGACTACCAATAAACTGTCATTGCGAGACCATTCCGACGAAGTCGGAAGGCGAAGCAATCTGGGTGGGGGCTGAAGTAACCTGCCCACCTCCCAGATTGCCACGAGGTCTTACGACCTCTCGCAATGACAAACTAAACTTTTTGGACAGCCTCAATTAAGAGGGTGAGGTTATAAACAAAGTCAGAGCGGGGGACTACGCTCGCTGGTACTTGGCCTGACCTTCCTGATAAAGGTCACCACCGTAAATATCGTTGACCACGGTCGCCGGGAAGTTCTCGACTTCGAGCCGGAGAACCGCTTCCGCACCCAGCTCCGGATAGGCGATTACCTCTGATTTTTTAATGCTCTTGGAGATGAGAGCACCGGCACCGCCGGTGGCGGCCAGGTAGACGGCCTTGTATTTCTTCATGGCATCTTTTACCGCCGGTGAGCGCATGCCCTTGCCAATCATCGCTCTTAGCCCGATGGACATCAGGCGGGGTGACGATGGGTCCATACGTCCACTGGTGGTTGGGCCTGCCGAGCCGATGACCTGGCCGGGCTTGGCCGGAGCCGGCCCCATGTAGTAGACCGTCTGTCCCTTGATATCGAATGGTAGCGGTTTGCCCGCATCAAGAGCTTGAATCATCCGGTTGTGAGCGGCATCGCGGGCGACATATATCACGCCGCTAATGAAAAGCTGGTCGCCGGCTTTCAGGCTCTCCGTAGTTTTCTCATCCAGTGGAGACTTGACGTTAAGCGTCTGCATAGTTGCGCCTCCTTACGGTTACTTTCCCTTCTTCACGTTTTTAATATTGAACTCGGGGACGGGGACTTTAGGTTTGATTTCAGTTTGCGGTGGCACGATTGCCGAGGGTTGCTGTCTTTTCCCCAAACCCAGCGCCCGGGCGACCAGACGTCCTTTCAACAGCTGGATGGCCAGGGCCGGGTCGACTCCCTTGGGGCAGGCCTCAGAGCAGGCACCTGCCAGGTGACAGTGCCATAGCCCGTGTTCGGCACTGACGACGGTGAATCTTTCCGGTTCACCCCCGTCCCGGCTATCGGCACAATAGTGGTAGCATTGCGCCAGTGCCTGGGGGCCAAGGAAAGCTTTGTCACTGGCTGAAGTTGGACAGGCAGCAACACATATCCCGCACTTGATGCAATAGGTAAACTGGAGGAATTCATTCAATTCCTGAGGTTTCTGGGCGAACTCGCGCGTCGGCCTGGCCAGTTCCCCTATATCATCACGGATGATATAGGGTTTGACTGATTTGTGATTGTTGAACATCAGTGTCAGGTCAACCACCAGGTCTTTGAGCACCGCCATGTTCGGCAAAGGCTTGATAGTCAGCTTGCTGGAATGAAACTCCTCGATTTGGGTATGGCAGGCAAGGTGGGGATAGTTGTTCACCAGGACACCGCAAGAGCCGCAGATGGCCATACGGCAGGAGGAGCGGAAGGTGAGAGTGCCGTCCAGGTTTTCTTTGATATAGAAAAGGCCATCGAGCACGGTCGTACCGTGGCTGGCCGGTACGATGTACTCCTGAAAGTGCGGAGGACTGTTCTCCTCCGGGTCGTATCTCAGGATGCGGAACGTTATTTGCTTGGTATTCTTTTCCACCAGGGTACCTCCTAGCTCGATAATAGAGCTATCGGCACGTAAGTACCGCCGATAAAGACGATGATGCCTAAAATAATGAACACCCAGTTAATCACACGTATCGTGGTGTGTGAGGGTGATAGCTCCAGGATAATGCCGCGCAGGCCATAAAGACCATGATAAAGGCCAAAAGCGAGTAAGGCAATATACACGGTGGCCAGGGCGCCCTGCCTGGCACGGTCGAGCATTGACTCCCAGGAAGTCAGGTCAGCGGCATTCGCTCCAAAGAGACGAGTGAGGTGAAGCATGACGATATGTATTCCTAACAGGACAGCGACCGCTACTCCGGTAAACAGTTGCCAAATCCGCAGATAAGTATCACGCATCACCGGCCTCCTTGCAGGTAGCTGAAGAGGAAGATAACTCCCAGGATGACGATGATGGCCAGTATCACCGTAGTTATCGGTCGTTGCTTGCGCAAGGCGTCTTTCCAGGGATAGACCGGGGGGATAGGTTTGCCCATCGCCAGGCCCAGCTCCTGGATAGTGAGGCGCAGGCCGTTCAAACCATGGTAGACAAAGGCTAAAACAACCAGGTACTCGCCAACCTTGAACCAGGGATTGCTGAGGAGGGCCATCGCTGCTTCCCAGATATCTTGCCCCTGAATGCGAAAGATGGTGGTTACAATCAGGTGAATCATCACGAAAAGGATTAGCCCCAGGCCGGTGACACGGTGCAGGAGGTAGAGGTAGCGCTCCAGCTTATAGTTGCCACCCCAGAGCCAGCCACGGGCGCCAAGGTAGTTCTGCCGAGGATTTCTCTCCTTCATAGTTTTCCCTCTAGTACTTCCTTTCTTCCGGCTTCCACAGGGTAATCGCTACCGGGATGTAATCCAGCCGCGGCCCGGCCGGAGTATAGTAGGCCAGGGTGTGCTTTAGCCAGTTGACGTCATCGCGCTGGGGGAAATCCCGGCGGGCATGAGCACCGCGAGATTCTTTACGGGCCAGCGCCCCGGCAACAACCACCTCCGCCAGGTCAACCAGTGATTCCGTTTCCAGAGCAGTAAGCAGGTCGGTATTATATATCCGGCCGCGGTCATCCACCCGGATACCGGCCACGCGCTGCTTCAGCTCTTTTACCTTGCCCAGAGCGATGGTCAGCTCGGCATCAGTACGGAAGACACCGACATGGCTGTCCATGACCTTGGTTAGCTCTTTGCGCAGGGCATAGCCGTTTTCCTTGCCGTCATTTTTGAACTTCTGGAAAACCTGCGCTTCCGCTTCCTGCAACGCTTTTTCCTCAGGAAGTGAGGGTAGAGCCTTCTGTTTGGCAGCATACGCCGCCACGTTATCCCCGGTGATTCTGCCCCAGACAAGGCACTCTGCCGTTGAGTTGGCGCCGAGGCGGTTGGCACCATGCAGGGATTCACAGGCGACCTCACCGGCAGCCCAGATTCCCTCTACTGTCGTCGCTCCTTCGATATTGGTATGAATGCCGCCCATGGTGTAGTGTGCCGCCGGGCGGACCGGAATCGGGGCATCGATGGCATCAATAAAGTTAAACTTGATGGCGACCTCTCGAATCATCGGGAGCCGCTCGGTAATCACATCGGCACCAAGATGGCGCAGGTCGAGGTGAACGTAGTCAAGACCATCCGGCCCGGTAAAGCCGCGACCCTGCTCAATCTCAGTGGTTTCGGAGCGGGAAACAATATCACGCGGAGACAGTTCCATCCTGGCTTTAGCGTACTTTTCCATGAATCTTTCGCCCTTATTGTTGAGCAGGAAGCCGCCTTCTCCCCGGGCGGCTTCCGTAATCAGGATACCGGAGGGTACCAGACCGGTGGGGTGGAACTGGATGAACTCCATGTCTTTGAGGGGTAATCCCGCCCGGTAGGCCATCGCCATACCATCACCGGTAGCGGTAAAAGAGTAGGTGGTGAAGGCGAACATCCGGCAAGCACCCCCGGTGGCAATAATCAGGGCTTTAGCCTGAATGGGAAAGAACTCTCCGCTGGCCAGGTTCCAGGCAGTCACCCCGCAAAATGTCTTATTCCTGGTCATGATGGAGCTGATATAGCAGTCATCGTAGCAGGTAACATTATCACTCTTCTGCAGGGTGTCATAGAGAGTGTGCACCTCAAAGAAACCGGTTTTATCGGCAGCAAAGGTGGCCCGGTTGTAGCTATGACCACCGAAGGCACGCTGGGCGATCCTTCCATCGGGGAGACGCGACCAGGGGATGCCCCAGTGCTCCAGGAGCAGCATTTCCTTGGGTGATTCCTGGACGAAGCGCATGACTACATCCTGGTCAGCCAGGAAATCAGCACCCTTGACGGTATCCCAGGCATGAAGCTCCAGGCTGTCCCCCCCTTCGGTTCCCATCACGGCCGCCGTACCGCCCTCGGCACAAGCCGAGTGTGGTCTCATGAGCTGGGTTTTGGCAATGATGGCGACATTGATGGCAGGGTTACGGGCGACCTGGATGGCGGCGCGTAATCCGGCTAACCCCGAGCCTAAGATGATAACATCGTGTTTTCTGGCAATCATAGTTCTATTTCCTTATGACGGGCGGCGTGGCATTGCAGGCAAACCGCCATTGGCATACTGGCAATGTGGGCCGGAAAGGTCTCAACATGGACGGCCAGGGCGGTGGTTCTACCCCCGAAGCCTTCCGGGCCAATCCCAAGAGCGTTGATACGCTGCAGAAGCTCTTTCTCCAGCTCGGCGACTTCTGCTTCCGGGTTGGCTTCCTCAACCCCGCGGATGATGGCTTTTTTGGCCAGGTACATTGCTTTGTCGGAAGTACCACCGATGCCGACACCGACAATTACCGGGGGGCAAGGATTACTGCCGGCTTCATTGACTGCCCGTACTACGGAATCGATGACGCCCTGCCGGCCTGCCGCCGGGGTGAGCATAAACAGGCGGGACATATTCTCGCTGCCGGCACCCTTGGGTAATATGGTAATCTTGATTTTATCGCCGGGGACAATATCGGTGTGAATCACCGCCGGCGTGTTATCCTTAGTGTTGACCCGGGCCGAAAAAGGCTGCTTCGCCATGGATTTACGCAGGTAACCCTTATCATAACCCTGGCGTACGCCCGCGTTAACCGCTTCATACAGGTCACCGCCGGTGATATGGACATCCTGCCCTACCTCAAGGTAAACTACGGCGACGCCGCAATCCTGGCAGATGGCCATCTTCTCTTCCTGGGCTAAACGGGCATTATCCAGAATCTGGTCCAGGGTCTGCTGGCCTAAAGGTGATTCTTCCGTCCGGCGTGCTTGCTTGAGGGCATTCAGCACATCCTCGGGAAGGAAAAAATTGGCTTCCTGGCAGAGGCGGGAGACAGCTTCGGTTACCTTCTGAGCATCAATGTTTCTCACTTTGGTTTGCTCCTTTTACCAGGTATCGTTTCTCAATATCTTCTTGAGGTCGTTTTAGTAACCTATCCCCCTGCCCCCTTCCCTTCCTAAGGGAAGGGGGAGTGTAAGCCAGAGAGGCGGAGCCTCTCTCTAAAACTCTCTTCCCTCTCCCCTTGCCAAGGGGAGAGGGATAAAGGGTGAGGGGCTAGTAAACAACCTCTATCTTCAGGCTAGGAAAAGGTGGTAAGGTTTTACCCGCATTCATTATCTTAGGTCTTGGGTGCCGGCGCGATATGGCCTTCCCTCATCAATAAAGCGGTTGCTTCCCTGGCTTCTTTAATCATGCTCTCCGCTTGCTTGCTCAGCTTCTCGCGGCTAATATTGATACGAGCAACCTTCTGTTCCTGGGCTTTCATTCCTACCGCCACGGCGACACGGATAAAGGCTTCCCATTCTCCCATGTTCGGGGCGATGTCATTTTCATTGATACCACGGTCTTCGGCAGATTGGGCCAGCTCATGGGCGGCGGCAATGCACATCTCGTCGGTAATAGTTTTGGCTCTGACATCCAGAGCACCGCGGAAAATGGCGGGGAAACCGGTGGAGTTATTGACCTGGTTCGGGAAGTCAGAGCGGCCGGTAGCCACGATTTTGGCGCCAGCTTCTTTAGCCTCCCAGGGCCAGATTTCCGGGATGGGATTGGCACAGGCAAAAATGATGGCATCTTTGGCCATGCCTTTAACCCACTCGGGCAGGATTACTCCCGGTCCTGATTTGGCCAGCGAGATACAGACATCCGCCCCTTGCAGGGCTTCCTTGATACCACCGCTTCTTTTCTCCGGGTTACTTTTCTGCACCAGCTCCCACTTGTAGGGATTCTCCTGGCGCATGCCAGCCACGTCACTGCGGCCGCTGTGGAGGATACCCTTGCTATCAACAATGATGGTATTTCCTGCTTTAAAACCGTCACTGAAAAGCACGCGGAGAACGGCCACGTTGGCGGCACCGATACCGATGACGGTCAGCTTAACATTTTCCTTCTTCTTGCCGACGATTTTGAGGGCATTGAGCAGTCCGGCGAGCGTTACCGCCGCTGTTCCCTGTTGGTCATCATGCCAGACCGGTATTTCCATTTCCCGGCGCAACGTATCGAGAATGTAGAAGCACTTCGGGCTGGAGAAATCTTCCAGATTGATACCACCGAAGGATGGTTGAAGCCACTTCACTGCCTTGATGATTTCCTCCGGGTCTTTGGTATTGAGGCAGATGGGCACAGCGTCTACCCCGCCGAGGTACTTGAAAAGAAGGGCTTTACCTTCCATGACGGGCATAGCGGCCTCGGGGCCGATGTCACCTAAACCCAGGACGCGCGTACCGTCCGAGACGACAGCGATGGTATTCCACTTGCTGGTATATTCATAGACCTTTTCCCTGTTCTTGACGATGTCAAGGCAGGCGGCCGCTACCCCCGGCGTATACCAGATAGCGAAATCGTCGATGCTCCGAATGGCACACTTGGGCATGGTCTGCATCTTGCCGCGGTAGAAAGGGTGGAGTTTCAGGGCGTCATCGGCTGGCTTGCGTGCCTTTGCCAGAAGCTCCTCTTTGGTAACTTTTACTTGCATGCTACACCTCCTTTCCTAAGTTTTTAATTAGCTCTGGAGATGAGGTGAGGTCTAGCCTTGGTGGTCACCCTCGACTATCATCTTCCTGAGCTCAACAGACATCGCCGGCACATCAATCTGCATGGGGCATCTTTCCTTGCAGCGACCGCAGGTGAGACAGGTGTAGGCGACGGCGGCACCCTTTTCCGGATTCTGGCTAATCGTTGCTGCCCAGACGGCGCCAACCCCGGCGAAATACTTGTCACCAAAGTGGCCGGCGGTGACACCGAAGACGGGACACTCGTAAAGGCACCCCCCGCATCTCAGGCAGTACAATGCCTGGCGCAGAATGGGGTCCTGGGCTAATTTAGTCCGGCCGGCGTCCATGAAGATAACATGGAAGTCCCGCGGCCCATGGGCGCCATAGGTGGTTACCTTCTCAATATCTCCGGTCTTACTGGGGCCGGATACCATACTGACATATGAAGGGACGGTATAGTTGGCATACCGCCAGGTCACCTCGCAGACCTTAAACGCATCGGAAAGAGTTGGTACCAGTTTTTCCATGCCCACCAGGGCAATATGAACCGGCGGGGCACCGGTCGCCAGGCGGATGTTTCCCTCGTTCTCAATAATGAACAAAGTTCCGGTATCGGCTGCCACCACGTTAGAGCCACTCATGCCGATATCGGCCTCGAAATACTTCTCCCTGAGCAGTTTCCGGGCAGTAGCGACCATCTTCTCGATATCAGTCGGCGGAAGTTTTTCGCCGGTAATTTTCGAGAAAAGCTCGGCGACATCCTCCTTGGGGACATGGATGGCCGGTGACAGGATGTGCATTGGTCTTGAGTTTAGCTTCTGAATGATAAACTCGCCCAGGTCGGTTTCGTAGACCTCGTTACCCATCTCTTCCAGATGCTCGCGGAGTCCAATTTCCTCCCCGGTCATGCTTTTGCCCTTGACAATCAGTTTGCCCTTACCCACCAGCTTTCCGATGATTTCCAGGGCATCCTCAGCGGTTTTGGCGATATAAGCTTTCCCGTGGTTGTACTCGATAGATTCACAGGCCTGCTGGGTAAGTTTCTCCATCTGGCTGATGGCTTTGGCTTTTATCTCCAGCACTTCTTTAGCCAGCTCGATGGTATGGGGAAATTTTTTCAACGCAGTGTTGGTGTTCGTCCGGTAGCTGGCGATAGCCCGGGTTAACGCCAGCCTTATCCGCTCATTATGAGCCGCATCCATGATTTCTTTCTTGTACTCACTGAAGACAGACATACCGCTATCCCTCCATCGACATCGCCACTACTTCCGCCAGGTCCAGAACCTCCACCCCGCTGGCTTTCAACCCTTTAACCCCTGCCTTTAGTTGGATGAGACAGCCGGGACAATGGGTGATAATAATCTCTGCCCCGGTGGCCACCAGTTCTCTGGCCCGGTTAACCGCCAGCATTTCGCTCAGTTCGGGGAAAACGGCTTCAAATCCGGAACCGCCACCGCAGCAGGTAGTATACTGGCGGTTAGTCCAATCAGTCTCGATGAAGGTCACTCCTTTAATGGCTTTCAGTATCTGACGAGGCTCATCAATCAGTTTCAAAAAACGTGCCATTTGACACGGGTCATGGTAGGTAACTTTGACTTCCCGGGGGAAACGAAGCTGCAACGAAGGGAGGTGCTCGGCGACGACCTCGCTGAAGTGCTTTACCGTCACACCCTTCCGGCCGGTACTGGCCGGGATGAGATTACGGAGGGTATAGGTGCAGGAAGGAATAATGCCGATAAGTTGCTTGACGCCGGCTGATTCCAGCTTGTCACTTACCCCCTGAGCGTGTTTGGTGAACTCCTTCTCCAGGCCAATGTAGTGTAGCAGGCCGCCGCAGCATGGTTCCTCATTGCCCAGGTAGCCAAATTTTATCCCGATTTTCCTGAGCACCTTGACCGCATCCCGCAGTGGTTTAGCTTCGGCTTCAGGGTTTCCTGCCACCAGCTTGCGGTAAATGCCGACAGTATCAATACCGAGTTTCTTCTGGAAGCCGCTAACCAAGCTCATGGTGCTTTCGGTACCGATGGCGCTTTTATCCAGTCTCCGTGCCAGAGATGTCAAAGATTCCATCGCCTGGCTATACTGGTAGCCACACCCGGCGAAGAAGATGGTTTCCATGTTTTTAGGCAGGTCCAGGTCTTTAGCCCAGCTGGCCCCGCTTGCTTTAGCCGCACCCAGTAAATTGTCTTTGGTGACGATGTTGTCGGCGAGGTAGGTTAAACCCGGCGGAATCAATTGCTTATTATCCATTTCTCTTCTGATTTCTCCCTTGAAGAACAATAGGCCGAAAGAAAAAGAAGCGAATCACCATCTACTTACACGTCATCCCCTCCCAGGTTAAAGCAAGCAGGAACAGATTAGCGAGAGCGACCCCGGCTAAGCAATTTAACGATTTCACTGGGTTTCTCGGCGACGGGCACGCCAGCCTTGTTGAAGGCTCCAATCTTAGACGCTGCTGTCCCGGCGCTACCCATGATTATTGCCCCGGCGTGCCCCATCCGTTTCCCCGGAGGGGCGACACGACCGGCAATATAGGCGACCACCGGCTTGGGATAGTTTGTCTCCATGATATACTGGGCGGCCATTTCCTCGGCATTGCCGCCGATTTCTCCAATCAAGACCACGCTTTTGGTCTCGGCATCATTCTGGAACATCTTGAGTAAAATGATAAAGTCAAGACCAACAATCGTATCTCCGCCCATCCCGACGCAGGTGCTTTGTCCTGCACCGGCGTTGGTAAGATGCCAGGCAACCTCGTAGGTTAAAGTACCGCTGCGGGAGGCAACACCAATATTTCCCGGCTTGAAGATGTGGACAGGCATAATGCCGACTTTGATGTGGAGGGCCGGGCTTATCAAGCCCGGACAGTTGGGGCCAACCATGGTGATACCTTTCTGCTTGGCCTTGGCGACAAACTCAATCGCATCCTTTTGCGGGACGCCATCAGTGATAACTACCACTGTTTTCAAGCCGGCGTCAATAGCTTCAAGAACAGCACTACGGGCAAAACGGGCCGGAACAAAGATAATGGAGGTGTCGGCGCCGTGTTTACTGACCGTCTCGGCAACGGTGTTATAGACCGGGATGCCTTCAACCGCCTGGCCGCCCTTCCCCGGGGTGACACCGGCGACTACTTTCGTCCCATATTGCAGCATCGAGGCAGCGTGAAATCTGCCTTCGTTTCCGGTGATACCCTGGACAATAACTCTTGAGTCCTGGTTAAGAATGATACTCATTACCAACCTACAGTTTCAGAATTTCTTCGATGGCTTTTTCCATGTTGGGGTAGCTGTTGATACCGGCATCCTTGAGCATTTTAGCCCCCAGCTCCTCATTGGTGCCCATCATCCTCACTACCACCGGCTTTTTCACCGGAGCTTCCTTCAATGCTTCAATGACGGCCTGGGCGACAATATCGCACCGGGTGATGCCGCCGAGGATATTAACCAGCACCGCCTTAACCTCCGGCTTGGACATGACGATAAGTATTCCTCTCTTGGTAATATCGACATTCCCGCCACCGCCAGCATCAAGGAAGTTAGCCGGTTCACCGCCGAAGTAATGCACCATGTCCAGAGTGGCCATCACCAGGCCAGCCCCATTACCAACAATACCAATATACCCGTCCAGCTCAACATAGGCCAGGCCTTGCTTTCTGGCTTCGGCTTCCAGGGGTGTATCATCCATACCCATCGAGCTGCTGCTGGTAAACTCAGGGTGACGGAAGAGGGCGTTATCATCCACAATTATCTTGGCATCAGCCGCGATAAATCCATTCGAGGTGGTTTTGGCCAGCGGGTTTATCTCCACCAGCTCGGCATCGTTATCCATGACGACCTGGTACAGGGTTTTGAGGACAGAAACCAGCGTGGTGGTATCATCCTTCTTCAAGTGGAAACGGCTTAATGAGTCTTCCGCATCTTTGCTGCTGAAGCCAGTGAGGGGGTCAATCCAGTATCTTGAAATCTTCTCCGGAGCGGTTTGAGCCGTCTCTTCAATATCAACCCCGCCTTCCGTAGAAGCCAGCACCACGTATTTCTTGGCTTGCCGGTCAATAGTTACCGAGGCATAGAACTGCTCGGTAATATCCAGCTTTTCTTCAACCAGCAGCTCCTTTACCAGGCTTTCCTTGATGGTACTACCGATAAGGGTGGACGCTATCTTTTTCGCCTCGGCGGCATCATTGGCGAACTGGATACCCCCGGCTTTACCCCGCCCGGCGACCAGTACCTGTGATTTCAAGACAACGGGTTTTCCTATTTTCCGGGCGATTCCGCTGGCTTCACCGGGGTTTTTAGCCACCTCACCCTGGGGAACAGCTAATCCATACTTCCTCAGAATGTTCTTGGCTTCAAACTCGAAGAGCTTCATCTCGCCTCTTAAATACCTTACTATTGCACCGTGAATAGTCTACGGAATTCAGGCTGGCTTGTCAAGGGCGTGCCGGGGATAGTCCATTAACCTCCCCTTCTCTTATTTATGCTCCCCCTTCCCTTGCCAAAGGAATGGGGTATCAGGGGATAGGTGGCTAAAACTTCTCGGAGTAAGTCAGGGGATAATATCGAAGATGCCCTTGCGAATCATCATCACCGCAATCACCGCGAGCACCAGGCTGGCGATTTGCGATGCCGCCCGGAGTCCCGACTCCCGCATCAGCCGGGCGATGCTGTTGGCCTGTTTGAAAATTATCCAGGCAATACCCAAATTGAGCAAAAAGGCGAGCGCTACTGGTATCCAGGGGTATTGTCCGCTGAGCAGGAGCAGGGTTGTCAGAACGGCAGGCCCCACCACCAGTGGTGTGCCGATGGGAACGACACCAACCAACTCCTTGGTTTTCCCGGCTTCCAGCTCTACCAGCTTCCCGGTGGTGAAATGACGGATGGATAGGATGAAAAGTATCACCCCACCGGCAACGAGGAAATCAGCCACCTCGATACCCAGTAAAAAGAGGATGATTTTACCAATCGCAATAAATCCCAGTCCCAGTCCAAGGGCAGTCAACATGGCGTAACGCACTATCCTGGAGCGCTCTGCGGGCATCATCTCCTGGGTTAGTGCCAGCATAAAAGGGAGGACGCCAATGGCATCCACCGCCACGAAAAGGGGAATAAAGCTCAACCCCAAGTCTCTGGCTAAAGTCACGATGCTATTCATCTGATTACCACCATAGTAGCTGACAGATGAAGACACGTCAAGACTGTCCCTTGCACCAGGGGGCTAAGGGATTTGTACCCCCGTCTCCTTACTATAAAAAAGAGTCGGGAGGACAGGTAAATAAACCAGGTTTTAGCTTCCCGGTTAGTACTTGACAGACACTACCGCTTGTGGTATTCTCTGTCTGCAGTACTACAAGATGTGTGATTAGCGATGAATTGCCCTTATTGTCACTACCCTGATTCCAGGGTCATTGACTCCCGTGATGTCAATGACGGCATACGCCGCCGCCGGCAATGCCTGAGCTGTGACTCTCGCTTCACCACCTATGAGCGTTTCCAATCGACTGGACTCTTTGTCATTAAGAAAGACCAGCGGCGCGAGGAGTTCGATAAGAATAAACTGCTCACCGGACTGCACAAGGCCTGTGAGAAACGCCCGTTGCCTACCGGGACGATTGACAAGCTGGCGGATGATATTGAGGCAGAGCTTTACCATCAGGGTAAGGCGGAGATACCCAGTACCGTGGTGGGTGATATGGTCATGGAAAGGTTGAAAAAGCTGGACTATATTGCCTACATCCGCTTTGCCAGTGTCTACCGCCAGTTTACTGATATTACCGCTCTCAAGCAGGCAGTAGACAGCCTGTTGAGTGATAAAACTGAGCCGCCTCATCCGGTGGCTCAGCTACCATTACTGCCGGCGGAGACACCGGCAACAGCGACGAAGAGGCGTGAGAGGAGCCGGAAATGAGCTCAGATAATAGGTCGGAGAAGAAGCAGCTAACCGACCAGGACCGGAGTCAGATTGCCCGCTCTGTCTTTGCTGCCGCCGCATCCATGGGGATGTCAGACCGGCAGCAAATCGAGGAGCTTACCAGCCAGGTGATTGACCGCATGGAAAAGCAGCCGGCGCTGCCCGGCATGGAACACCTTGTGCCTAAACCGCGGCGCCGGCAAACGCGCACAACCGTGCATGCTGATATACCGGCGATAGTTAAAGAAATCTTGACGAGCGAAACACCAATTGAGAAAAAGGAGATTAAACCTATGGCACAGCCAGTTATCCAGGTTAAGACCGAAACACGGGTTGCTCCGGGCATTAACCTGACGGAAAATGCCCTCCGTGTTCTGAAAGCAAGATACCTGAAGAAAGACAAGCAGGGGCAGGTTATCGAGACCGTGGAGGAGATGTTCCACCGGGTGGCACGGACAATTGCCTCGGCGGAGCTTCTCTATGACCCCAAGGCTGATGTCAAAGCCAGAGAAGAGGAATTTTATCAGGTCATGGCTGACCTGGAGTTTCTGCCCAACTCCCCTACCCTGATGAACGCCGGACGTGAGCTGGGGCAGCTATCGGCTTGCTTCGTCCTCCCTGTCGAAGACTCGATGGAGTCCATCTTTGATGCGGTCAAGAATACCGCCCTGATTCATAAAAGCGGCGGGGGCACCGGCTTTTCCTTCTCCAGGTTACGCCCGGAAAAAGACCGGGTCGGCTCTACCGGGGGAGTGGCCAGCGGCCCGGTTTCCTTCATGCGCGCCTTTGACACCGCTACCGATGTCATTAAACAAGGTGGGATGCGCCGCGGGGCGAACATGGCCATCCTCAGCATCGACCACCCTGACATCATGAGGTTCATCACTGCCAAGGAAAACCCTGATGTCCTGACCAACTTCAACCTCTCCGTTGCCATCACCAACAAGTTTATGGAGGCAGTCAAGGCTAACACTGACTATAACCTGGTCAATCCGCACACCAGAGAAGCCATCTCCAGTCTTAATGCCAAAGAAGTCTTCGACAAGATAACCACCATGGCCTGGACCACCGGCGACCCCGGTGTTGTCTTTATTGACCGTATCAACAAGGATAACCCCACCCCACAGCTGGGACGGATTGAAAGCACCAACCCCTGTGGCGAGCAGCCCCTGCTACCCTACGAGTCGTGTAACCTTGGCTCAATCAACCTGAGCCTGATGCTGCGCACTACTGGCAAGGCCACTGAGATTGATTATCCCCGGCTGGCCAGAACAGTAAAGCTCGCCGTCAGGTTTTTAGATAACGTTATCGATGTCAATAAATTCCCGCTACCCCAGATTGAGGAAATGACCAAAAAGACGAGAAAAATCGGGCTGGGCGTAATGGGCTTTGCCGATATGCTCCTTCAGCTCGGCATTGCCTATAACTCAGAGGAGGCATTGCAGGTAGCCTCGGATGTCATGGGGTGTATCAATAAAGAGGCACGCCAGGCCTCGGTGGAACTGGGTAAAGAGCGCGGTGTCTTCCCCGCTTTCAAGGGCAGCATCTATGATGTTCCCGGTGGACTCCGTCCCAGGAATGCCGCCTGTACCACCATCGCTCCCACCGGCACCTTGAGCATCATCGCCAGTTGCTCCAGTGGCATCGAACCACTTTTTGCCCTGGTTTATACCAAGAATATCCTGGACGGGGCACAGCTTGTCGAGGTAACGCCCTACTTCGAGCAGGCGGCCAGAAACGGGGGGTTCTATTCTGATGAGCTGATGCAGCAGCTGGCCGCCGGCGCCAGGCTACGTGATATGGATGGTATCCCCGAGGCGGTGAAGCGAGTCTTCGTTACCGCCCACGACATCAGTGCCGAGTGGCATGTCCGGATGCAGGCTGCCTTCCAGGCGCAGACGGACAACGCTGTTTCCAAGACGGTCAACTTCCCTCACGAGGCCACCCAGGCGGATGTGGCCAAAGTATACCTCATGGCCTACGAATCAGGATTGAAAGGTATCACCATCTACCGCGATGGCAGCCGCGAAACCCAGGTACTGACCACCGGCAAGGAGAAGGAGAAGAAAACAGAGGGTACCGTGCTTACCCCGCGGAAAAGGGCCAAGGTAACCAAAGGGAGCACCGAAAAAGTAACCACCGGCTGTGGCAATATGTATATTACGGTCAACTTTGATGAGCAGGGTATCTGCGAAGTTTTCACCACCCTGGGGAAGGCAGGGGGTTGCGCCTCGGCTCAGCTTGAAGCTATCTGCCGCCTTCTCTCCCTGACGCTACGTTCCGGAGTGGAAATTGTCGCTATCGTGAAGCAACTTAAAGGTATCCGCTGCCCATCCATCGCCTGGGAGGAAGGCAAGGCGGTGCTCTCCTGTGCCGATGCCATCGCCAGCGTTCTGGAAAAACAGATTAAAGACGATTCCGCCACGGAAAACGTGTACAAGGCAGTAGACAATGGGCCGGTGCGGAACCTTGCCGGCCAGTGCCCTGATTGCGGCAGCCTGCTGTCCTATGAAGAAGGCTGCTTCAAGTGCCATGCTTGTGGCTATACCAAGTGCTAAAAGAGATGAAAGGAAGGTAAGACAGTGACTGAAAAACCGGCGCCACCGGAAGTACAAGTTTCGTTTCCGGATAGTCTGAAGGGTGGGGTATACTCTAACATGATGACCGTGACCCATACCAAGGAGGAGTTTGTGCTGGATTTTATGATGGTAATGCCTCCGGTGGGTTCGGTAACCTCCCGGGTGGTGATTAGCCCGGGTCACATGAAGAGAATGATTGCCGCACTGGCGGATAACTTATCCAAATATGAGTCCAGGTTTGGGAAGCTGACCGCCGCCGAGGAGCCGCCTAAACCTATCGGGTTTCAGGCTCCCTCAAGATAGGGGATTGAAAGTATAGTTCTCCTTACCAGTGAGTTAAGTAAAAGAGAGGGGCACTTATCCGCGATGAAGATTGTACGTTTCAATACTGAGGGTAGCGTCAAGTACGGGATACTAACCGGCCAGCGTATCCAGGCAATTAAAGGTGGCCTTTTTGGCTCTCTCCAAACTACCGGGATTAGCTACCAGTTGCGCCAGGTCAGGCTACTGGCGCCATGTGTCCCCTCGAAAGTAGTGGCCGTCGGGCGTAACTATCGCAGTCATGCTGCCGAGGTCAATCAACCTCTGCCGGATGTCCCCTTTATCTTTCTGAAACCATCGACATCCGTCATCGGGCCTGAGGAGAACATTATCTATCCCGAAGCCTCGCACCAGGTAGATTATGAGGGCGAGCTTGGTGTGGTGATAAAGAAACGGGCCTGGCAAGTCTCCGCCGCAAAAGCACTGGACTATGTGCTGGGCTATACCTGCTTTAATGATGTTACCGCGCGTGATATCCAGAGCCATGAGAAACAATCGACACGAGCCAAGATTTTCGATACCTTCGCGGCGGTTGGCCCACTTATCGAGACCGAGCTTGACCCGGCGAAGGCTGCTGTTGAGACCTATCTCAACGGGGAGCTAAAGCAGCAAGATAACACCCGCAACCTTATCTTTCCGGTCACTGAGCTAATCAGTTTTGCCTCCCATGTGGTCACGTTGCTGCCGGGGGATGTTATCGCCACCGGTACGCCCAGTGGCATCGGCCCGATGCAGCCTGGAGATACCATCGAGGTCAGGATAGCGGGCATCGGCACGCTCAGAAACCATGTTGTTAAAAATGGTGGCTAGCGCCCCGCTAACCCCCATTCGCTTGAATTAGTTTAGCTACCTTACCCCTTTTAAAAATATCTTTCCAGGACTTAAAAAACGAAAGTGAGCACCCTGGCAGCAATACCACCCACCAGTGTCGCTGAGGCCAGGTTCGCTGCTGATATTGCCACCGCCGCCTTCCAGCCAAACTCTTTGGCGAGGGTGCCGATAACCGAAAGACAGGGCAGGTATAGCATACTGACTAATGCCAGCACGATGAGCTGAGCGGGATTGAGAACAAGTGCCAGGTTCGCGCCGTAGATGACCACCAGCATCAGGAGCGTTAGCTCCTTGCGTACCACGCCAAAGATTAGCAATGTTCCCGCAATCGCGGGTAGACCCAGCCAGGCAACAGTCAGAAAAGACAGGGAATTGCTCACCGGGTCGAGCAGGCCATAAGCATATAGTCCTTGAACGGCGGCGCTACCAACCATATACAGCGGAAAGACCATGAATATTAACGACTTGGTCCGTGCCCATGTCTGCTTGGTGACCACCGCCAGAGATGGCACCTTGAAGGAATGAATCTCCATGATAAGCCCGGTTGCCTCACCGGGGATTGTCCTTGAGGCCAGTTTGACGGCAAGGAACATGACCAGTAAATCGACCGCATAAAGTGCCAGCGCCCACCCTGTACCGACAAATACCGCCACTAAACCCAGAATGACGATTGTCCGGGCGGAGCACGGGGCAAAGGTAATCGCAAAAGCTGAGAGTAACCGCTCCCGCCTGGTTGCCAGGATTCTGGTGCCAAAAATGGCCGGAACATTACAGCCGTAACCGAGTATCAGCGGAATGATTGCTTTGCCATGAAGCCCCATCTGGTGCATGACGCTATCCATCATAAAAGCAACTCTGGTCAGTATGCCGGAATCCTCCATCATGGTTAGCATCAAGTAGAATGGCACCACGAAGGGTATTACCAGGGTAACCCCGGCAACGAAGCCGCCGAAGACGCCGTTCCAGAGAATGCTCCAAACCGGCCCGCTCACCTGCGGGTTAACCGGTTGAAAGAAGCTCAAGGCGGCGGTAAGTAAGCCTGACAGGAAATTACCGATGGTGAATGTCCAGAGAAGCAGTCCGGTAATCACGGCGATGGTCACGAAATAACCGAATACTCGCTGGGTGCTCCACCGTTCCAGTCTGTCTGAGAAGGTAGGTTTTCCAACTATCTGCCTCTGGACATCACTGGCAATTTGACTGGCCAGAGAATATCTCTCCGAGGCAACTACGGCGAAGCGCGGTTGTTGCCAGACCTCTTCTATCTTGCTGGCGAGAGTTTCGGAGGTATGCATTACTTTCTCTGATTTGGCATTGACCATTTCTTTAACAATCGCATCACCCTCAAGCAGCTTGATAGCTACCCAGCGGGGAGAATAGCCTAGCTCCAGTTTTTCCGATGCGATTAATCCGGCTAGCTCCTCGATACCGGCTTTCAGCCCGTTCCCGAATTCGACCGTATTTTCCCTTATTTCATCTTTACTCTCGGCAACTTCGATAGCTCTTTCAATTAGCTCACGTATCCCCTTCCCCTTTGAGGCGATAGTGGGCACGACCGGTATCCCCAGGAGCGTGGCTAATTTCTCCGCATCGATGGTTATCCCTTTCCCCTCGGCGGCGTCCATCTGGTTAAGACAGACGACCATGGGTACGCCCATCTCGATTAGCTGCAGGGTGAAGAAAAGATTCCGCTCCAGAACGGGAGCACCAATAACATTGATAACGACATCCGGCTTTTCGAGAGCGATATATTCTCTACTGACCATTTCCTCCGGTGAGTAGGTGGACAAAGAATAGATTCCGGGCAGGTCGACGATGGTGGCGTCATAACCGTCAAAACTCAGTGTGCCTTCGGCCCGTTCTACCGTCTTTCCCGGCCAGTTACCGATAATCTGGTGTGAACCGGTCAACTGATTAAAAATAACACTCTTGCCCACGTTGGCATTTCCCGCCAGGGCAATGGTCAGGCGTTTGCCACTGGTGCTGTTCTTGTCTTTCTTGATAGTAGTGGTGGGGTGACATGATGCCAGGTTAACCAAATTATTGACCTCCAAGTTCACTTGCTGCCTTTTCGATAAAGACGTTACAGACTATCTTATCCCCCAGGGCCAGTTTTGAACCCCTGACCGCAATTTCCACCGGCCCTTTCAGCGGAGCGATGCGACTGATTCTTATTTTTGCCCCTGGCGTTAAACCCATGTCCAGCAGCCTGCGGAGAACCTTGTTATCTCCCCTGATGAAGGCAATGGTGCCCTCCTGATCCTCTTTTAAGGTGGACATTGAGACGACAATGGTCTTTCTTTTGCCTACCTGCTCTATACTATCTCCACCCCATTCCTGGCACTGTTCGCAATCAGAAAAACCCAGGTTACACGGCGGAATAACCTTGTCATCATCAGGGCATTTATCCGGTGCTTTCAAACTCTGGCAAAGGGCACGCTCCGCTTCATCAGATAGCACGTGCTCCATGGCACAGGCTTCGTTATGAACTCTATCGTTTCCGATTTTCAGCGTGTCATGCAGGAAACGTTCCAGCAGCCGGTGTTTTCGAGACATCTTTTCGCCTATCTCCAGGCCTTGCGGAGTAAGCGTCACCCCCTGATACGGAGAGTAGTTCACATATTTGCTATCGGCCAACTTGCGGAGCATCTCGGTAACGCTAGCCGGTGCAATCTTAAGTCGTTTCGATATGGCCGTAGTGCTGGCCGCTTCGCCATCTTGGGTGAGGTTGTATAGTGCTTCCAAGTATTCTTCCGTACTCGCGCTCATTGTCATACTCCTTGTTTTAGGCACGCCTATCATTTAGGCTTACCTAAAGAATAGCAGGAGTGCTAGCGGTTGTCAAGGGTCATTTAAGGGCTGTAATTGACAATAATGAGGCTGGAGTGTTATGATAATTCATGTTTCTGCCATGACCACAAATCTCAAATTAGGTAGGTAGTAATGTTCTTCGGCGAACCCGGCTGCCCGAGCGATTTTACTAGCGCCATCTGCGGCGAAAAGCTCTACCCAAAGTGATACAAACCGGTCTCTTTGATATACAGGCGAGGCATAAGAAATGGTAAGCGAGCAGGAAAAGACCCTCCAGGCGCTGCAGGTGGCCATCCAGATGGAAATTGATGGCAGGGAGTATTATCTGTCTGCCAGCCAGCAGAGTCGCCATGAGCTTGGCCAAAAACTGCTGCAAACGCTCGCTGCCGAGGAAGACCTCCACCGGCAAAAATTTCAAGAGATATATCAGGCTATCCGTGAACGGAAAGCGTGGCCGGTGACTGATTTTAAACCAAACAAAGGCAAGACGCTGAGAACTGTTTTTGCCAGGGCCACCAGGAAGATGGATGATAAGCCGGTGGCTTTGCCTACTGAAATTGAGGCGATTCAAATTGCCATCAACATGGAAACGAAAAGCTACGATTTCTATAAGAGCCAGGCAGGGAAGGCTGGTTATGATGCCGAGAGGAATTTCTTCAATATCGTGGCTGCCGAGGAGCACCAGCACCATCTTATCCTGCTAAATTACCAGGAATACCTGAGCCATCCTGCCGATTGGTTCGTGAAAAAAGAACGTACCTCTTACGACGGTGGTTAGCAGACCATAAAGTCACCAGACGGCGTGTTGTAACTCATATATGTCATTTTTGACGGGAGGAAGACCGTGAACACGGTAGCTTTACAGAAGATTGGTTACGGCATGTATGTCATCGGCTCCAGGAAAGGTGACCAGCTTAACGGGCAAATCGCCAACACCTTGTTCCAGATAACGTCTGAGCCGCCCACGGTGGCAGTAAGCATTAACAAAAACAATTTAACCCACGAGTTTATCAAGGAGAGCAAGGTCTTTTCGGCGTCAGTGCTTTCCCAGGCGACGCCCCTCTCTTTCATCGGTCGCTTTGGTTTCAAATCCGGCCGGGACATGAAAAAACTGGAGGGGATAAGCTACAAGGCAGGCGAGACGAATGCCCCTGTAGTCATCGAGAATGCCACCTCGTATCTGGAAGTACGGGTGACCAACGAAGTAGATGTGGGTACCCACACTATTTTTATCGGTGAGGTGGTTGCTGCCGAAGTGCTCAGCAATGAGCCGTGCATGACTTATGATTACTATCATCAGGTCAAGCGGGGTAGCACGCCCAAGACCGCTCCTACTTTTGCTCCAACGGAGGTTAGGGTTAAGATGCCTAGTTACCGGTGCAGCGTCTGCGGTTATATCTATGACCCGGAGCGGGGTGACCCGGATGGCGGGATAAAACCAGGCACCCCCTTTGCCGAATTGCCTGATGACTGGGTGTGTCCTGTCTGCGGGGCGGACAAGTCCCAGTTTGAAAAGGTGGAATGAGATGAAGCCGCGAGAAATAAGGCGTGGGATTTACTGGGTAGGAGCGATTGACTGGGAAAGGCGTCTCTTTGATGCTCTCATCCCGCTGCCCGATGGGACAAGCTATAACTCGTATCTGATTAAGGGTAGTGAGAAGACGGTTCTTATTGATACTGTTGACCCGGCGATGTCGGGCGTGCTGATGGAGCATCTGAACCAGCTCGGGATTAAGCGGATAGACTACATTGTGTCTCACCACGCTGAGCAAGACCATTCCGGCATTCTCCCTCAAGTTATGGCGAGATACCCTGAAGCAAAGGTCATCGTCACGCCACGGTGTAAGGATATGCTTAGCGACCTGCTGACGATACCGGCAGACCGGTTTATCACGGTCAATGACAGGGAAACCATCTCGCTGGGAGATAGGACTCTGGAGTTCATCCATGCTCCCTGGGTGCATTGGCCGGAGACAATGTTTACCTATTTGAGAGAAGAGAAGATTCTTTTTAGTTGTGATTTTCTCGGTTCGCACCTGGCGACAAGTGACCTCTACGTTACTGACGAAGCGCAGGTTGCGGAGGCAGCCAAGAGGTATTACGCGGAAATTATGATGCCTTTCCGCACCAATATCCAGCGGCACCTGGAGAAACTCAAGGGTTATGCCATTGATATTGTTGCCCCAAGCCATGGCCCGGTGCATGACCACCCCGAGTTTATCCTGCAGGCACACCGTGCCTGGGTATCCGATGACATTGGGAATATCGTGGTATTACCTTATGTCTCAATGCATGGCAGCACCCGGCGGATGGTTGACTACCTGACTGAAGATTTAGTCCAGAGAGGTGTCACGGTTAAGCCGTTTGACCTTACCGTTACCGACACGGGGAAGCTGGCCATCGCCCTGGTGGATGCTGCTACCATTGTTCTGGCGACCCCCACCGTTCTGGCTGGCCCACATCCGGGTGCCATCTACGCCGCTTTTCTGGCCAATGCTCTCCGCCCGAAGCTGAGATTCGCTTCTATTATCGGTTCGTATGGCTGGGGAGGGAAGACGGTTGAGCAAATCACGGCCATCATGCCGAACCTGAAGGTAGAACTGCTCGAACCGGTGCTTTGTAAAGGCTTTCCCCGGGAAGCCGACTTCAAGGCTCTTGATAACCTGTCCGCAACTATTGCCCAAAAACACAAGGATAGCGGTTTGAGCTGAAATTATATAATTATATAAAGGAGGAGCGAGATGCTAAAAGTCGAGGCCAAAACCAAGCATAGTCCGGAAGAGGCAATCAAGCGCGCCGTGGCGTTTTTTACCACCGGCTACGGGTTAAAAGTCACCGAACAAACGTCTACCTCTGTTTGCCTGGAAGGAGGCGGGGGGAGGATTACGGTTACTGTCTGTGCCGAGGGTAAGGGCGCCTCGGTAGAGGTGGAATCCCAGGAATGGGACCGGCAGGCCAGGGAGTTTATCAAAAAGCTTGCCTAGGCTTTTTTAAAGATAGTCTGGACAAAAGGCAAGGCTGATGCTATCATTGGACAGTAATCAGTGTTTGGAGGTATAAAACGTATGGCTGCAAAGAAAACGCCTGTGAAGACAACCGCCGTCATCAAAGTCTCGCCACAGCTATTAGACCAATTGAACCAGGCTATCGCCCGTGAGCTGCAGGTGGTCGTGCAGTATATGTGGCAGCATGTCCAGTGGAGCGGGGTCAAGGGCTTCGCCGTGCAGGGTAAGCTGCAGAGCATTGCCATCGAGGAGATGAAGCATGCTGAAGCTATTGCCGAAAGGTTGTACTACCTGGGTGGCACACCAACCACCAAGCCCTCCCCTATTTTTGTCGGTAGCACCCTCAAAGAGATGATTGAGCAGGACGCCAAGGACGAAGAGAACGCCATCAAGCTTTACAAACAGATTGTGGAGAAGGCACGTAAAGAAGGTGACGAGACCACCAACCGCCTTTTCCGTGAAATACTACAGCAGGAAGAGGACCACCACGATACCTTTACCACTCTCCTTGAGGAAATCTAGGGTCATGCCAAGTTAATCCTGAGCTTTTATTCTCCTGGAATGAGAATGGTGGGAGCTTTAAGAGAGGAGGCTATGCCTCCTCTCTTTTTGTTTGACTCCCCATAATGAGAGGTAAATTCAGGAGCATCCAAGAGAGATGAAGCCCTCTCCTTTCCGTAAAGGGAGATTGAGGAGGATTTTAAACCGGGAAATCCCTGTACTTTTTTACCTTCCTGCTATGGTTCAGACGACCGCAATCATCTTATCCACTGCCGCCCTGGCCCTGAGGCGGGTTTTCTCTGGGACTTTTACCTGGTTCAGCATGTTTTCCAGTGACCAGAGAATCGTATCCAGGGTAATCAGCTTCATCCTGGGGCAGACGGCTTGCTCCGAGACCGGGATGAATTTTTTCTGGGGGTTTTCCTTCCTCAGACGGTGTAATATGCCTATCTCTGTCCCGATGATTATCTCTTCGGCATCGGTTTCGCGGGCGAAGCGGCAGATGCCGCTCGTGCTGAGGACAGCGTCCGCCAGGGCAATGACCTCTGTGCGGCATTCCGGGTGGACGACTACCCTGGCCCCGGGGTATTCTTTTCTGAGTCGTAAAATGTGCTGGGGCAATATCCGGCTATGGGTAGGACAGTAGCCGGGCCAGAGAATCATTTTACGTCCCGTTTGGCTGGCAACATAGCTTCCCAGGTACTGGTCCGGCACAAAGATAATTTCTTCCGTAGCGGGCAGCTTCTGCACAATCTTGACAGCATTGGCTGAGGTGCAGCAAACGTCTGACTCCGCCTTAACCGCCGCCGAGGAGTTAATATAGCAAACCACGGTCGCCCGGGGGTACTCCTTCTTTTTCTGGCGCAGGGCTTCGGCGGTGACCATGTTCGCCATCGGGCAACCGGCATGAAGGTCAGGTAATAGCACAATTTTATCGGGACAGAGGATAGAGGCGGTTTCGGCCATGAAGTGAACTCCGCAGAAGACAATGACCTCGGCATCGGTTTTGGCCGCCTGCTGGCTCAGCTCCAGGGAATCACCGGTGAAATCAGCGATATCCTGAACCTCACCGAGCTGGTAGTTGTGTGACAGGATTATCGCCTTCTTCTTTTTCTTGAGGGCGGTGATTTTTGTGATTAACTCGGTGCCTCTATCATCCATTGTGAACTATCCTCCAGTCATTGGTATAGGCATTTAGCCTCTTCCCTCTGACGAAGCCGAGGAGGGTTACGCCCAATTTGTTAGCCATCTCTACCCCAAGGTCGGTCGGGGCTGATTTGGAGATGATGATGGCGATACCTCTTTTGGCCACCTTAAGCAGTATTTCCGAGGTGATACGACCACTGGTGATAACGGCTCGCCCCTCGGTGGGTATATCCTTCAGGATACACTCGCCCAGGATTTTGTCAATAGCATTATGCCGGCCAATGTCTTCATTGAAGACCAGGATGGTTTTCGTATCGCTCAAGGCGGCACTGTGCACGCCGCCGGTAGCGCGGTAAACCTCGGAGCGGTGCTGGAACTCGCTGACCAGGGAGAAGACATCGTGTGCTGATATCCGGGTGCGGGATTCTATCTTTGATTGCCCGGAGACATCAGCGGCGCTGTAGAAAGTAGCGCCCCGGCCGCAGCCCGAGGTAATCAACCGCTTGAAGATAAGGTCACTGTCCGGTGTTTTATCTGCTTTCGTTTCCACCCGGGCCACCCCCCGGCTATCGTCCACGATTATCTTCTTAATCTCGTCTTTGCTGGTCAGCATTCCTTCCGAGAAAAGGAAGCCGATGGCCAGGTAGTTCAGGTCTTTCGGGGAGCAGAGCAGGGTTACCAGCTCCTGGTTATTCAGAATAATAGTAAGGGGGAACTCCCGGGCAACGGTATCTTCAATACTATCCCTGGTTTCCTCGGTAAGCCGTAAAACAGGGACACTGGCAGTCTCATTTTCCATTTTTGCCGGTTCCTATCTCATCTCCGGTACGCACCGTTCCTCCGCGCACGACACGGGCAAATACCCCCTCCTTGGGCATGATGCATTTGCCAATCTCCTTGAAAATAGCACAGCCGCTATGGCATTCTTTACCAATCTGGGTAATCTCCAGGACCACCTCTTTGCCAACACGTAGCTCGGTGCCCACCGGCAGTGAGAGCATGTCGATACCTTCCGTGGTCAGATTCTCGGCAAAGTCCCCCGGGCCGACATCGAAGCCAAGCTGGCGCATTTTGTTAATGCTCTCCATCGCCATCAAGCTTACCTGGCGGCCACTGCCGGCGTGAGCATCACCGGTGAGTCCATAATCCTGCTTCAGGTAGCCTTCCTTGATGTCTTCTTTCCTGGTGCCCACTGCTACGCTCTGGCAAACCGCAATGATTCTGGCCATATTATCTCTCCTTTGTTTGTTCGGCGACCTATCTCCCATCCGAATCATCCAGGAACTAGTGTAACTGGTTCTAAATCCCCCTTACTCCCCCTTTTTCAAAGGGGGAGACCACTTCGTTTCCCCTTTCGTAAAGGGGAATACAAGGGGATTTTCTTTGTCTCTCTTCACTCTATCGTGCCGGCACCAACGACAATATCATCGTCGTAAAAAACGACGGTCTGCCCCGGGGTGATTGCCTTCTGGGGCTGGCGGAACTTTACCTGTACCCTGTCCTTACCCAGTGGTGTCACCAACGCTGCCGACTCCTCGTGGCGGTATCTTATCCTGGCCTTGATGCTCATCGGCTGCTCCAATTCGGCGATGGCTATCCAGTTTAGCCCTCCTGCGGTCAGCTCATCCCGGTAGAGGTCAGCCTGGCTACCGACGGTGATGGTGTTTCTTTCAGGATCGATGGTGGTGACATAGAGCGGCTCTCTGGCGGAGATGCTCAACCCCTTGCGCTGGCCGATAGTGTAGAAAGGGATGCCCCGGTGCTCTCCCAGGATATTACCCTCTTTATCCTGTATTGTCCCCGGCTCGGCGTCAGTTACCAGGCAAGAGTAGCCGCCGCTGATGAAATCCTGGCTCTCCGGTTTGGTGGCTACCTCCAGGCCGAAGTCAGTGGCTAGCTTTCTCACCTCCTCCTTGGTATAGCTGCCCAGGGGGAAGAGCGAGCCGCCAAGCTGCTCTTGAGACAGGGAAGCCATAAAATAGGTCTGGTCTTTGTTTAGGTCTCTGGCTTTTTTCAGCCGGTAGCGGTGAGTCGTCTCATCATAGTCCACCCTGGCATAGTGACCGGTAGCAAAATAATCGAATTCCATGCCGCTATCCTGTACCTTGCGGAGCAGGGCGCCAAACTTGACACGGTGGTTGCAGCGGAAACAGGGATTGGGTGTTCTGCCGGAAAGGTACTCATGATGAAAATAGTCCAGCACCTCTGCCTGGTATTCCTGCCTCAGGTCGAAGACATGGAAGGGGATACCCAGGATACCGGCCACCCGGCGGGCGTCTTCGATATCCTCAACCTCGCCGGCACCATAGCAGCCATGGCGCGTTCCTTCTCCAGCCGGTGTTTCCCCGTCCCAGATTCTCATGGTGACACCGCTCACCTCATCGTCTTCGGCTTTAATCAGCGCCGCCGCAACCGATGAATCGACGCCACCGCTCATGCCGATGACTACCTTCCTGCTGTTTTGCTTTCTGGCCACTAGCTCACTCATCCTTTGGTCACTGTTCCCCAATTATACAATAAAGTGGCCACAGGCAAAAACCGGAGGGTTGAGAAACTTCTCGCCCTCTTTGCAAGCTCTCCGGTCAGTAGCTGCCACTCTGGCGAAAGCCAGCATCCAGGTGCCCACCCTGACCCCTGCATTCCAGCGCAGGCTGGAATGACATACTTCTGTCAAGAGGGTGGGATTAAAGGGGTGAGGTTAGTGACAAGTCTGCCCCCTAAAACGGCAGCCGGGTAGTTTGACGAGGCGTTGTGATTAGGGCATAATGATAATGCTGTCAGGTAGGCCATATTAACCGCCTTTGCAGGTACGGAGGGGTGACCGAGTGGCCGATGGTGACGGTCTTGAAAACCGTTGTTGCGCAAGCAACCGTGGGTTCGAATCCCACCTCCTCCGCCACGACGTTATGAAATAAAATCACTCCTCGCTTAGAGAAAGCCACCCGGAATTACCCGCCGAATTTCGATTCATAAACACTTCTTATTCACCGTGCAAACACTCACTTTTAGTGATTGTTTGAAAGGCTGCTTGAGTCTAGTATATTCTTTTATACTCTTCAGTACACTAAATATAGAAGGTTTTTCTATCAAAAGACGGCTCGATAGAGTCACTTCAAAGGAGTAGCTAAAAAGCCAGGTGTTTTCAGTTAAGCCAGCATGATGGCTTGGTGCTGGCTTACCTATTTTGTCCGGAGGGTGAAGACGTGAAAAATGAAGCGGGAAAATCTAACGCATTCTGGCTCATTGTTCAAATTGCTAATCCGTATTTTGTTGTGCTTGTGGTGCTCATACCGGTTGCGGCTTTGATATTTGCCCTTAACCGTAGCTCACTCATGCCGATTAACTATGTTCATATTATGGCCGGAGCACTCTGGACCGGGATTGATCTTTTTATGGGACTTATCCTGGGGCCTGTCCTGGGTGGGGTTGCTCCTATCGAGCGTGCCAACGTCTTCAAGCGTCTGACACCAAAGATGACTTTTTTCATGCCGGTAATCGCGGCGGTAACGATAACCGCCGGGATAAATCTCACCCAGAGGCTCGGCATGTTCTCGTTAACCAACCCGAAGATTCTGGCGGCGCTGATTATCGCGGCAATTCTCACCGTACAAGGATTTGGTTATTTGCTCCCGAATGAAATCCGCATCTTGCGGCAGCTACTTTCGGATAAACCGGATATTGAAAAGATAGGCAGGTTGGGGATGAGAAATGCCCGGCTCGGCGGAATACAGGGCATCCTGCAACTCAGCATAATCTTTGTGATGGCAATCATCAGATTCTAGCTGAGATGGCGGCGGCATTATTTGCGGTGCTAATCAGGTTCAACCGAGACTGTATTCAGCATGGCGAAACCAAGTGGATTTAGCTTGTATCCCTTGATATAAGGTTTGACCAGAAGGTAATTACTCCCGAACCATAAGGGCAAACAAGCGGCATCATCAATCAGTTCCTGCTCGGCCTGCTGGTACAGTGAGTTGCTTATCTTGGTATCTGATGACAGGCGTGCCATTTCAAGTAAGGTATCTACCGCAGAGCTGCGGTATTCGCCGTAGTTGTTATCAGCACCGCTATGAAAGAGAAGGTCTAAAAAGTTATGCTGATGCGGGTAGTCAGCGACCCAACCCATGTCAAACATCTCATCCTTCTCCTCATCGAGATGATAGAGGAACCTCTCCGGCTCAAGCTGCCGCACCTTTACCTCCACGCCGAGGTTTTGCTGCCATTCATGGATGACGGCTTCCAGCCCAGCCGATATTGCACCGCCCCAACCTTGAGTCGTCACCGTAATCGGTGGCAGGCGGGATATCTCGCCGTAACGGGAGGCCTTGATTAGCTGCTTCGCCCGGGCGACATCATAATTCACGCCGCGTAGCTCGCTATTAAACCCGGGTAAGCCTGGTGGCAGGATGCCCTTGGCTGGCAGCACCATATCTTTGAACACTAAAGAAACCAGCTTGCTCTTGTCTACCGCCATGGAGAAAGCACGGCGAACGTTGATATCATCAAATGGCGGCTTGGCCGTATTAAAGCCGATGTAGTAGAAGCTCAGCTCGGGGACAATTTCCAGCTGCTGGTAGAACGGGCTGGCCCGGTCGGTCGCGGTATCCACATAGTCCAGAGAGACGCTGGTAACATCAATCTTGCCTGTTTCGTACAGGCTCATGGGGACACCACCCCACAAATGAAAAACGGTAAAATCGACTCCGGCTATCTTGCCGTAATAAAGTTCATTCTTCTCAAGAACAAGGAGGTTATTTTCATCCCACTGTCTTAGTTTAAAGGGGCCGGTACCATTGGGGTGGTACCACCAATCGCCCGTTGACTCTATATTGGTTTTATCGACGACAAAGGCCGTGGGATAGGTTAGCTTGGATAAGAAATAGGACTTGGCGGCATCGATGGTTACCTGGAGGGTAACATCGTCAATTACCTTGATACCGCTAATCGTCTTGGTTCTACCCGCTAATACCTCTTCCACGCCGACAATATCTCCGAGATAGGTCGCCGCTGTCGATGAGCCGGTGGCCGGGTCAGCGGCACGCTGCCAGGAATACTGAAAGTCCTCGGCTTTTACCCTGCGGCCATCCTGGAAACGGACATTTGACTGTAGATGGAAGGTATAGGTCCGGCCATCCTCACTTATCTCCCACCTCTGGGCGATATCCGGGGCTGGTTCCAGGTTGTCACCGGGGCGGACCAGCCCGCTGAATATCTGCCTGACATACTGTTGGGAGGTCATCTCCGCGGAAAGGGCCGGGTCAAGCGTGAGCGGGTCAATACCAAAGAGATTGACCGTTTTCCCCGGGCTGGTATTTGGGGTGGTTTCCTGGCCAGACCGGCAACCGGCAACAAGCAGGCCGGATAATATTACTACCAGGAGAATGACATGAATGATTCTTTTGATCATATTGAACTCGATAACACGCCAATTACCTAATGTAAAGAATAGCACAAGCGGGGTGGTTCTGCCTAATGAAACGGTAAAATCCCGTTTGGTTGACAGGTAATGACAAGCCAACCAAAAAGGAACGATACCAATGAAATGGGGGGCAACGGGATTGCTTACGCTGTGGAGAGGGGGTACTCTACTGAACGCCGGTGTTATTTCTGAACCGGTAGTAGTCCAGAGCGTGCCGCAATGCCCGGGCGCCACGTTCATAGTCGGGGAATACCGGCACGCCATTATCCTGGAACCGGCGCATTATTTCTTGAGCCTGGGCGACTTCCTCAGCAGAAAAGGAAGGAGCAAGGATAGCCATCACCGGCTTGTTGCTGCTCCGTTTGATACCACTCAACAAGTCAATATTATCCTGAAACTGCTCGGTCGTCATCATGCGGGGCGTCATCAGCAGCACCAGGTTATCAACATTGGCATCCTTCTCAAGGACGGTCATGATGTGCGTCATCTGCTTACGGTTGGGGTTGCCGGTATCTACCGGGTTGCGATAGCTCCCGCCAATCAGGGTGAAGAAGGTCGCAAACTCGTCATATGACTGCTGGGTAAGTAGCGGCACTCTCAGCCCGGCTTCAGCGAAAACATCGGCAATCGCGACGGATTGGCCTCCAGACCCGCCGGCGATAGCGATTCGGTCGCCGTAAACCGGGGACAGCAGGAGCAGTGCTTTCAGGGTATCGATAAGCTCCTCTACCCCGGCGACTCCGATGCCGCCGAACTGGTGGATAGCGGCATCCCAAATCGCCCGGGGTATTGCCAGTGAACCGGTATGTGAGGCAATCGCCCGCCCACCCTCCGCCGTCCTTCCCCCTTTCCAGAGCACCACCGGTTTATGGGCAGAGACTTTCCTCAAGACCGTCAGGAAACGCCGTCCGTTCTTGACCCCTTCGACATATATTCCGATGGCTTTGACCTCCGGGTCATCGCCAAAGTACTCCAGGTAATCGGTGGATTCCAGCACTATACCATTACCAAAACTTACAGATTTGCTGATATCCACTCCCTGGAAATGCCCTTCTTTGGCAAAGGTCATCGCATTGTTGCCACTCTGCGAGATAAAGCCCACCGTGCCTGCCACGCCGGTGTATTGCATTGCCGCTTGCCTTATCCCGAGCTTGGGGTTGAAGATGCCCATGCAGTTGGGGCCGATAAGATGGAAATTGGTCTCTTCGGCTCTCTTAGTCAGCAGGCGCTCCAGCCTGATTCCTTCCTCGGTGCCGGTCTCGGAGAAACCGGAGGTATAGAAATAGGCCGCTGCTACCTCCTTACGGATGCAGTCCTCCAAAATCCGGGGTGCCACTGCCCTGGGGACGGAGACAATGGCCAAATCAATTGCTTCGGGAACATCAGCCAGGCTGGTATAGTTGGTTACTCCCATTGCCTTGATGCCGGCGATATCATCAGGAGAAACCTGCACCGAATAGAGCTTGCCCTTAAAGGTGCTCTGGGCACGCAGCCAGATGAAATCATTTTCCCGCTTGTCCCCGACCACCACTACACACTGCGGGTTAAAAGCTCGAGAGAGCCTGGCGAAATCTACTTTCATTTCTTAATTCACCATGACGGCTTGCTACAAGGTGTAGCGGGTGACCTCCACCCCGTTGCTACCAAGGTCAACAATATTTACCGTGCCTGCCATGGAAGGTGAGTCGCAGTAGTAAGCTTTGACCGGTTCGCTGCAGACACAGCGGAAGACCGGCCAGTGTCCCAGGGCGATATAATCCCGCCGCGAACTGATAATCTCGTCATGGCTGATAGTAAAGCCGTGATTAGGATCGAAATCACTACCGCTATAATAGCCGTGAGCGACGGCAATATGCCACCGCCTAGTATCATCAGGCTCCGGTACACCGGCTAACGGCCGCATATCATTATCGTAAGAATCATTAGCCTTTCCCCACACGGATATATCCAGTTTTGGGAAATCCAGCGTCTCACCCTGGGCTGACCGCACGATTTGCACATTAGGTACGCCATTCCACAGTGTCGCCAGTTCCTCTCTGTCATAGACGGAGCCGGGCACCAGACAATCGTGATTTCCCGGCAGGATAATCGTATCTATTGCCAGGCGGCGTAGCTGCTCAATGGTAAAGCCGACCAGGTTATCATCAACCCGGTTGTGGTCAAAGAGGTCACCGGCGATTATGGCCATATCCACCTTCATCTTCATCCCCAGGTTGACCAGGGCCTCCAGGCCATCACAGGCATTATCGCCGAGTGCCAACAAGTGTAAATCGGACGTGTGCAAGATGCGTCGCTTCCCGTTACCTTCTGACATTATTGAAAATCCTTCTCTCTTTTGAATAATAGATGAATAATAGAGCTAATTCTAGCACTACCAGCTTTAAAAAACAAATTTTCTCCTTGAGAGTTGACCTGCCTACTTCATCCCCTTCACATATCAGTCTCTGTCATTCTGGCGAAAGCCAGAATCCAGGTGCCACCCCAATCCATAGATTCCAGCCTACGCTGGAATGACATACTTCTAATAAGAGAGACGAAATAGAGAAAAGAGGGGCAAAGCCCCTCTTCGATACCCCGAATAGTCAAGGCATCAATCTCAAGATGCTGACTTTCCCACCAGAATAGCGCTTACCTGACCCCATTCCCCTGGAGGTTAAGAAACAATCTCAGGAAACTTGACACTGGGTAGACTCTCAGCTTATAATTTCTCGAAAGCGAATCTTAACAGGAGGGTGGTGCTAAGATGGCGAACCAGATTGGGAAGAGATACCACTGTACCAAGTGTGGTGCGGAATTGATTGTGACCAAAGGTGGTAACGGTGCGGTGAAGTGCTGCGGTCAGCCCATGGAGCAAAAGAAGTAAAGCAAAACAGGGAAAGGAGGCAGGAAGTCTGTGGTAACTGCGTTAGGTAAGAGATATCGCTGTGCGGTTTGTGGTACTGAAGTATTATGTGTTAAAGCGGGTGAAGGTGCTCTCACCTGCTGCGAGAAGGATATGGAACTCCAGGAACCCAGAGCGATTCCATCCTCAGATTAAAACAGTAAACAAAGCCGGGTTTCTCTCCGCTAATTAGTGCCGGGTCAGGCGCCATATTTTGGATAGTCTATTTGCTCTGTATCAGAGAGAAAAACTCGGCTCTGGTAGTGGGTTTGCTACGGAAGCTACCTCTGACGGCAGAGGTAATCACGGTGCTTCCCGGTTTCTTGATACCACGCATCATCATACACAGGTGCTCTGCCTGAATAACCACGCCTACTCCGGCAGCTTTGAGTCCATCCATGATAGCATCAGCAATCTGGGTGGTCATCCTCTCCTGAAGCTGGGGGCGCCGGGCAACAATTTCGACCACCCGGGCCAGTTTGCTGGCACCGACGACTCGTCCTTCCGCATTAGGAATATAGCCAACGTGGGCGACTCCATAGAACGGTAGCAGGTGATGCTCGCACATGGAGTAGAACTGGATATCCTTGAGGACAACCATCTCCCGGTGTCCTTCCTCGAAACCTACCGCCAGTTCTTCCCTGGGGTCTACCGTCGAACCCATGAAAATCTCGGCATACATCTCGGCGACACGTCTTGGGGTATCGATTAGTCCTTCCCGTCCGGGGTCTTCCCCGATAGCCTGGATAATAGCAGTGACCGCTTTTCGGATTTTAGCGTCATCAAACACCTTGCTCCCTCCTCAAGCCTGCTATAGTTGTTCGCCAGCTAGTGCCAGCCCAGGGCCTTTTCGATGGTGGCCAGGTCAGGTGGTAACTCAAGGAACGGCTCGGCATCTTTCAGCACCACTTCAGTATCCTTCAGCCCGTTACCGGTGACCACGCAGACCACCCTTTTCTGCGAGAAGTCTGTCCCTTTTCGCACCAGCTTAATCAATCCGGCTAGAGAAGCGGCTGAGGCCGGCTCGCCGAAGATACCGGCTTTGGTTGCCATCAGGTGGTGAGCTGACATAATCTCGGCGTCGCTCACCATGTCGATAATGCCGGCAGATTCATCACGGGCGGTAACAGCCTTCTGCCAGCTTGCCGGATTGCCGATACGTATCGCCGAAGCGATGGTTTGCGGTTTTTCCACAATATGCCCTCGCACGATGGGGGCCGCTCCTTCAGCCTGGAAGCCCATCATCTCCGGTTTAATTTTGGCTCGCCCCGCCTGGTAGTATTCGACAAAGCCTTTCCAGTAGGCAGTGATATTACCGGCATTGCCTACCGGGATAAAAAGATAGTCGGGAGCCTCACCTAATACATCGATAATCTCAAAGGAGGCCGTCTTTTGCCCCTCTATCCGGTGAGGGTTGACCGAGTTTACCAGTGTCACCGGTTGCCTTTCGGTAAGGCGGCGCACAATGCTCAGCGCCTGGTCAAAGTTTCCATCAATGGCGACGATGGTGGCTCCGTAGGCGATGGCCTGTGCCAGCTTACCTGTCGCAATATTGCCCCTGGGGACAACAATGATGGCGGTCAGCCCGCAGCAGGCAGCATAGGCCGCCGCCGAAGCGCTGGTGTTACCGGTGGAGGCGCACATTACCGCCTTGCTACCGGCCTCCATCGCCTTGGCTACCGCCACGACCATGCCACGGTCTTTGAAGGAACCGGTGGGATTACAGCCCTCCAGCTTAAAGTACAGCTCACCGCAGCCAATTTCTCTTTCCAGATTGCTGCTTCTGACCAGGGGGGTATCCCCCTCCCCCAGCGAAAATAGCGGTGTATTGGCAGTGACCGGAAGGAGGTCTCGATATTTAAGCAAAACGCCGTTTTTCATTTATGAACCTTCATACATTGAGATTATTCCCCAACCTATTCCCCAAGGGGTGAGGTTACCAGGCAATTTAATCCCCCTATATTTATAAGGCATCTAACGCAAAAGCACAATCCTTGAGAGCCTTTAAAAAGTGTTCAAAAGGGACAAAAGCTCCTTTATAAACTCTTTGTTTTAGCTACTGCCGGGTTTGACTAACGGGATTTTGGCGGCGCAGAGAGGACAATTCTTCGGGTCATAGGTTATGGTGGCAGCACGCAGGCAGCTAAAGAGTGGGGCACCAAAATCGACGCTGCGCTCGGAGCGGTCCACCAGCACACCAATGCCGACGATGTTACCCCCCTTTTCCTTGACGGCGGTGATGACCTCACGTACTGAGCTGCCGGTGGTCAGGATGTCGTCAACGAGAAGGACACGTTCACCTTGCTTGATATTGAATCCACGTTTGAAGACTCTGCCGCCGCCATCCTTGTTTTCCGCAAAAATGCCGCGTATGCCCAGTTGCCGGCCTACTTCATAGGCCAGGATAACGCCACCGGTAGTCGGCCCGGCGACAACCTCCACCTGTTCGTGGCGGAAATGGTTGGCGATAACGGTGCAAAGCTGCTCCGTATAGCTCGGATATTGTAAAACCAGGAATTTCTCCCAGTAGACCGGGGAGTGTAACCCTGAAGTCAGCAGGAAGTGCCCTTCCAGAACTGCCCCAGATTTGTGAAAAAGCTCTTCGATACTACTCATTAACCCTGCTCCCTTCTCAGTATAATCCCTTCGTTGGGGAAGGACTGACTGGTAAGACCATCGATTTGTCTTTGCAGGGGGTAGTTAGGCGCCAGCCCCCACTTACGTGGCCCAATGTCCAGCCAGGCCTTGCCGGTGATGTTTTGCCGGGGTACCGTCCAGCCATCACGGGAGTCGCCGCTGTTATTACGGTTATCGCCCATGACAAAATACTCCGTGGGGGGGATTGTCTTCCCCTTGAAGTCTCTGGACGCCGCTTCTTTAAGGTAAGGCTCGGTCAAGGGGGATACTTGCCCGTTCGTCTCATGAATATAAACTATGCCACCCCTGATCTCTACAGATTCCCCGGGCAGACCGATGATGCGTTTAATAAAATCACCTCCCTGGCTGCTAACGGGATGGAAGACAACGATGTCTCCTCTTTGTGGCTCGCGAAACTTGTAAGCAAGGGAGCTTACCAGGACGTGTTGCCCTACCATCAGGGTAGGCTCCATGCTCGGGCTAATCACTACCGAATGCTTTAGCGTGGTTCTCAGCCCAACGTAGATAACTATCGCCAGTAAGAGTGTGGTCAGGGTATCACGAAGAAAACTTTTCATTGACTTGACTGCATAATTATACTCCATATAGTCTTATTCTTCCAGCGGGCCGAAGGTGCGGTTCTGTTTGCTTATGGTTGATGTTGGGAAAAACCTATCCCCTGTCCCCTTCCCTTCGCAAGGGAAGGGGGAGAAAAAAGAGAGGGGGCAAAGCCCCCTCTCTAAAATACTTTCCCCATCTCCTTTGAGGAGAGGGGGATACAGGGGGTGAGGTGAGGAGTTCAACCAAAACCGAACAGAACCGAAGGTGTGGAAGGTGGAGCCGATGCTAACGGAGAGGAGATAAAGGTGTTAAAGCGAGCGGGCAATCTCTATTCGAGATTTGTTAATAACTCACGCAAACCGTTCGTGGTGAGCTTGTCGAACCATGAACGCCCTTCGTCAATGCTCAGAGCGAACGAGGTTATTAAACGCGCTCTATCACCAATTTGCACTTTGCAAAAGAGTTTTGTTAGAATGGGCATGATATGGATTACATGAAGCAGGCTCTGGCACTGGCAAAGCTGGCATTAGGCCAGGTCAGCCCTAACCCGGCGGTTGGAGCGGTAGTGGTTAGTGATGGTGAGGTGGTCGGGCAAGGCTATACCCAGCCACCCGGCTCCGGTCATGCCGAGGTGATGGCGCTAAACCAGGCTGGTGATAAAGCCCGCGGGGCAGTGATGTATGTTACCCTGGAGCCATGCTGCTATTTTGGCCGCACACCACCCTGCACCCAGGCTGTCATCGCTGCCGGTATCTCCAGGGTGCATCTGGCCATGCTCGACCCGAATCCCAGGGTTTCCGGACAGGGGAAAGCAGAGCTGGAAAAGGCGGGAATCAAGACCTATGTCGGGGAATGTGAGGAAGCGGCTAAGCAGATTAATGAGGCCTATATCAAGTTTATTACCACGGGTATGCCTCTGGTTACTGCCAAATTCGCCGTAAGCTTGGATGGTAAAATTGCCACCAAGAGTGGCGATTCAAAGTGGATTAGCGGTAGTGAATCGCGGAAATACGTTCATTACCTGCGCTATGCAAGCGATGCCATCATGGTTGGCGCTAATACTATCCTGACGGATGACCCTCACCTTACCTGCCGGTTTGGTGGTAGTGGTGGTGAGGCAAAGAAACAGCCCCTGCGGGTAATTATCGATGGCCGGGGCCGGATATCCCCGAGCGCCCAGGTCTTCAGTGAGCCGGGTAAAGTGCTTCTGGTGCTGGGCCAGCGGGTTGCCGCCGAAAGGAAAGAGGCTTTCCTCCGGGCGGGTGCGGAATTGCTGGAGTTGCCCTCGAAGGAGGGGCGGGTAGACCTGCAAAGATTGCTTAAAATACTGGGGGAGAAGGAGATTACCAGCGTCCTGGTGGAGGGAGGTGGCATTCTTCTCGGCTCTCTCTTTGATTCCGGGCTGGTGGATAAGGTGATTACCTTCGTTGCTCCGATGGTCATCGGTGGAGAGGGCGCTAAAATGGCGGTGGCCGGCGAAGGTGTCGACAAGGTGAACGGGGCCATTATCCTGAAGCGTACCAGCGTGGAAAAATTTGGCGAAGATGTCATGGTTAGCGGGTATGTTGAGAACCGCTAATAATCCCTCAGGTTTTTGGCGTCTCAGCTAAGGAGCTTGATTGTTTACCGGCATTGTTGAAGAGGTGGGTCGAGTCATTTCAGCCGGAGGGGCGAACCTGGAGGTGGCTGCCGGCCTTGTTCTCCAGGGTACGGAACTGGGCAGCAGCATTGCCGTCAATGGTGTCTGTTTGACCGTTACCCATTTTGACGAGGCTTCCTTTTCGGTAGACCTGATGCCGGAAACACGGAAACGCTCTACCCTCGGCCTGCTGGTGGTGGGGGACAGAGTTAACCTGGAACGCCCGCTGGCAGTGGGCGGGCGCCTGGGGGGGCATTTCGTCCAGGGTCATATCGATACTACCGGCAGGGTAGATGCGATAAGGCGGGAAGGTGAAGCCTTACTGCTTACTTTTGAACCTCCGCCTGAGATGATGCGCTACGTAGTGGAGAAGGGTTTTATTGCCGTTGATGGGGTCAGTCTGACGGTAGTATCCAGAGATACGCGCTCATTTCAGGTTTCCCTGGTTGGCTATACCCGCCAGCACACCACCCTGGGTGAACGGCGGGTGGGCGACCCGGTTAACCTGGAGGCAGATATTATTGCCAAGTATGTCGAGCAGCTTGGCCCGGCCCGCCAGAGCGGGATAACCATTGATTTGTTGAAGGAGCACGGCTTCTTCACGGCCTAGTTTGTCCGGGATAGAGAGGATAGATATGAGTTTGGTTAGCATTCCTGAAGCTGCTGAAATTTTGAAAGCGGGTAAGTTTCTGATTATCGTTGACGATACGGATAGAGAGAACGAAGGCGACCTGGCTCTGGCTGCCGAGAAGGTTACTGCCGAGGCGGTCAACTTTATGGCGATGCACGCCCGGGGCCTGATTTGCCTGCCAATTACTGGCCAGCGCCTGGACGAGCTAAAAATTCCCTTGATGGTAACGGAAAATACCTCCAAGTTTACCACCGCTTTTACGGTGTCGGTTGAAGCCAAGCGCGAGGTAAGCACGGGCATTTCTGCCGCCGATAGAGCCGAGACAATCAGGTCCGTCCTTGACCCGGCAACCGGGGCAGAGGATTTAGCCCGCCCGGGACATGTTTTTCCCCTGCGGGCGAGGGATGGTGGCGTCCTGGTACGGGCGGGGCATACCGAGGCTATCGTTGACCTGGCCCGGATGGCTGGTCTTTATCCCGCCGGAGTTATCTGCGAGATTATGAATGAGGATGGCACGATGGCACGTTTACCCCAGCTCGAGGCCATGGCGAAAAAGTTCGATATCAAGATTGCCAGTGTTGCCGACCTGATTGCCTATCGCCGCCGCCATGAAAAGCTGGTGCACCGTATCGCAGAGGCCAGGTTACCGACAAGGTATGGTGAGTTCACCCTGATTGCCTACCGGAGTGATATTGATGCCGGTGAACACATGGCACTGGTGCTGGGTGATATTTCCGGTGAAGAGCCGGTGCTGGTTCGGGTGCATAGTGAATGCCTCACCGGGGATGTCTTCGGTAGTCTGCGCTGCGATTGTGGCGAGCAGGTAGCCCTGGCAATGGAGAACATTGCCAAAGAAGGGCGTGGGGTGTTACTTTACATGAGGCAGGAGGGGCGGGGTATCGGCTTCCACAACAAGGTTCGTGCTTACGCTCTTCAAGACAAAGGGCTGGATACCGTGGAGGCCAATCTATCACTAGGCTTTGCCCCCGACCTGCGGGATTACGGCATCGGTGCCCAAATCCTGGCCGACCTCGGTTTGCACCAGATTCGCCTGCTCACCAATAATCCCAAAAAGGTAATCGGCCTGGAAGGTTATGGCCTGAAGGTGGTGGAAACGGTCCCGATTATTGTTTCTCCGAATCCTCATAACGTCCACTACCTGGCAACGAAAAGAAAAAAGCTGGGTCACCTGCTGGACGTACCAGACCTTGATGATAAGTAGAGTCGCTGCCAGGCGGTCAGAGCAGGCTCTGTGATGAGGTTATTTGCTGACCTCATCCCCTGTATTCCCCTCTCTTTTTCAAGGAGAGGGGAATGTAAAATGAAGAGGGTTACACCCTCTTCAACGCCCGTTCCAGAAAAGTAAGGAGAGACAAAGAGAGGCGAAGCCTCTCTTTAAAAATACTTCCCCTTCCCCTCAGCGAGGAGAAGGGGATAAAGGGGATAGGGTTCTTTAGAAACTTTAGCTGATAAGGAGGTATCATGAGCAAGCTTTTTCAGGGTGTTTTACTGGGGGAGGGGCTAAAATTCGGGATTGTCATCGCTCGTTTCAACGAATTTATCACCGGTAAACTGCTGGCGGGTGCCCAGGACGCTCTGCTCCGGCATGGTGTCAATGAGGAAGATATTGATATTGCCTGGGTGCCCGGCTCATTCGAGATACCACTGGTTGCCCAGAAGCTGGCGAAGACGAAGAAGTATGATGCAATTATCTGTCTTGGCGCCGTCATTCGCGGGGGCACGCCCCACTTCGAGTATATCGCTGCCGAGGTCGCCAAGGGTATTGCCCAGGTAGGTCTTAATAGCGGGTTGCCGGTCACCTTTGGCATCATTACGGCGGAGAACCTGGAGCAGGCCATCGAGCGGGCGGGCACCAAGGCGGGAAACAGGGGCTTCGATGCGGCGGTTAATGCCCTGGAGATGGCCAACCTGCTCAAGAACATCGGCTAGACGCAAAGCCTTTTGCGCAGAAGGACGGGGAGTCAGCCGGGATGGTGAGACTTGTCTGGGGGCACCGGTGACGCAAGCAGCAGTGGTTTTATGCGGTAACCTTGTAGATAGCGTCTCCGCGCCGGGCACGGTCAGGGAGCTTGATACCGACGGCATCCCCGGCCCTGGCCTGCTTGACTTCCACGTTGTTAATTTGCATTGTAGCAACGGTCAAAGTCAAATCAGTGGTGTGACCCTTGATATGTATGGTGTCCCCTATATTCAGTGGTGCCGTCAGCTGAATACCGGCAACCACCGGGCGGGCAAAGAAGTCGGACACCGTGCCAATCTGTACCTCAGACATGGAATACCTCCTTCTCCTTCTGTCTAGCCTAGTATAAGCCATCACTCTGGCTGAAATCAAGACTGAAAGCGGAATGTCGAAGAGGGCTTTGCCTCTCTTTCTCTCAGGTATATAATTACCAAAAGCGAGCCAGGAAAATACGCCAGAATAATTCAGGAGGAACCAAAATGGAAGATAACTCGGTGCTGCACCTGACCGGAAGTGTCATTAAGCCGGCATTAGTCTCCGCCGTCGGCAAGTGGTATGCGGAAACACATATTCCCATGCTGATGGAGTTTGAACCGCTGCGGGAGGTCAGACTCTGCCGGCGATTGTATGACAAAGCGGAGTACCCCAACTATGTCGTCATGTATAAATTCGATAATCCGGGGGCTTTTCAGGCCTACGAGTCCAGCCCGGAGCTGGCCGCCGCTCACAAGGATAGGCTGCAACAATGGCAAGGCAGTGACTTTGATGTCAAATGGCGGGTGCAGTACGGGGTGATTCAAAGCTGGAAAAAATAGCCCATACACCACACCGTACTCCGGAGCGATACCGGGAATCAGGTCATCCGGTGGTCTGCCAGGATTAGCGCGGTTGCGTTTGAAGGAGAATGATAATAGCGAGGGTATTACATGTCTATTGAAGGACTTCCTTCAGTGCCCTTGCCGCCGTATAGATGCAACCTACCCCGCAGATGTACTGGGCTACCCGTAACGCCTCGGCGATTTCTTCCCTGGTGGCGCCCGCTTTGATTGCCTCCCGTGTCAGGGACTGCACGCCGTCAGAGGCGCCGTGCACTGCATCCAGCACCATGGCAATGAGCAGCTTGGTTTTCCGGGGCAGGGCTCCATCAGCCAGCGCCAGCTCCCGGGTGCTGTTGACCAGGCTGAGAAGTTTTGGGTCAAAATCTTCGTAAATCTTCAAGGGATGCTCTGGCATGTGATTACCTCCATCTTCTTCGACTCTTTTTGAGTATTATACAGTTATTCTGTTCCTGGCCAAAATGTTGCCAGCATGTTACTGATGACCCCGGTATCATGGCCGGGTGTCAGCCGGTGCGGCCTAGAGCAGCCTCAGATACCAGGCGACCATGTCCTTACCCCAGAGCAAGGTAGCTATCGTGGCCAGGGAAAGAAAAGGAGCAAAGGGGACGCTCTCCTTCCGTTTCTTTATCTTGAACGAGAGCAAAAGCAATGCGGTCAGGCCACCGGAAACTATGGCGAGAAACAAGGCAACGAATACCAGGGGGAACCCGGTGACCAATCCGATAAGAGCTGCCATTTTGGCATCACCCCACCCCATGCCGCCCCTGGAAGCAAGAATTATCAGGACAAAGAGCCCCAGCCCGATACCGCCGCCAATGGCACCGCTGCTGCGTGCGATGCCGGGTTGAGGCAGGAAGATACTGATGAGCAAAGCTACCAGCGCCGAGGGATAGACCACCACATTAGGAATAATCCCGTAATCCAGGTCGATAAACATCAGCAAAATAAACAGGGAGCAGTAAAGGGCGGTAACCACCAGTTCGAAAGTCAGGCCGTAGCGCCAGTAGAGGAAAGCAAAGAGTGCTCCCATGCCGATTTCTAACCAGAACAGGCGCCGGGGGATGGTGGCCTGGCAGTAGTGGCAGCGACCGCGCCGCCAGAGATAGCTGAAAACAGGGATGAGGTCGATTGTCCCCAGGGGATGCTCACAGGCGGTACAGTGAGAAGCCGGTGAGATAATCGATTCTTTTTTGGGCAAACGGTCAATGCAGACGCCAAGGAAGCTGGCGATGACCGTTCCTGCCAGAACTGCGATAACCAGGCTAAAGATTTCCACAGTACCTCGCTGCTATATTGTGGGGGCTGTGGCTCATTTCGTCAAGGGAGGGCTACCGGGGAGGGCACCGGTTTGACAAATATTTGCGCATATTCTACGATGAGTTGGTACTCTTCTCCCCCATATTCTATCCAGCCCTTTTTATCACAAGGAGACTTGAATGGTACAGGATACGATAACTGCCGAGAAACGGCTTAAAAGGCTCTGCGAAGCCGGCCAGGAAGCCAACCGGTTCAACTGGGCGAAAGAGTGGAAAACCCAGGGGAAGAAGGTGATTGGCCTGGTCGATACCTATATCCCGGAGGAGATTATCTATGCTGCCGGAGCACTGCCCTGGCAAATCTTCGGCACCTGGCGCCAGAACGTACCCCTGGCTTCCGTCTACCGGCCGCCGAATACCTGCCGCTACTGTGCTCACGTCCTGGAATCGTTCCGGTCGGGACAGCTTGATTTCCTTGATGGTGCGGTCGGTAGCGATTGGGATGACGACCGGCGTACCCTTTGGTCGCAGTGGACGCACCTGAAAATGATGTCCTTCCGCCACCAGCTCCATGTTCCGGTGAAGGATTCAGCAGTAAGCCGGCTCGAGTTTATCGCTAACATCACTCGACTCAGAGAAGTGGTCGAGGAATTTTGCGGGGTTAAGATTACCGACCAGTCCCTGGCTGACGCCATCGGGGTTTATAACAAGATGCGCGCTCTCCTTACACGGGTCTATGAAATGAAGAAGCGGGATGTGCCTCCCCTGACCGGGGCAGAAACCCTGGGACTGACCACCGCTGCCCTGGTGATGCCCAAGGATGAGTTTATCAGGGAGCTTGAAGCCCTGTTGCCTTACCTGGAAACACGTAAACCCTCGGTAACCAGTCCTCATCCCCGGCTGCTGGTGAGTGCTGACCGCCTGGATAACCCGGCCTATATTGCCCTCATCGAGGATGCCGGTGCCCTGGTGGCGATGGATGATATGGATACGGGCAGCCGCTATTTCTGGAAAGAGGTGTCTCTCAATGGTGACCCTCTTACAGCACTGGCCGAGCGCTATCTGACCAAGCCTGCCTGTCCCCGTATGCTCTACTGGAAGGGGCAGGTCAATCAGGTGATAGCATGGGTGAAGGAATGGAAGATAGACGGAATAGTCAATTTTACCCTGAGCTACTCTTACCCGCGCCTCTTCGGCACGCCTTACTTGAGAGACCAGATGGAAGCAGCCGGTATCCCATTTCTCACCATACAACGGGAGTATTACCTGGGCAGTGTTGGCCAGTTGCGCACCCGCGTCGAGGCGTTCGTTGAAACCCTGGCCGAAGACTTTTAATTAAAGGAGGGGACGATGAATTTCTTAGAAGATGAAGTCGCCAAATACGAGCGGAGGGTGAAGCGGATTAAAGAAAATCCCGACCCGCACAAGCTCAAGTCTAACCTGCTTCTCTATGAGATGTGGCTGGATTTCCGCAAGAGGCAGTTGAAGGATTGGAAGGAAGGTGTCCCTTTTGCTTATCTCTCCGGCGGCGGTGTGCAGCCCGAACTTTTCCGGGCGATGGGCTTTCAGGTTCTTCACCTGCCGATGACGGCGGATAGAGCCGGCAGTAATGCCCCTCGGTACTTTGAGATAGCCCGACAGCGCGGCTACCCGGATAACACCTGTGACCGCATCCAGGTGGAGATGGGTCTCGCCTTCAGCGGCGAGTGGCCCCCACCCAGCTTTGTCACCTGCTTTAGCGGCGAATGTCTCCCGATTACCTATGGCTCCTACTGGATTGCGGAGCACTTTAAATGTGCGACTTACGCGATGGACTTCCCGATTGAGGACCGTGGTGATGACGGATTTCAGTATCTGCTCAAGCAGTTCCGGGAGTTGGTTAGCGTTGCCGAAACTGTCCCGGGGATAAAATTTGATGAAGCGAAGCTCGGCGAGTACCAGCGGAAGATAGAAGCCAATCATTCTCTTCAGATGGAAATCTACGAGTTGAAAAAGCAAGTGCCGTGTCCCATTTCCGGCAAAGACGCCCTGCGCATGGCCGGCCGTGAGCTTCTGGATGACCCCCGCTATATTGAGTATTATGAGCTAATCCGGAAAGAGATGAGGGACAAGATTGAAAGGGGCATCGGTGCCCTCCCGGAGGAGAAAGCGCGCGTGATGTGGGTGGTCAGTGCTCCCTTCTATGCTGACCCCTTTAGCTTCCTGGAGAGCCGCGGTGTGGCCGTGCCGGTCTATGACGCTGGCATGGCTAGCGGCGAGAGGCGAGAATATGTGCCACCAGACGATGAGAAGAGGCATGGCCGACGGCTCAGCCCGCTGGAGTATATGGCCTTTACGGCAGCCGAAGGTACGCAAGGCCGAACGCCCGGCCCGAAGGCAGAACGTATCCTGAAGAACTGCCGCGAATTGCATCTCGATGGCGTCATCTACTTCATGCTCTCCGGTTGTATGCCGGAGATAGGTTGTGGACGGATTGTCGCCGACAGGCTGGAAGAGGAGCTTGGTATCCCCACCCTCCTCATCGATGGCTATTGCCTTGATTCGGCAAAGTATAACCAGACGGACTTCGAGAGTAAGCTGGATGCTTTCGTCAGCGTGTTGCTTGCCCGGAAGGGAATCCCGGCTTAGCATCCTCATTCAGGAGAGGGGGGCATATCCCCCTTCTTATACTTACTAATAGGCTCATTAATAGAATGGACTCCAGATATGGGTGATGCCATACAAATAGATACGTGTCATTCTGGCGAAGGCCAGAATCCAAATACCACCCTCACTGGATTCCAGCCTGCGCTGGAATGACGGTTATCGAACGTATATAGACTATAACGTATATAGACTATTATGAGACAGCTAGTAACTCCCCCTCCTCTTCGTCAGGGAAGGGGGTTTAAGTTCCTCTATCCTTTGATGACCCCCATCGGCACTGACTTGACTACCTTGAGGGAGATGCCGGCCTGGTGTGTCACCTCAACCACATCGGACACGTCTTTATAGGCTTCCGAGGCTTCTTCCGCCAGTGAAGCAATGCTGCCGGCCTTAACCACAATTCCCCGGGCGGCCAGTCTCCGCATCACGTCAGCCCCTTTCAGACTGCGCTTGGCCGCCGAGCGACTCTGCGTGCGCCCGGCGCCGTGGCAGGTGGAGCCGAAGGTCTCCTGCATCGCTCTCTCTGTACCCACGGCCACATAGGAATAGCGCCCCATGTCTCCGGGAATGAGCACCGGCTGGCCGATACTCTGGTAGACCGGGGGAATATCAGGGTGATTGGCCGGGAAGGCCCGGGTGGCTCCCTTGCGATGAACACAAAGTCGGTATTTCTGACCATTGACCGTATGCTCTTCAATCTTGGCGATATTATGGGCTACGTCATAAACCTGCTCCAAGCCCAGCTCGGCGACACTTTTCCCGAAGACCCTGGCGAAGGACTCTCTCGTCCAGTGGGCGATGCATTGCCGGTTCGCCCAGGCATAGTTGGCGGCACAGGCCATCGCTGCCAGGTAGTCCTGTCCTTCCGCTGAGCTAACCGGGGCACAGGCAAGCTGGCGGTCGGGCAGGTTGATGCCGTACTTTTTCACCGCTTCACCGAGCAACCTCACGTAGTCGGTACAGACCTCGTGACCAAAACCCCGGGAGCCGGTGTGAATCAGTACCAGTACCTGCCCGACGTCGTGAATACCCATCACCCTGGCGGTATCACGGTTGTAAATCCGGTCAACCACTCCTACCTCAAGGAAGTGATTGCCCGAACCCAGCGTTCCCAGTTGGGGGATACCACGTTTTTTCGCCTTGATGCTGACCTTGTCCGGATTCGCCCCTTTCAGGCAGCCTGACTCCTCGGTGACGATGGTGTCCTGCGGCAGACCGTAGCCCTTCTCTACCGCCCAGCGGCTGCCCTTGACCAGAACATTATCCAGCTCTTTCTCGCTGACTCTTATCTTGCCTTCCGAGCCGAGGCCGGAGGGAATATTGGTATAAAGCTCGTTCACGAGCTGCTGAATCTTCGGTCTTACCTCTTTCTCGGTAAGATTGGTCCGTAAGAGCCGGACACCGCAGTTGATGTCAAAGCCGACACCACCCGGCGATACCACCCCGTCCTTGACTCTGGTACCGGCGACACCACCAATGGGAAAACCGTAGCCCCAGTGAATATCCGGCATCGCCAGTGAATAGCCGACAATGCCCGGCAGGAAAGCCACGTTGGCCACCTGCTGGATAGCCTGCTCCTCCAGGATATGTCTGAGCATCAGCTCACTGGTGTAGATGAGACCGGGCACCAACATGCCCTGCTGGTAGCTGATTGGTATCTCCCAGCGGTAGTCATCTATTTTTTTCACAATGCCCTGCCACGATGCTGCCATTCTCCCACCCCCTAAATATCAAAAACTACCTGCACCCGGCTACCGTTATTCTCTTCGACCTTTAGCATATGATAGGTGGCTGCCTTGATGCCTACCTTCAGCTTGTGCCTGGAGGTGTTTACCTTTTCACCATAGCCTCTCGCCTTGAGATGAGTCGGCTCAAACCGGTCAATGTCAAACTTCTTGAAGAGAATGTGCTCGGTATCAAACCGGTAGATAAGCTCATTCAACCACTCTACCAGCAGGCTTTCCTGGTCGGGGGCAGTGACCTCGATGTCGTGGTATACCGTCTCAGCCACATCGTCAAGCTCGGTGATAAGGCTGAAGAGGGCTTTCGCCGCGTGAGCAAATGCCTGCTTCATATCAACACCATAGGCGATAATGCCGACATCCGCCGTATGGTCGATAATCTCGAACTCCTTATCCATATCGTCCCGTAAATAATTATAGCACCGGGCTTGGGAAAGACGAACTGGCTAATAATTCAAGGTTGTTTACTAAACCTCACCCCCTTAGTCCCCCTCTCCTCTCAGGAGAGGGGGAAGAAAAAGAAAGAGGGGCGAAGCCCCTCTTAAACGCCTCTATTCAAATCCAACTTGCTTCAGTTTTACTAATTTTTTATGCTCATTTTGTGCCTTAAATGTTACCGATTGCTATGAATAGAATAATTAGATTTTGAGTAGCGAATAACGCCTTAACCAATATAAGTACCATTTGTCTTTTATTTGTTCCTTGACCTTTGCAACAACTCTTTTCCTTTCGGCCGGCTTAAGCGAACTTGATGACAAAATTGAGGATAGTATTAGGTATTTTGACAGAGGGTACGGCCTCTGGGGTTTTAATGGGAAAAGGTATATAAATAAATATTTGTCATGTGATGCTAGGAATTCTATATTCAAAAGTGAATCTATGTTTATGGCGACGGAAGTAGCATCACGTGGGCCAGTGGTTATTTGCTCATCTAGCATTCTCTTTACAATTTCTTTATTGTAAAGCAAACACCTCGGCAAAATAGACACAACTTGGCGTGCCAAGAATTGTTCGTTTCTCCAGCGCTCCTTTGTTTGTTCGATAAGGGTCATAATTATGTGTGGTTCACCGTATTTAGCTAAAAACCAGATATAGCAATAAAGGTCAAAGTCGGATAAAGCGGGTTGGAGTAATTTATTCACGGTTGCGATGAAGTCTTTGCCTCTTACAGTAAATGGTATATTTAAGTCAGTAATGAGTTGGCAAAGCTTGTAAAGGAAGACATCATCGTAGCGATTAACGTCGCGGAGTAAATCCAAAATGAGTTTAGCAGTGCGATTTGTAAATTTGAGACCGCTCAGATAGAAGATGATATTGCTACGCACTTCAGGATTTTCTAAATACAGCTTGTAAGCGTAGTCAAGAAGTTCATAAATTTTGAGCCGATTCTGACCTTACCCCGTTCTTAGTGCCACCTGCATCTTAGCGTTTCCGTCTAGTTTCATGAATTCTTGGGGGGCTAGGCCACCCAATGCGCTGTGCGGCCTGACGGTATTATAATCTTTTCTCCAGTCTT
>Ga0209514_10000259_pt1 | contig 116562 bp, 100 predicted proteins | sample Subgrocontami58m_FD_187452 | JGI IMG/M metagenome (GOLD analysis project Ga0209514, IMG submission 187452) | Subsurface groundwater microbial communities from S. Glens Falls, New York, USA - GMW37 contaminated, 5.8 m (SPAdes) (version 3) | ecosystem: Environmental > Aquatic > Deep subsurface... | reverse complement strand
ACCAAAAATGCTGCTAAATCTATTCATCAGGGTGTCTCCTTTCAGGTTTTGTTTTCTCTGGCGAAAAAACTTCTACCTGATTGTATACACCCTTTTCAATTCCTAAAATCTATTTTGGACGGATGTGGCCGAAACTTTTTATTAAGGCACATCTTGCAAGGTAAGGCATGGGTGTCGGGCAGGGTCCCCTTTTTCTATCAAGCTATTGAATCGGATAAGGCACCCAGAAAAGGGACCCACACGCCCCCCTGTATCGTATTCCAGGTCCACCGGGGGGCTCTGGTATAAGCATCCTTTTCCAGGTGCGGGATAGGAATGGTGGTCATTTGCTCCGCTGGGATAAAACCTGTTTTGATGGGCTCTATCAGTGCTCAATTTTAAGCCCGTGAGTGGGGTTTTTCCGGCCCAGAATCGATTTTCTTTCCAAAGGTAATCAGTAAGTCAGCCCAAGATAACGCAAGGCTTTTTGCCAGAAAAAAGTCTACTAACGGGCTACTGGCGTAATGGTAACACGACCGTGATATCGGCTGTTGTGGGGGACGGGAAGCTGTCTTCCGATGGTCAGATGAAATTCCCCCTCCTTAACCCGGCTGCGCAGGTGCGACCAGAGATAAAGGGAATAGGGAGGTATCGATAGCACCTACCTAGTCAATGCCCTTGTGGCTTTACAAAACCTAAGCATTACCAGCTAAAATGTTCATAAAAAGGCAGGGCCTATTCTGAACCCTGCCTTTCTATTTGTTTCTATGGACTATTTATTTTAATAAATTTTGACGATGGGTCATGGATGAACGCCCGCTTACAAGTTATTTACCCCCTTTATCATGAGGTACGATAACGTTAACTTGTGACGTGCTTGCGTTCCCTGATCCATCAGTCCCCGTAATGGTAATCGTATAGGTACGACCATTTCCTTTCCCCGACCGTTCAGCCCTGAGCTGAAGCGTAATGACACCATTGTTGATCACCGGTTCAGTCCAATCTGGTGACATATCACCATCGCCGAGACCGTTCTGTGGCTCATTGCTCACAACAGCAGCCGTGAGAGATACTGGGGCTCCGCTATTGTCACTGGCGTTGGCCAATATGCTTATATTTACCATCGGTAGGGACCCCTGCACCTCCCATCGCCCCGATCCGGGTCATACCGGGGGTGTCGCTTGAAGCATTCTTTTCCGCGCGTTGGGACGATTTGGAATTGCGGTCGGCGAGAGTTAAAAAGATTGATGCTGCCCAGGGAGGTCGGTTGGCTTCGCTGGATACAGACGCCAGGCAGTAGCTTATGGCAAAAATAAGTCACTACCATTGGTGGGAGGTAGCGACAAGGATGCAATGAAAGATCGTGAGGGTCTAAAACCAACGATCTCCTCGGGACATGGTAAGGTAAGGGGTGCGGGGAAAACGTCAAGCCTTGACGTTTAAAGTGCCACTCACGGGTACTATGGGGCCAATATCATGATAAACCATGCCATCCATTATTATTCTGACAAAAAGGACTATTTCTCAAGTAAATATGGCATGGGATTTCCCAAAGTGGGGAGAGGATGGGGAGAGAATAACAAAAGAAAAAACAAAGGGGCTAACCATAGTTGGCTAACCCTTTGTTTTTAAATGGTGGGCCAGGACAGAATCGAACTGTCGACACTCGGATTTTCAGTCCGATGCTCTACCGACTGAGCTACCGGCCCGCTGGCGTCGGTAAATAGGACTCTAAAAGAGGGCTTTTATCTATAGAATATGCCCCACCTTGTCAAGGTGTTTTTTGCCCGCGAAGGCATCCTGGGCCTCCCGCTGTAACAGCTCTTCCATGCCTTCATATTTCGGGGAAAAATGAAAGACGGTCAGGCGTTTCACGCCGGCCAGCGCCGCCAAGACACCTGCCTGGCGGGCAGTAAGATGGCGTTTTTTGGCGGCTATCTCCGCATCTTTATGGAGAAAGCAGGATTCAATGTAAAGCAGTTCCGCACCTCTCGCCAATTCCAGCATGGGGCCGATATTCCTCTTGTCCCAGCCCACATCGGTGATGTAGCAAACCTTTTGCCCGGGGGTAATCTTCACGACTTTTTCCTTCAGCACGCCCAGGGAAAGATATTTTTCTTCCCGCGCGCCGTCCCCGGCTTTCCACCAGATGCGCACCGGCGTTGAATCCGGATCGCCACGCAGGATCTGCTCCTTTAATCCGTTCAGCCAGGACCCCGTCGGCAATCCCAACTCCGTCAGGGCATTCTTCATGACGTTCAAACGGGTGTGCTCTTCAAAACTGAAAGCCAGGCAGGGAATGGCATGATCCAAGAGCACACCCCGCATGTCAAAAGAATCACCATGGACGAGCAGGCCGTCGTGCTCGCGTCTTTCCTCACCCTCCCCACGAAAGGCATTGCGGCAGCGGTAACGCCTGGTCAACTGATAGTGCGGATGGACTTCGGTGGCCGTGAGTTCAAAGTCATTGGTGTAATTTTCCACGAGGTTCCAGGTGTAGGCCCCTAATTTACTTTCCACCTTTGCCAGAAAATCAGGAGGTCCGAAGAGAGAGATGTGCTGATCGCGCCCCAGGCAGATGCGCAGCAGATGATCAAATCCGATAAAGTGATCGAGGTGGGCGTGGGAAACGAGGATGTGGCTTATCTTCAGGATCTTCCGGGCGGGCAGGCGGCTGATATCTCCCAGATCGAAGAGAAATGCTTGGCGGCGATACTTGAACTCGACATAGACACCCGGATCGCCGAAGGGACCGTTAATCAGTGACGTGCTCAACATGGCTCTCTCCCGCAGGATCACAGGATGGATTGCCGAGGTATGCCCCCTGACCGTCGACATCGGTGATGACCACGACCGTGCCGGCCAGCTTATCGTGCCAGCCCTGTTTTCTGCAGTCAAAGGCGATCCAGATAAAACCGAGACACAGCGGGATGCGGGAAAGGATGTAGCCTACCCAGCGGACCCAGGCGATGCCGTAGGTCATATTTTTTCCTGTTATCCGGACAACCTTAAGTTTCAACAACATCTTCCCCGGCGTCTGGCCGATGCTCCCATGGAAATGGGTGAAGTAGGCCATGCCGATGCCCAGGTAGACGGCAAAATGGCCCATCATAAAAGGGAAGGTCAGCTGGCCCAGGATACCCGCCGGTACGTCGGGACGGTCGGCATAAGGTGAGGAAGGAAAGAGCTGCAATTCCATGATGACAAGGATAAAATAGATAATATAAAGGATCAGCTTGTCGATATAAAACGCAACCGCCCGCCGCCAGAATCCGCCGTAGCGATGTTCCATCATAGTCTACCTTCTCTCTGCCCATTGGGGCCAAAGCTGCCTCTTTCGTATTGGATAATGGCGAGGATGGCCAGCGCCGCCGTTTCCACCTTCAAGACCTGACGTCCCAGGCTGGCGGAGGTAAAGCCCCGGCCTTCCGCCTCCATAACTTCCTCCCTGGTAAAACCCCCTTCTGGACCTACCACCAAGAAAAATTCCCGGTTTTGCTCACTCTCTCTTTCCTTAAGCACCTGTTTTAGATGCATCCTTGTTTCTTCTTCCCAGAAGATGATCTTTACCGACTGCTGGTCCGCTTTGCCCAGCATGTCCCGGAAGGTCATAACATTTTCCACCTCCGGTATCCCGCCGGCGTGAGACTTGCGCGCGGCCTCGAGGGCAACCTTCTGCCAGCGCAGTTGTTTCAAGACGGCTTGCCCCGGTGTTAATTGGGGCACCGATCTTTCGGAGAAGAAAGGTATTATCCTGGCGGCACCCAACTCACAGGCCTTTTCGACGATAAAATCCATTTTCCAGCCTTTGGGCAGACACTGAGCAAGGGTAATAGGGACGGCGCCGGTGTCAATAATCTCCTTACTGACGATTTCCAGTATCACATTTTCCCGGTCCTGAGCCTGGATAATCGCCTCATATTCGTGTCCTTTTCCATCAAAGAGGAGCAAGCGCTCCCCCTTCCGCATGCGCAGAACGGTAAGCACATATTGACGGTTCTCACCCGTTAACACGCAAGGGTCGCCAGGCTCCATCTCGTGAGGAACATAGATTCTTGCAATAGTCATTGCTCATCCTTCTGAAAAACGTAGCAAAGCCACTCCTCACCCTTGATTGATCGCAGGAGACGGAGAGGAGGATGGGAAAAACATGCCTCGATCTCTGGCCCTTGCCAATCGAGAATCCCGGAGATGATAAGAGAGCCACCAGGGGCAAGGAGGGACGTAAGGCAGCGATGAAGTTCGGTAAGCAGTTTGGCGGTAAGATTGGCCATGATCAGGTCAAATGTCCCGGGAAGGGTGAAAACATCACTATTTGTGATTGCTAATCTCTCCGCCACCCGGTTAAGGGCGGCGTTCTCAATAGCTATGGCCACTGCGTTTTCATCGATGTCCAGGCCGACAACCTTATTTGCTCCCAATTTTGCTGCGGCGATCCCCAGAATGCCGGTACCAGTCCCCACATCGAGAACCTCCCGCGGCGCACCGGGGGCTCTGATAAAAAGGTCCTCCAGCGCCTCCAGGCACATGGCCGTCGAGTGATGCTGGCCGGTACCAAAGGCCATGCCCGGATCTATCTCGATCACCACTTCGCCCTCGGTCGGGAGGTAAGCCTCCCAGGTCGGTTTGATGATGAACTTCTTGCCGACCCGCAGGGGATGAAAGTACTTCTTCCATTCCTCTCCCCAATCCACAGAGGCGATCTCTTCTATCTTGAAGGTGGGTTTATGGCCGTCGGGAAAGAGACACTCCAGGGCATCAAGATATGTTTCCAGGGAAGCAACCCTTTCCTCTTTTCCAGCTCCCGGCAGGTAGGCGGTAAGGGTTTCGTAAAGAACGGCCTCTGCAACTCCGTCGCCCGCAGGCGCCGGGGCTTCCTGACAGACGCCCTCGGCACCGATTTCCGTCAGGAAATTCGCCAGGGCATCGGTAAGTTCGGCATCGGCCGCTATCTCCACCCGCACCCATTGGTCACACTTTTTCTCTTCCGCCACCCTTGCCACCCCGTTGTTTTCAGTCAAATTACCCCCCCTGCGGTTCCTTAGCTGTTGACTTGGCTTGACTTTTGGGCTACTTCATGTTAGCGACTCAAAACGAGCCGTCTCGAAGGAGACAACGTGCAATACTACCCCATATGCCTCAATATCACAAATAAAAGGTGCATCGTCGTGGGTGGCGGGGAGGTCGGGGCGAGGAAAGCGGAAGGCCTGCTTATCTGCGGTGCCAAGGTGACCGTCATCAGCCCGAATTTATCTCCCCTGCTGGTGGCATTAAAGCGGCAGGGCGGTATCAGCCACATAGCGGCCGATTATGATGCCGCATATCTGGAAGGGGCTTTCTTGGTCATGGGGGCCACCGACAGTGAGGCCGTAAACGACCGGATTGCCAAAGATGCCCGCGCCCGCGGTATTCTGGTTAATATTGCCGATGACCCGCAGCGTTGCGACTTCATGTTACCCGCGGTAGTGCGGCGGGGAGATCTCCTGGCCGCCGTTTCCACGGGTGGCAAAAGCCCTGCCCTGGCCAAAAAATTGAAAAAAGACCTGCTCGCTTTATTCGGTCCGGAGTATGCTGTTTTACTAGACATTATGGGTGACCTGCGGCGGCAGCGGTTGGCCCGGCCAATCCCCGCCGCGGAGAATAAAGAGATTTTTACGGCGCTCATCGAATCAGATATCCTTCGTCACATTAGGGAAGGAGATAAAAAAGCTCTTCGTGAGTGCCTGCGGCAAATAGCCGGCGCGGATGTGGAGATAAGCAGTATTTAGCGAGTTAGCAACTGCTTACACTTGTGAGCAGTTGCGTTGGCTTACTTATCCTGTTTTGCGGGCCTATCCCGTTTATCCGGGAGAGGCAACGGGGAAGGATTGAGGGATGGATATTTTATTTTTTAAAATCGCGCTGGTCGCGTACTTTCTGAGCACCGTCGGCTACGCCGTATCGCTTGTCGTGAAGAAAGTGCTGGCGGCCAGGGTCTCCATGTGGATCCTCTGTGCGGCCTTCCTCATACAGACCCTGGCCTTCGGGGCCCGCTGTATCGAAACGGGACGGAGCCCTATCCTGGGCATTTATGATGCTCTGGGACTCATTGCCTGGATTATGACGGGCACCTATCTGGCTTTTCAACTGAAGACAAAGACCAGGATTCTCGGGGCCTTCGTTTCCCCGGTGGCCTTTTTGCTGATGATCGTGGCCTCGGTGCGGCTGGGAAACGACGTTGCCATCCCTGCCGTTCTGCAGAGCAGTTTGGTACCTGTGCATATCATTCTGGCCGTGGCCGGCGAGGCCCTTTTTGCCCTTGCCTCTTGCGCGGGGGCCATGTATCTTGTACAAGACAAACTGATAAAAAATAAGAAAGGACGCAGTTTCAGCCGGCTCTTGCCCTCGCTGCGGGATCTGGATAGAATAAACCATCTCTGCCTGCTGAGCGGCTTCCCGCTGCTGACACTGGGCGTTTTGGTAGGATCTGTGTGGGCACGGACGGCCTGGGGAAGCAATTGGCAGTGGGACCCCAAGCAGCTATGGACCCTCATGGCCTGGTTCCTCTATGCCCTGCTTTTACACCAGAGGTTGGCCATCGGTTGGAGAGGACATAAGACGGCCTGGTTTTCCATCCTGGCTTTCATTTTTCTCCTTTTCTGCGTTATCGCCAGCAGGTTTACCACCTCGCTGCATAGTTTTGTTTAAAACATGAATATAGTTCTCGTCGGGATGAATCATAAAACAGCTCCTTTGGAAATCAGGGAAAAACTTTCCCTCTCCTGTTGGAGCAACCTGAATCCCCTTTCCGAACTGATGAAGATCCCCCAGGTCAAAGAGGCGATGTATCTTTCCACCTGCAACCGGGTCGAGGTCTTGGCCGATACGACGGATACCGCTGACGCCGTTGCCAATTTCCGTTCTTTTATTTTTAATCACGGCAATCTCTCGCCGGAGGAAATGGAAAAGTGCCTCTATGTCTATTCGGACCTCGAAGCCGTCAAGCATTTGTTCCGCGTCTCTTCCAGCCTCGATTCCCTGGTCATGGGCGAACCCCAGATCCTTGGCCAGGTAAAGGATGCCTATCACCGGGCGATGGAAAACAAGTCCACGGGGATGGTGCTGAACAAGTTACTGCACCAGGCCTTCCAGGTCGCGAAACGGGTGCGCACGGAGACGGCCATTGCCAATAACGCGGTATCAGTCAGTTATGCAGCTGTGGAGTTGGCCAAGAAGATTTTCGGGAACCTGCAAGGAAAAACAGTGCTTCTGGTGGGTGCCGGCGAGATGGCCGAACTGGCCGCACGCCACCTGATCAACCAGGGTATCGGCAGGTTTTTGATTGCCAACCGTACCTATGCAAGGGCCCTGGAGCTGGCCGATGCCTTTCAGGGTAAGGCGCTTGAATTTAACGATTTGCCGCAGGGGTTGGGCGATGCGGATATCGTCATCAGTTCCACCGGCGCTACGGGCTACATAATAACCAAAGAGATGGTGGCCAAGACTCTGCACGGCCGTAAAAACCGCCTCCTTTTTCTCATCGATATTGCCGTGCCGAGAGACATTGAACCGGAGGCCGGCGAGATCGACAATGCCTTCCTTTACAACGTCGATGACCTGCAGGAAGTGGTGGATGAAAATTTGCAGGGACGGCGTCAGGAGGCGGAAAAAGCGGAAGCCATCGTCGAAGAAGAGGTGGCAAAGTGCCGCACCTGGATTAACAGCCTCCAGGTTGTACCCACGATTGTTTCCCTCCGGGAAAAGGTGGAAGGCATTATCAAAAGCGAACTGGACAAATCCGCTTCCTGGATGGGCGCCCTTGATGCGGATACCAGAAAGAACGTGGAAATTATGGCATCTTCAATCGTAAATAAGATCATCCACTATCCCATTGCCAGCCTGAAGGAGGAAAGCCAGGATGACGGCCTGGCCCCCTACCTGGTGGTGGTGCGGCGGCTTTTCAAGCTTGACCAGGGTTGACAATTAACAATTAACGGTTATCAATTAGAGACTGGCTGCTCTTGGGTGAGAGGAGAAAGAATATTAAAGCAACACTGAAAATTGGAACGCGGGGCAGCGGATTGGCGCTGACCCAGTCGAACTGGGTGGCGGCCAGGATCAGGGAACATTTTCCCCGGCTGACCGTGGAGCTCGTGGTGATCAAAACCACGGGTGATACCATGCAGAATATTTCCCTCGTGAAGATCGGCGGTAAAGGCGTCTTCGTCAAGGAAATAGAAGAGGCCCTCTTAAGCGGAAACGTTGATCTGGCGGTCCACAGCATGAAAGATATGCCGGCGGAGCTTCCTGAGGGGTTGATGATTGCCGTCACACCGGAACGGGAAGATCCCCGGGATATTCTTATCTCCCGTGATAACCGAAAAATCGAGGACATGCCCAAGGGTGCCAGGATCGGGACCGGTTCTCTGCGCCGGGGCTATCAGCTTTTGAACCTGCTCCCCGATATCGAGATCGTCCCGCTCAGGGGAAATCTGGATACCAGGATCAGAAAGATCGAAACCGATGGCCTGGCCGGCGTTATCCTGGCGGCTTCGGGGATAAGAAGGATGGGCTGGACGGGACGCATCTCCCAGTATATACCGGTGGAAACGATGTTGCCCGCCGTCGGGCAGGGAGTGCTGGGTTTGGAGACGCGCTTCGCCGATCGTGACACCCGTGAGATCGTCGCTTTTCTCAACCACGAAACAACCTGGCTCGAGTCCCGGGCGGAACGCGCCTTTTTAAAGCGGCTGGGCGGCGGCTGCCAGTTGCCGATTGCCGCCTACGGCAAGATCCAGGGCAGCCAGCTTCTGGTCAGGGGACTTGTGGGCGGTGTGGACGGCAGGGTAATGATCAGAGACGAGGTGGCGGGCTCCGTCGCCGAGGGAGAAATGCTGGGCAGAACACTGGCGGAAAAGATCCTGGCGAGGGGCGGACGGAAGTTGCTGGATGAGGTAGCTTGCAACCAGAGGATATAGTTGAGCGGAAAATGGTATGGTGAGCATTTTTTTCATAGGGAGAAAAAGAGATGGCGAAGGATTTTGTGTATCTGATTTCTTCCGATAAGGTCGGCAGCCAAGACCCGGAACTCGGTAAAAAGCTTGTGAACACCTTTTTCTTGAAATTGATCCAGGCCCAGCACCTGCCTACTCATATCCTGCTGATGGAACGGGGCGTGCAGTTGCTCAAGCCCGATTCCCTTTCCCTTGATCCGCTCAAGGTCCTCGAAGAACGAGGGGTAAAGATCATGGCCTGCCAGACCTGCCTCGACTACTACGGAATCAAGGACAGCATCGCCGCCGGCACGGTATCGAACATGCCGGAGATTATTGAAACGATACACGCTGCAGCTAAGGTCATCCATTTATAAGAGGTTCAGCTTGGTTGAGGGGCGGGATACCATGCCCGAGAAGAAAGGAGCATTTATGTATTTTCCCGAATATCGGCCGAGACGGTTGAGAAAAAACGAAAATTTCCGCAGGATGATTAGAGAAACGTCTCTGTCCGTCGACGACCTGGTCTATCCCCTCTTCGTGGTCGAAGGCAAGGGGGTAAAGAAACCGATCGGCTCCATGCCGGGGAATTTCCAGATGTCCATCGATTACCTCGTCAAGGAGGCGGAAAAGACCAAGGAACTGGGCATCCCGGCATTACTGCTCTTCGGCATTCCTGAAAAAAAAGATGAGGCGGCTTCGGGTGCTTTTGCGCGGGAGGGGATCGTCCAGCGGGCAGTCCGCAAGATCAAGGACAAGGTGCCCGATATCGTCGTCATCACCGATGTTTGCCTCTGCGAGTACACAAGCCACGGCCACTGCGGCATGATTGAAAAGGGAGATGTGGACAATGACTCCACCCTCGAGGTATTGGCCGAAACCGCCCTTTCCCATGCCCGCGCCGGCGCCGACATGGTGGCCCCTTCGGCGATGATGGACGGTCAAATCGGCGCGATCCGGGAAACGCTCGATGAAGCCGGCTATGAAACACTGCCGGTAATGGCTTATGCGGCGAAATACGCCTCCTGCTTTTACGGACCTTTCCGCGAGGCCGCCGAAAGCACCCCGCAATACGGGGACCGAAAGTCCTACCAGATGGATGCGGCCAACAGTGATGAGGCGATCCGCGAAATGAACCTGGATGTGGAGGAAGGTGCTGACATCCTGATGGTTAAACCGGCCCTGCCCTATCTGGACATCATCCGCCGGGCCAAGGAGGAATTCGATCTGCCCCTGGCGGCTTATAACGTGAGCGGTGAATTTGCCATGATCAAGGCGGCAGCCCAACTGGGCTGGCTGGACGGTGAAAGGGCGATGCTGGAATCCCTTCTTTCCATCAAGAGGGCCGGAGCGGACATCATCATAACCTATTTTGCCCAGGAAGCAGCCAAGTTGTTAGCAAGTTAGCAATTGTTTGCCTAGGGCAAATAATTGCGTTAACGCGCTTATCCCGGTTAGCGGGACTACGAAAATAGAGTCGTCATACCGGCGCTCGTTTCAGTCCCCGCTTGACGGACCCAAAGGACGCACAGGGCCTAAAGGGGGAAGCCGGTATCCAGTCCTTCAAACCTTGATTCCGGATCGGGCCTGCCCCATACCTGATACGGGGTCCGGAATGACAGTTGAGTTTTCATGCGACTTGGTGCCCCAAGGGCGTGGGGTTTCCAACAAAAATAAATCAGAGGTAATTCTTAATTGGAAAATATAATAACTGAAACCAAAGCGGACTGGAAGGGAAGAAGCCTGCCGATTTTGCCCGATACTTTGCGCATGGTCGCCTGGGAAGTGACCCGCAGTTGCAATCTTGCCTGCGTCCATTGCCGTGCCTCGGCGGAATGCGGTCCCTACAAGGGTGAACTTGACACCACCCGCTGCCTCAGGCTGCTCGACGAAATCGCTTCCTTCAGCAAACCGGTGATTATCTTGACCGGCGGCGAGCCGCTGCTGCGTCCCGATATCTTCGAGATTGCCGCATATGGGAATCAGAAGGGGCTGCGTATGGTCATGGCGACCAACGGCACCCTGGTGACGGAGCAAATGGCCGGCCGTATCACCGCTTCCGGCATTCAGAGGGTAAGTATCAGCATCGATGGTCTCAATGCCGAAAGTCATGACGCCTTTCGCAAGGTGCCCGGCGCCTTTGCCGGAACGATGGCGGGCATCAAGGCCATGAAGAAGGCCGGCCTGGAATTCCAGATCAACACGACCGTGACCAAGGCCAATCTCGATCAGATAAAGGGGATATTCGACCTGACGGTCCGGCTGGGAGCCGCCGCCCACCACATCTTCCTCCTCGTCCCCACGGGCCGTGGCAAGGAAATGGCGGATCAGGAGATTCCTCCCGAGGAATACGAAAAAACCCTGGACTGGTTTTATGAGGAAAGCCTGCGTTCGCCTATCCAACTCAAGGCCACCTGCGCGCCCCACTATTTCCGCATCTACCATCAGCGCAAAGGCGCTGCTCAGGAAAAGGCCAAAGGGGCGGCAGCAGGACGGGACGCCCTGCATGCCATGACGCGCGGCTGCATGGGGGGAAGTTCCTTCTGCTTCATCTCCCACACCGGCCAGGTACAGCCCTGCGGCTATTTGGAGCTGGATTGCGGCCAGATCAAAGAAAAAGGGTTTGAAGAAATCTGGGAAAACTCCCCCATATTTAAAAACCTCAGGGATTTGAACCTCTACGGCGGTAAATGCGGCCGCTGCGAGTTTACCCGCGTCTGCGGCGGCTGCCGCGCCCGCGCCTACGAAATTACCGGCGACTATCTGGCCGAAGAGCCTTATTGCATCTACGAACCCGGGGTAAAGGGTTCATTATGATCCCCTCCTCCCGGAGGGACATCTGCCGTACCCAGGGGTGGCGGCCACAACAAGGTCATCCCCAAGATGGCGGGTAAGATATCTCCGGACGTGTTCTCACGGCGCAATTCCCGTCCCGGATTCAAGGTGGTGATGGCCGCCTTGCCCACGATCCTCCTGCCTTGCCGTCCCTTCACAGCCATGGTCTTTACCTTCCAGAAATTGTGGAATACCAGGACGCGCCCTTCCCGCTCACCCACGTAGAGCATGATGTGCCCCTTAAGCCACAGCAGGGTGAAATAGGGTATCCCCTGCTTAAGGATTGCCTTTTCCTTTTCTTCCGGCGAAAGCTTGCTTAAATCAATGAAGACACCAGCCATTTTGGCCTGGTGCCCGGAGTTACGCGGCAGCCAAATCCCAAAGGGGGCAAAAAGGTCCATAAGGGTGGAAGAACAGTCCCGCCGTTGATACAGGCCACCCCAGCCGTAGGGTTCACCCGTCAGTTGATTGGCGATGCGTCCCATATTTGCCGCCGTCAGGGCGAGCGGCTTGGTGACGGCCCTTTCCTTGCCTAGACTGATCTTTTTAGAGAAGGCCCGGCCCCGGCGGTCCGTAAAGGCCACCAGGATCTGGAAGGCGTGGGTATCCTCACCGACCTTGGGAAAAAAAGCACCCAGGGGGGCCTTGAAGAGTAGTTTTCCCCCCTTCTCGGATACCGGTGTCTTGTCCTTGATGATGGTCACATAGGATGGGTTTTCCCATTGCCTCATAAAATCGGCATCAACGCGGGCAATGTGCCGGGCCGGGATCCACCCCAGGGCAAAATTCGTTTCCGCCAGTACCCAGTTCTTATCCTTCGTCACATGGGAAACGTAGATGGGGGTATCGGCGTCGACGCTGGAATTTTGCAGATTGTCAAAGGGTAAGGCGCAGTTCCCGGGATCGCTCAGGTGGGCATCACCGGTGGGCAACACGCGCAGGTCGGTGTTTCGCAAGGTAATCGCCGGGTATCCTTCCAGCGGGTAATCCTGCAGACGGGCATTCATGAGCAGTTTTTTCATCCAGGAACGGGGATGTCTTTTTCCCTTTCTCCCATACCCCTGTTCTTTACCGTACTTGTCAAATTCATCCTTCACATCAGCCAGGGTAAAGCGGGATTTATCCTGATGCCATGGGGAAAAAAACTTTGCATTATGGAAGGCGTCCGCCTTCTTTTGCAGTTCCTGATCCAGCCGGCTGAATTCCTTTTCCCGCGCCTCAGTAAAAACATGATGGTCCTGGCTGATGTCCCGGATGTCTTTTATTTCCGGCACACGGGAAAAGCCCGTTAAGAGCGACACCGCCAGCAATGCGACAAATATCCCTTTTCTCATAAGCACCTTTAAGTAAAAAAGGCACCCCCGCACCTTCTTCAGGTATTGGAATGCCTTTATTTTTCTCTGCATAAAAAGAAAGCCTACAGGGGCTTCACGTTTTCTGCTGCCGGGCCTTTTTTACCCTGGGCAATGTCGAAACTGACACGCTGGCCCTCGTTTAACGTCTTGAACCCACCGGCTTGAATTGCACTGTAATGAACAAACACATCGCCGCCCTCATCCTTTTCGATGAAGCCAAAGCCTTTTTGCTCGTTAAACCACTTTACTTTACCTTCTGACATATTTTGCTCCCTCCTTTCATAAAATTTCAAACGCCCGGATGAACAAAAGGACAGAAGGAAAAGACCGCATGCCCGCCGTATCTGCACTAGCCACTACGCACTTCAAAATGTCTTACTCATCCACGGTGTACCTATACCGGATAATTCCGCTTTGTCAAGAAAAAATATTAAGTTTATTAGCTGTATTAAAGGCCCCCCTTGCTTGACACTCCTCGGTCATTTTCGTATACTCGCCCGCGAAAAAGCAAGTTCTTTTGCGTCCCCGCTGCTTGTAGTGGAATATGTACTTATCCGGTTGCGTTTTAGCTGAACTATTATCGAGCCCAAATGGAACAAATCTTTCAGGCATTTAATGTTTATCTTTCTTTCACAGCAGTGGCGATAAATGCCGTCTTTGTCGTTCTCGTGCTGGTGCGCGCCCCCCACACCAATCTCACAATCACCTTTCTGTTTCTCAGCCTTGCCTCGATCATCTGGAATTTCGGCATCTTTATGTCCTATTTTGGGGAAGAGGAATTCTGGCACCACATTTCCCGGATCGGCTCTCCCTTTTTGCCGGCCCTGCTTTTTCACTTCGCCCATTCCCTGGTGAGACCGGCGGCCAGGGGCAACCTGTTCCTGCTCGCTTATTTGCTGGCCGGCCTTCTTTCCGTCAGCTCCTTTCTGGCCATTTTCCATCCCGGTATAAGGCTCTTTGTAAACAGTAAATTCTGGAGCCTGTATTTTCTTTGCATCCTCTATCCATTTATCCTGAGTGGGTTGACGATACTGAGAAGCGCTATACGGAGTTTCCAATCCGTTGAACTAAGAAATCGGATCAGTTATTTCTACTGGGCTACAATCATTGCCATGCTCATGGGCGCTGCCGATCTCTTGCGGGACTTTGGAGTCGCCTTACCAAGGTTGGGTCATGCAGGCAGCGTTCTTTATTCCACTGTTCTAGCCATAGGAATAATAAGATATCGCCGTTCCTATGATATCATCGCGCAAATGCAGATAAAGCTGGAATTCCTGAGTGAGATAGCATCAAGCATCGCCCACGAGGTCCGCAACCCCTTGAATTCCATCAAAGGAGCAGGAAAGCTGCTATCCGCAGAGCTGAAAGAGTCGAAGAACGGCCCGGCCGGTGATTACATCGACATTATTACAGAAGAGATATCGAGACTGGACAATATCCTTGTTAACTTCCAGAATCTAACCCGGCCGCTGCATGTGGTGAAGGAAAGCCTGCCGGTAAACGAGGTAATCCAAAAAACCGTGCAACTGGCGGAGATCGGAGCATTGCCCTTAGAAATAACAACGGATCTGTCCACTGGTCTTCCTGATATTCACGCCGATGCAGCAGCACTGAAACAGGTGTTCCTGAACCTGATCAAAAATGCTGCCGAAGCCGGCAGCTATAAAGTCAAACTGAAAATTGCCACCACAGCTTCTCCAACGGGTGTGAATATTATCTTTCGTGACGACGGGCAGGGGCTCCCGCCGGAAACCATGAATCGCCTTTTTGAACCCTTCTTTACTACTAAACCTTCAGGAATGGGCCTGGGACTGGCGATTAGCCGGAGGATCGTCCAGGCCCATAACGGGCACCTTGAGGCCAGGAATATTGAGCCAAGAGGCGCTGAATTTTCTGTACACTTGCCTCGGTAATTGGGAGGACAGATGAGGAAAATACTCGTTGTGGATGACGACCGCAATCACCTCAGGATCATCAAGGGATTGCTCGAAAAGCAGAAAATGGAAGTTTTCACGGCGCGGGAAGTGGACCTCGCTGTGCCTCTTATCGAAAAGCTCGATTTGCAGTTGATCCTCACCGACCTCAAGATGCCTGGTAAGGATGGCATGGCCCTGCTGATGTTGAGCCGCGAACGGAAGCCGGAGCTGCCCGTTATCATGATAACCGGGCATGGCGACATAGAAACAGCGGTAACCGCTATGAAACAGGGTGCCCATGATTTTATTACGAAGCCCTTTGACGAAGACGAGTTGTTGACCGCCGTGCAAAAGGCGTTGGCGGAATATGAAAAGAATAGAGAACTTGTTTCCTCCTATTTCGACGTGGAAAATCCTCTGCTACCGGAGGTGATTGGCCAAGCGCCCGCTATTGCCCAAATCATGCAGTCCGTAAAAAAAATCGCCGCTACCGATGCCACGGTGCTTGTCGGCGGGGAGACCGGTGTAGGCAAAGAGTTAGTTGCCAGGACAATCCATGCCGCCAGCCGGAGGCACAATGAGCCTTTCGTTAAGGTGAATTGCGCCGCCATCCCGGAGGCGCTTGCCGAAAGCGAATTCTTCGGCTATGAACGGGGTGCTTTCACCGGCGCCATGACAAGCAAACCCGGTAGGTTCGAACTCGCCCACAGGGGTACCATTTTTCTCGATGAAATTGGCGAGATGCCTCTTTCCCTGCAATCCAGATTTCTGGGGGTATTGCAGGACAAGGCCTTCGAGAGGGTGGGAGGAGTTAAGACGATAAAAGTTGATGTACGCATTATCGCCGCCACGAATAAAAATCTTCAAGCCGATGTCCAGGCCGGCAAGTTTCGGGCTGACATCTTCTATCGGCTGAACGTTGTTTCACTCCTGGTCCCACCGCTGCGGGAAAGAAAAGACGACATCGCCCCGCTCACCGCTCATTACCTGAAGAAATTTGCCCTCAGATACCGGAAAAAGGTGACCGGACTGACGCCCGAGGCGATGGCTGCTTTTATTTGCTACGATTGGCCGGGAAATATCCGGGAACTCGAAAATGCCCTGGAACGGATGGTGCTCATGTCGGAAACAGAGGCGCTTGGCCCCGAATATATGCCGGCCGAACTCCAGGGAGCGGGAGCGAGCAGTTCCGCACCCTCGTTCAAGGAAAAACTGGCGGATGCTTTCAGCATGACGGAAAAGCAAATGATCGTCGAGGCTCTGAACAAGACCGCCCAGAATCGTACCGACGCCGCCAAACTACTGGGAGTCAGTCGCCGCACGCTTCAGAACAAGGTTAAGGAATACGGACTTTAGAAAGCCTCTGCCATGAGCAGCGGCTTGCACGCCTGACCCTTAGTGTGTGCATGCAGATGCCCAGCCCACTAACAGCTTAAAGTAATATTTTTTGTAATGTCATTGCTAAGTATTGTTAATTACATAATATTTAGTTAAGCGCAACCGGTGGCATGGAACTTGATATTGCGAATGACAACAACAGGTAAAATCTTGAAAGGGGGCAATTTATTATGCCGACAATCGGGTTGGATGCAGGTTCCGTGAGCGTCAAGTTAGCAGTGCTTGATGAGGGCGGTAAAATTATCGGGAGGGATTATCGATACCACAAGGGACAACCGGTTGCAATGGCCCTCGAAATGCTCAGGTCCGCAAACGTTGATGGGGAGTGCGCCCTTGCCGTGACTGGTTCCGCCGGGAAGCTTATCGCCTCTATCCTGGAAGTCGAACCCATCAATGAGATTGCCGCCCAAGCCTTTGCCACGGTAAGACTTCATCCCCAAATACGGACCGTCATAGAAATTGGCGGTGAAGACTCAAAACTTATCGTGCTTGGCGAGAGGGGGCTAAAGGACTTCTCCATGAACTCGGTGTGTGCTGCCGGAACCGGATCTTTTATAGATCAACAAGCGGAAAGGTTGCAGCTCAGCATCGAAGAATTCAGCGACCTTTCCCTGAAGTCGCGTAAAGCCTCCCGTATTGCCGGCAGGTGCAGCGTGTTTGCAAAATCGGATATGATCCATCTTCAGCAGATCGCCACCCCGCTGGAGGAGATTGTGGCCGGCCTTTGCTTTGCCGTGGCCAGGAATTTTCGAGGCAGCATCGCTCGCGGCCGCAACATTGTTCCCCCTCTATCTTTTCAGGGTGGCGTGGCCGCCAATCAGGGCATGGTGCGTGCTTTTCAAGAAGTGTTGGAGATTGACGAAATATTCGTCCCACCGGATTTCGCCTTTATGGGTGCTTTGGGCGCGGCTCTGAAAGCACAAGCCGAGGGGCGCGGGAAAAGATTCAGGCTGGAGGCTTTAGAAACTTATCTGGCAAGCACAAAGGCCGCCGCCAAGGGACACGCGCCACTCCTTCAATGCGGCGATATGTTCAAGGAAAGGCACAGCGATGGCACATTGGACCTCGTTCATGCCTTGCCTGAAAGTGGTTCACGGGTGAGGGCCTTCATGGGCATCGACATCGGTTCCATCAGCACGAATGTGGCGGTCATCGATTCCGAAGGGCGGCTGCTGAGCAAGCGCTACCTGATGACGGCGGGACGGCCCATCGAAGCAGTGCGCCAGGGTTTGCGGGAAGTAGCCTCAGAAGTCGCGGACCGTGTGGAGATCGCCGGCGTGGGAACAACAGGCTCGGGCAGGTACATGATCTCCGACTACATAAGTGCGGACATCGTCAAGAACGAGATCACGGCGCAGGCCACGGCTGCGGTCTTCATCGATCCCACGGTGGACACGATCTTCGAGATCGGCGGTCAGGATTCAAAGTATATCGCGCTCGAAAAAGGCGTCATTGTGGACTTTGAAATGAATAAGGCCTGTGCCGCCGGGACCGGCAGCTTTCTCGAGGAGCAGGCCGAGAAGCTGAATGTCGAGATAAAGGAAGAGTTCGCAGCGAGCGCCTTTTCCTCCAATTGCCCCACGCGGCTTGGCGAACGCTGTACGGTATTCATGGAAAATTCGCTGACGGCAAACCTCCAAAAGGGGATAGCAAAAAACGACCTCTTCGCCGGATTGTCCTACTCCATCGTCGAGAACTATATCAACCGCGTGGTAGCAGGACGGCGAATCGGCAAGAACATCTTGTTCCAGGGCGGAGTGGCCTTCAACAAGTCCGTTGTGGCCGCTTTCGAAAAGCACCTGGGTGTTAATGTCAGGGTCCCGCCGCATCACGACGTCACCGGGGCGATCGGCATGGCCCTCATCGCCATGCGGCACATGGCCACCAGCGGGAAGAGCGTCTCGACCTTCAAGGGATTTGCCTGTGCCGACCGCCCTTATGAGATAAATTCCTTCGACTGCAACGGCTGTTCAAACTGTTGCGAGATCAATAGCGTGAAAATGGCGGGCGTGGAAGGAGTACTGCACTATGGCGGACGTTGCGAAAAGTATGATATCAAACGGAAAGCTGCCACCCCCTTCCCCGACCTCTTTAAATTCCGCTCTGACCTGCTCTGGCAGTCAATGAGACATCAACAGGCCAGGCGCGGCAGTCGTGAAAGAAAGGACTTCCGGGGGCGTATCGGCATACCCTATGTCTTCTTTTTTAACGAGTATCTTCCTTTCTGGGTAACGTTTTTAACCAGCCTCGGATTCGATCCGGTCGTGTCACCGCCATCCAACCGCCGGATCGCGGATCTCGGCCTGGAGAGCGTACTTGCGGAGACCTGCTTCCCGGTGAAGGTGGCCATAGGGCACATGCGCTTCCTCAAGGAGCAAGGCGTGGATGCCCTCTTTCTACCAAGCTTTGTCAACCTAAACGGCGTAAATGATGAGTACAGTTTGGGCCTGGCCTGCCCTTACACGCAGAGCCTCCCCTACGTGGGGAAGGCGGCTGTGCCTGATATTGAGATCCTCTCCCCCGTAGTTGACACGAGCCGTGGTTCTCAATGGATGGTCGCCGAGCTTCGCCGAACGCTCAAGCGCTTCCGTGTCGGTCGAAGAGAGATCTCGGAAGCCCTGGACGGGGCGAAAGAAGCTCAAGAGGAATTCCAGAACGCTTTGCTGAGAAAAGGCAGCGAGGTGCTGGCCGGGTTGAAAGAAAAGGCGGTCGTCATAATGGGAAGGCCATACAATGCTCTGGAACAGGGCATGAACTTAAGAATCCCGGAAAAACTGGCCACGCTCGGCATACAAGCCATTCCCATGGATATGCTCCCGCTGGATAACTGCCAGATAGGGCACGACTGGCCGAACATGTATTGGAGAAGCGGACAAAAGATTTTGCGCGCCGCTCGGTTCATCAGCCATCATGACAAGCTCTATCCCCTAATCATCGGCAACTTCTCCTGCGGCCCCGACTCCTTTATTATGAAGTATCTCAGTGAGGAACTCTGTGATAAGCCATTTTTACACATCGAAATCGATGAGCACAGCGCCGACGCCGGGGTAATTACACGCTGCGAGGCGTTTCTTGACAGCATCGGAACCCGCAATGACCTGCCGGTGGCTGCTCCCCGCAAAAAATATTCCCCCCCTTCCCTCTCCTTGAAAAATAGGGTCGTTTATATCCCCGCCATGACCGACCATTGCCATGCCATGGCTGCCGCTTTCGAAAGATGCGGGGTGGAGGCGGAGGTGATGCCTGAACCGGATCAGGAAAGCGTCACTTTGGGGATGAAATATGCTTCGGGCAAGGAGTGCTATCCTTGCGCCATCACAACGGGAGACATGTTGAAGAAGGTATTATCCTCCACCTTTGACCCGGCCCGTTCGGCTTTCCTGATGCCCTCGGGATCCGGCCCCTGCCGCTTTGGCCAGTACAGTGTCTTCCATAAAAATGTGCTCGAAAGTCTGGGACTGTCCGAGGTGCCCATTTTCGCACCCAATCAGGATACGGGGCTGTATGACTCCCTGGATACGGTCAATGACGACTTTGCCCTTTGTACCTGGAAAGGGATTATCGCCATTGAGCTCCTCCTCAAGTGCCTTCATGAAGCTAGGCCCTATGAGGAACGACAGGGGACCGCCGATGAACTCTACCGGCACCATCTCGCCAGGGTAATAAAATCACTCCGAGGGGCAGACGGCCCGCTTACTGCCGCTCTGAGCGCGGTGCAAGGGGATTTTGCCACGCTGCCCAAAAGGGAAGAAAAGAAGCCGCTTATCGGGGTCATCGGTGAGATATTCGTCCGAAACAACAGGTTCTCCAACGATAACATCATCCGCAGGATCGAGTCCTTGGGCGGAGAGGTGTGGCTGGCGCCCCTGGAAGAGTGGATCTATTATCTCAATACCATCAACCTCACGACGGCAATCAAAAGAAAAGAACACGCCGCCGCCTTTCATGTTTTTATCAAGGGACTTTTCCAGAAGCGGATCGAACATTGTTTGGCCAAACCTTTCCGCCGGCACCTCAAAACGCTTGTGGAACCTTCGACCGCAAGTCTGTTGAAAAAGGCCGCCCCTTACGTACATCGTTCCTTCGAAGGTGAAGCCGTTTTGAGTATCGGCAAACTCGTGGATTTGGCAGAAAGAGGCGCGCACGGCGCGGTGAATGCCATGCCCTTCGGGTGCATGCCTGGTTCTATTGTTGCCGCTCTCTCAAGGGCGGTCGCCGGGGATTTCGATCTGCCTATCATCAATATTGCCTATGACGGCACCGAATCCTCAACCAACGATATTCAACTCGAGGCCTTTATGGATCAAGCCAAGGCACGCCTGAACAATGCCCCATAAGACTATTGAATAATTTAGCCAAGATCAACCAACAACGCCCACGGCTACCCCATATTTTGTATTTCCATCGCCCTGGAGATCGCAGCGGAGATCCGTTACCGGGCAATCTACAAGCCCGTCGCCGCGGAATTGTTCATGGTGTAAAACAGTAAGGGGGCTTTTTTAAAAGGCCGGCCGCTCAAGGAGTCGAATAAGGAGCTTCTCTCCCGGAGCTTCCTGGCTACAGGATTTCCTTATGACATCCAAGACAATGATATCGATTATTTAAAAGGCTCGAATCATGCCACTATGTCAACGTCACCTTCCCTGATAACGTATCCGTCCAACAGCATCCGTTCAAACTCTCTCCGGTCATGCTTTCCTGCTGACGTCAAGGGGATTTTTTCTACTGCGACAATTCGTTTGGGGATGGCATAGGATTCACATACCATAGCCATACTCCTTCTCAATTCCTGCACGTCAAGATGCGTCACCACCAGGGCGGCGAGTTCGTTTTGTCGTCCCGACCCAATAGGAAGAGATATCACCACCGCATCAAGAACCCCTGGAATCTGTTTCATTTTGGTCTGTACGGCAGCCATGGCTACCCTATTCCCTCCGATTTTGACTACATCGTCCGCACGTCCTAGTAACGCGAATCTCTGATCATCGTCCGTATCAGCTCGATCAGATGTAGTAAAGAAACCGTCTTCATCGATGGGCAGAGTGGGAGAGATGAAAGCAGATTTAACATGCAAGATTCCATCAACTATCTTCCAGTTTACCGTGTCCAAGGCACGCCATGAGTCACCATCCTGCAAGCACTGCCTTGTCGCCACCCCACCCGTTTCCGTAGATCCATAAATTTCCGTAATGTGTAAATCCGTTTTGCTGTGGAAATATGCCGCATCCTCTTTAATCAGCACTCCAGCTGAAGAAAAAGCCATCCTTAAATCGTGGCGCTGCAAATAATCCACCTTCAAAACCCTGTAGTGCATGGGAACACTGACGAGTATAGTTGCCCTGTAATCCTGAGCTGCACGCATTATCTCTCGGGGAAAGGTATACACCCCTCCCAGAACACGGGCCGAAGAGATGAAGGGAATGAGGACGGAATGCAACAAGCCGTAAATATGCCGGGGCGGTACCGTTGACAAAATGAGGTCATTAGGAGACATGCCAAATAATTTTGATAGGTACACTGCTTCAGCAAACAAATTTCGGGGAGTCTTAGACCATATTTTCGGCTTCCCTGTCGACCCGCCCGTAAACAGCATGAGGAAGGTATCATCTGCGTCAAGAAACGCTTCAGGCATGACAGGGTTTTGGTTTGACACAGAGGGTATTATGACTTTGGGTCCCGAGGGGAAATCCCCGAGACGTTCCGCGAGGATATATGAAAAAGGAAGAACCTCCATGACTTCCTCGATTGCCTGTCGGGAGAAGGCATAAGGAAAAATAATTTGTGGACCGCCGGAAAGGGCAGCAACTATGGCAGCAGCCATGAGAGCTTTATCGTCGGTGCAGAGACAGAGCATGGCGCGGCTTTTCGCTGCAGGTGTCTGAAGGTCTCTGATTTCCGCTGCCAGGTTATAAATCTGTCCATACGTGCAGCCGTCTATAATAAATTCCCTGCTCAGATCTTTCTGGGGAGAAAAAATATTCTGATACCATTCCCTGCCTCTAAAGAAATCACAGATGTCAGTATGCGTTCTCAGCGTTTAATCCCTCTTGGCTTCTTTAATTATCCTACTACCGCTGTCTCTCATTAGCATATATGGATAACTTTGACCACTTGGAAATAAGTCCTCTCGCAAGGAGCTACGGTTGTTCCTTATTTCCAGTCCTTATTTTCTTGACTTACAAGAGCGTTTTTTCTTATACTCCTTCCACAAAACAGGAAGTTTTCATCAGATACTTACAGTGAAACCATGCAAAAAGAAAACCGCGTTAATAAGCGTATCTTGCTTGTCCATCCGCGAGGCTTTAACTGGTTTAGCGGTCATCATGACATAACAGATATCGCTAACCGCATGGTTCCCCAGGGATTGCTTTCCATCGCCTCTTATCTGTTACAGCGCAATAATGATATTTTTGTTTACGATTGTCTCGGACCGGGCGTATCCTTTGATCTTAATAAACAGGTGAGAGAGATTCTTGATTTTCAACCGCAGATTGTCGGATTTTCGGCGACAACGTCTTCTTTTCCTGATGCTGCCGAGATGGCGCAAAAAATCAAGGAGCACTCTGCCCACATTAAGACTGTTTGCGGTGGCGTGCACGCTTCCTCGTTACAAGACGATCTGTTGCGCGCCTATCCTGCCTTTGACTTTCTGTGCGTGGGCGAGGGCGAAGAGACGATGGCAGAGATTGCCCAAGGGATGGCTCCTGCCGAAATCAGAGGTTTAATATGGCGGCAAAATTCTGCGGTAGTTGTTAATCAGCCCCGTCCCCCAATAACGGACCTGGACAGCCTGCCGTTCCCTGCTTATGAAAAGTTGAACGGTTTTCCTCAGGCTTACCGCTTACCTTTATTCAGTTATGTCAATACCCCCGGGGCGACGATGATCACTTCACGGGGTTGCATGTATCAATGTTCCTATTGCGACCGCTCCGTTTTCAGGAAGGGATTCCGCTATAATTCGGCTCCTTACATATACGAGCACATGAAATATTTACGGACAAGATTTCGAGTGCGGCACATTAATATTTATGATGACCTGTTTACAGCGAACCGCGCACGCATTATTGAACTCTGCGAAAAACTCTCCCGACAACCATTAGGGATCAATTTCAACTGTGCAGTACGGGTAGGCTACACCGATGATGAATTGCTCAGGATGCTGAAAGAGGCCGGCTGCCTGATGGTCTCTCTGGGCATAGAATCGGCCGACCCGCAAATGTTGGCTAGGCACAAAGCCGGCGTCTCGCTGGAGGCAGTAACTGATACGGTTAAACGGATTCAGGCCGCCGGGCTCCGGGCTAAAGGGCTGTTCATGATGGGCCTGCCGGGGGAGACAGAAGAATCTGTGCGACTGACTTCCGATTTTATTAATTTGTTGGGGTTGGATGATATGAATATGACAAAATTCACTCCCTTTCCCGGAGCGCCCCTTTGGCAAACTATCAGCAGAGAAGGAAGCTTTAATGAAGATTGGCGGCTGATGAACTGCCTGAATTTTGTTTTTATCCCCAAAGGGATCGCTTCGAAAGAAAGATTGGACCTGCTTTACAATGAGCACGTGAAACGTTTCTACTCCGATCCCGGTTGGCGCAGCAAATTCAGACGCCGCCTGTGGCAGCATCGTAAAAGCATTATGTATTTGATTAGGCACTTGCCTTCTTTCTGGTCCGCAAAGCGCCAGTTTGAACCCTGCAGGTGAAGTTTAAAAACAAGAAACAAAGAGGCATAAATGTGCAAGTGGCTTAGTATTTTGATGATGTTAATGCTCTTGATTTTTTCATCAGCCGGAACAGCAAAAGGTGCAGAAAAACCTCTCTGGGAATTAGGCGCGGGATTAGTCTTTCTCCAAATGCCAGACTACCCAGGATCTGACGAAAGCAGACCTTATTTGCTGCCCTATCCCTACTTCATCTACCGTGGCGATATTCTAAAAGTTGATAGAGATAGGATTTCTGGACGCATATTTAAAACTGATACAATTTTATTGGATGTTAGCCTCTTTGGTAGAGTGCCTGTTAATAGTTCTAAGAATACCGCCCGCAGCGGCATGCCGGATCTGGATCCGACTTTTGAAATAGGCCCTTCCTTGAATATAACGCTTCTCGAAAACCGCCAAGATCTTTATAAATTGATTTTTACCTTGCCGGTAAGGGCAGTATTCTCTACAGATCTTTCATCACTTCATCGCGAAGGTTGGGTATTCAATCCTAGACTGATTTTCGAAAAAGCTGATATCATTAAAAATAGTGGTTTGAACCTAGGACTATCAGCCGGGCCGTTGTTTGCCGACAACTCCTACAACAGCTATTATTATTCTGTTGAGCCGGCCTTTGCTACCGCCTCACGTCCTGCCTATTCTGCTGGCGGCGGATATAGCGGCTCTACACTGACCATCAATGTAAATAAAGGATTTGAGCGGCTGAGCATCAATGCTTTTGTCAGCGTAGATTTTCTCCAGGGAGCCGTTAATGAAGACAGTCCTTTAATAAAAAGGGATAATACCGTCATGTGTGGCGTTGCCGTGTCCTGGATATTCCTAAAATCAGCAAAGCTTGTAACGACAACGGACTGATACAGGGGAAAGGCAACTATTATATTAAAAGCGTTTCAAAATCCCAGGGCTTTCCGGATTTCACCGGGAATAGTGAACATAATTTCCATTTCCGGCGCTTTCACGGCAACTTGTTCGGTCCTGCCTTTTGTACATAATTTCCCGTCGCTTTTCAGCCTGATTTCAAAATCTACGATAATTTTCACTTTTCCATCAACCAGGGAAGCCTTGCAGACAAACTCATCACCATACCTCAACGGGTAGATGTGCTTTGTAGATGTTTTGATGATTGGAAAAAGATATTGTGTCCTTTCATAAAACTCAAAGAGATCAACGCCGAGATTAGCAAGGAGGGCGACCCTGGCATTCTCAAAGTAATTCAGATAATTGCCATGCCACACAATCTGCATGGGATCAAGATCATAAAACTGTACTCTTTGATGCAACTCTAAACTGTGCGGATGATTCATGGCCATTAGACACTTCCTTTGAAATAGCTTTTTTATTGGTGATTTATAGGAATAAGATATCCCTGTGTCAAGGAAAAACGGCCCATTATCCAAATGTTCATTTATCGCGACTACGGTTTTAGCTCAGGTCCGTCAAGTTCTCTGAAATGAATGAATATCTGTGTGATCTGGATTACACGTGTAAGATACTCTTGAACCTGCATTCGCCCTTGCGAGACACATGCTGCCATGTTATAGCTTCGTGCCCTTTGACGGGTTCATATATGGCAAAATATATGCTATCCGGTGAAAGGAGGTAAAAATTTTGTGTATCAACTGGATGACCTCTGTTATATTTTAAAACCGTGCAAAGAAAGGAGTTTTTTATGAAGCATCAAGGTTTCGTTAAACATTATGCCCATGGAATCCTTTACTTTCTGCTGATTCTCGTTCTTTTTGCTTGTGGCGGCGGAACGGCGGTCAGATCGGATGAAGCGACCGGACTGGGAAACCAGCCAGCCGCCGTGTCTCCGGTCCTGGAAAAAAGATACGACGTGATTAGTTTCCAGAAGTTCGAAGCGGATCCACAGATTGAAGCGGATTATCCGGGAGCTGTTGCCGATTGCGAAAGGAGTGCGATTGCCAATCTCCAGTCCAAGAACCTTTTCAGCAAGGTGGAAAAGGAAACGGCCGGTAGCCCTTATACCTCTCGGACCCTCCTTATCAGGCCGAAAGTGGAGAGTTTGCGGATCGTCGGTGGCGCTGCCCGGTTCTGGGCTGGCGGACTGGTCGGTTCATCTGGCATGATTGTGGGGCTAAAAATGATCGATGCCGCATCTGGAATGGTTATCCATGAAAAGGTCCTTTCCACGGCCAACAATCCTATTGCAGCAGCGTGGACCTTCGGCGCGACCGACCGGTCCCTTCCTGCCGACATGGGTGCGATCATTTCCGAATACATCGTCTCCAGCATGCCGGCAAAGTGATGGTGGCTCCTGTTTTCTCAATGATGTAAAAGTCTTGGTGAGACATTGATCGACATCAAAAAGCTGTACAAGTCCTATGGGGAAAGGCCCGTTCTTGAGGACGTTAACCTTTCGATCCGTCGCGGCTCCATCCTGGGTCTGCTCGGTCCCAACGGCGCCGGCAAGACGACCCTCATTTCCATCCTCACCGGCGTCATCGGGAAAGACAGCGGTAGTATCACCGTAGGCGACCTTGATCTCGACCGTGATAGTGGCGCCATCCAGTCTATGTGCAGCTATGTGCCCCAGACCATGGCTTTCTATCCCCGCCTCTCGGCCGCCGAAAACCTGGAATACTTTGGCGCCCTTTGGGGGTTGAGGGGCCGGAAGCTGAAGGAACGCATGGAATTCAGCATCGCCAGCGGCAGCATGCAGGCCTTTGCGCGGCAACGGGTGGATACGTTTTCCGGGGGTATGAAGAGACGCCTGAACCTGGCAATAGGCCTGTTGAACGACCCGGAGATCATGTACCTTGACGAACCGACCGTCGGCGTCGATGCTCAGTCGAGAAATTATCTTCTTGAGACGATCCGGAAGATCAACCGGGAGCGGCATACAACAATCATCTATACGTCCCATTACATGGACGAGATAGAACAGGTGGCCGACGACATTGCCGTTATCGATGGGGGCAAGATTATTCTCCATGACAGTAAGCAAGCTGTTTTGACGAGTATCGACAGCACCACAGTTAACGTGGAGGAGTTAGGAGAGGCCGCCGCTCAAGACTTGCGGGACATTGAAGGGATAGAGCTGGGGAAAGACCGGATTATTGTCAACCGTGATGAACATTTCAATGAAAACATGGCTAGGGTCTTTGCCGTCATCCAGGTCCGGGGGCTCAGGGTCAGGGACATGGCCTGCGGTAAGAGGACCCTCGAGGAACTCTTTCTCAACCTGACCAGCGCCAAGCTGCGCGACAACAAAGAGGGGGACCGCCTCTAGGGATGATAAAGATACTCTACATCCTGAAAAAGGAATTTCTGCTCATTTTTCGGGACATTCACGCCTTGGGCGTCCTCTTCGTCATGCCCGCCTTGTTCATCCTGATCATGTCCCTGGCGATGCGGGATCTCTTCGAGCTCCACAGCGGCGCCAAGATAGACGTGCTAACGGTGAACCGGGACAGGGGTACTAAAGCAGAGGAATTTCTGAAAGCAATAGGGGAAACCGGTGCCTTCCGGCTGCACCTCATCGGGAAAGAGAACCCTGCGGAGGCTGTCAGGAAACAAATGGAGGCAAGCGACTATAAGTTTGTCCTGATCGTCAGGGAAGATTTCTCCGACTTTGTGGAAAAACAGGAGCGGGATAAAAAGGAAAAGCCTCTGGAACTTCTCGTCAATCCGACGGTCAACGTCCAGACCCAGTTGGTTTTGAAGAGTGCTTTGGAGGAAAGGTTGGCCCGGCTACAATGGGGCGTCTTCCTGGACAGTATTGACAAGCTTCTGGTCTTGGCCGGTATCGACAAGGGGAAGCTGCCTGTTTCCGGAGAGAGCGCCGTTATGGTCAATTATGCCTACCGGGGAGGACAGGACTTCACGGCGCCCTCCGCCGTTCAGCAGAGCGTCCCCGCCTGGCTCGTATTTTCGATGTTTTTCATCGTCATCCCCTTATCCAACACCTTTATCGCCGAAAAAGACCAGGGAACCTTCATGCGTCTCAAAAGCATGAACGTATCGAAGTTGTCACTGCTTTTAGGCAAGATGGCGCCCTATTTACTCGTTAACGCCGTCCAAGTAATCATTATGATGGCCATCGGCAGGTATGTCGTCCCCTTCTGCGGCGGCACAGCCCTCACGCCCGGGCGCTCCCCCGGCGGCCTGATCCTGATCACCGCAGCGGTCAGCTTCGGCGCTCTTTCCGTGGCGCTTCTTATCGCCTCTTTGGCCAGGACGACGGAACAGGCGACCACGATCGGGGGAGTCATGAATATCATCTTCGGGGCTCTGGGCGGTATCATGGTGCCAAAATTTGTCATGCCCGGATTCATGCAGCACCTTGCCGACCTATCTCCCATGTCCTGGGGTTTGGAAGGATTCCTCGATATCTTCCTGCGGAATGGCGGCGTCGCCGAGGTCCTTCCGAAATGTCTCGCCCTGTCGATCTTCGGACTGGTCATGCTAACCTTGACAGTAATCGTCTTGCGGAGACAGAGAGAGGTCTGAATGCGATGAAGGGTTCTCTTGATGGGAAGCTGAAACTGGAATTGAAGAGATTGATTGTGGAAGAGTGCGGCATCACGAATTACCCGGATGGGATAGGCGACGACGAGCCGCTCTTTGGCAGGGATTCAAAACTGGGCCTGGATTCCATTGACGCCCTGCAAATCGCCATGGCGATAGAGCAGAAATACGGCATCACGATCAGGGACAGCAAGGAGACAAGGCGGGTAATGCGCTCGTTGAACACCTTTGCAGACTTCATTCAGCCGGAGTAGCGCATGCAAAGAAGGGCCTGGGTAACGGGAAAGGCGATGGTTTGCTCCCTCGGCGATTCCCTGGATGAAATCATCACGGCGGTGCGCTGCAAGCGAATCAGGCCGGCGCACCTGGCCTTTACCCTGGCCGGCCTGCCCTATGCCAAGCCTTACTACCTCATAGCGCGTAACGCAGGCGATAAGCCGGAGAACCGCAACGAAAAATATTTCTACGACCTCCTCTTTTCCACCCTGTCCTCCGCCCTGGCCGACAGCGGCCTGAGCAACGCCGAGATCAGAGATATGCACATCTTTTTTGGCTCTACCTCCATGGATGTTCCCGTGTTTGAAAGCCGCCAGGGGGAAACCGCCGAGACGGTGGCGAACCTGTTTCGCCGGTCATCCTGCGGTTACGGCAAAGTCGCAGATGCAATTGGAGAGAGGTTCGGCATCGGGGGTAATTGCTATTCTTTTGCCACAGCCTGCACCTCCAGCGCCAACGCCTTTCTCTACGCAGCGACGATGATCGAGGCGCAGCAGATCGAAAGGGCTCTGGTTGTGGGCTATGACCTGTTCAACAACCTTGGTCATTACGGATTCGAAGCACTAAAATCCATCGCTGCCTCTGATTACCGGCCCTTTGACCGGACGCGGGACGGCATGATCATGGGTGAGGCCTGTGGTGCTGTGGTACTGGAGGGTCGTCACCGGAACAGAGGTGATTTCATGCACCTGGGCGGAGCAAATCTTTGCGACACCTACGGCGTCTCCAGCCATGACGAAGAAGGATTGGCCGTGGCCGAAACAATGCGCAGGGCTCTCAGGCAGGCGGATATCAGGCCTGCGGATATCTGCGCCGTGAAGGCCCACGCCACGGGAACAGAGAACAATGACAAGACCGAATGTGCCGCCATGAGGTCGACCTTTGGCCCCCATGTTCCCCCCACGACCTGCGTCAAGCCTTTCATCGGCCACACCGTGGGCGCCTGCGGCGTCTGCGAACTAATCCTCTTCACGGAATCGGTCAGGAGGGGGTTCATCCCCGCCACGCCGGGCTTCCGGGAGGCGGATGAAGCATTAAATCTGACGCCGTTGACAGAAGACCTGGAGGCCGGGGAGGGTATTTTCATGCTGAACTATTTCGGGTTCGGGGGCAACTGCACGACACTCATCCTCTCCAACAACGAGGAACGGGAATGAACGGCCTGTACATTCACAGCACGGCTTCCTTCCTCGGCAATGCCGAGGCGGACATAAATTATTTAACAGGGGAGTTAAGACGCCTCACCCCGGATAATTTCCGCAGGCTAAGCAGGTTCATCCTGCTCGCCCTGCTGGGCGCCCGCCGCTGCATCGAGCAACACTCCCCTGCCGAAGACGCGGCCGTCTACCTGACGACGGAGCTCGGCGGCATAGACGCGGTCGCGACAGCCCTGGACGAGATTTATAAGGGGCATTCTCTACCCAAACCTTTCAATTTCATAAATACCATGAGCAATACGGCGACGTTCTATCTTGCCCGGAATCTTGGCATCCGGGGCCGCAGCATCACCGTTTCCAGCCGGGACCTTTCCTTTGAACGTGGCCTGGAACTGCTGAAGCTCGATTTCACGATGGGTACAGTTAAGAGCGCCCTGCTCGGCAGCGTGGATGAAACGCTTCTCTCCCAAAGGACCCGGGAAGAACATACCCCGCGGGGCCGGCGCGTATTAGACGGAAGCGCTTGGTTTTATATTGCATCCGAAAAAGAAGGGGCCTGCGGCGCCTTTACCGGAATCAGATCATTTTCGGACGGTGCCGCCTGCAGGCGGTGGTTCAAAAAAGGAGAAAGAGGCGCGACAGACGTGCTCGCTTTCGGCGCCCTCATCAGTGACGATGAAAGCGCCACCTGGAGAGAGACTCTACGCCCCGCCGCCGAGTTCGATTATCTCCATGAACAGGGCTATTCCGGCGCGGCCGCAGCCTGCGGCGCCAGCCTCTTTGTGAAATCATTTCCCGGCAGGACCATGATGCACGTCAACAGGGACCGGCACGGCCGTCACACGGTCCTGGAAGTGGAAAGCTTTGCAGAGCCACAACGATCCATTAGTTTATCGATTTAAGAAAGGAATAGACAACCTTCTCCTGCCTGGCGCAGGCCCGCACCAGTTGGGCAATCTTTTCCACGTCAATTGACGCCGTCTTACTTTTGCAGGCTTTGGCGCAGGCCAGGGCAAACTGCCGCCACATGTCGCCTGCCTCCGTCATCATCTGCGATGCCTCTGCAAGTTGTGCAGATCCCATGAGAAGCCCGGCTTCCTGGAGAAAGGCCGCATACATGAACCGGAATCCGCCCCCTCCCGTACCGATCTCCTCCTGCATCCGCACAATATGGGCGAGGAAAAGGCGAGCCTGCCGCAGGTCCGGGACCGCCTTCAGCCTTTCTATGCTCCTGCCCAAAAGAAAGATTCCCTTCACGCCGATGAAAGGTAAAGGGGTGTGAAGCATCATACGCGCTGTTCGTTTTATCGATTTCCTGATGGCCGCCTCCAGATCGATGGAAGGACCGACCGCAGTGGGATAGTACAGGAAGCCTTTCGGGGCAAGGGTTCCCCTGGCGAAGCGTGCGTTCTGGAGGTCTCCCGTCTTGACGCGCACCGGATGTTCAAAAACAGGATCGCTCACCAGAAACTCATCCCCCTCCCGTCCATAGACGATGATGTTGTGCGCGTTGAATTGGAAACGCATCTCCGGCGGAAAGTAGGGCAGCCAGTATACCGATGTCTGCAAACCGACAGTCTGACCACGGTCGATAAGCTCGTTAAGTTCGACAAGGGCCTTGCCCCGTTCCCCGTATCTCCTGGTCTCGAATTTCACAGCGAGGTTCTTAATCGCCCCTTTGATGATCGAACGGGGAAGCATGCGGTATGCTACGAGCGGCATGCCGTTGATCTTGATGAAGGGGAAAAAAGCGAAGGCCAGGCCGCCGGCAATGCCGAACACCATGGCTTCGGAAAGATCGAGACCGCGGCCTTTCAGGAGTGCGGTAACTACACCGCTCTCGCAATGGGCGTATTGGCGATGTTCCAGGGGCGTAAATCCCGCCACTCAATCCCCCCCCGGAAAGTTCTTCAAGTCAGCAACGGCAACCTGAAAGATACGGGCATACTCGGCCAATCTTTTATCACTAAGTTTTTTGAACACTCCGGGCTTGAAGTGCCGCGTCACCTGCCAGCGGTACAGGCCCATGGCCTGGGCAAGGGTAAGAGCATCCATCCACTTTTTGTACATGAAATATTCCAGGGGCGATGTTTCATTTCTTCTCACACGGCAAGCGGCCGCGGCGGCCTTCTCCTCGAATGCATCGATCACCTGGTTAAGAACGACCTCTTCCGCTTCCCAGCCCCTGGTGGTGGTCCGGACGTACCTCCCCTGTTCATCAAGGGCGTAGAGCGCTTTTTTCTCACCATGCATGGTCTTGACATCGTCCTGCGGCACTTCTGATATCTTCATGGCTGTTTACTATCAGAAAGACATTGAATATTCAAGGTTATCTTCTTTTTTTGAATTCTTTGCCATTGACACGAATACACCCATCTGATAGCAAACAACGGCACGTTCATAGGACAAACATACAACGGCTTTCAAGGTCTAGCTTGTTATGAGGATTCTTCTCGTCAATCCGCCCAATTCCGGAAGGAGCATTCCGGAAGAGAAATATGGGGTCACATCGATCAAACAGCTCTTCAAGGGAGAGCCCTTCGGTCTTGAGGTTATCGCCGGGGCTTTGCCGGATCATGATTTGCTGATCCTCGACTTAAAATGCGAACCGGAGGAGGCCCTCTGGCGGACCATCGCCGATTTTCGACCCGAGGTGATCGGTTTCACCGCCGTCACCTGTGCAGCCAACACGGTACTCCGGTATGCCAGGCAAATCAAGGCAGAATGGCCCGCCCCGGTTGTCGTCGGAGGAAGCCACACCGTCTGCGATCCCTCCTATTACAACAGGGATGAAATTGACTATGTCGTCATCGGCATGGGCAAAAAAAGCTTTCGTGAATTGATAACCGCTCTGCAAGCGGGGGATACCGGCGCCTCGATTCCCGGCATCGCCAAAACCTCGCCCGGCGCCGCCCTTTCCTTCGTAGCCAGAAACTATTGCGCCGATGATCTGATGGATCATTGCCCGCCCCGTTTCGACCTTGTTGACCGGTACCGGGAGCGCTATATCCTGGAACGGCTGGGAATGACGATGGGATTTGTGATGACCGCCTACGGCTGCACGCATGCCTGCTCTTTCTGCGCCATGCCGGCAATGTCCGGAGGAAAGTATCTCAGCCATTCCTCTGCGTCAGTAATCAGGGACATGCGCCTGCTAGGCGACATTCCCATCATCCGCATGGTGGATGCCAACACCTTCGGAAATCCTGCTCACTCGGCGGAACTCTGCCGTGCCATCCAGGAGGCGGGGCTCAAAAAGCGCTTTATTGCAGACGTAAGGGCTGACACTATTGTCCGGCACTATGACCTGCTGAAGGAATGGAAAAACGCCGGCCTGCATGCCGCGGTGGTCGGTTTTGAGGATCTGCAGGACCAGAGGATCGGGGATTATAACAAGCAGTGCCAGGCCCGCGTTATTCCCCAGGCCATCGAGCTCCTCCACAAACTGGGCCTGCTCATTGTCGGGGACTTCATCGTGGCGCCGGATTACGGGGAAGATGATTTCACCCGGCTCGAGCAGTTCATTGTCGCACAGGGCATCCAAGTTCCCATGCTGTCCGTGCTGACACCGCTTCCCGGCACACCTCTCCATCGGCTCATGAAGGAGAGGATCGTCATTCATGACCTGGACTTCTATACCTTCACGAACGCGGTCGTACCCACCGCCCTGCCGGAGCAAATATTTTACGAGACCTTTTCCGAACTGATAAAAAGGCTGCACAACCGAGCGCCGAATTCGCAAACGAATGGTGATTTTGATTCATGAACGTCTATGTTAACGACATTGCTGCATTTTTGCCGAATGAAGCGGTCGGTAACGACCAGATCGAGAATATTATCGGCAAGATCAACAACATTCCATCGAAAATCAAGAAACGTATTCTAGAAAGCAATAAAATCGTACAGCGCTATTACGCCATCGATCCGGCAACAGGCGGGTTTACCCATACCAATGCTCTGTTGACGGCGGAAGCTGTGCGCCGACTGCGGCCCTATGAGGGGTTTTCCCCCGCTCACATCCGCTGCCTGTGCTGCGGCACGACCATCGGGGACGTCATGGCACCCGGTCACGGCCTCATGGTCCATGGCGAGCTGAAAACCCCTCCCTGTGAGGTGATTTCTACTGCGGGGCTCTGTCTTTCCGGGATGGCAGCCTTCAAATATGCCTTCATGAACGTCGCCCTGGGATTGAGCGAAAATGCCGTGGCCACGGCATCGGAACTGGTTTCCTCGATGATCCGTTCGCAATTCTTTGCCCATTTGTCTGACAATAGTGACAACAAACGGGGACACATACCGGCCTTCGAGGCCGAGTTCCTCCGCTGGATGCTCTCCGACGGTGCCGGGGCGGCCTTCCTGTCCGGCAAGAAAAATGCGGACCGGCTGTCGCTGCGAGTGGATTGGATCGAGCACCTTTCCTATGCCGGTCAATATGAAGTCTGCATGTATGCCGGCGCCCACAAGCATGATGACGGTTCGGTCACGGGTTGGCGGGAGCTTGAATCCCTCAGTCTGGCTCTCGATAATAATTATTTTGCCCTGAAGCAGGATACGGCGCTCCTGAATCAGGAAATCGTCAGGGTTGCCGTCGAGATGGCCCTGGCGCAGATTGTGGAAAAGAAAGGCTTACAGGCCGAGGCAGTGGATTGGTTTTTACCGCATTATTCATCGGATTTTTTCCGGGAGAGGCTTTTTAAGGCGATGGAAGAAATCGGCTTCGCCATTCCTTATGAGAAGTGGTTTACCAACCTGGCCTATAAAGGGAATACCGGCTCCGCCTCCATTTACATTATTCTGGAGGAATTGTTCCATTCGGGAAAACTGGAAAAAGGGCAGAAGCTTCTCTGTTTCATACCCGAGAGCGGCCGTTTCTCCATGGCTTACATGCATCTGACCGTTGTTTGAACTTCCCACATTTCAGCACTTGTTAGGAGAGTAATTTTCTGAGGAATATCTGCATGGTATATCGTGCCAGGATCCCCATGTAGTGGGGAGCGCGTGAAAGCCAGGCGCCGGCAATAAAAACCACATAGGAAAGAATGTAAGTTGTCGGGCAGCCGATGATAGCGATCAACGGTTCCCGGCACCAGACCGCCAAACCGCTCAAAGCGGCCACCGCCGGCCACCCGATTACATAACTCAACCCCATCAAGCTCAATCCGGTAATCAACCGCGTCGTTGGACGCTCGCTGAATTCACTGAGATCCGTCGGATTCTCAAGTATCTCAACGATATATTTCCTCCCGGCAAGGTATTCGGCAATTTTTCTTCGCATCATAAGTCCTTATCCTTTTTCCTAGCGATAATGACCTGCATGTAATTTCCGGCCATTTCTTGACAGGGCACAATACTCATATTATAGGAGTAGGGCAATGGAAAAAGTGCTTGATTGAGGATACCGTGAAGAAAGAGACTAATGGCTGGGACTTTTTTGATCGCATCTACTGCATATCCTTGGAAGAGCGTGGCGACCGGCGGCAGGCGGCTGCGGCCTCGTTCTCTAAAGTGGGGCTGACCGGAAAAGTTGAATTCGTCATTGTCAAACATCATCCCTCTGATGTCGAACAAGGTATGTACGAATCTCACATGACCTGCCTGCGTAAGGGCTTGGAGGCCGGCGCAGAAAAAATCGTCGTTTTCGAAGACGACATCTTTTTTGACCGCTTTGACGCGGAGCGCTTCAAGCAATGCCTTCAATTTCTCGGGGAACATCAGGACTGGAAAGTACTGCTTTTGGGGGCATTAATATGCTCAAGTCAGAGAACGACTAATCCCTTCGTACAAAAAGTCGGCTATCAGAGCCTGGCGCATGCCTATGCCTTAAACAGGCCTTACGCTGAAACGTTAGCTTATCAACCCTGGCAAGGGATTGTCATCGACACCCTGTTTCGGCCTTTGCAAGATCACATCTATGCCGTTTATCCCATGTTTGCCTTTCAAAACGATTTTGCCTCGGACAATGAAAAATATCCTGCCCTGGAGCGTTTTAGGCGGTTGTGCGGCGGACTTGAGCGGATCCAGAAGGCAAATGAATTTTACCAGCGTCATAAATTGGGTGTTATCGCCGCCCACGTCATGATTCTTTTATCGCTCCTGATCGTTCTCCTCTCTCGCTGAGTCCGCCGTACCAATAGGATTAAACCCCTCGCTATCCGGCAAAAAGGCCAGCGCCCATGTCCCGGGCCCCATGTGCGCACCTGAGGTGAGGGAAAGAGGACGCACGAATAGCGTGGCTTCGGGATAACATCTGGCCACATCAACGCTGGCCTCTTCCAGCCAGGAGCGATTATCTGAATATTCCATCATGATGAGGGCTTTACCATCCGGATGCAGGGCACGCGCCAGGGCATCGAAAGCGAAACGCAACTGTTCTTTCCGGTTCCTGGCTACACCAACCCTGCGGACGCCTGCGGCTGTTGGGCTTATAATGGGTTTCATGCGCAGTGCATCACCGAAAAATGCTCCTGTTTTCGACAGCCGGCCGCCGGCGGCTAAATATTCCAGGCGGTCGAGAAACACATATTCTTCACAGCGGGCAACGGCTTGCCGGGCAAAATCAACCACCTGTCCGGCCTCAGACTCACGCGCACAAGCAGCCACGGCAAGGGCCAGAACAGCAAGGCGTCCCGATGCTGCACCGGTATCAATTACGACGAGACGGTCTTCCGGATCATTCTTATGTTTCCAGTCCATGACGACACTGTAATTTCCTGTAAAGGCCGATCCCACGCACAGATAGAGAACGTGTGCATAACTACTCATAATGCTGGCGTATATTTGGTGACGTTCGAAGATAGAGGCCTGGGCAGTTGTCACCCGCCGGCCTGCTCGCATCGCACTATAAAGTTCGTCCGGGCTGCAATAGGTCTCGGGCAGGCAATGATCGCCGATGGTGATGTAGCTGTCCAAAAGACTGATCCCTAAATCCTTAGCTTCCTGCCGGCTCAGGGAACCAGCCGCATCGGTCATGATATGGACGCTCGGTTCGCAACATACGTTTCCGAAGGATGATGTCTGACAAAGCAGGTCGTCGTCCGCCCAATCAATAATCCGGCCCAGAGAGGCAAGCCTGCGTCGGGCTTCTTTCTTGTCCTGCGTATGAAAATGGACTTTCAGATAGGCATCGTTCTGAGTTGCGATGACGGACTCTCCCAGTGAGACAAGCATCTGCACTATTTCTTCTGTCATCACTTCCCGGTTTAGGACTGCATCCACACAATAGCCTGTTTCCGGATCATCCCTGTAGAACGGCGCAATCTGGAGGCTGTTGATAAAGGTTTCCGTTAAGGGTCGCAACGGTATCCGCCCCTCGGCGAAGATGTGCAAGAAACCCTCAAAAAACAGGAATAATCCCAGGGCACCGGCGTCCACCACTGCGGCCTTGCGGAGCTGCGGCTGTTGATCAGTGGTATTACGGACGGCTGCGGCCAGATGTGCAATTACTCCGGTGATCCGATCAATGTCCGTCAGAACTGTTGCGTCAGAAAAAACCGCTGCCAGCTCATCAATAAGGCTCAGCATGGTGCCCGGCCGGGGATCAAAAACGGCCTGCCAGGCGCGATCACGCCCCAATCTGATTGCCTCCGGAAGGTTAGCGAGAGAACTGGCCTGAATAAAACATGCGAAAAAGGCGGAGGCAATATTTCCGGAATTTCCCCGCGCCGCAAGGAGGAGTTTCCGTGCCATGACCTGTGTGTCCCTTTCGGGCAGCCGCAGGAGGGATAAACTGATGACAAGATTACGACCGGTATCTCCATCGGCAATAGGGAAGACATTGATGCGGTCGAGGATATCCGCCCAGGCGGTGAGACGCTCTACACCGGCAACCAGGGCCTCATGGAAGTTATCAATCATGACGAAAGACCAATAGACCGCCAGAGATCAGGCGGATTTGCGACCTGGGGCGTTATTTTCTCCAGCGAACAAGTTTGACTCAGCAATAGCGCGAGCAAGGCATTCGATGTCCACGTCCATTTCGCGGTCTTCCAGTACCGCTTCCGATAGGGAACGGATGTGACCAACGATGGCCGAGAGCCTCGGACGAACATCGATATTGCCTCTGATCTCACAGCCTTGGGCTGCTGCGAGGAGGTGGATCGCTAGTACCCTCTCCGTCAAGGTGCAAATTCGCTCCGCGTCGCGTGCAGCGATCGTGCCCATACTGACCTTGTCCTGGTTGTGGGATTCCGTGGAGCGGGAAAATGAGGCTGCGGGCATGGTCAGCTTCAGCGCCTCTGCCGTCAGAGCCGATGTGGACAGGGACATGCCCTTGAAGCCATGATGAAAGGCGAATTCCTCCCCTTGAACCCGCACCAGGTCTGCCGGGAGTCCCCGGTTAAGGTGGGGATCCACCAGAAGAGCTACCTGGCGGTCCGCCATGTCGGCTAATGATGCCACGGCGGCTTTCAGGGCATCCATGGCGAAGGCCATATGACCGCCGTAAAAATTGCCGCTCATGAGCGGCTGGCCCGTTTCCGGATCGAAAATAGGGTTGTCGTTGGCGCTGTTCGCCTCCGTCTCGACCCATTGCCTGATCCATGTCAGGGCGTCGTAAAGCACGCCAATGATTTGTGGGGCACACCGGATGGAATAGGGGTCCTGCAGATTTTCACGGGCATGAGACTCAAGGGCAGCAACACTTTTTTTCGTCCCGAGGAGTTCCGTCAGGCGCTCCGCCACGTAAATCTGTCCGGGAAAGGCTTTTGCCGCGCCTATGGTGGGATGGAATTGGTGAACTTTACCTTTCAGGGCATGGACGGTGAGCGCCGTAGCCCAGATGCCGGCACCGAGCACCCGGCGGGCTCTCGCTACGGCTAAGATGGCCACCCCCGTCATGACGGACGTACCGTTCAACATGGAGATAGCCTCCTTGGGAGCAAAGGCATAGGGTGCGAGGCCGGCGAGGCGGAGCGCCTCAGCGGCAGGCATACGCAGCCCCCGGTAAAAAACCTCCCGTTCCCCCGTCAAGGCCGCTGCGATATAGGACATCGGCGTCAGATCTCCCGAAGCCCCCACCGAACCTTCACAAGGGACGACGGGGGTAATGCCGTGGTTGAGAAAGGCTGCCAACTGCTCCAGAAGCCCTAAGGACACGCCGGAATACCCTCTGGATAAACAAAGGAGCCGACAGAGCATCGCTGCCCGTGTGGCCTCGATGCCGATGGGTTCTCCCGTGCCACAACCATGAAAGCGGATGATGTTATCTTTACGGTGCTTCAATACCTGGTCCGGCGTCAAGCGATTCCCACAGGATTTGCCGTATCCTGTGTTAACCCCATAGACAGGAACCCCGTCGCGGACAGCCGAGTAAAGCATGGCTTCGCTCCGGCTGAGACGCTCCCGGAAGGATCGTTCCTTACTGAGACTCACCTTGGCCCCTCCCCTGGCAACGGCGATAAGTTGGCCAAGCCTCAAGGGAATATGGCTTACGATTATGTCTTCAGTCTGGCCCTGCTTCATGTCTGCCTCCAAACCTCACTTACCTCCTACCGAATCGACTTTCCCTGAGCTCGCGGTTTCTACCCGTGTATGTGCCATCGGCTATTTCCTTTTCGCTGACCTTCTGCAATAGTTTGAACATCTTAAAAGTCTGAGTTTCGTCCCGGTAGAATGTTTCCCAGGCATAACTATAAATGTCCTGGAGCTTTTCCGGAGTCATGTGCCTGGGCCGGAAAACCACCTTATCGGCGGTGTAATCGTTCCAGTCATAGGAGAGAAGGCGTCCGGTCCGATGCATATCCTCGAATGCACGGGTGTGGGGAAAGGGAGTTAAAATGGTGAATTCGGCAAGGTCGAGATTGATTTCCATGAGGAAATCAATGAGCCGCCGGATGTCGTCCTCCGTTTGTTCGTCGAGACCCAGGATAATCGTTCCTTCCACGGCGATGCCGTGTTCATGATAGCGCCGGATGCGATCCCGAATATAGTCCGATCTGTCAAAAATAGCCTGGTAAATGTACCAGGCTCCCGCCTGGGCGGCAAGATCAAGAATCTCGTCATCGTCTTCAATGGGATGGCAGCACCATTTTTTCTTCAGCGGGATCATTGCCTTAAATAGCTGCCGCTCCCATTCCTTGTCCTGGGCAAGAGAATTGTCTACCAGGAACAGGCGATTGTTGCTGATCCCGGCCATCTCCTCCACAACAAGTTCCACGGGGCGGGGACGGAACTTCCTCCCTCCCAGGAAGGATACACAGCAGGGATAGCAGTTAAACCGGCACCCGCGCGATGCATGAATGAGATCAACCATCTGTACGCCTTTATAATTGTACAATTCACGGTTCAAGATGCTTCTTTTCGCCATCCCAACAGATTTGATGAGGGGATGATCATTCATGAAATCATAGCATTGCCGCAACAGGCCGTTTCGGAAATCATTGAAAACGTCCGTCATCCTGCCTTCCGCCTCGCCCAGAAATATGGCATCAGCATGCAGCTTTGTTTCCTCGGCATGCAGCATCGCTGCTATGCCTCCAAAGATAACTTTGATACCCCTTTGCCTGTATATATCGGCAATTTCCCACCCACGCTTGATTTGACTGGTTAACATCACTGATATTCCCACGAAATCAGGCGAATCATTGAAATTTATTGATTCGACATTTTCATCTGTAAAATCGACTTCCACATCAGGCGGTAGCGTGGCAGCAAACACAACGGGACCGTGGGGCGGAAGGTGAAATTCCGTTTGATTTTCCAGCTTTCTCCATTTCGGGTAGATCAGTTTGAAATTCATAGCCTTTTTCCTCTCCCCGCGACGTTATTTACTCTTTAATATCCAGATCATCCACGACCGGCTCCGCGCTCAGCAAGGTAAAGCGCAACGAATACCGCACAGCTTCGAAACCGGTCAATTCCAATATGCCGGGCATCCTGTCGCGTAACAACAAGGCGCTGATTTTCCGCAACAGCGCATGACGATAATATGTTCTGATTTCCCATGTCTTATCCCGATGAACGATAACATCGATAACCTTACCATCATCACCGTCATAGCGGCAAATTGCCGCTCCGTCTTGAAGTTCGCCGGTGTTTGATGGCTGTCCTTGCGGGGAAAGAAAAATAAGACGGATATCCGCCATTGTCTGCTCGGCAAAATGTTCCTTATCAAAGGGCGGCAATGCCCGATACACGTGCAATTCTTTATCATACCGCGCCTCAAAGAGCAGAAAACCCTCAACCGTTGTAATGGCGCTGCTAACTGACCTTTCCAGCGGTTCAAGGCTGGTAATACCCAGCAGAGTTAAGGTCTTACCGCCGGGCAAGGCAACCTCGATCTTATGCACGAAGCGATAGGGAGACTCGAAAAACGGCTGTCCGCACTTAGAATTCATTGTAGCATCCTGCGGCGCCGGTTTAATGACCGGGAGTGAGCTGCAGGAAATAACCTGTAGTATCGACACAAATAAAATGATCCGGCGTCCGAGCAATAATAATGCCTTCATTCAGCTTCCAGGAACAATTTTTCGCTGATATTTGCGTTAGTTTGCACCTCGGTAAATTCAAAGATAGTATAATTACGCTCATTTTCAAATATTTTCAGTGACTTTAAAGTTCCCCTTTTATCCGGCGAAAGGGTGAGCACGATGCGCGATACCACGGCCGCGAGCTCCTTTTCCTTAGGAATGAGGATAATCTGCGGTTCCTTACCTTCTTTCAAAATCGCCGAAAAATATTCACTCTTGGTGAACTCGCCCTTGCTCCAGTGGCCGATTTCCTGGAGGACGAGACGCATCGATTCCATTGTGCCTCCCGCATCCGCGACAAGGCCATTGGCGCCCATTATATATCGTTTGATATTTCCCTTGCGCATCAGCAAGACACTTTTAAGAGGCGATGTGTATTCCCATCTGACTGAATCCGGCACCTGGAAATAAAAACGTCCCTTTGACAATAGAGGTTTGACAAGGATCTGCAAATATTTTTTTTGTGAGAAATGAGCGGCGATCGATTTTATCTTCGCTGATTCTTTCTGAAGCTCTTCCCAGCTATCCGTCCGTCCAGTCTGGGAAAAGCAAATCAGAAACACCACAATCAATAACAAACATATTTTTTTTCTATGATGCGATTTCATACAGTCAATTAATACATGCCGCCGTTAACAGAAATGACCTGCCCCGTGACATAAGAGGCATCATCGGAACAGAGAAAACGTACAACCTTTGCAACCTCTTCCGGCCTCCCGATTCTTGCCATGGGGATGATTTCCTTAATTTTATCCACCGGGGCACCGGCAATCATGTCTGTGGCAATAAGACCCGGCGCTACGACGTTGACCCGGATGCCCAGTCTTGCCACTTCGGATGCCAAAGCACGGCTCGCGGCAATCAAGCCCCCTTTTGCCGCGGCGTAATTTGCCTGACCCCGGTTCCCAATGAGGGCCGATACGGAAGCAATGGAAACAACGGCGCCCCGGTGCTTTACAGCCATTTTTTTTATGACCGGCTTGGTCACATTATAAAAGCCTTTCAGGGTTGTTTGAATCACCCGATCCCAATCGCTTTCCGGCATAATCATAAAAAGACCGTCGGCAGCGATGCCGGCGTTATTGACCAGAATGTGGATGTCCTTATAGCGGGCAAGGGTCTCATTCATCTGTTGAGCCGCTTCATTGGAATCGGCCACATCAAACCTGACTTTCTCTCCTCTGCCGCCCTCCCGGCGGATGATTTGCAGAGTTTCCTCTGCTGCCAAATCGTTAGATTTGTATGTGATGACGACAAAATATCCTTCTTTAGCTAATTCAATCGCAATGGCACGTCCAATGCCCCGACTGCCGCCTGTCACCAGGGCAACTCTTTCTTCATTCATGCAGTTTTGCTCCACTTATTTATGATAACTTCCATCATTAATCCTGGCTGCTCCGGAATACCTGTATCTGAATCAGACACAGGATTTCCGTTCCGGCCGTAACGGTTCCTGCCATGACATCATAGTTTTCGGCGCCATACATATGCTTCACGGTCGCGATTAATATCGTATTAAGTGGAATACGATCACAAAAAAAATCGACGTTCTTAATCCCGACTACCCATCCCATCCGATTGACACCGGCGTCAATACCGGGTTTACAGCTTATTTGGACCGCTGCCGTCTGCGCCACAAGCTCTATCATAACTAAAGGATCAACAAACATCCCCCGACAAAGCGGCCACCGCTCAGAAACGACGGATGAAGTTACCGCCGTATCGCCTTTTGCCTCAATAACTTCATTGATCAGCTTCATCCTGTCCCGATGGGGAATCAATTTCTCAACGTCCAGTGGCAATGTTGGCATGTCTTTGGTCCATATTAAAAAGTGATACTTGTCTCACCGATATCACGAGATGAACGTTTTTTCCAAGTGGTTAAAGTTATCAAAATATGCTAGCAGGCACAGGATTGGTTAATAAGTTTCCGGTCGGACACTAAATAGGATAATTGAAGAAGTCAAGAGGAATTAACTCTAAAAACTGGTTTTCTAATTTGCTCACGGTGGGAATAACTTACTAATGAACAAGGACCGCATCGCCATCGTAATTCCCGTTTATAATCATGAAAATAAGGTGGCCGGTGTAATCAGGGAGGCGTTGAAGCTCAATTTACCATTGTTTGTTATTGACGACGGCTCAACAGATTCGACTTACGAAAACATCAAGGACATCGCCTCCATTACCATCATCCGCCATGGCAAAAACAGGGGGAAAGGCGCAGCTATTATGACCGGCTTTACTGCGGCCGCTCCTTCTTCAGACTGGGTAATAACGATGGATGCCGATGCTCAGCATCATCCTGAAGATGCCACTAATCTGCTAAAGGCAATACCGATCGGCGAAAGACCAATTATCGTCGGCCGGAGAGAGGGGATGGAGCACCGGCATGTGCCTTGGACCAGCCGGTTTGGTAGAAAATTTTCAAATTTTTGGGTACGGGCATGTAGAGGTCCAAAAATAAGCGATACCCAAAGCGGATTCAGGCTTTATCCCCTGCCGGAGGCCAAAAAGCTCAACGTCAGAGCACAGCATTTCCAATTTGAGGTTGAAGTACTGGTCAGGGCTGAATGGCAAGGTATACCCGTGCTGGAAACGCCCGTCCGGGTGCGATATGATACCAAAGATGAGCGGGTGTCCCACTATCGCGGCTGGGTTGATTTCTTGCGTAATGCCGGCACCTTCAGCCGCCTGCTGCTCATGAGGTTATGCATACTTCTCTTCAAACGGGGGAAATAGTTGATGCATGGACATACCTTGAGATGGTTTCTTGTAAGCTTCTTGATCCTTGCTGTCATCGGAGCTTTTATTGCCGGGATACGAGGCCTGCAATTTGATACTGATATTCTGGCGTCTTTACCTCACAATGATCCTGTTTTAGCCGATGCCCGTTATGTAATCAGGAACCATCCGATCCAGGACCGGGTAGTTATTGATGTGAGTCATGCCGGCGGCGACGTGGATGTTCTCATCAAAGGAGCAAGCCTGGTTGAGTCAAGGATGCGTACAAGCGGTCTTTTCAAGGAAGTGGGGCTACAGAAAATCGCCCAACGGATACCGGAACTGCTGCGCCATATCGTTGATCACCTTCCCATTCTTTTCAGTTCCGAAGAACTCGAAAGTAAAATCGCCCCCCTCCTGACACCTGCAAAAATTACACAGGCCATGAATGACCATTTTTCTTCGCTGCATAATCTGGACAGCATCGGGCAGACGGAGTTTATCGCCGGTGATCCCCTTGGCCTACGCAACCTTGTCATGTCCCGTCTATCAAGTCTGCTGCCAGCAAAGGGCGCGAAGATATATAATGGCTATCCTGTCTCATCAGACGGGAAGCACATTCTCATTATTGCGGAACCTTTGAGCTCCGGTATGGATACACAGTTTGCTCGCCAAGTCACGACGCTGATGAAAAAAATCGCGGCAGAACTGGAGGGGCAACCTGGCCTACGGACCGGGTTCACCCTGACGTCCGTAGGTGCTTACCGCACCGCTCTCGACAATGAGATCAACGCCAAACGTAACGTGGAAAAGGCCATCTTTTTTTCCACGGTTGCCGTTACCCTGCTGCTCATTGCGGCTTTTCCCAGGCCGCTGGTTGGTCTGCTGGCTCTTTTGCCTGCCTTTGCCGGAACCATGATGGCGTTTTTTGTCTACTCCCTTTTTCACTCTTCCATTTCCATGATGGCCATCGGTTTTGGGGGAGCGATTATTTCTTTTACCGTGGATTACGGCATCGCCTACCTTCTTTTTCTTGACCGTCCGTACGAAACGCATGGTCTGGAAACCACGAGGGAGGTCTGGTCTTTAGGGTTTCTGGCAATGCTGACAACGGCGGTCAGCTTTGCCTTTCTTTTTGTAAGCGGGTTTCCTGCCCTGATGCAGATAGGGCAGTTTGCTGCTCTGGGAGTCATATTTACGTATATTTTTGTGCATGCTTTCTTTCCTCTACTATTTCCCGCAATGCCCCCCGCCAAGCGCCCCCCCTATCTGCCGTTTCAGCGTTTTGTCAACATCATCGCGTCTTCCCGTGGTGTATGGAAGACCTATGCGGCTTTGGCTTTCGGGGTTGTCATGCTGTTTTTCGCCAAACCGGAATTTCACGTTGATCTAAGTGCCATGAATGCTGTCAGCCAGGAGACATTAAACGCCGACCGTGCTATCCGGGATGTTTGGGGCGATATCTTCAGCAGGGTTTATCTGATGGTCGAAGGGCATGAACTGCAGGATCTGCAAGGGAAATACGACCACATGACTGCTTTGCTGAATCAGGATGTAGAAGCTGGCCGGCTTTCCCAGGCTTTTGTTCCTTCCATGATTTTCCCGGGGAAGGAACAAGCGCAAAAAAACTTTGCGGACTGGCAGCACTTCTGGAATCAGGATCGGATTGCCGGGACTCATAAGGCCATAGGAGAAGCGACACAGGCACGGGGTTTTTCATCAACCGCTTTTGATCCCTTTTTTATCTCGCTGCATAAACAGATCATGCCGGGAACGGACATGCCCGAAAGCTTTTCCGGCCTGATGGGTATATCTTTGAATAAGGATCAATCATCCTGGGTGCAGATTGCCACCCTTACGCCAGGCCCCGCTTATGCAGGCGAGGATTTTTACAGGCGTTTTACAGCAACGGGCATGGCAAGAGTCTTTGACCCATCCCTCTTTGGTAAGCGGCTGGGAGAGGTGCTCTTGTCAGCCTTTATTAAAATGGCACTTATCGTGAGCATCGTCACCATTCTCACAGCCTTTTTCTATTTCCTCGATTGGCAACTTACTTTGATCAGCATGCTCCCGACCCTGTTTGCCATGGTCTGCACTCTCGGAACTTTGAATCTCACCGGGCAGCCCCTGAGCATACCGACGCTCATGGTCTCCGTCGTTGTAATTGGAATGGGAACGGACTATGCCCTCTATCTTGTACGTTCCTATCAACGTTACCGGAACGAAGATGATCCTTCTTTGGGACTGATCCGTCTTACCGTATTTCTTTCTTTTGCCACGACCTTCCTGGGTTTCGTCATCCTCGCCCTTTCCGACAATGCCATGTTGAAAAGTGCCGGGATGGGGCTTTCCCTGGGGATTGCTTATTCCTACATAGGTGCAATCATGATTGCCCCTCCCCTTCTGAAAAATATTTTGGCGCCGATCCCCCCATCCACCGGGACTGTCATGCCCGGATCGAGAAGACACCTGCAACGTGCCGTTTCACGGTATCGGCACATGGAAGCATATCCGAGGCTTTTTGCCCGCTTTAAGATTATCCTCGATCCCATGTTTCCCCGTCTTGCCACCTTTGTAAAAGAGCCGGAAATCATCATCGATGTGGGTTCCGGTTTTGGCGTGCCGGCGGTCTGGCTTCTCGAACTTTATCCTCGTGCGCGGCTCTATGGGATGGAACCGGATCGCAAGCGGGCACGATTCGCTGCGCAGGCAATCGGCCCAAGAGGCACCATACAGATTGGAGGCGCTCCTGACATCCCAGATGTTCCCGGAATGGCCGACACGGCTCTGCTCCTCGATGTGATTCATATGCTGACCGACGACGAACTCAGCCTGACATTAAGGCGTCTTTACCGAAAGCTTCGCCCGAATAGTTCCTTGATCATCAGAACAACTTTACCTTCCGAAAAACGCTTTTCCTGGGAAAGATGGATCGAAGCAGCAATGATGGGCGTGAAGAGAGGCGTGCCGCATTTGCGCTCGCAAAGGGAGATCCTGGCTTTTATAGAGGAAGCCGGTTTTCAGATCAGCCTTACGGAAATCAGTGCACCGGGGAAAAAAGAATGGTGGTTTATAGCGAAGGTAAAAAATTGTGCCGGGTAACGCTTCACAAATATTATGATTAAATGAGGAAATGATGCAGAACTTTTTTTACCGCTTTCTCACTACCCTGTCCAGGCTCATGGGAAAGTGGGTTTTCAGGATCGCGGCCTGGGGCATTGCCTCCGGTTATTTTCTTTTTTCCCCGACCAGGGTGGCCGTAAGTGTACGCTTTTACAGAGCGCTTTCCCCGGTACGACACTGGCTGTATCATCTCTGGTGTGCATGGAAACAGTACCATAGCTTTACACATGTCTTTATGGACCGGATTTTTTTCCGCGATGCCCATGATTTTGTCTTTACCAATGAGGGATGGGAATATCTCGACGAGGCCGTAAACAAGAAAACAGGCGGTGTCATTCTTATGTCACATGTTGGAAACTGGGAAATTGCCGCCGATTTGCTGCTGCGGGTGCATGGCCGGAAAAATTCAGGGCTGAAGCTGCTTCTCTACCTGGGGCTGAAGCGTAAGGAGCAGATTGAGCGTGCCCAAAAGGAAAGCCTCGCCCGGAATGGAGTTAAGATTATCGCTGTGGAGAAGGATGGCGGGTCACCTTTTGATATTCTCGAAGGAATCAACTTTGTGAAGGAAGGTGGTTTCGTTTCTCTGACGGGTGATCGCAAATGGCGCGCCGACCAACGCACCATCTCTGTGCGCTTCCTGGGGCATGAGGCCTTTCTGCCGGAAACCCCCTTTATTTTTGCCCTGCTGTCCGGCGCCCCACTTTTTATTTTTTTTACCTTTCGCACAGACGGAGGTGCCTACCACTTTAAAAACTTTCCGCCGGAATATGTCTGTGCCGAAAATCGCAGTGAAAGACGGAACGTTATCAGAAAGGCCGCGCAGGCTTATGCAGAGCTCCTCGAGGATGCAGTAAAACGTCATCCCTTTGAATGGTACCATTTTGAACCTTTCCTGGGCCGGAAGCTAGACAATGAATAACCCCGACCGGAAATGCCCTTGCAGAAGTAAGCGGACTTAGTGTAGAAAATGACCAAAGAAAATCACGAAGGAAAGAAAATATGGATGAATTGATCACTGAACTGAAAGCAAAAATTATTGAGACTTTGAACCTGATCGACATTTCTGTGCAAGACATCGATAATGATGCCCAACTTATCGGCGGCGATCTCGGACTGGATTCCATTGACGCCCTGGAGCTGGTCATGATGCTGGAAAAGGATTATGGCTTGGAAATTGACAGCAAGGAAAGCGGCGTTAAGGTCTTCGCTTCAGTCAGGGCTTTAGCAAATCATATAACTCTCCATCGTTTGGGAGAAATTAATTGAGCGGAGCCCGCTTTTTTATTACATCGATGGGGATCATAAGCCCTGTCGGGCAGGGAGTGCAAAGCACTCTCGATGCCATCAGAAATGCCAGGCCAGGCATAAAACTGCTTACTCTCTTCCCTTCCCTTCATACACCATCCTTGCCTGTGGGTGAAATAGACGCTTTTTCCTTTGCGGATAATGTGCCGCGAACCCATGCCCTGGCGCTTATCGCCGCCGAAGAAGCGATGCAACAGGCCGACGGAGTACCGGATGCTGTTGTTATCGGCGTGACGACGGGAGGGATGCTTGTTACGGAGGAACTTTTAAAGCGCGATGAAGACGATGCGAAAGGGTATGAATATCACTCTACCGCTTCTGTTGCCGAATATGTAGCCCGTCACGTAAGATGCAGGGGGCCTGTGCTGACGCTCTCGACGGCATGCTCTTCGAGCTCTGTAGCACTGAAAATTGCCCTGGAAATGCTTCGCAACGGTCAGGCGCAGCGTGTTCTGGCAGGCGGCGCTGATTCTCTCTGCCGATTGACCTATTACGGTTTTCATTCCCTGCAACTGGTTGATAAAACAGGCGCCCATCCTTTTGACAAAGCTAGACGGGGAATGTCTGTTGGTGAAGGAGCGGCCATGCTGTTGCTGACTGCTGCCGAAACTCCGCCGGATAACGCCATTGCCGAACTTCTCGGAGTCGGTTTATCCTGCGATGCCTATCATCCGGCGGCCCCTCAACCTGAAGGTGTGGGGGCCTTGCTTGCCATGAAAAATGCCCTTGCGGATGCCCATATCGCGCCGGCTGACATTGATTATATCCATCTGCACGGTACGGGCACCCTTGATAACGATCTTGCCGAAGCTAAGGCCATTCACAATCTTTTCGAGAAACTGCCGATACCGCTCCTGTCCTCCATAAAAGGAGCCTTCGGCCATTCACTGGCGGCAGCCGGGGCGGTCGGAGCCGTTGTGTCAGCTTTAAGCATTGCGCACAGCATCATACCAGCCAATACGGGTTTTCGTCTCCCCGATCCCGCCTTGGATCTGATTCCTGTCGACGTTCCCAAGAGGACTGCTGTAAACGTCGTACTGGCCAATTCCTTTGGATTCGGCGGGAATAACGCCGTCCTTGTTGTCAGCCACCCAAAGTGGCGGAAACGCACCGAAAAACCGCTTGGCGGCAACGGTCCCGCTGTCTTCTCCGTCCTTGGCGCAGCCAGTCTTACCATTGCCGGTGGAACAGAACAGGCAATCGCGCGCCTGATGCAAGGCACTGATTTAAAAGGAACTGTTCCTGGCGCCGACATATTACAGCCTCTCTCTGAGAAATCAGTCCGCCGCTTGAAACGTTTTCCCCGCATGGTTCTCTCGCTTGCCCTTTCAGCCTGCAAAAATTCTGCAACAGCCGTACCACCGGCTTCTATATTTTTAGGAACGGGCTGGGGCGGGCTTTCCGAGACCTATGACTTTTTGACAAAACTCTTTTCTTCGGACGAACGTTTTCCCAGCCCGACCGATTTCATCGGATCTGTACACAACGCCGCCGCAGGTCATGTCGCCATCCATTTTCAAGCCACCGGGCCGAACGTCACCACGACAGGCGGCAATTACGCCTTTGAGCAGGCGCTGTTAAGTGCCAGCATGCTTGCCCGTAATGGCGACAGCCCGCTCCTGGTGATCGGCGCCGATGAACATCACGAAACATTATCTCCCCGCTTCGATCCCTCGTCGGCGCTTGCCGGACCGCCTTCAGATGGCGGAGGTGCTATGTATCTGATACCGGCGACAGCCTCGTCTCCCTGGCGAATATCCCCATCTTTTCTGACCTATGCCGGCAACAACGACCAGGTCGTTTCCGAACTGATCCAACGACTGGGAGGAAAGACAAGAATCAGGGAACAATTCGGCATCATACTGGCGGGAATCCCCGCGGCATACCAGGCACTGGGAACTAAGCAATTGGACGCCTTCCTATCGATGACGGCATACCCACACCCCGTCGTCGATTATCGCAGGTATCTTGGAGAATTTGCATCGGCCTCCGCTGTCGCAACGATTATCGGGCTTTCCTTTGTACAAGCCGGTGTAGTACCGGTTAATATCTGCCACCAGCAAGAGGTATCGCTGGAGGGGCGCGGGGTGCTTGTCCTGGGTTTTGGTCTTTATGCCACCGCAGTGGAGATTTTGCCATGAAGCAGGCAAAAAATGGACGTGAAGACGTTCTGATCATAGGCTCTGGCGTCGGCGGTCTGACTGCCGGCATCATCCTGGCCAAACTTCAGCACCCGGTCAGGATTGTGGAAAGAAATCCGGCACCGGGGGGATTGCTGCGCAGCTATGTAAGAAAGGGCATTGAATGCCCGACCGGCGTCCATTACATGGGCTCCCTGGATCGAGGCCAGCCCTTGCGCAGGCTATGGGATTACCTAGGCGTTACCCCCTTAATTCCCCTTGAGCGAATGGCTGGTATCATTGATCGGTATATTTTTGATGATTTTTCCTTCGATCTTTGCGAAGGCATCGATGCTTTCGAAGACGCCCTGATCAGGGCTTTTCCTCAGGAATATAAACTTATTAAAACAATTGTAAACGATATGAGGAAAATATCCCAAAGTTTTTCATCGCTTGACGCACTGGTTACTTCCGGAATGGGCACTTTTATGCCAGATTACTTCAATTCAATTGGGGAACAACTCTTACGCATGGGTTGTTCGAGCCGCCTGTTCTCTGTTTTAAGTGTTCCGTCCAATTTAATTGGCGTTTCCTTGAAGGAATGTCCCATTTTTTATTATCATATGACCATCGCCTCCTATCTCCTGTCCTCCTGGCGATTGGCCTGCGGTAGCTCCCAAATGGCCAACGCCTTTGTGTCCCGTCTTGAGTCCTTAGGCGGCGAACTCATGACGGGAGATGGGGTAGAAAGAATTCTTGTTCAATCGGGGCAGGTAAAAGGAGTTGTCTTACGCTCCGGCCGGATTCTGGAGTCAACTTCCATTATCGCCGCTGTTCACCCCGGCAACGTCGTCGCCATGCTGCCCGGCGAGGCAGTCCGTCCGGGCTATGGAGAAAGAATCAAACAACTCGAAAATACAAGGGGACTGTTTTCGGCAACTGTGGCCGTCGATGCTGAAGCGCACAAGGCACTGCCCTACAACATATACCGTCTTTCCCGGGAAAATGACGGAACCCTCTCCCAAGGGATATTTCATCAATTGCGTAGTAGCGGGCAGCCAGGCATTAACATCTTGTCCATGATGACGGAGAGCGGCAGCGAGGAATGGCGGCAATGGAAAGATACAACATCAGGAAAGCGCGGCAGCGACTATGGGGAGGCAAAGCAGCGGAAAGCCCGCGAGTTTATCAGTGGGGCGGAAAAAATATTCGGACAGCTTAAAGATGTAAAAATACTGGACACCTATACGCCGTTGACCATCAGGGACATCGTAGACAGTCCGGACGGTTCCGCCTATGGGATACTCCGTTCGACGCGGCAATTGATGAAGACGGCATCTTTGCAACGCACTTCCGTCAAAGGACTGTTTCTTGCCGGTCAGAACAGCTTGGCACCGGGAATTATGGGAACAACGCTCGGATCTTTCCAAACGGTCAAGCGCTTCATAGGTCATGAAAGGTTCAGCGGGGAGGTGTTGAGAGATTTGCTATGAAAAATAACAGCATAAGGGCAGAATGTATCTCTCCGGCAATGGTTACCGGCTTTTTCGCTATCGCCTTGGCACTCATCATGGCCTCATTTCATGTTGCACTGGCTGTTATCCCTCTGTCTGGTTACCTTTGCCTCTGCGCAGTAGCCCCGTTTTTTCCTGCGCTGAGCTTTTTTCTGCCCGTGATCAGTCGAGGGCATACGGAAAGGTCCGCGGTATCCATAACATTCGATGATGGTCCGGATCCGGTGACGACCGGGCCGCTTTTGCAATTGCTGGAACGGCATGCCGCGAAAGCCGTTTTTTTCGTTACCGGGGAACGGGCCGTGAAATACGGCAATCTAATTTCAGAGATACTTGACCGCGGTCACGACGTTGCTAATCACTCCTACAGCCATGATCCTTTCTTAATGCTGCGCCCTGCGAAGAAATTATATCAGGAAATCGAAGCAACGCAGATATTGTTGAGACAATTTGGTATCCTTCCCCTTGCTTTTCGTCCACCCGTGGGTATTACCAATCCGAAGCTCGGCCACATCCTGAATCAGCAGGGACTGTACTGCATAAATTTTTCCTGCCGCGCTTTCGACATGGGCAATAGGCGCATTTATGGGTTATCCGGAAAAATCCTTAAAAAGATTAAACCTGATGATATCATCCTGCTTCATGACGTTGCCCCGAAGAGGGGAATGTCAGCTGATGAATGGCTGCATGAGATTGACTTGATGCTTGCCGGTCTGAATAACAAGGGTCTTCAGGTGGTGCCTCTTGGCAAACTTCTGAGGAGAAAGATTATGATCATGATTAATGACAATCGGGAATTGGCTCCCTAAGGCTGTGGGACTTTAAAAATATTGATATGAAAATAAATAAATGATATACCCAGCCCGCTTTGCATGGTGAAATATGGTAGGCATAACGCCCTATTGAAGTCAGGCCGAGCCAGCCGCGGACGATTTTCTTGCACAGCCTTTTCAGGATAGTGATGGCAACAGATTGGATATTAACTGGCATAATTTGTCACATACCATGTATAAGGAAGATGGTACGATTTGGGCGGAGGCTTACGCAAAAACCGGATCGCTTTGGTTTTCAGGGCATTTTCCTGGAGAACCTGTTCTACCGGGGATTGCGATCCTATCCATGGTGAAAGACACTCTTATAAATAGTGAATCTCAAAAGGGTAGGAAGATCAGGATTTCCGGTATCAAAAGGGTTAGATTCAAACTGCCTGTCAGGCAGGATCAGTTGTTGAAGATATATCTGTCTTTGTCTGGTCGTGATGAAGATATTTCGTATAACTTCAGGGTTGAATTGAATGGGTCAGTGGCATGCTCCGGCATCGTCCAGGCGCAGCTGTTGCTGGAGGAAAGTCATTTACCATGATGGATTACAACCCCGATAACTATAATGAAGGTCCCTATGAGGAGGATTGTTAATGGCCCCTAGTCCGGATAAGAAAGAGCTAACAGTGAGAATCGCCGAAATTATTATCTTTGAGCTGAAGCTGCAGGATATTACGCCAGAGGGCTTCAATCCCACCCTTGATCTGGTGGATGAGTTGGGCATTGATAGTATGGACATGGCCACGGTGGTTCTCGTCTTGCAAGATGAATATGGTATCGCCATAGACGAGGATGATTATCCAAAACTCCGGAATATTCAAATGATCGCAGAATATATCGAGCAGAAACAACATTCGTGAATGTAGTGGAACAGGTGAGAGAAAGCATGGATTTCATAACACTTCCACAGTACGAGGCAGGGACGAAGAACTGGAAATTTTCCGAACTACTGGCGGATCATGAGATTCGGCAGCGCTGGGAAAAGGTAAAAAAATATTTTTTCCTCCGGGAATCTTCCTACGATATGACAAACCGCTGCAATATAAGGTGTCAGGGATGTTATTTCTATGAAGGTGTAAAGCAATTTGCCAGAGAGGATGGGACCCCTGAGTCGTGGCGGAGACTTATGAAAGAAGAAAAGTCAAGAGGCATCACCTATGTCGTCTTAGCCGGAGCTGAGCCATCAATGGTACCGGAGCTTCTTGATGCCTGCTACAGTGAAATACCCCTGGGAGGTATTGCTACGAATGGTTTGAAGCGCATTTCAGAAACGGTAGGTTACAAGATTCATGTTTCTGTCTGGGGAAATGATGAAACAAGCCGGTATGTGAGAAGGGCAAATAATATGCTCCAGAGGCAGATAGAAAATTATCGAGGCGATGCCAGGGTTGTTTTTGTCTATACATTTAATCGCCATAATATCGACGAAGTATACGACGTGATGGATATCATCGCCGCTAATGATTGCCGGATTACATTCAATGTTTTTTCATCTCCCGTCGGCTATACCGGTTCACTGAGACATGACCTTGCCTCTCTTGGTCGGACACGGAGCGTCATGATGGATCTGCTGTTGCGCTACCCGGACAATATGCTTTATTCTCCCTATAACGCAGCGGCACATACGGATCAAGACGGTCTGCACAAGCTTTATGGGTGTTTATATCCGCGAAAAAATCCTTCGACAGATATCGGCCTGGGACGTTCTTTTAGACAATATCGGGCGGACCTTACCTGGGACAGGGAAATGGCCTGCTGTGTTCCCGATACAGACTGTGATGATTGCCGGCATTATGCTGCCGGCAGCGCCGTCGTGACGGGACGTTTGCATCGTCACGCGGCAGATCCTAATTCCTTTAAATCTTGGCTCGACTATATTGATACTTACCTAGCTGTCTGGGTGATGGGTTATGAAAAGGGCAGCAATCTTTGCCACGAGGCATTCGATCCTCCCCGACGGCTGGGATAAACCAAGGAAAAAGCACTAATCGCCATTCTCCGGTCCCATGGCATGCGTGCGGTGAAGGAAAATATCTATGCATACCGTTAGTTCCCTGTTAGATAAAGAGTGGCATGAACGTTACAGAAAGATATCAGTCCTGAATATCCGCAGTTCAATTTATGATGTAACCAATCGATGTAATTTACAATGCCGGGGCTGTTTTTTCTTTTCCTCCAACGAGCATAAGGCGGCGGAGGAGGAAAAGGATGTGGGGAAATGGTTCGATTTTGTTCGGAAGGAAAAGGAGCGCGGCGTTAATCTCGCGATATTAATCGGAGGCGAACCTACGCTGTGCCTGGATCGAGTTGAGGCCTTTTATTCACAATTGCCGACCTATTGTGCAACTAACGGACAAATCAAGATTCCCAGAGAGCGCTTTCCCGATTTGATGGTCGGCATCTCACTATGGGGCAATGAGGAAGACGAAGTAACCCTCCGAGGGAAAGATGCTTTTGCCGTATCCAGCAAGAATTATGCAGGTGATCCCTTTACCTATTATCTCTATACGATTACGCCAAGGCAGGTTGGCCGCACAGAACAGGTGATCAGGAAGATCAGCGATGTCGGGCTTAAGGTTCATTTGCAACTCTTGACAAATGACGAAAATGTTGACGGCTTTTCCTGGACAGAAGAGATGCTGAAAGATATTCGTGCAGAAATGGATGACATGCTTGATAAATATCCCCAAACCGTCATTTCCTGCAAGTACTATCACGAAATCATTACTACCGGAAGGATGATGAATCGAAACTTCGGCTGGAAAGAGTGCCCCTCCGTTACAGAACTGCTGGATAACAGGAATCCTCGACCCAGAAGGCTTATCCGGTTTATCCGGTGGGCGTCGGATCTGAAAACCATGCACCGTTGCTGCACCTCTGCGACGAGGGACTGTTCGACATGCAAGGATGGCGCTGCTCATATGAGCTGGGTTATGGTCAACAAAAGAGAACATCTGAGTTCTACAAATGATCTGCAAAATTGGATTGAAGTGTATGAAATGTTTGCAAAACTTTACCGGTTCATACCATGGTAACACCATGGGCATCCCTTGCGCCGCATCCCAGGCCGGCCAGGATGAACAGACAGCGGCCGGTAATTTTGTCCTATGATGCGGTATCCTCCCTGGGGCTGGATATGGACACCCAATGGGAACGTGCGTCATGCGGATTAAGCGGTATCACTGCCCTGAAACGCTTTCCCCTTCGCCAGGGGTTTCCCGTAAAAATAGCCGGTCAGGTAGAGGATATCGATACCGATGCGTACCCTTTTCTGCAATCCCGCGATATGGCCTTGTGGACGTCGCCTGTTTTTAAGCACGCCTTACTCGTTGTGCACCGTGCATTGAAAAAAAGCGGGCTGGAAATGAAAGGTGATATATTGCCGAGAGTGGCAATTACCTTCAGTTCCGCCATCGGTGGTCTTGATGCCGTCATCAATGCGGACAGGCTATGGTCTTCCGATGGGAAGCTTCCTCATCCTTTTACCAACCCAAATTCCTGCATAAATATGGTGGGAGGAAAGATATCCATCATGACCGGCGCAACAGGCCCTATCACCTCGACTGTTACTGCCTGCGCCACCGGTTCTACTTCGATGATTATCGGAGCTATGCTCATAGAGCAGAACATGGCGGATGTGGTTATCTGCGGAGCGGTGGACTTCCCGCTCATTGAATCTCTTCTAGGCGGCTTTGCCACAATGAACGGCGCATACAAACCGAAGGCAGGCCAACCGGAGGAAGCTACGGAAAAAGCAAGCCGCCCCTTTTCCATAAACAGACGGGGTTTTGTCGTATCGGAAGGCGCCGGTTGCATCATCATTGCGGGGAAAGCATTTGCAGAGGCTCGCGGCCTTTCCCCCAGGATTGAAATGGCAGGATGGGCAATGACATCCGATGCCCATCATTTTGTGGCCCCGAACCTGGAAACGGTCAAACGGTGCATCGCAGAGTGCATCCTTCACTCCGGCCTGCTGCCTGAAGACATTGATGCCGTCAATGCCCATGCCACATCAACGAAAGCAGGCGACCTTACTGAAGGAGAAGCCTTGACGGCCATTTTTCATCACCGTATACCGCCGGTATCGGCCAACAAATCTCAGACAGGTCATGCCATGGGGGCATCTTCCGCCATTGAGATTATCCTTGCCATGGAAGGGATGCTCCGTGACACGGTACTTCCCACAATCAATTACACTCCTGATCCAGGGATTGCCATTGATTGCGTACCCGAGGGGGCAAGGCAAGTTTCTCAGGAACACGTTCTAAAAAATGCATTTGGATTCGGCGGTTGTAATGCCTGTGTCGTTTTACGGAGGATAACCTGAACAGCAGTTATGAATTGTGAACATCGACGGATGAGCCTATGAAGGCGCCGCAAAACAGACGAGTATTTGTCATCGGATACGCCGTGGCAACGCCTCTGGGGAAAACCTTTAAACAGACCTGGGAACGGGCGATAAGAGGCGAAGCAGGGTTCCGAAAAGTAACGCGCTGCCAGGTGGGTTCAGCCCGCAATATAGTTGGAGAAATTCCGGACTGGGATCCCCTCGCCTTTGATTTTTCAAGTGAAAGAGAGGTTTACGACTGGAATGCGGCCTTCATCATCCTGACCATCGCGGTATGCAAGGAAGCACTGGAAAACTCCGGGCTGCAAATAGATTTAAAAACCGGCCCCAAAACAGCATGTCTCATTGGCTCAGCCATAAACGGAGCAGACTCCTTCCGTATCGCTGCGGAAAGGTTGCGGGAAAAAGGACCGTTGCGGGTAAGTCCTTATCTGCTTCCCAATTTATGTGCTAACCTGCCTTCCGGCAAGGCGGGAATGCTTCTGGGATTTACCGGGCCGATATTTTCTCCGCAGGCGGCGTGCGCCTCGGGTAATTATGCCCTGGCCATCGGTTCACGTATGATCCGTGACGGAGATTGTGACTTTGTCCTTGCCGGCGGTGTGGATATGCCCATTATGCCCGAGATTATCCACGGCTTTGCTAATATGAATGCCACCATTAAGATATGCTCTGATGATCGTGCTTTTGAAGACCCTGCGCAGGCCTCCCGGCCCTTCAGCATAGACAGGAAAGGATTTGTTCTTTCTGAGGGCGCAGGAGTGCTTGTTCTGGCCGCTGAGGAGACGCTGTCCCATTATGGCCTGCAGGCAAAAGCTGAAGTCATGGGCATAGGCTGGAGTTCCGACGCCTACCATTTTACGAGGCCGAACAAGGCTACCATCACCCGGGCGATCCTTGAAACCATTGATGATGCAGGATTAAAGCCAAACGATGTGGGATGTATAAATGCCCACGGAACATCAACAGCCAACGGAGACAGTGCTGAAATTGATTGTCTGCGCGCCGTTTTTGGTGACAGCTTGAAAGATATTCCCATATCGTCGAACAAATCACAGATCGGTCATACCCTTGGCGCCTCTGCTGCTATAGAAAATGCCCTGACAATCGAGGGAATGCAGAGAAAAACGATATTGCCAACAATAAATTACCTCCCTGATCCAAAGTTTGACGGACTGGACTTTGTGGCCAATGAGACAAGGCGGAATTACCACCATGAGATCACCCTGTCCAATGCCTTCGGTTTCGGCGGCACAAACTGTTGTGTTATCTTCAGAGGAATGTAACATGAGACCAAAGCCCTTCCGACCGGAAGAATCGGGAAAAGATGAATGCTACATCCGGGATCAGGAGACTGGTCTTGTCTGGCACCGGTGCCAGACAAGAACGCTCTATGCCGATACGGACCGTTCGGCGCTTGTCTATCATGCCAATTATCTACGCTACTTTGAGTTCGGTCGCACTTCGCTGATGCGAGATACCGGTTATCCTTACCTCGAGATAGAAGAAACGGGGTACATCTATCCCGTTATTGAACTGGGAATCCAATTTCATGAATCGCTCCGTTATGACGATCCCATATACATTTATACTCGTCCGGCCGAGTTGGAACGGGTAAAACTGCGGTTCGACTATACGATTACACACCGGAAAGCTGGAAAGATCGTCTGCAAAGGCTTTACCAGGCATTGTGCCTTGAATTCATCAGGAAAGCCCGTGGCCGTTGATAAAAAGACGGTTAATTTTTGGCATGATTTTCCGGGTATGGGGTTATAATTCATAATATAGAGAGGAAAATGTGGAAACCCATTTGACACGTGAACATATCGTAGCGGAAATCCTGGAAATATTCCGCAAAGAATTTGAAATTGAAAATCCGGGGCTGGATGACGACCTTAGGGAAAAGCACGCCTTTGACAGCATAGATGCCATCGAGCTTCTTCTTAAAATCGAGCAAATGCGAGGTTCCGAACTGACTCAGGAAGAAAAGAAGCGTGCGATGAATATCAGGACAATCAATCAAATCTGCGATTACATTGAGTCGTTGAACGGGACAGCACCGACACTGACCAAGTGAGATAAGCGATGGAAAGAAGAGTCGTCATTACAGCTTGTTCCTCGATAACCCCCATTGGCCGCTCTAAAAAAGAAATTCTGCACAGCCTTGTCTCTGGAATTTCCGGGGTCAAGCCCTTGCGGGAGGATGATTTGTTGTCTCCCTACATCCATTCCAAGGTTTTTGGCACTGTAGACTACCCTATCGTCTATGACTTTACACGTCATCAGAAAAAAACCATGGGACCGGTCGCCTATTATGCCTGCCAGGTGGCAAAAGAAGTGATTGAGAGCGCCGGCCTGGATGAATCTTTTGTTACTTCCGGCCGTATGGGCGTCGCCTTCGGTTCGACGCATGGCAGCCCCACAGTTCAGCGGCAGATATACAAAACAATTTTCGGGGAATCCAGTGCCAAGGTTTCATCCATTGGTGCGGTGGACTACCTGAAGTCGATGGTGCATACCACTGCCGTCAATATCACAAAAATGTTCGGCATTACCGGACGTGTCATATCCTCCGCCACGGCTTGTACCACAAGCAGCCAATCCATCGGTTACGGGTATGAAATGATCAAATACGGGATGCAGGACGCGATGATCTGCGGCGGAGCTGATGAGTATGACACAATCACCGTCGCCGTGTTCGATAATCTGCTTGCCTGTTCCACGGACTTTAACGATTCACCCCACCAAACCCCGCGCCCCTTTGATATCAGGCGAGACGGACTCGTTGTGGGGGAGGGAGCGGGAGCGCTCATGTTGGAAGAGTATGAATTTGCCCGGAAAAGGGGCGCGCCGATATGCGCAGAGGTCATAGGCTTTGCCTGTAACAATAATGGCGGAGACTTGATCCTGCCCAATCTGGGCGGTATTAAGCAGACTATCCGGCTGGGATTGAAATCAGCGGACATAGACGTCGATGAAGTTGACTTCGTCAGCGCCCATGCCACGGGAACCAAAATGGGCGATGTGATTGAAGCACAGGCTATTTACGATGTCTATGGAAATCGGCCCGCCGTCATGGCGTTGAAAAGCTACACCGGACACACTATGGCTGCCTGCGGGGCGATTGAATCCATCATTGCCATATATCTTATGGAGGAAGGTTTAATGGCGCCGACCCTGAACCTCGATGAAATCGACTCAAGGTGCGCCATGATTAATCATACGGTCCAGGTAAAGGAATGTCCGAGCAGGATAGCCGCCATTCAGAATTTTGCCTTCGGCGGCGTTAATACCAGCCTTATCATCAAAGGATGCAATGAAGATTGACTCCCGGCAGTCCGTCATTCCGGCAATTATAAAGTCAGTTGTAAATGTTGTCATCACGGTCGCCCTGTGGACATTCTACATCATGGAATTTCTTCTGCTCTTTTCCCCTTTTTATCTCTATGCCTTCTTTTTTTCAGACAGAAGTGAAGAGGCCTTTCAAAAATTGAACTGCCGGCTACACCGGCTTTTTTTCTCTCTCTTACGAGTCATTGTATCCCGTGTGGAGTGGCGCGTATCGCCTGACGTCTCCTCATTACGTTCATCCCTGATTATTTCCAATCATCTTTCTTTTCTTGATCCTATCCTTTTTGTATCCCTCTTTGCGAAGCAAAAGACGATCCTGAAGGGCTACTTCCGTGTTCCCGTTTTTGGCTGGATACTGAAGACATCAGGCTATATTTCGGCCTTACAGGACAGTCTTTTTACGGAAAGCATGATGCATCAGATCGCAAGCATTAAGGAATATCTGTCAGGCGGGGGCAATCTGTTTGTATTTCCCGAAGGGACACGAAGCCGCAGCGGCAGAATAGGTGCCTTTAACAAAGGCGCCTTCGGTATTGCCAGGCTCTGTCGTTTGCCCATCCATGTCGTGGTGATTCGTAACACTCACAAGCTCTTCCCTCCCGACAGGCTCTGCTTCGATACCTGGGGGAAAAATGTCATCGCGGTGGAACTGGCCGGTGTTCTTGAACCGGATTATGACAGTGAATCCTTTTCCATGAATGGCCTTATGGCGGAGGCGCGGGCCCTCATGGAGAGAGAAAAATGACGCCATGAAAGTTATGCTCATTTCTATGCCGGACGTGGTGCCCGTTGTCATTCATGAAATGGCGCTGCATCTCCCCAACCACGGTATCGCCTGTCTAGGCGGCAATATCGATGAGCGGCATGATGTCTACCTTATTGATCTGGTAAGGAAGAGGAACTGCGTTACAGGCTATTTGGAAAAAACTGTAAAGAAAATAAATCCCGCTCTAATCGGCCTTTCTGCCATGACCTGGCAATATCCTACCTGTCTGGCCGTAATCAGATTACTAAAACGCCTTCTCCCGCAAGTCAAGATCGCCGTCGGTGGCTATCATGCGACGCTGATGAGCAATGAAATGGCCATATCCGGAGAGTCAGAGGGGATTGATTTCATCGTTCGGGGGGAAGGGGAGGAAACCTTCCGCAGGTTGGTGAATGCTCTGGATGGGGTGGGCCGCCTGGATGCGATACCATCTCTCTCATACAAAAGGGATGGGAAATGGATTCACAACGGGCAAGGCCCGCTTTGCGATTTATCGCGTTTGAAACTACCCATCAGGGACAAGCGCCGCCTGACGAGTGGCTATCATTTTATGCACTACAAAATGGAAGTCATGGAAACGTCGCGCGGCTGTACGCGCAGCTGTAACTTCTGCAGCATCAATCATATGTACGGATGCACGTACAGAACCTATCCCCTTGAGCGTATCCTTAATGATCTCGATGACATCTACTTCAACAAAAAAACAAGAGCGGTATTTATCACCGATGACAATATGGTATTAAATCAAAAATGGGTGATGAAGGTCTGCGATGCCATTATGGAGAGAAACTATCGGAACCTGACACTTACTGTACAGGCTGACTGCATCTCCATGGCCAATAATGAAATGATGGTGAAGAAGATGTCTCAAGCGGGTTTCCGGACCGTTTTTCTGGGGATCGAAAATGTATCACCGCAAAATCTCCGGACCATGAGAAAGGCCGATATCGCACAGGAGGCGAGACAAGCCATCGAGAATTGTCATCGCTATGGCATTATGGTCATTGGGGGTCTAATCTTTGGCTTACCCGATGATGACGAAGAAGCCATCCGGCGAAACTACAATTTTTTAAAAGACCTCGATGCCGATGCATCTTACTGTCAGATACTGACACCCTATCCCAGAACAATACTTAGAGAAAATCTGATCAGCGAGGGATTGGTTACTAATCACAACCATTACAAACGTTATAATGGCCTCTGGGCAAATGTTAAAACACGGCACATGGAAGCGGATCACTTACAATACACCTTCTGGTATTACAGGCAGACCGCGCTGGGATGGTGGACACCGTCAACCTTTGCAAGATCACAGGGCAGATCATGGACTTTAGTCTGGCAGTATATCGTCAAACCGGTTATGAAATTTTTTACGGAAAGGCATACACATAAGATCGGCTGGGAAGAGCGCTATCAGATGTATATAAAGCGATTGGAAAAGATGAACAGCTTTGATGGTCTGACCATGTCTAATGAAAGTTGCACCCATGAATCGCTTGACCAGCGGGAAAAAGAGGCGGCGGGGCCGTGTTGAGTCATCAGCCTTCTCCCGCGGTCGATTCTTCCCCTATTAGAGAAAGAGTCCGGCTTCCCTTGCTGATCCGTGTTCTCCCCCATCTGAAGGACCACTGTTTTGAGGGGAAAACCATCCTGCCCGCCGTCGATATCCTGCAGCAACTGGCTGGATCGCTCATGACGCATCGTCCCGATGCAGATATCAGATGCATGCAATCGGCCTCCTTTGGCCACTTTCTCCTCACCAAGCAAGATACTGATTACATTGATGATTTGTATCACGAATTGGAGTTTCGTGACAGCGGCCGCATATCTTCCCGGTTGATCAGTGAGGCTAAAATAAGGGGCACCGGGATAACCAGAACGAAAGTCCACGCCGCCGTCGATTTCGCGACCAAAGGCCGCCATCCCGCGAGCATACCCATGGACATCGCAGCGGCCTTGGAGGGCGTATGCTATAAGAGCACATCCCAAGCACTGTATGATGACCTCGTCCCTTTCGGCCCAGCCTATCACAATGTGCGTGGCGACGTTTACCTGTCTGAAAGCGGCGGCATTGCCCAGGTATACGCTGCAATGCATCCGGCGCCTTCAGAACCCCTCGGCTCACCTTTTCCCCTGGACGGGGCTTTTCACGTTGCCTGTGCCTGGGGACAGCGGTATCTCCACTGCGTGGTTTTTCCGGTTGGTTTTGAGGAACGCTTCATTGTCCTTCCAACCGTTCCGGGTGAATTATATTCCTGCCGGATATTGCCAACCTCGATCACCGGGAAAATAGTTAAATTCGACATCTGGATTCATGATAGGGCAGGCTGCCTTCGTGAATACGTGCGAAACCTGATAATGAAGGACGTTTCCGGCGGTCGCGTGCAGCCTCCCCACTGGATCAGGAGTGAAAGAGGCGCCTCCTTGAAGTTGATCAGTGGACACTGCCAGGCCTTTTCGCTTATTGAAGTCGATGCAGTGGCCGATTTTGCCGAACAAGCCCTCTCGACGGCAGAACGCGAACGATTCAAGAGCCTGGGGAGAAAAAGGCAAGCCGGTTTTCTGGCAGGGCGCCTTGCCCTCAAGCATCTCGCCCGGAATCTGGCCGGTGGGGATCGCACCACCCCCGCTTCCGAGATAGACACATTGCAACAGGATCATATTCATCCCTGCTGCCCCGTCCCCGACAGTAGAAATGAAACCTTCTGCTCCCTGTCTCACGATTCCCGTTTTGCGATTGCCGTGGCCGGCGATAGAGAAATCGGGGTAGATGTGGAAATGATCTCCGACAGAGTCATGAAGGTCCGACACTTGTTTATGGGAGATAACGAGCTGTCGCTGACCGAGGCATCTCCCTTGGGTGTCAGAGAAGCGTCCTTGCGGGTCTGGTCTATAAAAGAAGGGATAGTTAAGGCCACCGGCAAAACCCTTGAGGAATCATGGCGGCATGCATCAATCGAAGAGATCGGTTGGCACAAAAGTCGTCTCAATGTAGAAGGGGTAAAATATGCAGCGATACACGACACTGAAGAAGGTCATGTTTTTACAGTTATTTATCGTGAATGATGCTCAGAGATGCCCGTAGCCGGGGAGAGTAGCCATGAATCTCAAGGTCATGATGATCCTTTTACCGGCAACCTATATCGTCGGGTCAATTAATTTTCCGATCATACTTTTTAGGTTGTCAGGAAGGCACGATCCCCGCAGCCGTTTCAGCGGCAATGCCGGGGTAACAAATGTCTATCGGCAGGCCGGATTGTCATGGGCCGGGATCATACTATTGCTTGATTTAGGTAGAGCGGCCGCCTTGGCCTGGGTGGCGTTGCAGCTGATTCCCCTACATTATGTCCCCTGGATTGGCTTCATGCTGATTCTCGGAAATCGCTTCCCCTGCTTCCATCAATTTCGGGGTGGAAAAGGGGTGGCCGGCTGGCTGGGCTTTGGCGCGGTGTTCTCGCCCCTTTCCGCAATTCTCGCCGCCCTCCTGTGGTTGGTAGTATACGGCATCACGCGGATCCCCTTTATCGCCTCGTTGTGCATGGTCGCCGTCCTCACGGCCGGGCTCATCATTGCCTGCGGCTATCATTGGACACCAATAACTGGGACAACCATTACTGCCCTGTTTATCTGTGCTAATCATAGGAGTAATATGATGAAGATTATCCGCAAGGTAATCTGATGATGATAAACGCACCCCAGTATTTCCTTGACACCAAACTCCGCCCTCCCTATACTTCGCACGTAAAAAAGCAACACCTTATCAAGCAGAGACTGATGAAAAAACCAAGAGTTCCAGAGACAAACGATACGATTTTAGGTCGTACCCATGTCGAAGCCTATGACCGGATGCAGGCAGCTCTCCGGGAGAAGGGATGGCTTGAAACGGGGGATCTCCTGCTCAATGGCATTGTGAGTGGATTGGCGCTGGAGGCCGGATCGGGCCCCGGTTATCTCGGTCTGGAATGGTTGCTGCGAACAAGGGATACCAGCCTCGTCGGTCTTGACATAAGTCCGGACATGGTCGCGCTAGCCAAGGATCACACACGGGAACTGGGGCTCACCGACCGCGCCACACACATCCTTGGCTCCGCGGAGGCAATCCCCTTTGAGGACAATGCCTTAGATGCGGTCTTTACCAGCCGCTCGCTGCATGAGTGGCTCAATCCCTGCTCGATCTTTACCGAGCTTTGGCGGGTTTTGAAGCCTGGCGGAAGATTATACGTGTCCGATCTGCGCCGGGACCTTTCCCCCACAGCCCGCAACTTCCTCGAGAAATGGGTGAAGTCTGAAGTGATCCTCGCAAGTCTCCGCGCCTCAATCGGCGCTGCCTATACCGTCTCAGAGGTAATGGCTTTACTCAACATGACGGAACTCGCCGGATGCGAGGTTACCGAGACATCACTCGGTTTGTGCGTGACGGGAATGAAACCGGCATAATCCGCGCCTCTGGAGAAGGGCCATGAACTTAAGCATTGCTGCAAATTGGGACATCGAACTTCTTGACGGACTCGCGCAAATTCCCGAAGTAACTTCCGTCTATGCAAAGCTGCCCTATGACCTCGTGGGCGGAGGCAGGGCGGGCTCCGTGCTGCCTGCCGTGGACCTCGATACCGCCGCCGCTTATATCCGGGCAGCCCACAAGCGCGGCTTGTCGTTCAGTTACCTGCTCAATGCACCTTGTCTTGGAAATCTCGAGCAGACGCGGGAGGGCAAGGAGCGCCTGCTCGCGTTTATCGGGCAGTTAATTGAACTGGGGGTTGACAACGTGTCGATCTCGAACTTAGCGCTTGTGGCGCTGGTTCGGCGCAACTACCCGGAGTTGAGTATCCGGGGAAGCGTGCTCAGTTGGCCCACCAATCTGCCGCGGCTCAAATACCAGGAGTCACTCGGCGTCGCTCCGCTGATCCTGCCATATAGCGAGTTTAACCGTGATTTCCAGGCGCTTGAACGCATCTGCGCCAATCTCTCGTGCGGCATCGTGCTCTTCGCGAACATATCGTGCATCTATCATTGCCATTACCTAGCCGAACACGCTTGCAGCGTGGGCCACGCCTCCCAGGAGAATCAGGACGGCCAAAGAGCGCACTCCATGCTTGATTCTTACCTATGGCAGTGTACTCGCCGGCGCTTGGTGCAGCCAGAACTCTTCCTCATGAGCCGTTGGATCCGTCCGGAGGATTTGCACATTTACGAGGCCTTGGGTATCGAGGAGTTTAAGATCATTGATCGATCGCGCTCTACAGCATGGCTCTTGCGCGCCGCCAAGGCGTACGCTTCCCGGCGCTATGACGGGAACCTGCTTGACATCCTCTCCCTCGAGCTGCTGGGAGACCCGTACGGATTCCACCCGAGCATCGAGGAGCAAAGCCGCAAGCGCTTGACCCAGCTGGACACGAAAGAGCGGCGCCTGACGTTGCGAATGTTCAGTTTGCGGCAACGCTTGCTGGCACTCAACGTTACCCTCGACAACGCAGCGCTTGCGGATTTTCTGGAGGGTTTCCGGAAGATCCAATGCGCCGAGACCTTCTGCGATGACTGTCGCTACTGCCATCGCTACGCCGCGCGCGCGGTGCGCTACGACCGCGATGAGGCGGCGCGCCTTGTGGCGGAAATCGACAAGCTAGTCGACGATTTCATGACACTGAAGTGGTGAGTACCAGCCGATCAAGCCCTTATTATTTTCCGATTTTTTTCCCGCCCAAAAGATGCTATCCTGCCGAAAATTTTTTGGAGAAAATGCCTCATGACCTCTGATTATCTTAATTTCATGCAAGCCAGCGCCCGGGAAGCCGGAGCACTCCTCAAAAGGGAGTTGCCTAACAAGCGCCGGATCGAGTTCAAGGGAGAGGTCAATCTGGTGACCGAAGCGGATCGCCTGTCGGAAGAGTTGTTGATTAAAAGGATAGGTAATGCCTTTCCTCAACACGGCATCCTTTCCGAAGAATCCGCGGAATTAAGGTGTGGCAAGGATTACCGTTGGATTATTGACCCTCTGGACGGTACCACCAACTATGCCCACGGTTACCCAGTTTTCTGTGTGTCCATCGCCCTTGAAATAAATGCAGAGGTATTTTACGGAGCAATCTACAACCCCAATATTGATGAAATGTTTACGGTGGAAAAGCACAGAGGGGCTTTCTTAAACGGCCAGCGGCTCAGGGTTTCCGATACGACGGAACTTTCCCGAGGTCTTCTGGCGACGGGCTTTCCTTACGATATCCGGGAAAGTAAAGACAATAACATCAATTATTTTAGCGCCATGGCCTTTAAAGCCCAGGCGCTCCGCCGCGCCGGCTCCGCCGCACTGGACTTGGCCTATCTGGCTGCCGGTCGTTTTGACGGGTTCTGGGAATTAAAACTCAAACCTTGGGACACGGCGGCAGGCGCCTTGATGGTCAAAGAAGCCGGGGGAGAGGTAAGCGATCTCTACGGAGCGGATTACGACTTTGCCTCCTCCCATATCCTGGCCTCCAACGGAAAAATACATCGGCAAATGATGGAAGTATTATCGAATAATTAATAAGCTAGAGACTGCTTAAAGTGTAAGCAGTTTCGTTAGCGCATTTATGCCCCTCAAGGGGGTACCGAAAAAAGTCCCGTTTAGCGGGATTAGGAGGAAAAGAAAATGAAGATTATCGTCTCCGGCTCGTTGGCTTATGACCGGATCATGGATTTCCCGGGACACTTTGCAGATCACATCCTGCCGGAAAAGATCCACGTTTTGAACGTCTGTTTCCAGGTAAACGGCATGAAGGTAAAATTTGGCGGTACCGCCGGCAACATTGCCTATGCCCTTGCCTTGATGGGAGAGAAACCCATCATTTGTGCAACCATCGGCCACGATTATCACGGCTATTTCGACTGGTTGGCAAAGACCGGCATCTCGACCAAAAACATCAAAATCATTAAGGAGGAAACCACCGCCGGCGCCTATATTACCACCGACCAGGCCGACAACCAAATCACCGGCTTCAACCCCGGCGCCATGAAATATGCCGCGGACCTGGATTTATCGGACTGCCGTCCCGAGGACACTTTTTTTATCGTGGCGCCGGGCAACCTCGAGGACATGAAGAACCACCCGCGCCTCTGTAAAGACATGGGGATTGCCTATATCTTTGACCCCGGACAATCATTGCCCGTTTGGGAGGGATCGGAACTGGCCGAGGCCATTGAAGGTTGCAAGATCCTGATTTGCAACGACTATGAACTGGATCTCATCACCAGCAAGACCGGCTTGAAGAAAGAAGACTTATTGAAGAAGGCCGGGACCGTCATTACCACTCTGGGGGAATTTGGTTCACAGGTTTGCACGCTCGACAGGGAAATTCATATCCCCGCCGTCAAGATAGAGAAGGCGGCGGATCCAACCGGCGCCGGCGATGCCTACCGGGGCGGATTGATCAGCGGTCTGGTGCGCGGTAAAAATATGGAGGAGGCCGCCACGCTGGGCAGCGTCTGCGCTTCCTTTGCCGTGGAAAGCTATGGCACGCAGGAGTATAGCTTTAGCCCCGAAGCTTTCGCTGCCAGACTCAGCAGTTGCCGCTGCCTCGACACTCCCTGACAGATTGCGGTGATATTACCTGGGGGTGCCGGGATTTAGAAACAGCTCCCCGTCCCTTTTCTCCGCCGGAAAAAATCCGCCAGGATTTCCGCATGGTCAAACATCAGGGGACCGGGCAAACTATCCTCCCGGAAGATCCCGGCCTCCTTGGCATCATCGGCGGCCACGGGAATTCCCGCTGCCGTGGCGCTAAAAACCGTGGTAATCGTATGGTGGCGGGGATCCCGATCCGGACGCGAATAGGTGTGAAGCTGACCCTGCAGGGTTACAGTAAGGCCGGTTTCTTCCCTGGCCTCCCTTACCGCCGCCGCTTCCAGCGATTCTCCGTAGTCCACAAACCCACCGGGGATGGCCCAGCCCTTGGGTTCATTCTTGCGCAGGATCAGGACAACCCCCTGCCCCGCGATTTCAATGATAATGTCCACCGTGGGAAAAGGATTCCGGTAGCAATCTGCCTCTGCCCCGCATTGGGGGCAGGTTTTTTTTATCATAATGGTCATGGTTTAACCATCCTTGACTTTACAAAAAAGTAATCTTGGGTCGTTTCCGGTCCGGCAGGCGGTAATATTTTACCTTAGTATATCCCAGCATCATCGGGTGATGGTGAGGATATCCCTTGGGCACGCCCAGAACCTCCCGGAGAGATGGCTGATCCTGTAACGCCATTTGCAGCAATCCCGCCCAGCATGTCCCCAGACCCATCGTGGGTGCAAGCAGTTCAAGATAAGAAAGGGCCAGGGTCAGATCCGTCTGCCCCGCCATTGCTTCCTTTGGCGCAGTAGCTATAATCAGCACAGGTGCATTCCTTAGCACCGGATCAAAACCCAAATCCCAAGCTTTAATAAGCAACGGCAAATAAGGGGTGGCAGCGACCATCCGGGGTTTGTCTTGAAGAAGTTGGCGCAGCCAATCCACCGTCATACCGGCTACTTTATGCAACAGGTCTTTATCGCTCAGTACCAGCCATTCCACTAGCTGGCTGTTGCTGGCCGTGGGGGCATAGCGGGCCGCTTCGATGAGTCGCTGGATTTTTTCCCTTTCCACGGGTCGTTCCTGGTAAAAACGGATGGAACGGCGGGAACGGAGGAACTGGACAGCCTGCGCTTCGTTGATCAGGAGTTCCGTCTTTATGGTCGGACAATCCTCTACCGGAATGTATTCATGGCTAAGCGCCCCCTGCGGACATACCGCCACGCAATGACCACACAACATGCACATGCTTTCCCAATTCGGCGCTATTTCCGGATAGCTCTCATCCTTGGGAAGTTTGATAATCGTGGCCATACATTCACTTGCACAAATACCATCCCTCTTGCATTTACTTTCATCAATTTTCAAAAGACCCATTGTTTCTTCTTCCTCTCTCATTTTCTTGCTGCTTGCAAAAACCTCGCATCTTGCGAAATATAACGCCTTGTTTGGAAATGCAGCCAAGCTACGTTTCTTCTTTACTAAGTTTCCTGCATTTTTTCCATCATCTCTTGCAAATCCCGCTGCCCGGCTATACAATTGCCTCGGAAAAAGGTGAACAAATGAAACGAAAAATTGGTGCTTATTTTATGCTGGCGATCATAATGTGCTCGGGCTGTTCTTTGGCGCCTCCTTATGTGAAACCACAGATGGAATTGCCGCCGGAACCGGCGGCAGCCACAAGCAGTGCCGCGACGATCAATATAGAGTGGTGGAAAAATTTTCAGGATGAAACCCTAAACCTGTTGATTGACGAAGCCTTTAAGAATAATGACGACCTGAAAATCGCCGTGGTCCGGATTGAAGAGGCAAGGGCGTTGCTCGGTCTCAGTACCGCCAACCGCTATCCCCTTATCAAGGCCGATGCCTCCGCATCAAGAGAACGGATAGCGGTGATGCCGGGTGTGCCCGGCCTGGAGGGAATCACGAGCAATTTCTTCAATCTTTCAGCGGCGGTGGCCTACGAAGTTGACCTATGGGGTAAGATCAAGAACCAGCGCCAGGCGGCCCTTTCGATCCTGCTGGCCACGAGCGCCGGTAAAGACGCGCTGCAGTTAAGTCTTGCCGCCGATGTGGCCACGCTCTATTTTAATCTTGCCGCCTTGAGCAGGCAGATGCAAACCACCGAAGAAATCCTGGGCCGTTATAAAGACATTTATGAATTCAGGCGGAAACAATATCAACACGGCGTTCTGGAGGAAATCGTCGTGCAGCAGGCCAAGGGGCAATATGACGCCGCAAAAATACTGCTGGAGGCCCTTAAAGAGCAGGATAACGTCTTAAAGAGCACCCTTTCCCTGCTGCTGGGGCGAACTCCCAGGGAAATTTTTGCAGGCCTTCAGCAAATCAAGCCCCGTTTGCCGGAACCGATTGCCGTCCCTGCCCTGCTGCCTTCAAAACTGCTGGAAAACAGGCCCGACATCGTCGCCGCGGAAGAAGGTTTGCAGGCCGCCAATTTTGAGATCGGCGTCGCCCGGGCCGCCTATTTTCCCAGCCTGACCCTGACCGGCGCGTTGGGGCAGCAAAGTCTGGAGTTGAAGAACCTGATGGATGCCTCTGCGCGGATATGGAATGTCGGCGGGAATCTGACGGCACCCCTGCTTGACTTCGGCAGGATCTCAGCCAATGTAAAAATTACCGAGGCGAGGCAACAGGAAGCCCTGCTACGCTATGCCAAGACCGTAAAAACCGCCTTCAAAGAAGCATATGACGCTTTGGCCAAGATCGAAACCGGCAGTAACAAGTTGCAGGCCCAGTCCGAGGAACAGCAGGCCCTGGACAGGGTGTTGACAATGGCCACCAAGAAGTATGAAGCGGGGGCAACAAATTATCTGACGGTGCTCGACGCCCAGCGGGGTCATTTGAGCAGCGCTCTTAATTTGACAACCTTACAGACAGATGTTATCCTTAATCAAATCGTCTTGTATAAAGTCCTCGGCGGCGGTTGGAAGCGGGATTATTTAGGGAAGGAAGAATTACGGTGATTATTCACCCTTTGAGAAACAGTTGATAAGATTAATAAAGAGAGCCTTTTTCACCCCGGTTATCCTAGCAGTTTTCTACCTTTTTTTTGCCATTTCCCCCTCCTTTGCTACGGAAGAGTTGAAAACAGGGAAGCCACCCGCAGAACTTGGCGTCCGACTTGAGGATAAGCTCATTTCTCTGGATGTAAAGGACGCCGATGTCGATGATGTTTTACGCGCCCTCGCCAAAAAGGCAAATATCGACATCACGCTGGGTGAGGGGATCAAAGGTAAAATCAGCATCAAACTGGCGGAAGTTACTTTTGAAGAAGCCCTGAAGGAATTATGCCAGAGCAATGCTCTAGTTTATGAATACCTGCCTGAAAAAAAGGCCTATCGCATCATCCATGCCCTGGCCCTCAACGGGGAAAAGGCAGCCAAGGCAAGCAAGGGCCGGGTCGGCGCAGTTACTGGCTCTCCGGCAGGGGAAGCGCCGGAGAAATCCCTTACCGATGGGACCGACAGCGCACCGGGCTTCCCGACGCTCCGGACGCAGCTGGCTCGCCAGGGCGGCGACTTCGATAAGCAGAAGCGGCCCGCTTACAAGCCTGGCGAACTACTGGTAAAATTCAAGCAGAGCGCCACCGAGCGCGAGATTGAAGAACTGCACCGTTCCCTGGGAAGCGTGGTCCTCGGACGCATCAAGAAACTGCGTTTGCACCGGATTAAACTAAGAGAGGGGCTGCCTGAAGAGGAGGCCATAACGCTGTACACAGCCGCCGCCATCGTGGAAAATGCCGAAAGACACGTTTTGCGCTACCCGCTCCTGACCCCCAACGACCCCGACAGCGCGAAGCAATGGGCGCTTGGCAAAATGAAGCTGCCCGCAGCGTGGGATATCGCCCGGGATAATCCGGAGGATGTGGTGGTGGCCCTTATCGATACGGGTGTGGATTACACACATCCCGACTTGCAAGACCACATCTGGATAAATAAGCCGGAATTTAACGGACAACCAGGCATCGACGATGATGGCAATGGCTACGTGGACGATGTCCGGGGCTGGGACTTCGGTGGGACTATTGCCGTCACCGCCGTAACAGATCCTAATTACAAACCCGATCCCGCGCCCCTGGATATTATTGCCCATGGCACCCATGTGGCCGGCATCATCGCCGCCGGGGTGAACAATGGCCTGGGGATTGCCGGGATAAACAGGCACGCCAAGATCATGATCCTGAAAGTCGCGGCAGATGACACCGGCGAACTTGAGGATTTTGCCATCCTCGCTGCCATCCAGTATGCCATTGACAAGGGAGCAAAGGTTGTAAACTGTAGTTTTGGAGGCGGCTCACCTAGCGCCAATGAATTATTGTCCTTTTCCGACTTGAGAAATGCGGGCATTCTGGTCGTTTGCGCCGCCGGAAACGACGGCTGGGATAGCGACATGGCCGGCAATGAGAATTACCCTTCCGATTATAACCTGGCTAACATTATCTCCGTGGCCGCCAGCGACCAAGACGACAACCTGGCCTCTTACAGTAATTTCGGAGTGGCCAGCGTCGACGTCATGGCACCGGGGGATAATATTTATTCCACCGTTCCGGAAGGTGCGGACACTATCGCCCTGGTCAGGACGGGAGGGGCGACGCCCGTCGAATACCACGGCCTCGGCTTCCTTTATGCCGGCCAAACGGGAGAAAGCGGCCTTACCGGAACCGCTTACTATTGCGGCTTGGGCCGTCCTCCGGACAATCTGGGCAATCCGGGGGACTTTCCGGCCGAGGTAAATGGCAACATCGCCCTGATTGAACGGGGCACGTTGCTATTTTCTGAAAAGGTGGCCAATGCCCAGGCGGCCGGCGCGGTGGGAGTCATTATCTATAACAACGTGGTTGATAGCTTTGACATCAACGGCGGCACCTTGGGCAGCGCCGGCAATTGGGTGCCGGCCGTTTCCATCACCCTGGAGAATGGTAAGGCCTTGCGGACCATGGGTACCCCCATTGTTACCCTGACTAACAAACCGGCCATCTATACTTACAAAAGCGGCACGTCCATGGCCGCCCCCCAGGTGACCGGGCTGGCCGGGCTGATCCTCACCCAGTGTCCTTCCCTCGGCTATACCGCAACAAAAGCGGCCATCCTGGATACCGTGGATAAGATACCATCCGTGGCCGGCAAAATGGTTTCCGGCGGCCGGGTCAACGCCCTCACCGCGCTCAGCAGCCTGCTGTTACCCGGTGATTTATCGGGAGACTGCCGGATCGGACTTGATGATGCCATCCTGGCGCAGCAGATCCTTATCGGCCTGACGCCCCAAATTTCTTACCTTTGCCCTTCCTGCGGCAAGGATGCAAACAGCGATGGCAAGATCGGTCTTGAGGATGCTATCTTCATCCTGCAGAAACTTGCCGGCCTGAGGTAAGCGCCGGCATATATTCTCGATCGTTATTTTTCTAATTTTAATCAAATAGTTAGACAAGCTTTTGGCTAAAGATGTTGGTTAGTCCCAGGGCATCTATCCGCTTACCGATAACAGCCGGGTCAGTATTATCAAAACCCAGGTCTTTCATCCTTTCGTAGTAAACGCCGTGAGCCATGGATAACGGGACGCGCAGGTCGTCGGATGTGGCCATCCTTTCGCCCCTATAGGCGATCATGTCCCCTATGATAGTGCTGCGGGGCAATTTCTAAGGGCTGCTTACCTACCACGATTATTCTCGCCTTACCCATCATACTACCCCTTTCTTGTGCATCAACTTCATGAGCACGATCATTAAATTGTACATCGAAATCCAGTCCCTCCTACGGCGATTCTTGCCATGGTCTCCTGATTACCATTCCTCAGCGCCTTATGACGGTGTTGAGGAAGTCGACCACTTCAGTCTTCAGGGCAACGTAACGCTCCAGGTGGCTCTCAAAGTATTGCACTCCTTCCTTTGGAACAAGATGTTCGTCCAGGTGATCGCGCGGCACGTCTTGCCTCAAACTGGCGAAGCCGATGGCTTTACTCCATTCGGTTTGGCCTTGTCTTGAGAGGAGATAATCGATATAGACCTTCAGCGCATTGGGGTGCGGTGGGTTTCGCGGCACCGCGATGGCGCCATTGCCGGCGGTGGTCTTAGCGCCCTCCTGCAGCACCTCAGGATTGTATTGTCGGACTGGCACGCCCTTGTGCGCCCATTCTTTGCTCAGCACTTCGCTCGGGCCGATGGCAATCGGGTATTTCCTCTGGCCGACGAAGTCGAGGAGCTGGCGGTCGTCGCGGCTCAAGGCGATATCCTGAGAACTGAAAAGCTTCTGTATGAAATCCTTGCCTAATTTCGGATTGGCATACCAAAATGTCGCAACAGACAGACCGCCTCCCGCCTGGCGCGGGTCCCTAACTGCCAGCTTGCCCTTCCACTTTGGCGCGAGAAAGTCTTTCCAGGCCATGATTTCCTTGCCGGAAACCATCGTCGTATTATAGACAAAGGGCGGCGTTATGTAGACGCTCATCAACAGGTTGTACTGCCCGGCCTCATCGGCAAAGCTGAACTTCTTGTTGAGCCACACCGATGCATCGGCGGTATTCGGGCCGACCATGAAAGGCTTGATCGGTATGATGGCCTTCGCGGGTAACAGTCCACTGATTACTGTCGTAGTGCCCTGTACGAGCAGGTCAACAGAGTAGATATTGGCTTTTTGCTCGGCGAGCAACTTGGGGGGAGTTTGGGTGCCGGCCGAGCCGCTGTGCTCGACTTTGATCTCCGGATACTTGCGCTGAAAACCATCTACCAGGGCATCGCGCGTTTCGGTACCCTGGGGGCCGATCACCACCACCTTTCCCTCGCGGTTGGCAGCGGCGATCGTTTTTTCCCATTCCGCAGCGTTGGGAACAGAGGCGGCAACGGCTGGAGCGCTAAAATTAAGCGCGGCCAGGATTGCGGCGAGAGCAACTTTCAAGCCCAAAACTTTGCCTTTCTTCTTAGCCGCCTCCGGGACATGGTTGATTGCATCTGCAGCTATTTTCTGCTTGCCGATAACATTTGTAATCTCGGTAAACAAATTCCCCTTGTTCATACCTCTCCCCCTCTTTTAGGTTTCTATTACTGCTAATGTAAAGGCGAATATATTTCATTGTTTGTCAAATGCTTATTATGGTTGCTAATAAATCAAAGGCGATTTACCACTTCTGCCCCTTGTTGTACTGCTTCCATGATGCCGCCAACTCTTAAACAGTCTCCGATTGAATAAACTAAAATCTGCTCGGAGATCTCCAGATTGTCGAGGTTGTTATTGGGGTCCATACCAATGGCAACAACCACAGCATCGACTTGGAATTCCACTTTATTTTCACCCTGGTCGCATGTAATTAGACCTTTTTGGATCGCCATATTACTAACCTTGGTATATATGGGTGTATTTTGTTTGACCCTGCGCAGTATCCCGGCTCGTTCCATGGGGCTGGCATCGCTGGCCAGTTTTCCTGTTTGTTCCAAGATTATTGCTTCCTTGCCCTTAGAGTTCAGGTATTCCGCCGTTTCCAGCCCGACTAAACCGCCGCCAATTATAGCCCATCGCTGAAGATTGGGAAGTTTATTAAGTCGCAGGATTTCTAAAGCATTGTATACTGGAAACTCGCCTATCTCCGGCAAATTCATACTTTTAGGTGTGGCCCCTATAGCGATAATCAGTACATCGGGGCTTTCGGCATTAATCAGCCGCGAATTTGCCGTTATACCTTTTTGGACGTCCACCTCCGTTTTAGAGAGCTCACGTTCCAAATAATTAAGAAAAAGCCCTATTTTTTCCCGGTAAGGCGGTATAGCGGCCAAACGCAACTGACCTCCCAGCTGACTTTCTTTTTCTAATAATTTCACGCTGTGTCCTTGACGGTGGGCTTCAATGGCGGCCTGCATGCCCGCAGGTCCCGCTCCCACGACAAGGACCTTTTTAACTTCGCGTTTTATATCCGGATTGGCTACAGGGACCTCATCCTCCCTGCCCGCCCAGGGGTTCACGGAGCAGGCAACATGCAGCCCCTGAAAAACATTCCCAAAGCACCCCGTGTTGCAGCTAATACAGGGTCTAATATCTTGTTCCTGGCCGTTTCGAATCTTTGCGGGAAGCGCCGGGTCTGCAATCATTGGCCGCGCCCATCCAACAAAATCTCCAATTCCCCCCTCCAGTAGTTGGCGGGCCGCAGCGGGCGTATGTTGGCCATAAGCTACAATCAAGGGGATTCGCCATGACTGGCGAACTCTCCGGAAAGTAGGGAGCCACTTATCCTGCGGAACATCCATGGTTATTATCGACTCTTGTGATTCATGCCAGCCTACCAGGGGGTTCATGATATTTATGCCGTGTTCAATTGCTAACTTGCCGAATTGGATCAATTGGTCAACAGTGTTCCCTCCTTCAATAACTTCGTCAGCATTTAAACGGCAGGAAATCATATAACTGGGTCCGACACCTTTACGGATGGCATCTATAACCTCGAGCAAAAAACGCGCCCGATTTTCGATGCTACCCCCGTACTTATCATCGCGCTTATTTGAATAAGGGGAAAGAAACGAACCCAGCAAGTAACCAGATCCCCCATTAATTTCTATCCCATCAAAGCCTGCTCTCTTTGCTCTTAGGGCGGCCATTTTATAGGCTTCCACCAGCCCTCCTATTTCACTTTCCCTTAGGGCTCGCGGGGGGTCTCGCGGTATCCTCGGCGAAATCGCCGAAGGCGCCACAGGCTGATCATTCAGCGCCTTGGGAAAGGCATATCTCCCGGTATGCAGCAGTTGGACGAATATGGGTACGCCATAACTGTGGATGGCAGCAACAAGGTCTTGCAGGCCCGGCAAGCATTTATCGTTATCTATCCCAAGTTGTTTCATATATCCCTTGCCCGAGGGATGCGGGTAAGAACCTTCTAAGATAATCAAACCCGGCTTGTGTATCGCTCGCTCCACATAAAATTGTTTTAACTTATTTGATACCGTACCATCCTCATGAGCGGTACTGCCGACAATAGGTTCCATAACCATTCTATTTTCAATAGTTAGATTGTCTATAGAAAATTGGTTCAGCAAGACATCGCTATTCAGCATTTTGTTTCCTCCGATTTAAAGAGTGCATGGCCATCTTCTAAATAAAAGCTAGTTTAGTATATCGACATTAGCTTGACAAGAAATATTTATGCGCATGTATATGTTTTAATGCGTGAATGTTATGATGCCGCTTCAATAATGGCAGGACCGTGCAATGCGGATTTAAAAAAGAGAACCACACCTAACCAAACGTATTGGATTCACCCACAACAGAGGTACGGAGGATTTCTCTGCTTGCCTTTCGGTCTCTCTTCAGGAAGCAAACGAACTGCGTCTCTCTGCGTTATCGAAAATTATTGAAGATGAATTCTCTCACACTTTACGTTTAACAATCTAGTGCCCGAATACTTCGTAGAGCAGGGGCATTAACTTGGCATGCAGCTCCCTGCGGGCTTGCAGACCGTAGGTCTTGATCGTCGCGCCTGGCTGCGGAACTCTCCATGGCGCTGCGTGGTCTGTAGGAACGTCAATCCGGCTACTGATGTAACCGGCTCCGCGGGCAAAGCTGGTTTGGCCTTCTTTCGAAAGCAGCCAGTTCACGTATAGTTTCGCCGCATTGGGATGAGGCGCGCGGTTGAAGACACCGAGGCCGCCAACACCCGGGTTCACATCGGAGCCTTCCCGTAGCTGGCGCGGATCGACAATGGCTATCGGAACTCCTTGTGCTGCCCGCTGCTCAACGAGACTGTCCGAGAGGCCAAGCGCCAAGGGGAACTTGCCGCGTCCAAGCGAATCCACTTCTTGAGAGTAGTCCTTGAATATAGTCAGCTTCTGGTTCGCCAACGCCCGTATGAATTTCGCCCCGAGCGCCGGATGAAAATATAAAACCTCAAACGTTGCTTGGCCGGGCCCCGATTTTCGCGGATCGTCGGTGGCGATCTTTCCCGTCCATTTGGGATCGAGCAGGTCCTTATAAGACTTGAAGGTGAGGGGATCTGCAAGCTGCGTGTTCACGAAAATGGTGCCGCGCTGAAAAAGAGTCATGATAAGTATCGTGCGACCGGAGTCGAGGAATTCTAAGGCGCCCCCTCTCCAGTTCTTTAAGTTCGTTACTTCCGGAAGAATCAGGTATTGCTCTAAAGGCTCCAAAACGTTGAGCGGCAGTAAAATATCCTCTAATGCGCCCGCGATCACGACGTCGCGCAGATATTTTCCTGCCTGGCGCTCGGTGCTGACCCGCGTGGCAATCGTAGTCGAAGGGTCGGGAAGATATTCTACGGAGATGCCGTACTTTTGCTGAAACGGCAGCGTGAGCGAATCGCGGCGGTCAGGCCCCGAAGGGCCGATCATTACGAGCTTGCCCTCTTGCTTGGCTTTGGCAATGAGCGTTGCCCACTCGTCCTGTGCCGCCGACCTTGCGTTTGTAGGCAGGAACAGTTGCAACGCAAGCAACAACAGCGACAGTATTGTTAAAATAGCCTCCTTCATTTTCACATAACCTCCTACTGCAAATTTTAAAAAATATTCCGCCTTAATAATCTACAATTTCCCTTCAATCCTCTAGATATCCTGAGCAGACATTGCTACATAAGTATGAATAAGATACTGATAAACCAAGGCGGCAAGGTCCGTTCTTTCATATTGATTGTATTCTGATCTTCCCAGATTCGCCTATTCATTTGCTGCTCTTTTTTGAAGAAAAAGCTCTTAGCATAACTCTTTTGAAAGGATGCCAAGCATACCTGCTTCTTTTACGCGGCGCTTAATCTTCTTTACATTGTCAGTATATAGACCCATCTGTTGCATCCTTTCCCAGTATTCTCCTCTACCCATGAAATATCCCTTATTCCTTCCCTCCAAAGTCTCGTACTTTTCGGTAGTATGAGCAAAGAAGTCACCCAGCGCCATGCTTGAGGGAAGCATAAGATCATCCAGCTTGAAAGCGTTTCTGGCCGAATTGTACCCTGCCAGAATACCACTTGTTATTGCACCGCCGACGCTTCCATATCCGGCTTTTTCACCACCGCAGAAGAGGTTCTTAAAGCCTTTTACCCTCATTGCACTGTCCCTGATGGCTATGGCAACACACCCTATAGCATTATACCTACTTGCTCGCGGACTCTCCACCTCAACATTCTCAAAGCCCGTCACCTGCCTCAACTCCTCCTGCGTCATGTATCCCAAACCTGACAACTTGGCAACGAGCCCAATATCGGTCAGAATCAGGTTCGAGAGGAAGTCCTTGGTGCGGAGACCACCCATTAAGGCGTGTTTGGAATAGTCAACCATCTCAATGGGAAGAGGAATCCTGAGCAGCCCTTCCTTTTCCAGGCGTGCCTTGAGTTTTGGAGCAAGAGTGTCTTTGAATACTGTGATAGCTTTACCTACCTGCCCATGAGCCCCATCAGGTCTGCGCATGTCATATACCTTGCCACCAGCTTTCTCAACTATGCCGATCCTGTCCCCAAAGGCAGGGCATTTGATAGTACACATCACACATCCCTTGCCGTATCTCATACAGATACGGATGCCACCACGCCCCCCGGTGCAGTCCACAAAGGCATCGCCTTCCACGATCCGGCCATTCTCCAGCATCACCGCCTGAATCCGCCCACCTTCCTTTTTCACATCCGTGGCACGGGTCTCCATCAACACCTCTATGCCGGCTTTCTTGACAATCTTCTTTGCCAGAGGCTCAGCTAGGCCGGTATTGAAAATGAAGACGTGTCGGCTGGAATCCGGAAATTCGACGCCGTCATGCAGCTTTATGGACTGGATAGCATCGGGGAGTTCGCCCGCCCCCATGAACCTGAGCTCATGGTTGGCCACAAACCATCCATTGCCGTTAGTTTCTCCAGCCCTCACTGCCACCCCGATAAGCATATCTGTCCTTTCTATGAGAGTAACCTGAGCACCAGTCTTTGCCGCTGCCAAGGCAGCCCCACAGCCAGCTAAGCCTCCACCAACTACGACAACTTTAGACATGATAAAACCTCCTCAACACGCAGAACCATTTGGATCATGGCAGTGATTAAGAGTAGAGAAAGTAACGCTGAGTCATTGGTGGTAATACACCGCAGGCACCTAACTTTTCAGGAAAGGACTTCCCGATGGAAGTCCGAGCAGTTGTCGTATTAAGGAACCATCGACGCCCTGGTTTCCGGGTCATCAGTGCCCCATGACAGTATTGAGGAAGTCGACGATTTCTTTTCTAATCATGACGTATTTCTCTAGGTGATTCTCCTGATACTTGACGCCTTCTTCGGGGACTAGAACCGCCGGGATATGATCCTTAGCAACGTCGGTTCTGAGACTTGCCAGCCCGCAGGCTTTGCTCCAGGAGGTCTGCCCCTCCTGGGAAAGCAAATAGTCAAGGTAAACCTTGATGGCATTCTGGTGCGGCGCGTTGCGAACCACCGAAAGAGTGCCATTACTGGCCGTGACAAAGCCACCGCTCTGCATCGCCCCGCTGCCGAACAAGTCGAGCGGTAATCCTTTGGAGATCCTTTCAAAAGCCAAAGTGCTGCTCGGGCCGATGGCGATCATGTAGCGGCCGCGCGCTACCCAGTCCAAGATCTGCTGCCCTTCTCTGGAGACAAAGACGTCCTGCGTGGTAAACAGCTTGCGGATGAAGTCTTTGCCCAGACCCTGCTTTTCGTTGGTATACCAATAGGTCGCCAAGTCCAAAGCGGCACCCGCCGTGCGCGGCTCTAGCATGGCAATCTTGCCTTTCCATTCGGGATTGAGCAGGTCCTTCCAGTCCTTAATTTTTGCCTTCATGGTTGCCGGCGGCGTTAGCGCTGTGTTGTAGAGAAACGCAACCTGCACCCGCGCACCGAAACACAGATTGTATTTACCGGCGGAATCGGAGAATTGCAGCTTGCCATTTTTCCATTTAGAAGTATCCCGAGCTTCGGGCGTCACCAGGTAAGGTTGCAGCGGCACTACCGCCTTGGCCGGCAATAAAATCAACAGCACGTCGGTCGTACCGGCCACCACGATGTCGGTCAAGCGCAGGTTAGCGTTAACCTCGGTCAACAGTTTCGGCCCTACCACATTGCCACTAATGCCGCTGAAATCGACCTTGATCTCAGGATATTTTTTTTGAAACCCGATCGTGAAGGCATCCTTAACGTCGGCGCCGGTAGGGCCCATGATGACTACCTTGCCTTCCTTATTGGCTGCGGCTACGGTTTTATTCCAATCCGTATCGTTCACGGCAGGCGCCGACGCGGCAATGGCCGGAGAGCTAAAATTAAGCGCGGCTATGATTGCGGCAAGGGCAACTTTCCCCCCCCCAACTTTGCGTTTCTTCTTAGCCACCTCCGAGACACAGTTACTTGCCTTTTTAGCCTCTTTCTTATTGCCGAAAACTTTGGCCACGTTAGTGATCAAATCCCCATTCATACCTTTCCCCCTTAAGTATTTATTGATGCCGATGCAAAGGCACATTCTAAGATTATTTGTGTGGCGACGATTATCCAAAGCAGATGGTAAATTGGAATTGGCGATAGCTACAGAAATAGGCAAAAAGGTTTCCATTCCCCCCAAGTAAAATGGATCTGATAACTTATAACATAGTCTTTACAAGTTCAGACAAACTAACCGAATGTCACCTATGGTATAGCTCATCGTTTGTCAATAATTTTTATTTTTTTAAAAGCTATACAATTCCATATCAAGGAGCGTCTTTATGTGTGGCGAAAATCACAAATAATGTGTGAATTAGGCCACTAATATATAAACTTACTCCCTTGCTGATATGAAAATTTCTTGTTAGCTTACCCTCAAGAAAATCTTGGATTAAGTGAATAAAAAAGGCCAAGTGAAAAAGCAATGCCCTATCGATCAAATTTGAGTAAAATACAAGGCAGAGGCACTCACAAGCGCGGCATCCATATCATCAATGGCATCCAACATTTCTATGAGGTTTTTATGAATAGCAAGCTTCTTATTTTACTACTTATGGTTCTATGTTTCGCAATGAGTTCCTCCGATCTTTACGCGGGGCAAGACAAAAAGACCGCTTTGACGGTAGAAGGAATTGGCTTTCACCGGGATAAGGGCGACAAAGAAAGGATTGTGCTTGCATGCAATCAAGCCTGCGTGCCGAAATTATCTACCTTTGAGGGAAAGAATCCCCAGATGATCATGGAGGTAACAGGAGTTTCTCTGAGTCAAACCAGTGCTCACAATGTCAAGATCAGGGGGAAATTTATAAGTAGATTGCGGAGCTATTTTAATAGCAAGAAAAAAATGTTTCGGGTGGTCGTTGAGATGAATCCATCGAAACATTACATTGTTCGTCCAATGCAAGACCCATCCGGCAATAGATACATACTCATGATATCGGAGCGGAAGCCCGGAGGAAGTGAGAATGCCAAAGGGTCTTCCCTGTCGCGGGAAAAGCGCATTATGATCCTTCGCTCCAGTCTGAGACCGGCGGAGGGTAAAGGGCAGGAAGCAGCGGCCAGTCCGGAAAAGACTGGAAGTGTGAAAGTAACAAAGGATTTGCCGTCAGTGGACCAAGGCAAATCACAGCTGAATGCGGGTAAGTTTGCCGCAGCGGTAGATACATTTACACAGCTCATCGCGGCTAATCCTCATGACAGCCTAAATTACCGTTTACGCGGGAATGCCTATGACAATCTGGGCAATCGCCAGAAGGCCGTGGAGGATTGGACGCAGGCTGCCAGTCTAGGAGACACCATCCTACAGTCTTACTTGGACTTCTTGCAGGTTAAGTGGCGGGAGAATCCCGCTCTGTAAAATATCCGTTCTGATCCCGCTGTTGAACGGTTTCTTGCAAAATTGCCCGCTGTCCGCTTTTGTCCAATCCTTCCAGGATAAGGTTTGTCAGCATTTCCAGATGGCGTCCTGTCTGTCCCAAGGCCGACATACACTGGCGACGTTCCTGCTTGGAGAAAGTCAGACAAGCCCTCCGGTGGTTTCCCGTTTTTTTAAAGATATTTTGTTTTCTGAAGTTCTGTCCCTCTTGACAATAGAACGATTGTTCTATAAATTCGCCTAGTGTGTCAGAAAAAAGCAAAGGACTATTGCCATGAGCGATACTATATTCAACCTCCATTCCTGGCCGCAGGCCATCATTCATATCGATGGCGACGCCTTCTTTACATCTTGCGAAGAGGCAATCCATCCAGAACTTAAAGGGAGACCGCTTATTACCGGCGGCGAACGTGGCATCGTCGCCTGTGCCAGTTATCCCGCAAAAAAGATAGGCATCAAGCGGGGAATCTCCCTGCATGAGGCAAAGAAAATTTGCCCGGGTCTAATTGTTCTTCCTTCCGATTATGAGACATACAGCCTTTTCTCACGGCACATGTTTAGCATCATAAGGCGTTTTACCGATCAGGTTGAAGAGTATTCCATTGATGAAGCTTTTGCCGACATTACGGGAATGAGAAGGCCGCTGCACTCTTCTTACGAGGCGATTGCAGCAAACATGAAAAAGGCAATTGAGAAGGGCTTGGGGCTTACCGTGTCAGTGGGCTTAAGTCTCACCAAGGTACTGGCCAAGGCGGCCTCCAAACATCAGAAGCCGAACGGTTTGACCATCATACCTGGCCCTACGATTGCCGATTACCTGCAAGACTTGCCGGTAGAAAAGATATGGGGTATCGGACCGGCCACCACCAGCTATCTCAGTAAAATGGGAGTTAGAACGGCTCTAGAATTTGCCCGGCTGGCGGAGGCAACGGTCAGAAAAAGATTCACAAAGCCAGGCGTAGAAATATGGAGGGAGCTGCGGGGAGAATCCGTCTATCCGGTAACAACAGAAGAAAAGAGTGTCTATGCATCCATCAGCAAGACGAAGACCTTTGCCCCGCCCACGCATGATCAGGAATACCTTTTTGCTCATCTGCTGAGGAATCTCGAATCTGCCTGCATCAAAGCCCGTCGCTACAAGCTGGCGCCGAAAAAGATTGTTCCCCTATTGAAAAAGCAAAATTTCGATGGCGCCGCATGTGAAATCAAGCTTAGCCGCCCCACCAGTCAGCCGCTGGAGCTATCCGACCTTCTTCATGATGCATTTCAAAGTTTATTCCAGGCGGATGAGCTGTACAGGGCCACAGGGATCATTCTCCTGAATTTGATGCCGGATATCCAGCGGCAATATTCTCTCTTTGAAGATCCTGTAAGAGCTGAGAATATCAGAAATCTCTATGACGCTATAGATGAGATCAGCGGTAAATATGGCAAGCACACCCTGCATCTTGGAGGCTCGCATGCGATCGAGACAAGCGGTCCGGGCAAGAGAGGAACGCCAACAGTAAGAGAGGGGACACGGCTTTTTGGCGAGACAAAGAGGAAGCACCTGAACCTGCCGATTCTTCATGTCAAGGTGTAGTTTAGTATGTGTCACAGACTACTATGATCGTAGACGCTTTCTTTGGCTACTAAGACGTACCTAAACAGAATATACTCAGCCCTTTGTGTGTTGCAATTATTATTACGAAGGTATATTGAGGAAACCTGTTAGTAAAATTAATAAGATAAAAAAGGAGAAAACATGGGTCAGTTGCCAACCGTAACACGTGAACAGTTGTCAGAAGAAAATCAAGCCTTGTTCGACCGCATTTTCAGCGGCCGTACGATTGTCGGCGGCGGGATATACGGCATGATGATCCATTCGCCGGTAATGGCCGATCGTTTTGCCGCCGTTGAACATTATTTCCGCTTCAACAGCAAGCTTGATCCGGTTGATAAGGAACTTATCATTCTTACCATCGCCCGTTCGCTGAACGTACGCTACCCCTGGAGCCGCCACGAGATCCTTGCAAAGAAAGCAGGCATGCGTCCCGAAGCACTCGAAACCTTGCGCACCAACGCGCCGCTAGACGCTCTTAATGCACATGAGCGGCTCATAATCGAAATGACCCGCGCACTGTTGCAGGAACGCAAAATGCCCGACGAAATGTTCGCCCACGTGCAAGCAGAGCTTGGCAACGAAAGGCTCGTCGAGGTCGTCGGCTTAGTAGCGCATTATAATTTTATCAGTATGGTCGCGCGTACCTTCGATGTAGACGTGCCGCCGGAAACGATCACTTTTTGATGAAGGTGGTTAAAACACGCTTAAAGAACAAGAAACTTTGAACCCAATTTAAGCTTATCAAAACTGTGTAGTACGATGTTACGCCCATTTTACCGGGAGGAGAGATGGGAAGCTGTTTTAAAGTAGTTAATAGAAGGAGCCCGCATGATGGATAAAGAAACGATGGATTCGCTTAAGATTGACCTTGTAACATACGCTAGTGAAACAGGCGAGATGCGCGCTTATTTGGCCATGCCGAAAGGCGGCAAAAAGCTGCCAGCCGTTCTTGTAATTCATGCAATTAAAGGGCTGGATGCTCATATCGAAGACGTAGCCCGGTCAGTTGCTGTGGAGGGATTTATCGCTCTTGCGCCAGATGCATTGTCACCCCAGGGAGGAACTCCCAAAGACCCGGAGCAAACAGCGGCTTTAATCAAAGCATTGGACAGGCAAGAAGCGATAAAAAATTATCTGGCTGCTGTTAAATATTTAAAGACTCACCCTATGTCGACGGGAAAGGTGGGCGTTATTGGCTTCTGCTGGGGAGGCGGAATGGCAAATGAACTCGCCGTAAATTCAACTGATTTGAGCGCAGTTGTTCCCTACTACGGCATGCAGCCGGTATTGGAAGATGTCCCTAAAATCAAAACGCCTCTCCTTCTTCATTACGCCGGCATCGACGAACAATTCAACAAAGGCATCCCGGCATTTGAAGCGGCCCTGAAGAATGCGGGAATTGATTATCAGCTATATATGTATGAAGGTACCAAGCACGCCTTTAACAATGACACCAATCCCGAACGATACGATAAAGAGGCAGCGAAGCTTGCCTGGAAGCGTACCATCTCATTTCTGAAAGAAAGGCTTAAAGCCTGACTTCTCAGAGTGATAAGAAACATGCATTGTTATGACTTGGTCGAAGTTAATTTCCATTTGCACCACATATCGGCAGGATGGCCATCAGGCGGGGCAAACAGACACTCAACTTTTACGGAAGGATCAATTATCTTCGCAAAGTTCTCATAACATGCCATCCCAATGTTCTTACAAGGAAACTCACTCCTTGCTGCCTTTTTTCTCCCCTCCTGGGGCCTGCAAAAAGGCACCCAAATGTATGCAGAGTCCTGATCTACACCCTCCAGTGAATATGCAAAAGGCATTGAAGGATTGAAGGTCATGAATCGGAGTGCTTTTAAGACCCCTTTTACTCCCTCAGCATCGATACTCATATATTTCTTAATTCTTCTGGCTTCAATCAGCGCTTGTTGTTGCCACATTTTCAAATCCAGCTCAAGAGCGGCTTCAAGTCCATATTTATCCTCCACCAAGGTAAACCATAGACCATCAACCGTCAGCCAGTTGCTGGAAAACATTTCAATTACCGCTAACAATTCTTCCTTGCTTAGATCAGCCAATCCATCTTTCATTATAGCCCGCTCAATTCCTTTAAAAAGGGTGACCTTCGCTGATACTCATGATATTTCTTTCTTACTCATATCTCAGGGCATCAATGGGGTTAAGCTGCGAAGCCTTATAGGCCGGATAAAAACCGAAGAAAATCCCTATCAGGCCGGAGAAGCCGAAGGCAAATATTATCGAGATTGGTGAAACAATGGTCGGCCAGCCGGCCACGGATGAGATGATCTCTGCCGCCACCAGCCCGATTACAATCCCCGCCAATCCCCCAATTAAAGATAGGGTCAGGGCTTCGATGATAAACTGGAGGCGAATGTCCCAGGTCCCGGCTCCGACTGCCATCCTGATGCCGATCTCCCGGGTACGCTCCGTTACGGAGACGAGCATGATATTCATAATCCCGATGCCGCCTACAAGCATGGAAACCGAGGCAATCGCCCCCAACAGCAGGGTCAGTATCTGGACGGCCTGCTCGGTAACATTCATCATCTGGGTAAGGTTGCGCACGTTAAAATCCAGGTCCTGGTTCGGTCCCAGGCGATGTCTCTGCCTCAATAGCTCGGTGATCTGCTTCTCCGCCGGCCCCAGATCCTCCAAGGTTGCGGTCTTGACAGTGATGGACCGCACCATGTCGGGAAAGCCGCCCTTGCCGAATATTTTTCTCTGGGCCGTGGAAATCGGTATATAAATGGTATCGTCCTGGTCCTGTCCCATCATGGACTGACCCTTTTCCGCCAGCACCCCGATGACGGTGAAAGGAAGTTTCTTGATCCTGACCACTTGCCCCAGGGGGTTCATTTCGCCGAAGAGATTGCTCAGCACCGTTTGACCCAATATGCAAACCTTGGCCGCGTTCTTGACCTCCTGCTCGGTAAATACCCGCCCTGCCGCCAGCAACCAATCGCGGGCGTTTAGTATGCCCGGCGTCACGCCGGAAACCACCGTTGCCCAATTCTGATTCGCGAAGACGACCTGGGCGGAGCCGTTGAGGAGGGGAACCGATTCCTCGATATTCGGGATTTCCCGTTTGATTGCCTCCGCATCCGCCCAAGTCAGGGTGGATTGAGTGCCGCCCCCCATACGGATGCCGCCGGCGCTAATGCTGCCGGGAAAAACAATCAGGAGATTGCTGCCCATGGTCGATATCTGTTCCGTGATCTTGTTGCCGGCACCGGTTCCTACCGCCAACATGGTAATAACGGCGCCCACACCGATGATGATGCCCAGCATCGTCAATGCAGAACGCATCTTGTTGATCCGAAGGGCGCGCAGGGATATTTTAAAAGTGGAAGGAAGATTGATCATGACTTTTTCACCGCTTCATCACTGACGATGCGGCCGTCGAGAAACCTGATGATCCGCTTGCCGTAGGCGGCTATATCGGATTCGTGCGTGACCAGGACGATGGTGATCGACTTATCCCCGTTCAGCCTCACCAGGAGGTTCATGATTTCATCGCTCGTTTTTGTATCAAGGTTCCCCGTCGGCTCATCGGCCAAGATAAGGGGAGCGTTGTTCACCAATGCCCGGGCGATGGCGACACGCTGTTGCTGGCCGCCGGACAGTTGATTGGGGTGATGCCTTTCCCAGCCTTCCAACCCCATGGCCTTTAGCGCCGCCATGGCATGCTTTTTCCTCTCTCCCGCGGCAATGTTGCGATAGAGCAGGGGCAGCTCAACGTTTTCCAGCGCCGAGGTCCGGGGCAATAAGTTAAATCCTTGAAACACAAAGCCTAACTTTTCGTTTCTCACCCGGGCCAGTTCGTCCCGATTCATACCCTTAACATCAACATCGTCCAACAGGTACCGTCCCCCGCTGGGGTGATCGAGACATCCCAGGACATTCATGAAGGTTGATTTGCCCGACCCCGACGGTCCCATGATAGCGACGAATTCGCCCCGGTCTATCTTCACGGACACCTGATCCAGGGCATGTATAATGTTAGCGCCGCCGAGATCATAAACTCTCGACAGTTCTTCCGTTTCAATCAGGGCCATACTAACGGAATCCTCTGCCAAAGAGATTTACCCGTCCGCTTTTCTTCTCCACAGCGGCAACAATAACTTCATCACCCTCTTTCAACTCGTCGGAGGCAACTTCCGTATTATTCCCGTCGCTGATGCCCACCACAACCCTCATCCTTCTCGGTTGCTTTTCCCGCAAAACCCAAACCACCGGCCCCTTTCGTTCGGAAACTTTGGATTTGCCCGTCGGACCTTTGCCGGCGGGCCGAAACCTGAGGGCCGCATTCGGCACGACGAGAACATTGTTATGCATCGCGGTGATGATGGAGACATTGGCCGTCATACCGGGCTTTAGAATCATCTCCCGATTTTCCACTAAAACCACAACATCGTAGGTGACCACGTTCTGGACGGTAATGGGTGCATTTCTGATAACGGAAACTTGCCCTTTCAATATTTTTTCCGGATAAGCGTCGACATAAAATTCCACGGGCTGCCCCCTCCTGATCCGGCCGATGTCCGCCTCATCGACGCTTGTATCTATCTGCATCTTGGAAAGATCCTGGGCAATGTTAAAAAGGGTGGGCGTCTGGAAACTGGCCGCCACCGTCTGGCCGACATCCACATTCCTGGATATGACCAGGCCGTCGACGGGTGAGACGATACGGGTGTAATCCAGGTTTGTCGCAGCGATTTTCAGTGCCGCTTTCGTCTGTTCAACCTGCGCTGCGGCAGCGCTCTGCTGTGCAGCGGCGGCAAGCTCATTCGTTTCCGATGTATCGAGATCGCTCTTGGCGATCAATTTACGCTCGAACAAAGCCTTGTTTCTTTCCAAAACTCTTCTCGCGTCGAGAAGGGCGGCCTTGGCCTTTTCCACATTCGCCTCGGCAGCTGCAAGGTTGGCCCTGGCCTGTTGAACCTGTCCCTCAAAGGTAGCCGGATCAATCTGTGCCAACAACTGGCCTCTTTTCACACGGGAATTAAAATCAACGTACAGTCCTTTTATTGTGCCTGAGACCTGCGTGCCCACAAGCACCGTCGTTACGGCATTCACCGTTCCGGTTGCCGTAACGGCGGCCCTGATATCGCCGCGGCTTACCTTTTGCGTCGTGAATTGTTCACCGGCGTCCTTTTTTCTCACCACCAGAAAAATAGCGATCGCCACAATAATAAGGATGACCGAAACGATAATGGTCTTTTTCACTTTTCCCCCATGGCCCGTTGCAGGCTCGCTTCGGCCTCTTTCTGATCATAAATTGCCCCGGAGAGGGTAAGGCGGGCATTGCCCAAGGCCACTACCGCGTCCGTCAATTCCAGGGGAGTGCCTACTCCGGCAGCATAACGTCCCTGAGCCAGGCCAATATTTTCCGTCGCCTGGCGCACCGTTACTTCCGCCGCATCAATACTTTTTTCTGCTGTTTGCAGGTTGGCAATGGCCTGCTCAACTTCAAGCCTGATCGTTTGTCTTAGCGCTTCTTCGCCGGCCCGTACTACCTCGAGGTTTGCCATGGCCCCGGCCACCTGATTCCTCGTTAAGTATCCACTAAAGAGGTTAAAATTCATATTGATGCCCAGGCTCCAGCCTCTATCCAATGGTAAATCCTCACCCGACCAGCCGTAATTAGCATTGCCAGAGAAGGTAGGCAGATAATCCTTTTGCGCCAGTTCTACCGCCTTCTGCGCCGCTTCTTTTTGGCGCAAAAGGGATTGCAGATCGGGACGTTGGAGAAAGGCCTTCTTCAGCGATTCGTCTAAGTTTAAGGTATTTTTATGATTTGTCGCATCATCTTCCAATTCATAGGATGGTGCCAACGGCATGCCCATGGCATTGTTCAAATTGATAACCGCTATGGTGACGGCATTCCCCGCTCTTACCAGATTGACCTGGGCGTTGCTCAGATTTACCTCAGCCGTGGTCACATCGAAAATGGGTCGCACACCTACCTCAAAAAAGCCCTTAGCTCTGGCCAATTGCTCTTCGAATTGCTTCACGGTATCGGCACTGATGTCGCGGGCATGCTTGGCGCGCAACAATTCGTAATAGGCCTGCTTTACGCCCTGAAGAACATTTATGGTAATGTTGTCCAGATCGGCACGCGCGCCTTCGAGACCTGAGCTTTGAATGCGTACTGATGTTGCCACCCTGCTAAAATCGTAGATGTTTTGATTTAAAGACAGGTTGTTTTCATATTGAGTGAATTGGCCGGGCACAAGAGGGGAGGCATTTCTGCTTACCTGGGCGGACCAGTTGACCTGAGGATAATATCCTGACTTTGCCTGCCCGAGTCTGCTTTTAGCAACTTCGACGGTATTTTGCGCGGAGAGAATCTGGGGATGTTTTTTGACGGCTATCTCCATTGCTTTGCCGAGGTTTAGTTTTTCTCCCGCTTTAATCAGGTCTTCCGCCCAAGCTCGGCTAGTTATGCCGGCAACAAAAAAAAGGGTGATTATCAGAAGACATAAATAAAAATTTCTCGCTTTTCCGGCAATAATCATGGTCTTGCTTTCCTCACAGCGGCGGTTGAATAATAGAAAGGCGGCCTGCTATCGCATGTAGTCCGCCCTTCCGACCCTGGCTTTGACTTGGTGAATTGTTAAGACGAGATTGAAAAGTCGATGAACATCGTCCCGCACCAAGATAATTTTGTCTAACTGCCCTTAATACAAATCAGGAAATTAAGTTCACCCAGGGTTGTATTGGCAACGAAAGACATGATCCCCTTCGCTGGATGCATCTTCCCCGTTGTAAGATTCATGTTATCGCCGATGCTTGTAGTGGCGGTACCGCCGCTTAAAATGCCCGCACCGTCGATAGCCAGCGTTCCTCCCGTAAAAGTAGCCTGCACGGAAGCGGACGCAAGAGGGGCAAGGGACGGTAGAAAACGGACATAAGACCCGCCGGTTACATTTCCCGATGCATCAAGGACAATCGTGCCACTTAACGTGGCTTGCCTGTTGGGGCCGGTGGTGCTGCTGGCGCCGAATATATACCAGGTGCCGGCTAAATCAGCCGGGGTAAAAGTTCCTCCGGCAAGGATGGCCGTGACCAGATCGAAATTACCCGAAGCATTGCCGGCAGCAAAGGACATCAAATTATTCGTTGGATTTATCTTCCCCTTTTCTAGGGGGCTATTTGTTAAAAAAAGCGAAGTGCCAAGGTTTGTAGTAACAAAACCTGTCCCGGTCAATAATCCAGAGCCATCGACATTGATAAATCCTCCTCCCGTCGGGCTAATAAGCGCCGTAAGGCCGTTTCCTGCATCTGTCATACTCATTTGGGCATTATCGCCGCTCGCACCAAATATATACCACGAGCCCGCCAACTTTACCGGACCAAAAGGACCACCGCCATCGCGGGTGGCAGTGAAAAAATCAGCTTCCCCATTATTTGTAGTGGTTACAAAAGATAGCAGGCTTTTTCCTGAATCCATCTTCCCCGAACCGATGTATAAATTAACACCCACGTTTGTGGCGGCACTACCGCTTATGATCCCGGCGCTATCAATCCTAAGAAGCCCACCGGTAATGGAGGCTATCCCTCCATTGGAGCGGGCATAAGACCCTCCGGTTATATTTCCCGCTGCATCAACATTCAAAGTGCCCCTTAGATTGCCTTGGTCAATGGTCCCTGCAGCCGTACCGTTATTGCTGGCGCCGTTTGTAGCAAATATATGCCAAGTGCCGCTTATGTCTGAAGTTACAAAGGGAGTCCCGGGAGTAATTGTTATGGGAGGAACTGGGTCATCGCCTTTGCTACATGAGGTGATCTGAATTATCAATAGCAAGCCGAGAAATAACATTCCATATAGATATCTTTTGTCCTTCATGCGCACTCCTCCTGAAAAAAAATACTCCTATTATGGCCCCTAAGAATTACCAGCGAACAGCAAACTTTGTAAAACCCCCTCACCACGCAACCGACACGAGGCAATGATAAAAAAGCGACCGCAGAATGGCTAAGGGCATCATCCGGAAGATAGGAACACCACTAATGACGACCTTCCCTGCGCATTCGCCTCCGATCACGCTCGGCGATAATCTTTTCAAATTTCTCACGCTGAACAGGACTCAAAATGGCGCGCACCCTGTTTTGGGAACGTGCCAATATCTCTTCAATCTGAGGCTTCACCTGCTGACGTACCTTTCTTACCTCTTCTTGGGTTTCCTTTACTATCGTGCGAAGCTGCCCTACCTGTGTAGATTCCAGATGAAGATCGCGGCTCAATTTGTTGACGATGACTTCCTGCATTGAAGAAGGCTCGCCTCTGAAAATTCCTGCTACCCGTTGTTGATAAACCCTGTGAGTCAAGAGAGCACCTGCCAGCGCACCCAGCAGAAAGATGAAGACGATGCTCATTACCGACCGCCATTTCTTCATTTCACTCACCTGACCAAAAAGCAATAACGATCGGCTCCTCATTACCGAGATGGGCAATCGCTCTGATGTCACCAAGTTGCCCCGGTTCGGAAAGATATACCCAGATGCCGAGGGAAACGACCAACAGGGAAAAAACCGTAATGAGCCGCCATGCCCAGAAGAGAAAGGGATGCTCGCCCTCCCGCTCAGCGATTATCTTCGCCATGACACGGGCTTCAAATCCGAATTCCCGATTCGGATCATAGAACTCGGCCTGCCGCGCCGCGGCAAAAAGCCCGTCCAAGTTTGTGTCATGTAGATCGTTTTCCATAGCTGTCATCCAGAATTCTTTTTAAAGCCTGACGCGCCCGGAAGGCCCGTACTTTTACCTTGGCCTCACTCCATCCCGTCAATGCGGAAACCTCGCGTACGGATTTTTCCTCCAGGTTCAGTAATGTGATTACCATCCGCTCTTCCGGGAGAAGATGTGATAAGGCGCGTTGGAGAAAATTCCATGCATCGCTGCCCGACATATCCTCCGTTGGCGGATTACTAAGAGCAAAGGCTACATCCTCCAGAGGCACTTCCGCCATTTTACGCCGCTTGCGAAGAAAGTCGTAACAGGTGTTCACGGCAATTTTCGATACCCAATGTTCCAGGGGCGCATCGCCACGAAAATATTTCAGGTTTTTATAAACCTTCAGGAAGATTTCCTGGCAAATATCGTCGAGATCCGCATTATTCCTGACAAACTTTGCGACGATGCCAAATACCTTCCCTTTATGTTTCCGCACCAATTCGGCGAACGCCTCATCATCGCCGGAAAGAACATTCTTGACGAGGCGGACCGCCGCCGGCGCCTCTCCGGGGGCACTCATTCGGTTACCATTCCGTTATGCTCTGCCGTGACTGAGTCAAACCGACGTCTCGAGCGGTGCATCTTCTTTGCAGACGCAAAGGGTCCGGAGAATCTGGCGCCTTCGCTCTTTAACGCGGCTTTCGCTCCGTGGGCGGGCGCATCCCTTTTCCCCTGCTCTCCGGCCTAATTACTCTTTTGTCACGACACTCGCAGAGCCGTTGCTTTCCCAGTTCTCCTTTAAATTTCTTTCTCTGCTCCGGCGAAAGTTGGGCCTTGATATCCTCGCGGGCGCCGATGCGGGCAAGACGAATATCCGTTCGCAACGCTTCCATCTGCCGCATTTTTGCCTCTACAGCCTTCATATCCACCGGGTCTTTGCGCAGAACATCGCGCAAGTCCAAACCGGCAACCTTAAGATCTGCAATCTTCTTGACATTTTCTTTCGCCAAGCGGCTCCCGATCGCCCTAATTGCGTCTGTCTGCTTTTCGTTAAGGCCCAGGTTCTCAAGTGCTTGCCGTACACGTTGCCCAGGGCCAACCATGCCCATACCACCCCGTCCCATTGCGCCCATCATCGGCATATGCCCGGCATGCATGGCATTGCCCATTTTGTCCGCACAAACCCTCTTCTCCGCCTGAACGTTGGATGCTACCAAAACCAGAAACAGAAAGCCAACAAAAATTGTAATCGTTAATTTTTTCATGATATCCTCCTTTTTCAAATTTCCTGATTTCACTTACCCAGACTTTTTCTGAAGAATTTATCCTCAGACGCCATTACGAAAAAAATAGACGAGAACGAATAGTAAATGGTTACAAGATGCTAAAAAAATTTTCGCTTAATAAAACCAATTATCCTTGGCGATCGTTGTGCACCCTTTGTGAACTCTATCGCAACTGGAAGATGATATGCATGTTGATAAGATGATAAAAACGAGGAAAAAGAACTACTTATATCTCGTGCGGGAGATGTGCATTTTTGCGAAACTGCTGCGCCTGAAAGATAAAAATCAGTTTTTGGTGGAAATACTGTGCTTTTTCAACAGCTCATATAGCCGACGGCGGCTGAGAGCGGAAAGTGAACAGGCTTGGTCGATATTACCGGCCGTCATCTCCAGAAGATTCCGGAGATATTTTTTCTCGATCTCCGCATAAGCCGCCTCCCTTACGTCTTTAAGTTTCGGACAACCGCGGAAATCTCCCTGGGGTGACAAATCGTCCGGGGCAGGCGTTCCAGCGCCGAGCGTTTGCTGGGCCAGGCGGACGCGAATCGTCGTGGGAAGATGCCGGCGAAAGATGGTAGGGGAAGAAAGCGCGGAAGCTATGGCCCTTTCCAGGGCGTGAACAAGTTCCCGGACATTTCCCGGCCAATCATAGGCCAACAGGGCATCGACGAAGTCGGGGGAAAGCTTCTTAATATCGATGCCGCTTCGGCGACAGATCTTTGCGGTATGATGGATGGCAATCTCCACCATATCTTCCTTATGCTCCCGTAAAGAAGGCAGCTTAATGTTATGCCCGTCCAAACGGTATAAAAGATCTTTACGAAATAAGCCAGCCTCCGCCATCTCGTTCAGATTGCGATTGGTAGCGGCAATCAGGCGGAACTCGCTACTTTCCTCCCGAGAGGCGCCCAGTGGGCGAAACCGGCGTTCCTGAAGCACACGCAGGAACACCTTCTGCATGTTAAGGGGAAGTTCCCCGATTTCGTCCAGAAAAAGCGTCCCTTCGTCCGCATGTTTTATCAGGCCTTTATGGCTCTGCGCCGCCCCGGTAAAAGCGCCTTTTTCATGGCCGAAAAGTACGCTTTCCGTTAAGTTTTCCTGAAGTGCCGCACAGTCCACCACGATGAAGTTCTTCCCCGCGCGATTGCTGTTGCGGTGGATCGCATGGGCAAAGAGTTCCTTGCCCGTACCTGTTTCCCCTGTAATAAGCACCGTGACATCGGTAGCCGCTACCTCAGCAATCACCTCAAGACAGTCCTTCATCTTGCGGCTACTGCCCGCGATGCCCTCGATGTGCAGAGAATTTCTCCGCGTTTTTCCCTTTTCTTCGCGATACTGAAGCGCCCTTGCCAGTTGGAACCTCATCGCCCCTATGGAAGAGGGCTTCTGAATATAATCCCAGGCACCGCATTCGATCGCCAGTTCGGCGCTGTCAGCTGTGCCGGCCCCGGTAAGGATAATAACCTCCGGCTGAGAACCGCAGCCGCGTATTTCTTCCAGATATGCCAGCCCGTTGCCGTCAGGCAACATGACATCCAGAAAGACGACATCGAAATCCTCCACCCTCACAAACATCAACCCCTGCAGCAGGCGGGAGCAACAGTGAATTTCCATACCGCCTCCCCCCAGGGCCTCCTGGAGAGCGCCGCTGAACAGTTCATCGTCGTCAATGATTAATACCTTGGCCATCTGCCGCGCCTTCAAAACTGAATAATTATTGCCGCCAGATAAGAAGTAGATCGGATTAAAGATCAACCCTTACGGCGTTTTTGATAGCATATTGCCAATAATTTTAGCAAGATGAATTTGTAGCAGATAATCTATCGGCAGTCTTTAATGAAGAAACGGATCAGGCTGCCTTCACCAGCCTTGCCCTCTTATGCTCGCCCCTTACAGTCTCAAGCATGAGGTGGAGACGATTGATGATGTTCACTTCGCTGGTCCCGGCATCCATGTCCAAGAAATGCAAGTGTAAGCGGGGATAAATTGATTTTAACCGCTTTTCCACGCCCTTGCCGGTGACGTGGTTGGCCAGACAGCCGAAGGGCTGCAGGCAGATGATATCCTCGATGCCGTTTCTCGCCATGGCGATCATTTCCGCCGGCAAAAGCCAGCCCTCTCCAGCCTGGTTCGCTAAACTCGTCACCCGGCCTGCCGCCGCCGCCAGCTCACGAAGATCGTAATTCTTGCGGTAATAGCGGAAACCGCGCAAAACCACCTCCACCCGGTGCAAGTAGTGATGGATATAGGTACCGAGAAGATACGACAGTGCCCTGTTTTTTAAGGACCGGCTGAGATAGGCGCCCTGATTGAACTCCTCGTTGACAAAGCGTTGCGTGAAGAAATCGATAAGGGAAGGCAGGACAACCTCGACACCCTGCGCCGTGAGCCAAGCCACCATGTCCTGGTTGGAAAAAGGATTGTGCTTGACAAATATCTCACCCACCAGCCCAATGGCGGGCAACGGACGATCATCCACTTCCACTTTGTTGAAAGCCGCAACCGCGTCTTTCAAGAGCTTAAGCAAAGGAACAAATTCCCCTTTGTGGAGAAGTCCGGCAATTTCCATCATCACCCGATGTTGCAGGACTTCCGTATCCCCCTTTTTGATCTCGCGAGGTCTCGTGGCCATAGCCATGGCAGTGAGCACATCGCTAAAAATCAACCCCAGAGACAACTGCTTGATCAATTCCTTAGTGTCGACATCCAGGGGAAATTGCAGACCATCATCGCCCGCAGCCATGGAAAAAACTGTCACCCCGCCAAAACCGGCCGCCGCCAGGGCTTTCCTCATCAGGGGAACATAGCTGGAGGCCCGGCACTGACCGAAGGTCTGCGTAAACATGACCGCCGTATCCTCCTGATGATATTTCCCCGACTGCATGGCCCTGATTACATCGCCTATCAGGATGACTGCTGGATAACACATGTCATTATTGACATACTTGAGACCGGTTTCCACGGAGGCCCTATCTTGAGGAGGAAGCATTTCCAGCTTGTAGCCAAAATTACTAAAGACGCCCGGTATGAATGGCGAAAAGTGAGGTGAGAACCAGGGGACAAGAATCGTCTTGCCCCGGTCGCAAGAAAATGGCGCACTCTGCTGCAGCATTGGCGGGAGACTTTCCCGAAGGATGGTCCTTTCCCTGAGCGTCTCAACTAGCGCCCGGATACGGATTTTTGCTGCTCCAAGGTTCGTGATTTCGTCAATTTTAATCAGGGAATATGCCCTGCCCGCCTTGGTTGCAATCTCTTTGGCCTCATCGGCAGCCAGGGCATCGAGACCGCAGCCGAAGGAAGTAAGCTGTACTATACCGCTGATCCTGCCTGCCGCCACAAACCTGGCGGCGGCCAGGAGCCTGTTGGTATAAGCCCATTGGGAAAGAATGCGGCTGTTGAGAAGGTTTTCCTCCCTATCCACGGTTAGACCGTCCTCGGGAATGACGTGCAACCCCATTCGAGAAATAAGTTCCGGTATACCGTGATTGATTAGGGGATCGGCATGGTAAGGCCTCCCAGCCAGGACGAGCGCCAAGCAGCCGCTCCTTTCCACCTTTTTAATCACTGCAGAAGTCTCTTCTCGAAGCCGATTTTTATATGTTGCTTGAGCGTCGAGGGCCAGGTCGACCGACCGGAAGGCTTTTCTCCTGCCAACTCCAAAGGTTTTAACAAAGGCATAAAGCTGCTTTTTGAGCAGCCCGTGATCCTGAAAGCTGATCACAGGAGAATCCAGCGGTATGCCATATTTACCCTCCGGATCGACGGCGCTCCGAATCACATCGGGATAACCGGTAACAACGGGACAATTATAACTGCTCAAGGAGAGAGGATATTCCTGTCTTTCAAAAATAACGGTCGGATAAAAAATCCTGTCCACCCCCCGGTCTGCCAGATCAATGATATGTCCGTGTGCCAGTTTGGCAGGGAAACAGATGCTATCGGACATGACCGTGCCCACTCCCTTTTCAAAGAGCTTGGCGCCAGATGGCCCGGAAAGCACAACCTTGAATCCGCATTCAACGAGGAAGGTGCTCCAAAAAGGGAAATTCTCGTACATGTTAAGGACGCGAGGGACACCGTAGGTGAGAAGCGGCTTACCCTCCGGTACAAGCGGCCGTTCAAAAAGCAATTCCAGCTTGCGGGCCACCAGGTTGACACCGGGCTTTGCCGAGTCACCGGCGGTGAAATGGCGATCGCAGCGGTTGCCAAAAATGCAGCTCTGCCCTGTTGCAAAAGTTATCTTGCTTATCCGACAGCTATTTTCGCAACCCTGGCAGAAAAAAGACCTGCTGTTGGCCTTGTCTTCAGCACCTGTTGCGTCCCAACCCCGGAATTGAGAAATGCTGTTTTGCCGCTGAAAGTTCTGCTGGGCTGTCAGGGCCGCTCCATAGGCACCCATCAGCGCCGCGAGGTCGGGACGCACCACTTCCCGGCCTAACAGCAGCTCGAAAGCACGCAGCACGGCAGGGTTGCAGAATGTACCGCCCTGCACAACAATATGTTCGCCCAACGCCGCGTGGTTCCGCAACTTAAGCACCTTATAGAGGGAATTTTTGACCACTCCGTAGGCCAGTCCTGCTGAAATATCGGCAACCGTGGCCCCCTCCCGCAATGCCTGGCGTACACGTGAGTTCATAAATACCGTACACCTGGTGCCCAGGTCAAAAGGATTGGCCTGGCCGCAGGCCAATTGGGCGAAAGATGCCGGATCAAAATTAAGCGCCTGGGCAAAGGTCTCGAGGAATGAGCCGCACCCTGAAGAGCAGGCCTCATTTATCTGGACATCAGCCACCGCACCATCGCTGATATATACAGCTTTCATATCCTGCCCGCCGATATCGAGGAGAAAAGAAACCTCCGGGACAAAAGATCTTGCCGCCCGAAAATGGGCCATCGTTTCCACAACGCCGTCATCGATGCCGAACGCCGCCTTGATTAAATCCTCACCATAGCCCGTGACGGCGGTTCTGGCGATCGACGGGTCCTTGCCGGCCAGCCGGCATTGCTTCCCAAAATCTTCCATCCCCTTCCGGACGACGGCCACGGGATCGCCGGCATTGGCACTGTAATAATCCATGATTACCCTTCTGCTCTCATCGATCAACACCATCTTGGTGGTGGTGGAACCGGAATCGATCCCCAAAAAACAGGGTTCATCACCCAGGTCGGCCAAATCGCGCCGGGCCACAGCATGCCGCCGATGCCTGGCTTCCCACATCCGCTTTTCTTCTGCGTTTCGGAAAAGAGGTTGCAGCGGCTGTGTGTTACAACGGTTGAGCAGCGGCTGCGCCCTGCCGATCAGCGACTGCAAATCTCCGATCGCAAAAGCCTGCGGGGACTCGCTGCAACAGAGCGCAGCACCGATGGCCGCAACCAACTCCGGATGGGGGCAGAAAATAACATCCCTGTCCCGGTCCAAGTTCAAAATACGCAGAAATGCGTCAACCAGGGCGGGGAAAAAGGCCAGCGGTCCGCCGGCAAATAAAACTTCCCCTCTGATTTCGCTGCCGCGGCCGAGTGAGGCGAGCACCTGCAACGCCAGGGCATGAAAGATGGAAGCAGCGATATCCTCTTTGGCTACAAAATTGCTGAGGAGGGACTGGACATCGGTCTTGGCAAAGACACCACAGCGCGAGGCGATGGGGTAAAGGGGGCGGCCCGCCCGGGCAAGCATACCGAGATCTTCCAGGGATACATTGAGCAAGAGGGACATTTGCTCGATAAAAGCGCCGGTACCACCGGCGCAACTGCCGTTCATTCTTACCTGGGGACGTAACTCATCGTCAAAAAAAACAATCTTGGCATCTTCGCCGCCGATTTCTATAAAAGTACGCGCCCGGGGATGCATTTTTTGCAGAAATGCCGCAGAGGCGACTACCTCTTGAATAAAGGGCAAACCACACCCTTCCGCCATGCCTATACCGGCCGAGCCGGTAAAGATGGGATCCATTTCAATTGGACCCAGTTCCCTCCCGACTTCAGCAAGCATCGCCGTGAGCGTCTCCGCCGTCAAGGCGTGATGGCGCTGGTAGGCTCTATAGACTAAATCAGCTTTTTCGTCATGGACGGCTAATTTTATGGTTGTGGAACCGATATCGATGCCGGCATGACATATATTTCCCATCTCAAGCCTCCTCGCTATCCTTACCTCCCCTATTCGGGAACTTAGTAATCGTCACTCCCCATAAGCTGGACTATCTTCAGTACCCCTTGAGGGGTATAAGCACACTAACGAGATTGCTTAGCACCGGAAAGCAATTCCTGACTTGCTGCTATTCCCAACGGGCACCGTGCATGTTTTATAATTCACGGTCCGCCGCCGCCTCGGAACTACCGCGCCATGTCTCGACGAAAGCCAGATAATCCCTAAAGGTGCAATAGGTGTCTATGAAACAGACAATCCATGATTCCGCATACCGCGGCGGTGAAACCGTGAGAGGCCACATGTGTTTTATGATAACGTCCTCCTCAGTCTCTGAAAGCAGCGCCACCAGACGCGCGTTTTCCAGACAAATACGGGGGTGGCGGAAACCGTGCAATCGCGGCCCCTCGGTAAGCCACTCATAATAGAACAGATCATGGAGCACACCGCCCCGCGCCGCCGCCACACCATCGAGGGAAAAGCGCCGGGCCACTTGGTAGCTGAGCCAGGCTACTTTCAAACAATGATCGAGCCTGGTAGTTGTGCGATGATGCATGTAGCGGGCAAGAATGGCCACCTTCGGATGCTGAACCAGCGGTTCCACGATCCGGGTGAAATCCTCCCATAGATCTTCCTCAACAATGACCTTTCCCGACGGCCGCGTTAGGTAAAGACGTGTGAACTGCACCAGCGCATCGATAAACATCGCGGCTCCGATAGCAATCACAGCGGGAAAGACGTAGGGAAGCGCACGATAAAAGGACAAGACGGCAGGGAAAAAGAGATATTCACAGGCAAAGGCCAGGATCATCCAATAAAAGGAAAAGACGAGGCAGACGTGCTTCATCACGCAGAAGGGCTCTTTTGAGTAGTCCCAGAGTTGCTTATGAAAAAAATATTCAAAGGTAAAGCCGGTAATAAATTCGCTGCCCGTTGTAATGCCGAAATACACGAGCGCTTTGAGAGGCAGGGAAGCGGTTTCGAGATGGCTTGCCGCCATCACCAGCAAAAGGGCACCCGTCCCATAAAGGGGCAGGTAGGGTCCACGGAGGAAACCGGGATTGACAAACCTTTTACCCTTCCAGGAACGGAAGGCAACCTCCAGCAACCATCCCAAAACAGAAAACATCACATACAAGTAAAAATATTCAAAGGGTGTTTTCACCATTTTTATAAACCATCTCTTTTTTCCACCATGATGCCGCGACAGAAGACTTCAAAAAATCCCTCAAAATCCGCTTCCATCTCTTCACTGCTTTGCGCCGCCGGCAGGGCCGCCTCCAAACCCCGGAAGGCATAGCTGATGCCCCGCGCCGTACGAACAATATTATCCATATGAAAGACCCCGGTCTTCACACCCTCTTCCAGAATGGATTGGATAAGGCCGATCTCCCTTTTCAAGATACCCTCCCGAACCAGGTTTGTTTGAACCCGCAAATTTTCATTACCTTTCCAAGATGCATTCATTACATTGGACGCCTCCTTCATTCTGGCAACCCGCGTGCGATAGAACACGCGAAGTTTTTCCAGGGGGGACGAGGTCTGGGCCGTCGCCTCGGAAACTTTATCCATCAGTTCATTGGCTTCCTGGTTTAACAACTCAAAATAAATCTGTTCCTTGCTGCCAAAATAGTTATAGATGGTCGCCTTTGCCACCCGCGCCATATGGGCAATTTCATTGAGATTTGTTTTACGAACCCCGTAACGGGCAAACATATGTTTGGCCGTGATAAGGATCGATTCCCTTTTTTTCGTCTTCATGATGCACCTCAATTTGTAATTTTGGACTTTTTTAGTAAAAAAGTATAATTTTATTTACTGCCTGCTGTCAAGAATTAATAAACGACCATATTCTCTTGACTTAGATCGATCTCTTCAACTAAACTGCGCCAGCTTTGAATCTTTTTAAGGAGACCGCTACGAAATCCAACGCAAACAATCAGCAAGGTTTTGTTTACCTGGTGGGTGCCGGCCCCGGCGATCCAGGGCTGATAACCGTCAAGGGGCGGGAATGCATTGCCCGCGCGGAGGTGATTATCTATGACTACCTGGCTAATGCTTCTCTGCTTGCCTACGCCTCCCCTCGGGCGGAGCTCATTTACGCGGGCAAGATCGGCGGCATGCATAACCGCGAACAATGGCAGATCAATAAGATGATCGTGGATAAAGCCCGGAAGGGAAAAATAGTGACCCGCCTGAAAGGCGGTGACCCTTTCGTCTTTGGCCGGGGCGGTGAGGAGTGCGAGGTATTGGTGGAGGCCGGCATTCCTTTTGAAATCGTTCCCGGGATAACGGCGGGGATAGGTGCGCCGGCCTATGCGGGAATCCCCTTGACGCACCGCAATTTCACCACCTCCGTGGCCTTTGTAACGGGGCACGAACAGCCCGGCAAGGAGGCTTCGGGCATCGATTGGGAGCGTCTCTCCCTAGGGAGCGGCACCGTCGTGTTCTACATGGGAATCAAAAACCTCTCCCTCATTGCCGCAAACATGATGGCCCACGGGCGCGCCCCCGAAACACCGGTCGCCCTCATCCACTGGGGCACCTGCCCTGATCAGCAGGTACTTGTGGGAACACTGGCCGACATTGCCGAAAAGGCGCAAAAGGCCAGCTTCAAGGCACCAGCCGTCACCGTTGTCGGTGACGTGGTTACGCTACGGGACAGGCTGCGCTGGTTCGACAACCGCCCTCTTTTCGGCAGGGAAATCCTGGTGACGAGGGCCGCCGACCAGGCAGGCGAATTCTCCCGGCTCCTCGCGGAACGGGGCGCTTGCGTGCGCGAATGTCCCACGATCGAGATCGTGCCTCCGGAAAACTTCGGCGAACTGGACGAGGCGCTCGCCTCGCTCAGCGATTTTGCCTGGCTGATCTTTACTTCTTACAATGCTGTCAGCTGCTTTTTTAACCGTCTCGGTGAGCAGGGTCTGGATAGCCGTTCTCTCGGCGCCTGCCGGATATGCGCAGTAGGTCCGAAGACGGCCGCCGCCCTGGCCCCCTACGGCATCAAGGCCGACCTCGTACCGGCAGACTACAAAGCCGAGGGGGTAGTCGAGGCCTTCAAATCCTTGCCGATTATCGGCCGGCATATCCTTTTTCCAAAAGCCGACCGCGCGCGAAATATCATCCCGACGGAACTCCGGAAACTGGGGGCCGTCGTGAGTACACCCATTGCCTACCGCAACATTATTCCAGCCTCCCTGCCGCCGGAAGCCTTGCAATCCCTCGAAGAACGGCACATCGACTGTGTTACCTTTACCTCCTCGTCCACGGCGCTGAATCTGGCTAAGATGCTCGGGGAAAACCGGCTACATGAGCTTCTCCAAGGCGTAACCGTGGCTTCCATCGGCCCGATTACCTCCCGGACATGCCGGGAACTCGGTTTAACCGTCCATATCGAGCCGGAGAAATATACGATCCCAACCCTCACGGAAGCGATCGTGTGCTATTTCACCAGCGAAAAAATGTAGGGCATTGTCGTGGTTTTGGTGAAATACCAGGTTTCCCTGCCCCATTGCGCCATGCCGGAATAATCATGGACGATTACAGCCAGGATTAAGCCGTGGACGGCGAGCGTGGCCACAATGATAAAGATCGGGGCAAATATTATCCCTGTTTTTCCGATGTCTGACTTTTTCCAGCGGCCGGAACCGTCTGCAAGGTTGCTACTTGTGAAGTTTTCGCGGAGTTCGGCAAGAGTACCAAGGCTATGGTATCCAAAGGTTGCACCGATACCCAGATCATACCAGGGTTGCCAATTTGACGGAGTTATCGGCCGGAAAGACGCCATGATCACTGTGAAGATCGGCATGAAGTAAGGTGCCAGAGTTACGATGCGCTTGGCCACCGGATAAAGGGGTATGAGCGGCCAAGGAATGACGGCATAGTGCCGGCATTCACCTCCGCGCCGACGTGAAACGCTGATCCCCGTGGGGATAAAGCCGAAAGGAATACCTACCAGGGCATGGGTAATTTCATGTTCCAGAATCTCGATTTCAGGAATGAATCGGTTGAGAAATCTCTCGATAACAAGCCCCATGCCCGTGCCAAAGGCTATCGAGTGCCAAGCGAAATGGTGGAAGAAATCCGCGACATTGCCTATGAACTGGTTGAATACGGCGGGAAGGAAGGCCAGCAGGATAATGCCTAACAGCAGATTGAGCGTCGCATTCAAGATACTTTGTAACACAGCCGGTTCTCCAATTACCCCTCGCAAGGCTATACCCCGGCGATTACCCTCAATAACCGGTTATTACTCGGGAAATACGATTGATGTCGATTGTAATAAAGCCGGCAATTTTTTCTTCAATCGCAAGCGCCTGTTTTTTATTTTGCAGGATCCGGTCACGGATCACCTCTGTGGTTCCATATCGCTGGATAAGATCATCTATTCTTTCATCGAGGCTCACTATCGTGTTGTGGAGCACGCGCTTGTCGGCATAATATACGACTTCTCTTTCCTCAAGCCTTCCCTGGTAATGCAAATTATGAATGACAATGTGCTGTTCTACAATTTCAGCGGTTCCCGGAAAACCCAACTTCCTCAATAGAGTTCCACCGGATACAGCGTGATTTTCCTTTGTTTCAAGAGACCTTGTCTTGGTAATGTCATGCAGGAGTGCGGCGGCAACCACCAAGTCCTTGTTCACTTCAACACCGCATTTCAGATTGTCGATAATTGCCAGGGCAACGTTCATCACCTGTACGGAATGCTCAACGATATTTGACAGCATGGAATATTGCACCATGAGTTTATCGCATTCCGCTCGGGACGGAATCCTGTCGCCTGCGTTTCGGACCATGTTTATTATCAAAGGTGCCTGTCACCTGCCCTTCAAGGAGGTCAGCAGATTATTTAAACCTGTTGCCCGCCTCCCATATAGCATCGTCACGACCAAGCAACAAGCAACTAATGGCCTGCGCCGGGAATCATTATTATAAGACTAAGGTTATAAGACTAAGGTCCAATATCATTTTTTATCAATATTAATATACGGTACAGTCAACGTATAAAATAAATATACATAAAGGAGCTAATCAATATTTATTTAATCGCCGGGCCGGCTGATTTAAGAAGAGATTATATGATCAAAGTTCAACCGGGCGGCACAATAACCTTTAACAGCAACAAGTGAAAGGAGGCAGGACAGATGAGGACTTATTTATCATCTAAGGTATCCAATTATCTCTTATGCAGCTGCGCGTTACTTTTAATGCTCGTGATGCTCTCCGGGTGTTCCGGAAGTGACGGCGCAAATGGTTTGAACGGCACGAACGGTGCTCCGGGTATAAATGGCACAAATGGTGTCCCGGGCACAAATGGTACTCCGGGGTCCCCAGGTGCCGCCGGTCTCAACGTCCAGGTGGCCGCCGTCATGGGTACGGCCGCCGTGACGGCCGCGGACGAATTGCAGGGCGCACCGGCCAACCCGAAATATCTGGCAAATCTCAAAATTACCGGCGCGACCGCCAACACCGCTGGCCTGGCAACGGTTACCTTTACCGTAAAGAACAAGGACAACGTCACGCCGGTTACGGGACTCACAACCGCCTCTGCCTCCATCTTCAAGCTGGCGCCCAAAGGGAACGGCCTGAACTACAACAAATGGGTCCCCTATATCTACCGTCCCGGCAGAACCGTAAATGCGGGTTATCGGGAAAATACCTCCACCGCTGGAGCCACACTCACCGAAACCGCTCCTGGTACCTACACCTACACATTTGCCACCAACCTGACAACGGCGGCTCGCCCCTTTGCCGTCGGCGGAACAACGCTTGTCGGTTTTGATCCCTCACTGACCCACCGGGTGAGCGTATACATGGGCGGCCATTCCGGTCCAACGGGTGAAGCCGACTTTGACTTCGTCCCCGCCGGCGGCGCTGTCACCCAGACCCGCAACATCGTTGAGACCGCGACGTGTAAAAAATGCCACGGTCCTGAATTCCGCGGCCATGGCGGCGATCGCGTGACCGTAGAGGGCTGCGTAACCTGCCACAGTCCCGACAGCTCCATGGTGAATTCCGCCGCCAATGGCGGTACCACCGAATCAATTGAGATGTCCGTCATGATCCACAAAATGCATGCCGGCCGGGAACTCCCCTCGCGGCAGGGACCCGATAAGCAGTTTTACGACAATCCCAATACCGTCATAGACGAAACGGCCGACAACAGCAACGCCTATACCTTGGGCAGCCTCAGCGCCACCTGGCGAACGGCCGCCTTCCCGGCAGTGCTGGCAAACTGCCAGGCGTGCCACACTCAAGCGACGGCAGGTACCCTGGCGAACGTCGATAACTGGAAGACAGTACCTTCCCGCGCGGCCTGCGGCTCCTGCCATGACGACATCAATTGGACAACCGGTGTGAACCACGCCGGGGGCGCTTTAGGAAGCGATGAAGTCTGCGCCCTTTGCCATAAAGACACGGGGGCGGGCATAGGTAAATCCGTCACTGACGCTCACAACTTTGCCGCCAAGGACATTCGGAACATTCCGGAGTTCGATACCACTATTACTGTCGACACCCCTGCGCGCGGTTATTATATAAAAGGTGAAACGCCGGTCGTCACCATCGTGCTCAAGGATCATTTTACGGGCGCCACCATTGATCACACCACCGTGGTGCAGCAACAGACCTCTAACAAAGCAGCTGATATTGCGGCCCAAGGTCCCTATGTCCCCGCCGAAGGCTGTATTCCCAAGGCGGGTTCGGAAGGCACCGCCTGTACAGTAAACAGAAACGGCCAGTTCACGGCGGCCAATGTTTATGTAGTCGGGCCGCGTGCCGAAAAAGCGGTGAATTTAACCTATGCGGCCCGAGCAACAGTGCGTAGCGCCAGTTCCGGACCATGGGATTTGAGCGCCGGTGGCGGCAGTATCCGGGTGAAGGTGGACTCGGGCATGCCAATGCTCTACTATAATAATGAAAAAGTCTACGAGGGCTACGGCGCCGATGAACTGATCAAGGGTGATATCACCGTCACGCTGCCGGCTGCCGGCAGCGCTGCCCTGAATGCGCTCTTTGCCAACCCGGCTGCGGCCACTGCCGCCGAGGTTGCGGCCTGGTTGAATGCCAACGCCACCTTTAAGTTGCGCGCCATCGCGTATGTGGACGAAGCCCTGGCCGGCCATGCCAACGCCGGCAAACTGGCGATCCGCACCCGCGGTATTGCCAAAACAGATAAGTCGGGCAACGTTATTCAGAACTATCCGCAGCGGAATATTCAGATTGTCTCAAGTCCGGCTACTTTGGCCTTCAGCGCCCCTAGTACAACCAGCGTATGGGCAACCGCCGGGTCAGCAGATTCGGTTCGCCAGATGCTAATCGCTAACGCGACCAATCCCAAGGTCGTGTTATCGGCAGCCAACATAAAATACACCCTGGATCCTGTTGATGATCTGGTTGCCGGAACCTATATTGTCCATACCGAGTTTGCCGATGGCGGCCGTGCGCCTGCCCCGGCCAATCCGGCTGAACCACCCTACGTCGATTACCGAACACCCTCCGTTGGGATAACCACTTTCCAGGTCAAGACGGCGGCAGAGGAAAAGCCGGTCGCCGGTAATTGTACCGCCTGTCACTGGAGTGACGCCGGTGTCGGCTTTGTGCTCGACTTCCCGCGCCACCATAAGATCTTTGACGACAAGGCCGTGGATCGGTGTGGCGGCTGCCATGACTACCTGTCGGGAGAAAAACCGGATGCAACCACCCAACTGTCCTATGCAGGGTCACTCTCGAACCGGGTGCACTCGGTTCACAACGGTGCAAATTTGAACTACCCGACCCTCACGGTAGGTCATGAGGAGACCAGTGCCTTCGGCCGCAACTGGCGGATCACCTACCCGATGGAGATCAATAACTGCGAATCCTGCCATCCGGCGACCAAAACAAGCGGCACCTGGAAGACCAACCCCAACCGTCTCGCCTGTATGGGGTGTCACGATTCCGATGCGGCGACAGCACATATAAAGATCAATACGGTTGATCCGACGCCCTTGGCTCCCTGGAGCGGCGACGAGCAGGAATCCTGCGCGGCTTGCCATCGTAGCGGGCAGTAGAGCTGTCGAGAAGCAGTAAGATAGGTTCCTAAACCACAAGAGGGGCGGCAGGGTCATGCCGCCCCTCTCTTAATCTCAACTGCAAATATTTACCCTTGTAAATTCAAGTTCATTGATTTAAAAGAGACAGGCCTGCAAGCCGGTGCAATTGAAAGTTATCTTACATTGGAGGAGAAATAGACTTTGAAAAAGCTCACGATTCTGTTTATGGCGATTGTTTTGACGGCCTCCCTTGCTGCCTGCGACAAAAAAGGTGATGCGAATCGGACAGCTGACGGTGGTGTCCAGGCCAAGGTCCTGGCCACGGTCAACGATGTGCCGATTACCGAGTATGACATGATGCAAATCCTCAAAAGGATTCCTTCTGACGGAGGGATGCATCAGGGCGCGGACCCAAACAACATCCTGCAAACCCTGATTCGTAATGAGCTCATCTACCAGAAGGCCCTTGAACTCGGTCTGGACAAAAATCCGGCCTACCGCCAGAAACTTACCGAAGTGCAGGCCCAAGTGCGGGAATTTCAGAGACAGGAGATGTCCGCTCTGTACCGGCAGCATGTGAAAGAAAAAGCCGAGGTGACGGATGCCGAGGCACAGGCCTACTTCGAAAAGAACGCACAAAAAATGCAAACCAAGTTTCATGTCTGGCAGATCCTTTACCGGGGTAAATATCCCGAAATAGCCAAGGACGCTCAGGACTTGAAGAATGGTATCCCCTTTGAAAAAGTGGCCTCCAGGCGCTTTCCTAATTTACCCAAAAACGTCCCGTCCCCTTGGGAACTGGGTTATCTCTCCTGGAGGCAAATTCCGCCCTCCTGGCAAGGCATTATTGACCGTCTGGAACCCGGCCAGGTAAGTGATGTTATTAAAGGGGAAAATGAGCGGTTCTGGGTGATTAAAGTGGTCGATAAAACTGTTGATCCAAAAATTACTTTTTCTACGGAAAAGGAACAAATAATTCAAGTATTACGCCAACAAAAAATTGATGCACTCTCCGAAAAGATGCTCAGCGAAATGAAGACAAAAGCTAAAATTACTTTTCCGAAATAAAAGGCTTTTCCCCGGCGGGTTTTTGGCGGCCCGCCGGTTTCCCGTCGAAACTAATCCTCCGTTAAACTGCCGGCCTTCCTCCTGGCGACGGGAGGTTTCGCGGGAGCAGCCGCCATTTGTTTGAACATTATGCTATATGTGTCGATAAACCGCTGCAGGTGATCGGCTTTCAGTTTGACCCCGGCCGGATCGGTGGCAACCATCTCTTTGGCCGCTTTCAGACCTTCCAGAAAGCTGTTCGCATCCGTTTCCCAAAGTCTCTTATTGTTTCCCAGCTTACTTTCGATCTTCTTGGCTGCCATCTCAAGATTCTGCCATCCCTCTTCCAGTCTTGCCACGGCGGCCTGGGCCTCAGGGAGCATATCCTTCTTAACCGCTTCAACACCGCTGGCAGACTTCGCGAAGGCGGCTTTGGCGTTTATATAGTCCTGTTTTGCCTGGTCATACTTCTTCTCGCTCGTCTCGGAGTCTGCTGTTTGCCAAAGCTGCAGGGCAGCTTCATAATCCTTGGCGGCATATTTATCAGCGCCTGCGGCCAGAGCGGCAGCTTTGGCCGCATAGGCCGCCGCTCGCTCCTCCTCCGGGGGCCTGGCGCATCCGGCGAACGCCAGGGCCAGCGTAAAAACTATCAACAATGACACCGCGGGTGAGGGGAGTTTCACAGTCATGCTCTTGATCATAATATTCTCCTTGTAAGTGCGTGTGTAAAGGGGGACCGACACTGCTGAGCAAATAGATCAAGCTCGTCCAACGGACAAAGGTGGTCACCCAAAGAGCTTGCCTAGGATCCCTTTTGGGGTTTCATATTTTTTTAGAAATCTTGCCAGTTGTTTTTTCCCACTATATTTAATTTGCACAAAGGCAACGCCTATCTGATACATGAACTCGGCCGAATCCTGAGCAACATCATACCAGCGGACCTCACCTATTGCCGAAAACGGGGCTTCTTCCGGTATAAGCTCAATCTTCATATGCAAAAGGTTTTCCCGCGCATAGGGCGACCCGGAAAGCAAGTCGATGCCGTGCATATCCAACACTTTTGTTTCAAGGCAGATACCAGACAGAGAAATATTGCGGCTCTTAAGCTTCACCGGGGGCAAAACTGTCGGCGCCTCTCCGCCGGTTACAATCTCGACGGCGACTTCCAAGGAATAATCAAGACGTTGGAATTTCCTTTTTTCCAATCTGGTGGTCATTGGCTAACTCCGGTTTGCATCAGCGACTCGATCAGGGCAACAGCCAGCTGGCCAAAATTGCCGCTTGCCTGGGTATTTTCACCTTCATTTACTCCTAAGCGAAATTTTTTATTTTGCCCACTGACCAAGAGCCCCGCATTTTTCGGGTGGCGGAGTATAAGAAGAGTTGTCGCTTCTGTCAATGGAATTTGCCTGATTTTGTCAAGTAACGGTTACGAATTTCTTTCTTTGGGCGGACCGGCACAGGAGGCGGACTTCGGGTAAGGAGGCGACCATCGAGCCGGGAAAACAAAGCGAACCGCCCGCTCGTAGAGGAGATAATCCCAGGCCCAGTTGATGAGCACCATCATCCGGTTGCGAAAACCGATGAGGTTGAAGAGGTGAATAACCAGCCAGAGCACCCAGGCGAAGAAACCCGTATAGGTCCGGGAACCGATAGCCACGCCGGCGGCGCTGCGGCCGATGGCGATCATCGAACCTCGATCCCGATATTGAAAAGGCAAGGGTTCCTTCCCCTCAACTTGGCGCAGGATGTTTTGAGCCGCCGCAATGGCCGACTGGATAGCGACCTGAGCGACCATGGGCAGCACCCGGTCCGCGTCCCTGATGGAAGCCATGTCCCCGATCACATAGACTTCTGGATGGCCTGGCGCTTGCAAAGTCGGGAGGACGGGAACCCGTCCGTCCCGCTCCGTGGGAAGTCCGGACAAGCCGGCGATCGGCTCGGCCTGAACACCGGCAGTCCAGACGATGGTCCGGGTCGAAATTTCCTCCCCACTGCTCAAGCGAACGGCGTTTGGGGTTACTTCCCCAACCTTGGCTTCCAAGAACACTTCGATTCCCTTCCTCCTGAGTCTCTCGAAGGTATAGCGCCGCACGCGCACAGGCATGGTTGCCACCAGGCTATTTGCGGCCTCGATGAGAATAATCCGGACAACTCTAAAATCGAGCGAACGGTAGTCGCGCTTCAGAGGGCCATGGATAAGTTCACTCAGCGCCCCGGCGTACTCCACCCCGGTAGCACCGCCGCCCACGATGACAAAAGTGAGTAGGCTTTTTCGGCGGACCTCGTCCTCTTCACGGGCGGCCTCTTCAAAACAGCAGATGATTTGATTCTTCAGGGCGACGGCCTCCTCAAGAGTCTTCAGGCCATAAGCATGGGCCTGCACACCGGGTATGCCGAAGGAATGAGTGACGCTTCCCGCTGCAAGAATCAGGTAGTCGTAGGGAATGGACGCCCCTTCCGTCTCGATCAGGCGGTTCTGCAGGTCAATCCGCCCGGCCCGGACCAGAGCAAAGTCAACATTGGGGAAGTTCCAGAGGATGCTCCGCACCGGATAGGCGATATCCTCCGCCTCCAGTTCGGCGGCCGCCACCTGATAAAGGAGCGCCAGGAAAGTATGGTAGTTATTTTTATCGATGAGCAAGGATCGGACAGGCCGCTTCGCCAAGCTCCGGGCCGCCCAAATTCCGCCAAAGCCTGCACCGATAATGACCACTCTGGGCAAGCGCTTTTCCATCTTTGCCCTCCCGAATTGGCCTTTTAGACGACTTTTTTCATCGCCGCGATTGCTACCTCGATTTGGTCGTCCGTAGGTTCCCTGGTCGTGATCTTCTGCATCAGCAATCCCGGCCAGCTCAAGACCTGCACCCAGCGCCAATCCCGCCTCTTACCCGTAAAGCGAATGATTTCATAAGAAATTCCGGACACCACCGGCAGCAAGAGCAGTTTATAAAGTACGCGGTGGAAAAAATCGGGACGACCCAGCAGCGAAAACACGAGAATGGAGACAACCATCACGACGAGAATGAAACTCGTCCCGCAGCGCGGGTGCCGGGTCGAAAAGTTCCTGACGTTTTCCACAGTCAACTCCTGGCCGCCTTCCCAGGCGAAGACCGTTTTGTGTTCAGCGCCATGGTACATAAAGACCCGCCGCATATCCTCCATCAGCAGGGTGCCCCCCAGGAAACACAGGAAGAGCCCCAAACGGATGCCACCCTCGATGATGTTCAAAAGGATGGTGCTGGAGATCGCGTTTCTCAGCAGAGAAAAGCAATAAGCGGGGAGGATAATGAAAAAGAAGAGGGCCGTTCCGAAACTGATCAAGAGTGAAAGGGCAAGCTGCCATCCCTGCGGTTTTTGTTCCTCTTCGGTCAAGGCGACTTCGGCAGAGAAAAGCAGGGTCTGCATCCCGATGATCATCATCTCAACAAGCGTGACAAAGCCGCGCACAAACATCAGCCCCAGCAATTTGTACCGTTTGGTAAGCGGAACGTGGTCTCGCTCCTGAAAGACAATCTCCTTGTCCGGTCTTCTCACGGCGGCGGCGATTTTGTTTCCGTGACGCATCATGACCCCTTCGATAATCGCCTGCCCGCCGGCAATGTCTTCCTGGTGTTCGTGACCCATCTATGGCAGCTCCTTTTTTTGATCTGAGTATGTATCACATTCTCCATGAGAATGCCGACCTTTTTTCGCAGGCTCCGCTATCATTTATCATTTCTTGTCGCCCGTAAGAAGATGACCGAAGAGGTTCGAAGAGGCCTTGTTGGCGCAAAAATCCCCGCACATTGTGCATACCATCTGGTTTTCGGGGGAACGGCTGGCACGGATGGACTTGGCCTTTTCCGGGAAAAAGCCATAGGTAAACTGTGTTTCCCAATCGGAGTCCCGGCGCGCCTTGCTCATGGCACGATCCCGCGGCATCATGCGGTCGGGATATTTTGCCGTATTCCCTATATGGGCCCCCAGGCGGGCCATCCGGACACCCTCGATCACGTCTTCTTCATTAGGCAGGGCCAAGTGCTCGGCCGGTGTTATATAGCAAATTAGATCAGCTCCGTAGCGAGCGCTGTATGTCGCGCCAATCGCCGCCGCCACATGGTCGTAACCGGCCATGATATCCGACGGGATCGGACCGAGCATATAATAGGGGGCGTTGTTGCTCATCCGTTTTTGGAGAATGATATTTGCTGCTATTTCGTCGATGGGCACGTGCCCCGGACCTTCAACCATCATTTGGCAGCCCATCTTGTGGCCGATCTCCGCCAATTCGCAATTGATGAGCAACTCCTGCACCATAGCACGGTCAAAGGAATCCCACGTCGAGCCGGATCTGAGACCGTTGCCCAGCGAGAGGACAACGTCGTATTTCCTTAAAATCTCCACCACCCGGTCAAACTTGGCATAAAGGGGATTTTCCCGGTTATTCGCCCTCATCCACGCCACCAGGCTCGTCCCCCCCTTGCTTACCAGGCCACCGTAACGATACCCCTGACGTTCCAGCCTTTCGATCGTATAAAGGTTGATACCGCAATGGATCGCCATAAAGGAAATGCCATCCGCGCACTGCTCTTCGATCAAATCGAAGAGCAGTTCCTCGTCTAATTTGTTCGGGTCTCCATAGCGCCGCGTGGCCTCGCAAAAGGCCTGATAGAGAGGTACATTGCCTACCGGCAGCTTCACGGCGGCAAGCACTTCACGACGGATCTTGTCCAAATCACCGCCCACGGAAAGCTCCATGAGCGTGTCGGCTCCGGCCGCCTCTGCGGCCTTTGCCTTTCTCACTTCCGCGTCGATGTCTATGATGTCCGTGGACGTGCCGATGCTGGCGTTGACCTTTGTCCGCAGCCCCATCCCAATGCCCACGATGCGGCCGGGACGATTCGCATTCAGGGGAACAACTATCTGACCTTCTGCAAAACGCTGGCGGATCAATTCGGGATCAAACCCTTCCTGGGTAGCGATCTCCTGCATCTCCGCCGTCACAATTCCTTTTGTTGCCAATTCAACCTGAGTAGCCATGATTCTTCTCCTTTTTCTTTGGGGCATTGTGAATGACCGATGCCCGGTATATTTTGAGCCTTTTCCGACTATAGATCCGGGAATAAAAAAATCCCCAAGCGCTAAAAACACGCCTGGGGATTTACCATTTCCTCAGATGTATAGTGAATGTTAGGTCTTCTGACTCTCGGATCTCCCTACCGGCCGCGTCTTCCCACTCCTCTGATGCTGGAGCAGTGACTTCGTGCGGCTTTCGTCCCCGATCACAGCGGTGGGTCCGTGCCGGAATCACACCGGCTTCCCTTTTACAGCCTTTGGGCTAGCACTCTACTGCCATAATTTCTACGGCACGCTTTATAAAAATCTGACCTCACCTGTCAAGTCTTTTCGAGCCCTGTCCGACCCGAAGCGGCAAATAAAGAGGTGCCTCAAGCACCATAAATCAGTAGGTAATACTTACCATTATCCTCTGATTTAATCAGCATTGTCTCCTGATGGCCAGCGTATATAATTTAGCCGCGCGCATAACTCCGCCAAGTTTTATCATCCTCCATAGCCCACCCCGACTATGCCAGGTTGCCCCGAAACTAAAGCGCGCAGCAAAATCGCGTGAGAAAGGAGACATCCCATATGACCACAATGAAGAAACGTTCAGCTGGTTGGTTTTTCTTTGTCCTGTGGATCATCTATCTTTATGCTATCGCCTATTATTATTTCATTTATCATCTTTACCCGTCAAAAATAGAACTGCCGTTTAAACCAAGGACTATCGCTGTCCCTGCCGATTTCAAATATCGCCTGCA
>Ga0209514_10000257_pt1 | contig 116976 bp, 131 predicted proteins | sample Subgrocontami58m_FD_187452 | JGI IMG/M metagenome (GOLD analysis project Ga0209514, IMG submission 187452) | Subsurface groundwater microbial communities from S. Glens Falls, New York, USA - GMW37 contaminated, 5.8 m (SPAdes) (version 3) | ecosystem: Environmental > Aquatic > Deep subsurface... | reverse complement strand
GTTTCCGGTTCCGGAAAAAGCACGCTGGTTCATGAGATTCTTTATCGCGCTCTGGCGAGGGAGCTGTATCAGTCGAAGGAAAAACCGGGCAGGCATCAGAAAATTCTGGGACTGGAGCTGTTGGACAAGGTGATCGTCATTGACCAGTCTCCGATCGGCCGAACCCCGCGCTCCAATCCCGCCACCTACACGGGAACTTTCAGCCCGATACGGGATCTTTTTTGTCAGCTTCCGGAGTCCAAAATAAGAGGATATCGTCCGGGGCGTTTTAGTTTTAACGTCAAGGGAGGGCGCTGCGAGGCCTGCCAGGGAGACGGAATTAAAAAAATTGAAATGCATTTTCTGCCGGATGTTTATGTTCCTTGCGAAATCTGCAAGGGGAAACGTTTTAACGAACAAACTCTCCATGTTCTTTATAAAGGAAAAACGATTGCCGACGTTTTGAGCATGACGGTTGAAGATGCGCTGGATTTGTTTAAGAATATTCCTCACATCAAAGGTAAACTGGAGATTCTCTCAAGAGTAGGACTGGGATACTTGGAATTGGGGCAATCAGCCACGACTCTATCGGGGGGAGAGGCGCAGAGAATTAAACTGGCCTCCGAGCTTTCCAAACGGGCGACCGGCAAGACGGTGTATATCTTGGATGAACCGACTACGGGACTGCATTTTGCCGACATCGAAAAACTCCTTGGAGTCCTTCACGAGCTCGTTGGAGGGGGTAATACTGTATTGGTGATCGAGCATAATCTGGATGTGATCAAGACCGCTGATTACGTGATTGATTTGGGGCCCGAAGGAGGAGACAGAGGTGGTACAATAGTGGCGGAAGGAACGCCGGAGGAAATAGCGGCGAACCCTAGTTCTTATACGGGGCAATACTTGATGGCCGTGTTAAAGAAGTCGACAGTCCACGGTCAACAGACCACAGTTAAGGATTAAAACTGTGGACTATGGACTGTGGACCGTGGTCTTAACGTTAACAATGAAGAAAATAATATTCTTTTTGATCATCACTGTTTTATCATTCTCCAGTGCCCACGCGGCCCCTGGCCGCGACGAGGAACTTTTTTTCCTGGGTACCAAGGCGTTCGAAGACCAGTTTTACACTCTGGCGGATGAAAAATTAGATCAACTGATCCGATGGTATCCTCACAGCCCTCGTGTTCCGGAGGCCCGCTTGCTGCGGGGGCAGGTGGCGCTGCACTTCAGCTTGTTTAATAAGGCGTTAAATGAATTGGAAGGAGTGTGGAAAGAATCAACCCCCAACGATTTTGTGGCCGATGGATTGTACTGGACAGGGGAGGTTTATCTGAAGGCCAAAGATTTCAAACAAGCAAAAATATTTTACCATCGGGTCATGAATGAATATCCTCAGCATGCCTTAACTCGTTTCGCCCTATTCGGTGTCGCTAAGGCGGCGCAATTGGACGCCAATTGGGAGGAGGCGCTCAAAACCTACGAGCAGTTTCTAACGCGTTTTCCTAAAGGGGATCTTTATACGGATGCCCGGATTGGAGCCGTCGAGAGTTTGTACCAACTGAAACGCCATGAGGAGTCGTCGCGCGTTCTTTCTGAACTGCTCGCTTCCGGGACAGCAACCGATTCCCAAAGAGGAAAGATTCTTTTTCTGCTCGGACAGGTTCTCTATGCCCAGAAGGAATACGAGAAAGTGATTTCTTTATTAGAGCCTAGAATTACCGAGGCTAAATCCCAGCAATGGATTCTGCCGGCGCATTATCCTTTGGCGTGGGCATATCTCAAGCTGGAGGATTACCAGAAAGCCATGGACTCTTTTAGGCAGTTCACCGAACTTACGGAAAAAAAATCATTTCTGGAAGGGGCTATCTTCGGCACGGGATTGGCCCTGGCTAAGTCAGGAAAATATCCAGAGGCGATAGAGCGATTCTCTCTGCTGATTGAGAAATACCCGCAGAGCGAGTGGAGCGATGACGCCCTATTCTGGAAAGCCGATTGTTTTTATGAACAGGGGAAGTTTAAATCGGCCGTCGATTTTTACTCAATGTTGGTTCGTCAGTTTCCGTCTTCTTCTTTATTGGAGGACGCCTACTATAATTTAGGGTGGGCTTATACACGAACGGAGTCCATGCCGGAGGCCATTGGGGTTTTCCAACAGCTGGCCGAACGGGCGAAGGATCCGCTGTTAAAAGTGAGCAGTCTCTGCAGGATAGGAGACCTCTACTTGGATCAGGAGGAATTTAAACAGGCGTCGGACATTTTTGACGTTGTGTTGAAAGAGTATCCGGAGAGCCCTTACGCTGAATACGCGCAGTATCAGCTGGGGATTGCTCTCACTCGAAATGGAGAGAGCGAAGCCGCTCAGTTCGCTTTTGAGAGTTTGACGGCTCATTTTCCACAGAGTCGGTACAGGGACCAGAGCTTATTTCAACTGGGCTGGATCGCGGCCCAGAATGGAGATTATGAGAAAGCGTTTGGGGAATTTCAATCCCTATCGGAGGCAACGCTTCAAGCAGAGTTAAAAAGAGAAGCCCAGTTTCAAATGGGAACGATCAAAGCCAATCAGGGAGAGTATGAAGAGGCCATTGGGGTCTTTCAAAATCTTCGCAAGGAGAATCCGGGAAGTGAAACGGCGCTGAAGGGGCAGTATCAGACAGCGTGGGCTCTTTACCGCCTTGGAAAGGAAAAGAAAGCGCTGGAAGAGTTCAAAGATTTACTGCACCGGTATCCAAAGTCAGATTTAGCGGCAGACGTTCAATTTTGGTTCGGGGAATATTATTCCGAACAGGGGAAGTATGATCTGTCGAGGGAAAATTTTAAAGAAGTCAGAGACTCTTTCCCGAAACACGAATTGGCGGATGACGCGCTTTACCGTACCGCTTGGACTTACGAGAACGAACAAAATCCTGAAAAGGCGCTCGAAGGATTTTCGGAACTGATTCAGGAATATCCCAAGAGCGACCTTGTTCCGGAAACTTTATTGCGAATGGGGGATCTGTATTTAAAAATGGGGAAGAAAGAGGCCGCGGTTGAGAAATATCAGGCGGCGGTCATCCGTTTTAAAACCCATAGTTTTGGAAAACTGGCGGCGCTGCGATTGGGCCAGCTCTACGCGGATCAGAGGGAGTGGCAGGAGGCGATTCGATTCTTAAAACAGGCGCTGGGTTTGCCGGATCCTGCCCTGAACGCGGAGGCGCAGTTCCGAGTAGCCGCTGCTCTTCAAGAAATGGGCAATCGCGAGCGAGCCATTGAAGAGTTCCTTGAGGTTTCTTACCGCTACCCGGGCGCGGAGCAGTGGGTCCGCAAGGCCTGGATGGAAGTCGCCAAGTCCTTTGAAGAACAGGGCCGCTGGCAGGAGGCGAAGTTGGCTTATTCTAAATTATTGGATCATGCCAGCCCCGAAGAAACCCAATGGGCGAAGGGGCGGATGGAATGGATTGCCAAAAACCAAGAAAAACAATAGGAGGTTGCGATGTTAGAGATTATTCAAAAAGGCGGGCCGGTAATGATACCGATCATTCTCTGTTCGATCGTCGCTCTCGCGGTCGTGATGGAGCGGTTTTATCATCTTCACCGGGTGAAGATCGACACCAAGAAATTCCTGGACACAATCGTTGACTCGATACGACGGAATAAAATTAAGGAGGCCCTGCAGATTTGCGAGCAGACGCCGGGCCCGATTCCACAGGTCTTAAGGGTTGGAATTCTCAAGCATGACCGGCCCCGCGAAGAAATTCGCGAAGCGATCCAGGACGCGGCCCATCATGAGATTCCACGGCTTGAACAAAACCTGGGAATCTTGGGAACGATCTCCCATATCGCTCCCCTTCTGGGACTACTGGGGACCGTGACAGGATTGGTTCGCTGTTTTCAGATCATTCAGGAAAAATCAACCGCGATGAATCCGATCAACCCCGGCGATTTGGCGGGAGGCATCTGGGAGGCGCTGATCACGACCGTCGCTGGACTGATGGTCGCGATCCCGGCCATTGTCGTCTATAACTATTTTGTTCACCGCGTGGAGACTTTTGTCAATGAAATGGAGCGGAGCGCCGGCCAGTTACTCGATGTTCTGTCCAATAGAGGCACTTTAGCATGAAGTTTAAGAGAACCGTTCAATACGAAAAAGGATTTGATATGACCCCGCTGATCGACGTCGTATTTCAACTGCTCATTTTCTTTATGCTAACGTCCAGCTTTATCGCCCAGCCCGGGATCAAGATCAATCTTCCCAAGGCGGTCACTTCCGAAGTCGTGCAGGAAGCAAAGAACGCCACCATCACTCTGACGAAGGAAAATCTTCTCTATTTCAATGAAAAACTAATCAGCGAACCGGAGTTAAAGGAAAAATTGATCCAGGCGGCAAAAGCCCGCAAGACGATGTTGATCAAGGCCGACCGGGGGACTCCATTGGGGAAAGTGGTTGGAATTTGGGATCTTTGCCGTGATTCGGGGATCACTCAGATTAACATAGCAACCAATCGGGAAGTAGAGTGAATCGTGAATTGGAGTTAAGAAAGACGGTTATTTTTTCGTTATTAGCCCATGGGATGGCTGTTTTCCTATTCCAGGTCAAGATCGAATCTCATCAACCCGTTTTTTCCTACCAGTCCTGCCGCGTTTCTTTTTTGGGGTCTATTCTAGACGACTATTCCTTCAAAATGGTTCCACTGGGAGAAATTAAATTAGAACATCCCGCCAAATCATGGTTTCCCGCGAAGGTTTTAACTCCCGTTCCGATCGCCCCCGAACAGAGAAGCTCGCAGGAGGCGCCCATTTTACAACGGCTCACTCTCATAGAGTGGGACCGGGAGACGGAAGTCTCCTATCAAAGGCCGTTGTTGACAACCGGTTCAGATCTTCGCGTTTTAAAAGTTCCTGGGTCTCCTTTTGTGACGCTGGAAGGAGAAATCAAGGAAAGGATTGTTTTATTCCGGCCGGAGGCGGCCGATTACTTCAGAAATAATGAAAATATGCCGGACTCGCTTAACATGTCATTCCAATTGACCGTGGCTAAAGATGGCATCATACAACAGGTGACCCCGATTCTCTCAAGCGGAAAAACAGAACTGGATTCTTTGGGGATGGTTTATGTCCGCCAGTGGAAGTTTGTGTCGTGGGAAACAAAGCAGACTGGATTATTAACAATCCGTCTCTCAAGGAAACTCCAGTGATCCCGATTGAATTTTCAATGGCTGTTGCTTTTTATGTAGGGATGGCTACATTAGGAATTTTATCTTTTTGGTTTCTCTCGACCCGCAAACAAGCGGTGAACCTTTCCGTGAATCAACAACAGGAAATCTGGCAGTGTCCTATCTGTGTTTGTCTCTACGCGGATGAAATAAACAGAGAATTGTCGGTTTGTCCGCGGTGCGGCAGTTATAACCGAAAAGAGGAGAATGGAGAATAGAGAAATGGAAAAAGCTGCTTCGTATGTTGTTGTATTAGTAACCTTTAAGAATATCGCTGAAGCGAGAAGAATTACCGGTGTTTTGTTGAACAAACGATTGGTCGCCTGTTGTAATCTGGTGAGTCCTATAGAATCCTCCTTCTGGTGGGAGGGGAGAATCCATCGAGAGCGCGAGGCATTGGCAGTCCTAAAGACAAAAAAATCGAGATTTGAACCGCTGGTGCGCGAAATTAAAAAAAGGCATTCCTACAAGGTGCCTGAGATTCTTGCCTTGCCGGTCCTAAAAGGGAATCCAGATTACCTTCGATGGTTGCGGGAAGTCGTGATTTAGCAAATGGTTGTTGACAAAATAATGCCGTTTCTGTTAAGGTAAAAAAAGACGCCATGAAATATGAAAAGGGAGTGGCTCTTTTGATCGTGATGGTGATGATTCTCCTTTTCACCATTGTCGGCGGCGGCGTGATGCTTTATTCACGGTCAAGCACGGAAGTCGGCTACCGGGAAGTACGGAAAGCAAAGGCCTATTATGCCGCTGAGGCAGGTTTGCAGAGAGGGCTCTACGCGGTCTACGCGGGGACGGCCGATGGGGACTATCCATCGTGGCGGATTTCAGTCGGAGAACAGTGGGTTGGGGACGACCCGAGTGCGAGTCCAGATCCCATTCCGATGAGTTATAGAATTTTGACGAATCCCGATGGGACAAGAACCGTGACCTGTACCGTATCCAACATGAGTAGTATCCGGTTGTATTTCCCGGAACCCTAGAGAGGAGATTCGTGGGGGGCGAAAAATCCGCAGGAATCCATGTCAGCGCTCTGGACGTCACGTCGGTTGAGTTGACGAAACGAGGAGCGAAGTTCGAATTAACACAGCTCGTCCAGCAGACCCTCCCGCAGGGGACTGAAGTATTGCAGCGATCCGAACCGGGCAGAACCGCGCAAGTACAACTGCAGCAACTAAAAGAATCCTTCAAGCTGGAACAAGGCGTTCCCGCTTTTTTCTCGTTCTCTCCAGAATCTGTCGTGGTTCGGTATTTCAAGATGCTCAAGATTCCCAAAAAAGAATGGGAGACCGCCATTCGTTTTGAAGCGCGCAAGTACCTTCCCTTCAACATGGAACAGATGAACAGCGATTTTATTGTTCTCCCTCCGGCCAAGGGATCGAACGATCTTGAAGTTGTTTTCTTCGCTGTTGACCAATCCTACGCCCAGCGCTGGACGCGCCTTGTGCAGGAAATCTGGGGAAACATCACTGCGATCGAAACTTCCTGGATTAGCGTGTTACGACTGCTGAAATGGAATCAACAGTTGAAAGGAAAGGAGAAAGAGGGGGGGATTCTTCTCAGCCTGGAGCCGGATCGGCTGGGAATCTGCTTGTTCCTGCAGGGGGTTCCCTATTTCTCAAGGGAAGCAAAATGGATCAGCTCAATTGTTGACCCTTCTTCCCCGGATCTTATCGAGAGTGTGGCGGGAGAGGTTCGTCTGGCCAAGGAGTTTCACCGAAAGAATTTCCCTGCCAAAGAGCTGTCAGCCATCTATTGCGCCGGCGCGTGGACAAACCAGGCAGTCATTAATGAGTTGACGAAGGAGTGTGAAATCGCCGCGGTCATTGTGGACCCATTCCTGAAGTTAGAGGGAGAAAAACCGGCGACTCTCTCTACCGGAGTCGTTGTCAGTATTGGAGCGGCGTTAAGAAATTTCCTGGAGGAACCCGCGGAGAGACTGATTCATTTGGGGGAATGGGCGGAGTTAGAAAAAAAGAAAATATCTCCCAATGTGTTGCTGGCGGGAGAAGCGGTTGCCGCCATTTTAGCCGTCATCGGCATCCAGCTTTACGCCTCTTCACAGCTCAAACAGGCGCAGGAAACGTATCATTCGGTTGTCCAGAAAAGGCCCGTCGTCACCAGTCTGGCCAATCCGTTAACGCCGGTAGAAGAACTTGAGCGGATAGAACAACAGCACCGGCAGAAGATTACTTTTCTGAAAACGATCATGCAAGAGAGAGTGGATGTGACCTCCAAGATGGCGACTCTGGCGGGGGTGCTTCCTTATTCCATGTGGCTAGAGCGGTTCTACTGGAAAGAGACGCTCCCGGATGATCTATCAAAGCAGGAGAGAGAGATTCGGATTAAAGGAGTGGTCTACAGCGAAGAACAAAGAGATATCGAACTGATCAACAGTTTTGCCGATAAATTGAAAAAATCAGAATTCTCCCGCGGCGTGGAGGATTCCGAAATCGTCGGCGTAGAAAGATCGCAGCTCGGATTTAACAAGGTGACCCAGTTTGAATGGGTGGGATCGTTAAACGTGAAAAATAAGCGGGGGAGTTAGGAATGGATTTCCTGAAAAAGATAGCGGATATTAAGGCGGCTCTGCAGGGAAACCCCCGCGCTCTGCTGTTGGCCGCGATTGGGAGCGGAATTGCCCTGATCGCGTTTGTCATCGGGGCGCAGATTTTGTCAATCACGCACACAAAGGTCTCTAAATTGACTCAGGAGACCGCTTATGAAAGTAAGCGGAATATTTTATTGGAGAATATTAACCGCCTCCAGACGCAGTCGGAGGAACGCCAGAAGCATCTGCTCCCCACGCTGGAAAGCGCGTGGCTGATGAATCAACTGACCAAACTGACGACGTCAATGGGATTGACGCTTTTGTCGATCCAGCCCGAAAAACTTCCCGGTTCCGAGAAACTACAGGGGGTTGCTATACGAGTGGTTCTTAATTGCGGTTATCATCAGCTGGGGCAACTCGTCGAAAAAATTGAGAATTCCGATACTTTCATGAGAATCCAAGAGCTCAACTTGGAGAAAGCGGCGACCGAAGAAACAACTCAAGGGAATGTAACGGCCAGAACCGGGAAAGGCCGCGTTGAAATGATTATTCACAGTTTTCTGTTGAATGAAAAATGAGTAAAAATCTACAGCAATTGTTAGTAGTGGCTCTCTTAGCGGGATTGCTGGTGTTTTTGTGGTGGCGGCAGGTCCAGAAACAGACCCGTCCGCCGGCTTCCGCGAATCCATCTTTGGCTGATCACAAAGAGGCGCGAGAGAACGAGAATATCATTTTAAAAGAGGTCGTTTACCACGCGGTTGAAAGGGATCCGCTATTAAGCCCTTTAGAGACGGATTCAATAGCGATAGCGCAAACGGCGGAAGATGTGGCGCCTCCTCAGTTCAACGTTCAAGGATTAATCTGGGGGGTGGAGCGCCCGGCGTGCATCATTGACGGCAAGGTTCTTTCGGTGGGGGATACGGTGCGGGAGGCGCGGATCATGGAAATCAAAAAGGGAGGAGTTGTCTTTATGTTTGGAGGGAAAATTTTTACCGCGGCGCCAAAAGGACCACTCACGAATGTGGCGGGATCTGAAAAATGAAAAACAAGAAGGGGGGTGGGAGAATGATGGTTTACGCGTGGCTCATTGTCATCGGGTGCTTATTAGTTCCTTCTTCTTTCGCGCAGGAAGAGAGTCAAGAGCAGAAGGTCTTTGACGGCGTCTCGATGGATTTTCAGGAAGCGGATTTAAAAGACGTCCTTAAAATTTTCTCTCAGCAATCGGGTTTGAATTTTGTCGCCGATGAGAAAATCAACAGTAAAAAAGTGACCCTCTACATTGATAAAGTTTCTGTCGAGGACGCCCTCTACAATATCATGCGGGCGAATCAACTCAGTTATGAGAGAAGCGATGGGAGCGACGTCTTTGTCGTAAAAGAGGCGCCTCTTCCTCCTGAAGCTACGGTCCCTACTCTCACCAAAGTTTATGCTTTGAGGTACGCTCAGGTAGGCGGCACGTGGGGGGGAACTGCTTCAGAGACAGCGAGCTCGAGTAGTAGTTCCACAACGAGCTCTTCGACAGAGACGGTCTCTGCGACGCCCAGTACGGGTGTTGGGGGAGATGACATCATTCAAGTCATCCAGTCTCTCTTAAGTGAAAACGGCAAACTGGTTTCTGAGAAGAGGACGAATAGCTTGATCATTACGGATATCGCTGAAAAATTCCCGCTGATTGAAGAAGTCATCGCCCAATTGGACGTCGCTGTGTCCCAGGTCGCTATTGAAGCTGAAATTCTAGAGACGGTAGGGACGACTCTCGATCGAATCGGCATTCAATACGGGGGCACCAGTGGCGAGATGGGGACCCTCACGCCCCCAAAAAGAGGAACCAATTTCCCCTATCCCGAACGGTTGTTTGGTGCCACTAAGCCAACTTTTACCGTCGGAACATTGGATACCTCAACGTTCAAGCTGGCATTGGAGTTTCTCTCCAAGGATAGCAAAACAAAATTCCTTGCCCGCCCCAAGGTGATCACCTTGAACAATCAGACGGCTGAGATCAAGATCAGCGCGGAAACCGCCGTTGCCAGCATCGCTACCATTACTGCCAGTGAAGGAGTTTCTCAATCCACAACGCAGGCGGAGCGGATGGAAACCGGGATTATTCTGAAAGTAACACCCCAGATTAATAGCCAGGACAGGATGGTGACAATGGTCATTGAACCCGAGGTGATTCGTCCCGAAGATTCCAAGTTTTTCTCCGGTTCTTTTGTGGATCCTCTGCGGCGCAAGATAAAGACAACGGTGATGCTGCGGGACAACGAAACGCTCATTATGGGGGGACTCATTGAGTCCCAGACGGCCAATTCAATGAGGAAACTTCCGGTTTTTGGGGATATTCCTGTGATAGGGGTTTTGTTTAAGAAAAGGATTGATGATACGACTGACCGAGAATTGATCATCTTTGTGACTCCCCATGTCATTGCCCCCGGGGAGTCGAGGGCCGCTTTGCCCGGGCTCGGCAGTCAAACAGCGCAGAGCAAAAAGCAAGAGATAGAAGAAGATCTGGAAGCGGTCGAGTTACTAAAAAGCATTCGTGAATAAATAGCGAGGTAAACAATGCCGATGAAAAAATCGCGGCTCAGGATTGGCGAGATTCTGATTGCCGAAAAACTCCTGACCGACCAAGACCTGCAGAAAGCCCTGGAAGAGCAAAAAAAAGGGGGGGGGCATCTGGGGGTTATTCTGGTTAAGATGGGATTGGTCAAGGAAATTAATTTGGCGACGGCGCTGGCCAAACAGATGGGGCTCCCCTACGCCAAGGGGGCCGAGTTTCTGATTCCGGCCACGGATCAAAAACTGGAAAAAATATTTTCCGTGGAATTCGCGAGGGAACACGCGGTTTTGCCTCTTTCAAGGAACGACAACAGTGTAAAAGTGGCCATGGCGGATCCCCTGGACCTGGTCACGATTGATTCAATTCAACAAATGACCCGCTGCGAAGTGGATGTCATTGTGGCGACGAGAAGCGATATCTTGAAACAGCTCGATACGCTTTACGGCGAGCATACCTTATTGAAGGAAGCGATTGCCGCTTCAGGCGAGAAAGCCATTGAGTTTGAGACGGATTCGGAGACAAAAGATTTCGGCACCGAGACGCTGATCGCGAAAGCGGAGGAAGCGCCGATCATTCGTTTAGTGGACATTCTCATTCGCCAGGCCGTTGATGACAGGGCCAGCGATATTCATATAGAACCGATGAAAGACAAGGTCAACATCCGGTACCGCATTGATGGAATTCTTTACGAGGTCTCTCCTCCGCCCAAACACCTGCTTCTGCCGGTGGTCTCCCGCGTCAAAATACTTTCCGGGATGGACATCGCCGAAAAACGCCTGCCGCAGGACGGGGCTTTTTCAATCAAGTATGAAGACCGGGTGATTGATCTTCGTGTTTCAACAATGCCGACGATCTACGGCGAGAAGGTCGTGCTCAGGATTCTGGATAAAGGAAAACTGGAACTAAACTTCAGGGTCCTTGGTTTCGAAGCGAAACAGCTGGAAACGATCGAAAGCGGTTTTTCGCGTCCTTACGGTTTAGTGATCATCACGGGACCTACCGGCAGCGGAAAGACGACGACTCTTTACGCGGGGATTAGTTTCTTGAACAATTCCAAGAAAAATATCGTCACGATTGAGGATCCCGTCGAGTATAAACTGGCAGGGATCAACCAGGTGCAAATTAAGCCCGAAATCGGGTTGACGTTTGCCAGCGGTTTGCGGGCGATGCTCCGGCAGGACCCTGACATTATCATGGTGGGAGAGATCCGGGATCTGGAAACGGCCCAGATTTGCATCCGCGCCGCTTTAACGGGGCATTTGATCCTGAGCACTCTGCATACCAACGACGCCATTGGAGCTATCCCCCGGCTGATCGCGATGGGGGTTGAACCGTATTTGGTCATGTCTTCTCTCAATCTGCTGGTGGCTCAGCGGTTGACACGGAAGTTATGCCAGGAATGCAAAGAACCTTATGAACCGGAAAAAGAGATTGTGAGCAAGTATGGCCTTCACGCCGAACTGCTCTACAAGGCGAAGGGATGCGACAAATGCGGTTTCCTGGGATATAGAGGAAGGATCGCGATTTATGAGACTTTGCTGGCGTCGGATAATATCAAACAAATGGTTTTAAAAGGAAGTCCCGTGGAAGAAATACGGCAAACCGCTTACAAGGAAGGAATGGTCCCGATGAGAGAAACAGGCATGAGGAAAGTGGAACAGGGACTGACGACGATTGAAGAAGTTCTGCAGGCAACGATAGAGGAATTTTAAGAAATGGCCCTGTTTACCTACACCGCGCGCGGCAAGGACGGACGAGTCCAAAAGGGAGCCGTAGAAGAAGCAAACAAAGAAGCCGCTTTGAGCGCGCTGATGGGAAAAGGGCTTATTGTCACTTCTCTTGAAGAGGGCAAAAAAGAGAACAGGGCTTCTGACCTGCGGCGATCGCAGCCTTCCTTAGGTCAACCGCGCAAAAAGCGGCGCCTTCACGGTGGGATCACCGGTCAGGATCTAATGATGTTCAGCCGGCAATTGGCGACGATGCTGGAGACCGGCGTCACCCTGATCAAGGCGATCAACATTCTCCTCGCTCAGGTAGAGAGCCGGAGATTGATGAAAATCCTTCAGGAAATAAAAAAAGAAGTGGAATCGGGAAAAACATTGCAGAACGCGATGTCGAAATACCCAAAAGTTTTCTCGAACTTCTGGCTCAATCTGATCGAAATAGGCGAGGCCAGCGGGCATCTGGCGGGATCCCTGACTGAAATCGCCTCTTTTCAGGAAAACAATAATAAACTGCGCGAAAAAATCATCTCTTCCTTGATCTATCCCTCAATCTTAATTATTGTTTCGGCCGGGGCTATTTTAATCTTTACCACGAAAATCGTTCCGCTCTTCGCTGGAATCTTGACCTCTTTTCAAATAGAACTGCCCGCTTTAACCAAAGGGGTGATGTGGATCAGTCAGTTCCTGAATCAGTTTCTGCTCTACCTGATAGCGTCGGTGGTTCTGGCCGCCGTCGTTTTGACGCGGCTGATCAACACACCCGCCGGGAGATTTATATTTGACCGGCTGACCTTGAGGATTCCGCTGATCGGTGAATTCCTGGAGGCGGTCTATTGCGAGAGAGTCGCGAGTTCCCTGGGGACGTTACTGCAGAGCGGCGTTTCGATCCTTCACGCGCTGGATATCGTGGAGAAAACGATCACCAACAAGGTCTATCGCGCGGCGATCGGCCAGATCAAAGAGGAAGTCCGCCAGGGAAAACCGCTGGCGATTCCCATCGAGAACAGCGGTCTTTTTCCGGTCGTGATGGTGCAGATGATTACCGTGGGAGAGGAAGTGGGCGAATTGGGGAAGATGCTCCAGCGGTTCTCTTCTTATTACCGGGAGAAAATTGACACGACGGTTTCCCGGCTCACGGTCTTGATCGAGCCGATGATCATGGTCTTTATGGGAGTTGTGATCGGCATTCTAGTCATCTCGATGTTTCTCCCGATCTTTAAATTATCCCAAATCGGCGCCGGCGGGGGGCAGTAAAGATGAAAAATTTATTGAGAAGGATGAAATCTTATACTTTAGTAGAATTGATGGTGGTTATTGTCATGCTGAGTATTATTGCCGGCGTTGCGATTCCCGTTTATAATAAAGTGATGGACGAATCAAAGGCGGGAACCGCCCAGAACACCCTGCGGCTGGTGAAACACGCCAAGCAGACTTACCAGGTGGAACAAAATTATGATCTGGTGATCCCCAGCGGTGAGAGCATGAATGATGTTTACTGGAACGCTCTGCAATTGATGAATCCCAATAGGGTGCATCAGGCCGCCGGGTATACATTTTATACTACAGATTCCGATCCCAACGTGATCGGAGTGGCTGAACGGAGCAGCGATGGAAAGAAATACCGGATTTATAAAACAGGGGATATCGCGGGAGACAGCGGGCTGCCGCCGGTTCACTAAAAACAACAGCGCTTTTACCCTGATCGAAGTTTTGGTGGTGGCGGTGATTGTCGGGGTCCTCACGGCGCTGGCGGTCCCGACCTATGGAAAATATATCGAAACATCCCGGGCTCGGTCGGCATGGAAAATCTTGAAAAATATCCGGAACGGGGAGAGGATAGTTAAATTGGAAAGCGGCAGTTTCTTAGTGATTTCCGAAGCAGAGGCGCCGACGGCCGACACTAAATGGAACCAAATTCAGATGGATAACCCCAATAAAGCTCAGTCGGCTATCGGCTATCGGTTCTGGGTGGATGTCGCCAGCGGGACTTTTTCCGGCAGGGCCAGAAGAACAACCAATAACGGCGTTTATACGATTAATGAAGCGGGGCAAATCCAGGTGACCGAGGGAAGTTTGCCCGTGGTCGGCTCCGGCTACTAACATGCCCACGTTAGACAATCTGCTTAAAAGAATGGTTCAAGAGGGGGCGTCGGATCTGCATCTTGACGCCGGTTTCCCCCCGCAGATTCGGGTTCAAGGGGAGCTCAAAATTTTAGAGGGGAATCCACTGGCCGCGGACGAGGTGAAAGAACTGGGATATTCAATTCTTTCTCAGAAGCAAATCACGAAAATTGAAGAAGAGAAAGAATTAGATACTTCGTTCGGCATCAAGGATTTGGGCCGTTTTCGGACGAACCTTTACTGGCAAAGGGGAAGTCTTGGAGTTGTGATCCGGTATCTTTCCTTTGTGATTCCTTCCTGCGAGGAATTGGGAATCCCGGAAGTGATTGTTGAGATGGCGATGCGGCGCCACGGATTGTTGATTATTTCCGGGCCGGCCAACACGGGAAAATCTACCACGTTGGCGGCGCTCATTCAGGCGATCGCCAAGAACAAACCGACCAAGATTGTCACGATTGAGGACCCGATCGAATATTTGCACCGGCATCAAAAGTCAACGATTGTTCAAAGAGAAGTGGGGGTGGATACGTTGTCTCCAAGAGGAGCGATGCGCTCTCTCCTTCGCCAGGATCCGGATGTGATGATGATTGGAGAAATGCGGGATCTGGAAACGATTCACACCGCCCTGACACTGGCGCAGACAGGGCAGTTGGTGCTCGGAACTCTGCACAATACCGACGCCATGCAGGCGATTAACCGGATCGTGGACGCTTTCCCGCCGGAACAACAGGATCAGGTTCGCCTTCAACTCTCTCTGGTTTTGATCGGCGTCGTGGTCCAGCAATTGGTCCCTACGGTGGATGAAAAGAAGAGGGTCCTGGCATTGGAGATTTTAAAAAATAATTCCGCCGTTCAGAACCTGATCCGGAAAAATGAGATCCACCAGATTCTCTCTATCATGCAAACAGGAGGAGAACAGGGAATGCGCACGATGGAGAAATCCTTAAGGCATCTTTACGAGCAGGGGATCATTACCGTCAATGAATATGAGAAAAGGTCGCCTGAAAGAAAAGAACGAGGCCGCAAGCGAGGATGAAGAACCGACAAGCCGGAATGACGTTATTGGAAGTGATCATCGCTTCCATTTTGCTGGCGTGGCTCTCGCTGGGGATGTTTAGCCTCTATTCGTCAACGCAGCAAATCATGCAGAAAACCAATCGTATTCAATACGCCCTCTTCTTGACGAGGGAAAGAGTGGAACAATTAACGGGGTTTGGTTTTGCCGGTTATGCCAATTATCCTAATTCGGATACAGGGGCTGTTTTTAATCCAAATACTTTTTATACCCCTGCCGCCCCGTTTGAAATTACAGAATCGGCAGCGAATATAATCGCCGCCATGGGAAGCGACGCCAACGATTTTATCAGGCGATATTTAATCCGGAGAGAAACGATTATATGGAATTTCGATGATTGGACCCCGGACGGGACCGTGGATTATCGCAAGATCGAGGTGAAGGTCATCTGGAGCGAACAGCCAGTGGGGACGTAGTGCGTAAAGGACTCACGCTCTTAGAGTTGATTGTCGCCGTTGCTTTAATGACGGTGATTATTGCCGCGGTCTCAATGCTGGATATTGCTAACAACCAGTTGTATCTGGCGACGAACCAGGAAATGGAATTGCTCCAGGAAATTAACGCGGCGGTGGCTCACATCCATCAGTCGGTGAGGAACGGAGCTGTAGTTTCTGTGGATGACGCGGCCGATACCATTTCTGTGACCACAGGGACAAACACAGGAGTGTATCGCTTGGAAAGCAATCAGATTCGGTATTACCCTACAGGAGCGGGGAGCTCTCAGGTGGTCGCGACCGGCGTCAGCAGTTTTGCGATTGACTACCCTACCCCTGTGAGTGGCAAGGTTTCTTACTTTAATATAACCCTGCAAGCGAGCGGGCAGTGGGGGACTCAGACGAGGAGCACCACCGTCCGCGCCAGTGTCGGCGCCCGCCCGTACCAGCAGTTGACGATTGTGATGAATTAGGAAAACCGATGGACGAGAGATGAGGCTCTTTCGTCCTTCGTCTCTCGTTTCAGTGATGCTATGATTAGAAAAAGGGCCGGTAGTTCAGCTGGGAGAATGCCACATTCGCATTGTGGAGGTCAGCGGTTCGAATCCGCTCCGGTCCACCGTTTAATCGCAATGTAGAACAAGAGTTAGGATATTGACGAAGCCCAATCCGCGTGCTATACTTGTTGTGATAGCGTGAAGAAAGGCATTATCTTAAATGTTAAGGGGGGGTTCGGAAGTCAAACGATAAAAAAGGGGGAACGGAGTATGAACGACAAAAAAGGTTTTACGCTGGTTGAGTTGTTAATCGTCGTGATCATCATCGGCATTTTGGCGACGATCGCTGTGCCGCAGTACACCAGCACGGTCGAGCGCACCAGAGTCGGCAAGGCGAAAAACGCCTTAGCCATTATGACTCAGGCAGAAAAGATGTGTTTTGCAAATACGGGGGCATATATAGCGGCGACAAATGCCACTTTGATCGCTACCCTGGGTCCCTACATTGACATGGATTCAATTTTTGCTGACACTGATTGGGATTATTCTGCCGCCGCCGTTACCGGTATCTGTACCGCGACACGAACGGGCGGGGGGGCAGCCTACAATACCTTTACAGTGATCATGGATCTAAACGGTGTTTCCACCACCGGGACCCATCCCTTAGACTAAAGATGATTCTATCGGATTATGTTTCCACGGGAGCGCGATCATGAAGTTTTCCGGTTTGTTATTCACGCCCTGATTCGTTCTCAGGTCGAGCTGAGAAAAGATCAAGATGAGGAGGTCAATGTTTACCTTGCTCATCTTCTTCTTTTTCTGGCCAGCCCCTCTTACCAGCAATGGGCTTTGGGGTATGTGAGAAAAGAGGACAGTTCTGTTTATGATAAAGCGATGGGGCAAGTCCACCCGGAGGATCTTGTCCGCAAGTATTTCACCTACAAAGTGAACGCGGATTATTTATTAACGTCGCTGGGAATTTTTCAAAACCTTGGGAAAATCAAAGGGGGCGTTCGTCGGTTCTATGAACAGAAGCCGGAAATTTACATCGGGCGAGGCAAGGCCTACTATGATTTCGCGGCCGAATACAATCACCAGATTTACCGCCGCAAGACCGCGTTGGAGGAGATTCTGCATAAACTCTCCTTTTCTTTTGAAGAGTATCTGCAAGTCCTTACTTACATGAGGTCGTCTTATTTTGATTTTGTCGAGCGGATTCCCGGGGAAGAGTTTACCAGGTGGCTCCGGCAGATGGAGAATGGGGAGGGGAAATAGGGATGAATCAAATCAAAAAGGGCTTTACCTTAGTTGAATTGTTAATCGTCGTGATCATCATCGGCATTCTGGCGACGATTGCCGTGCCGCAGTACACCACCACGGTCGAGCGCACCAAAGTCGGCAAGGCGAAATCGGCCTTAAGTATTCTTGTTACCGCGCAAAAAATGGCCTACGCGAATACCGGGGCATATGTTACATCGGCAAATGGTGATTTACCCGCTAACCTGGGTCCCTACATTGATATGGACACGATTATCAATGATACCGATTGGGATTACGCCACCAGCACTGCCACTGCCGCTACCGCGACACGAACGGGAGGGGGAACAACTTATAATGGCACGACAGTGATCATGGATCTATACGGTGCTTCCAGCTCCGGGACCCATCCATTAGACTAAAGATGATTCTATGCTATTATGTTTCTGCGGGAGCGCGATCATGAAGTTTTCCGGTTTGTCATTCACGCCCTGATTCGTTCTCAGGTGGATCTAAGAAAAGATCAAGATGAACTGGAGAATAGGGGAGGGAAAACAGGGATGAATCAAATCAAGAAAGGCTTCACCCTAGTTGAGTTGTTAATCGTCGTAATCATCATCGGCATTCTGGCGACGATTGCCGTGCCGCAGTACACCACCACTGTCGAGCGCACCAAAGTCGGCAAGGCAAAAGCGGCTTTAAGTATTCTTATTACCGCGCAAAAAATGGCCTACGCAAATACAGGGGCCTATATTGCAGCGACAAACGCCCAGTTGGTCGCTAACCTAGGTCCTTACATTGACATGGACGCGATTGTAGCTGATACCGACTGGAATTATGCCACCGCCAGTGCCGGGTACGCTACCGCGATACGAACTGGTGGAGGCACATATAATGGCCTTGACGTGAGCATGAGCCTGGATGGCACTATTCCCGCCGGCGCCGGCGGCGGGACCCATCCATTACGTTAAGGAGCTAAAAAACTGGGATAATTCGGAGAATGGGGAGGGAAAACAGGGATGAGTCAAATCAAACAGGGATTCAGTTTGGTCGAACTGCTCATCGTGGTATTGATTATAGGGATTCTGGCAAGTGTGGCGATTCCAACTTATGCCAGAACGGTGGAGCAGTCGAAGCGGCTTGAAGCGCTAGTCCATCTGGATAATATCCGCAAGTCCGAATTAAGGTACTATCAATTGTATGGAACGTATACGACGGATAGTTCGGTGTTGGATTTTGATCTGCCGCCGGTGCAGTATTTTGAATTTTGGATCAATCTAGGAAACGCCACGCAGTTCAGGTGCCAGGCTGCCCGTACAAATTATAAATTACCGGGAACAATACCCCGTTACGTGCTTCAAATTGATCAAAATGGAAGTATCTCAGAGTGGAACATTTAGCCGGCGTCGTTTCTTGATTAGACCGGGCGATATTCATGGAGAGAAGGCCGTTCTTACCGTTCCTGATGAAATTCATCATTTAACCCATGTTCTCCGGTTTGGAATCGGCAAAGAAGTTTTATTGCTGGATGGCAAGGGGGGCGAATATCTCTCACGAATTGAAACGATTACTCCCAGACGAGTGGAATTTAAAATTCTTATCCGTGAGCGTAGGGGCGAGTCCCTTCGGCTTTGCTCAGGGCGAGTAACCTCGTCCCTACGGATGACGTTAGCCATGGCTCTTGTCAAGAGACAAGCGATGGATTTCATCGTTGAGAAAGCGGTTGAATTCGGCGTTACAGAAATCATTCCGTTAAAGACAGACAGGGTTGCTGTAGGGGCGGGCCCCCGTGCCCGCCCTGACGATAGCCGCTACCAGCGCTGGCAACGGATTATTCAAGCGGCCGCCAAGCAGAGCGGACAGACGATTCTTCCAACGATTGGACAGGTTACCGGATTTGATGAATTCTTGGATGGGATTTGTAGGGGCGTACGGTCGTACGCCCCCGTGTTTTTCCTGACACCGAATCCTTCGGGTGAAAATTTCGCGAAGGTTTTACTGGAGAGAAAAGATTTGGAGAAGAAAATTTGTTTAATGATCGGCCCAGAAGGAGGATGGAGTCCGCGGGAAGAGGGAAAAGCGATCGAATGTGGAGCGATTCCTGTCCGGTTAGCGGACAATACTTTGCGTTGTGAAACGGCTGTGGTGGCGGCACTGGCTTTACTAGTTAACTTAAACATATTAAAAGACTTATAAAAGTAACTCTCCCTTGACACCCTGTCAGATCTGTGTTATACTTCTCACGATTTAGGAAAATATAAAGAAGATAAAATATGACTGAATTTTGGCACCGGCTCAATTGGATTGATTTTATCGTTTTTGTCATCATCGTTAGAGCGCTTTACGTCGGTTCCAAAAGGGGATTGATCCCGGAGTTGGCCACTTTGATCGGGTTAGTGGTCGCGCAGGTGGTTTCTCTTCAGCATGCCGGCTGGGTGGTTTCTTTAATCACAAAACGGGTCTCTCTTCCGGTCCCGGAGACTTGGATTCATGTTTTATTGATCGTTGTTCTGTTTATCGCGACTTATCTGATTTTTGGATTAATTCAGCGGGGCTTGAGCAAACTGCTTCGGCTGGAGACAGCCACGGGACTTAACAAATGGGGGGGCCTTCTTCTCGGGTTTTTACGGGGAGGATACATCACGAGTCTGATCCTCGTGGTTTTATCGCAGGCCCCGAGCAGCCTGCTGGAAAAAGGGATCAAAGAGGACTCTTTATCGGGCCCTTATTTGATTCAAGCGGCTCCAAAAGTTTACGAGACCGTTCTTCAAGTTTATCCGTTCCGGACGGGGGCGGGTTCTTTGACAGCGGATTAGCAGGTTTAAGGAGAGCCCAATGGCGATTCCAGAAGCGGTGATCGAACAGGTGAGGGATCGTGCGGATATTGTCGAGATCCTCTCCGGTTATATCACTCTAAAGAAGGCGGGAAGCAATTTTAAGGCGCTCTGCCCGTTTCATCATGAGAAGACTTCTTCATTCATGGTGAGCCCCCAGAAGCAGATTTTTCACTGCTTCGGCTGCGGCGAAGGAGGAAACGTTTTCAGCTTTCTGATAAAAATGGAGCGGATGACGTTTCCTGAAACGGTGGAGTTTCTCGCGGATCGCTTTGGCATCGTGGTTCCCCAGACGCAAAAAGGGGCGGCTTCTGCGGCGTCGGGCCAAGAAATTTACGAAGCAAACAGTTTGGCGGCCCGTTATTATCATGATCTTCTCGTTCGCTCTCCATCAGACGCTCCGGTTCAGCAGTATTTGCGCAAGCGCGGGGTTTCGGCAGAAGTGGTGAAAAAGCTCCAACTGGGGCTCTCTCCTGATCAGTGGGAGGGACTCATCGGTTTCGCAAAGAATCACGGAGTCTCAACGGCCGTTTTAGCCAAGGGAGGATTGGTTCTTCAACGGGAGGGGGGCGGGTACTACGACCGGTTTCGAAACCGTTTGATGTTTCCTATTTTCGACCTCCGTGACAGAGTGGTTGGTTTTGGAGGCCGCGTTCTTGCGGAAGAAGGAACGCCCAAGTATCTGAATTCTCCGGAGACGGAAGTTTATCAGAAGGGGCGACAGCTTTACGGGCTCTCGTGGGCCAAAGAAAACATTAAAGAGAAAGACGCCGTCCTCCTGGTCGAAGGGTACATGGATTGGATTGCTCTTTATCAAGCAGGGATTGAGTTTGCCGTGGCTAGCTGCGGCACCGCTTTGACAGTGGAGCAAATCCGGATTTTAAAACGGTTCACTCACCGCGTCATCGTGGTTTACGACGGTGATCAGGCGGGACAGACGGCATCGCTGAGAGGGCTGGACCTTCTTTTAGAAGAAGGATGCCAGGTGAGATTGATGGATCTCCCGCAGGGGAAAGATCCGGATGATTTTATCCGAAGCGAGGGGGGGGGCGCGTTTCGCCAAAAAATGCAGCAGGCGAAAGACCTGCTGGAGTACAAACTGGGATTGCTTTTGCGGGAAAAGGATATCCAGGATCCCCACGAGAAAGCGCAGGTCGCCAAAGAGATGCTGGCGACGATACGGCGTCTCCCAAGCCCGGTATTGCGGGGAGAATACCTCAAGCAGTTGGCTGAGAAGATCCATGTGAGAGAAGAGAACCTGTGGAGCGAGTTGAATCAATTTTCAGGGACAAAAACGCAGGAAGCCAAGCAAGTCAAAAATCAACCGCCCCGGATTTCTCTGGCGGAGAAGTTGTTGATTCGGCTTGTTTTTGAACACCCCGATTTTTTGGAAATGATCCAGCGGGAACTCCGGGCGGAGGATTTTGAGAACGAGCAGATCAGGGGTTTGATGAAAAAGATTTTTGACAGATCGGTGGATCCGCGGCAGGTGAACCAATGGCTGAACGGATTGCAAGATTTGGAATTGGCGCGCTTTTTCTCGGCGGTTCTCTCTGAGGAAGGAGCCATCATAGAACCTGAGAAGAGCCTAAGAGATTGTATTCGGTGGTTCAAACAGAATCGCTCCAGAAAACAGTTAGGGAAGTTACAACAGGAAATCGCGTTAACGCAGACAGACCAGAATGATAAAAATGATCAATTAGACCGGCTGCTGGCGGAGTATCAGCAGGTTCTTAAAATTCATCAACAGCAATCGAGGTGATCGAAATGAGACCAGCGAACTCTAAAAACAACGAAAAAGAAATCAGAGAGCTTATCTCCCTTGGGAAGGAGAAAGGAAGCTTGACCTACGAGGAAGTTAACAACCTGCTTCCTGAAGACGTGGTCTCTTCCGAGGAAATTGACCGGATTCTTTCCATCTTAGGCGAGGAGAACATCGAGATTGTTGACAATCGCGGCGAGCCATCGGTGGATGAGCCTCCTACTTTGATTGAAGACGATTCCACCATTGTTGAGGAGGGGAAGGAAGGGAAGGCGCTTGCCATCGAAGGCGAGGCGGCTGAAGCAGTGGAAGCGGTCACTTATGTGGATGATCCTGTTAAGATGTACCTGCGGCAGATGGGGCAAATTTCTCTCCTCACCAGAGAGCAGGAAATCACGTTAGCCAAGAAAATCGAGGAAGAGGAGGTCCATTTTAGGGAGGCGATTTTTGCCTGTCGAGTCGCCAAGAAAATCATCCTTGATAGTATCAATCAGGCGCTGCGCGGGGAGAGAAATATTGAGGAAGTGGTTAATGAACATCTGAAGGCCAGTAGAGAGGAGACCCTCGAACAGGTCGAAGAACTGACTAAGAGATTAAGGAATACTAAAAAGATTGAGTCAGTAAAAGCGCTCCTTCATCAGTTTGACCTGACCACGGGGCTCATTCAGGAAGTCCTGGCTGAAATGCGCCGTCTGCTGGGAGATATCGACAAAATGGAACATGACATCAAGCGGATGAGGAGCCGGGGAATCCGCGGGCAGATTCAGAAGCTTGAGAGAAAACAGCGGCGCATTGAATTGATGTTCGGCGAGTCCGCTGGGAAAGTCAGAAAACGGCTGGCCGAGATTCGGCGCAAGGAGAATCGTTTTATCCAAGCCAAGAAGTTTCTTGTCGAGGCCAACTTGCGGTTAGTGGTCAGTATCGCCAAAAAATACACGAATCGAGGACTCTCTTTCCTGGATTTAATCCAGGAGGGGAATATCGGATTGATGAAGGCGGTGGAGAAGTTCGAATATCAACGGGGTTACAAGTTCAGCACCTACGCCACGTGGTGGATTCGTCAGGCGATTACCCGCGCCATCGCTGATCAAGCCAGGACCATTCGAATTCCTGTGCATATGACCGAGACGATTAACAAACTCATCCGGACTTCCCGGGCCTTAGTGCAGGAGAAGGGGAAAGAACCGACCCCTGAAGAGATTGCCGAACAAATGAGTATGCCGGTGGAAAAAGTAAGAGGAATCCTGAAGATCGCGCAGGAACCGATTTCTCTGCAGACTCCGATTGGAGACGAAGGGGATACTCATTTTGGAGACTTCATTGAAGACAAAAAAGCGATCTCTCCAGCCAACGCGACCGCTTACGCGATGCTGAGAGAACAGCTTGAGGGGGTTTTACATACCTTAACCGAGCGGGAACAAAGAGTGATTAAGCTTCGGTTTGGAATCGGAGATGGATATCCCCGAACGCTCGAAGAGGTCGGGACAATTTTCAACGTCACCCGCGAAAGAGTGCGGCAGATCGAGGCGAAAGCGCTTCGGAAACTCCGCCATCCGACGAGAAGCCGCCGGTTAAAGAATTTCGTTGACATCGCGTTGAACGAAGAAAGAGCGTATTGATCTGTCATGTGTGTCTATGGGCCCGGGAGGATTCGAACCTCCGACCAAGAGATTATGAGTCTCCTGCTCTAACCACTGAGCTACAGGCCCCAATTCACAGATTAGCACAGAGGATTTTTTTTTGCTATAGTGAACGAAGAAAGGGCGCTTAGCTCAGCCGGTTAGAGCGCTACGTTCACATCGTAGAGGTCAGTGGTTCGATCCCACTAGCGCCCATAAATAAAAAATAGTTAAAATGCCAGTCAAAGAACACCTTAAGAAATTGATCGAGCTTCAGGGAATTGACGCGCAGATTTTTCAACTCCACGCCCTTGAACAAAGGGAGATTCCTGACCGGCTGAAGTCGTATGACGATCGGTTGCTGGAAGCGAGGAAGCGGCTCACCGACGCTGAGGAAAAATTAAAAGTGTTCCAGCTGGAAAAGAAAAACAAGGAACTTGATCTGCAAACCAAGGAAAGCAACGTCAAAAAATTCCAGCTCCAGCTCTTTCAGATTAAGACTAACAAGGAGTATGTTTTGCTGGAGAAGCAAATCGAAGGGCTAAAAGCGGATAACTCGCTGTTGGAAGAAGAGATCATTCGTCTGCTCGACGAGTTAGATTCCTGGACGGCGGCTGTTGCTAGCGAGAGGAAAAAATTTGAGGAAGAATCCAAAATAATTCAGGCGGAAAAGGAAAAGACGAAGCAGGAATTGGAGCAGACAAAACAGCGGCTAAAGGAATTAGAGACAGCCCGCGAGATAATGGCCCGGCAGAGCGACCCTCTAATTCTTCCTCGCTACGAGCGGATGCTGAAACTCCGCAACGGGGTGGCGATGGTGTTGGTCAGAGACGGTTCGTGCCAGGGATGTTTTATGAATCTTCCTCCGCAGGTGATTCATTTGGTCCACTCGGCCCAAGAATGGGTTTTTTGCGAGCAGTGCGCGAGAATCTTGTATATCGAAGACGGAAAAAGTGAGTAAGTTAATCCTATATGTGGATGGGGCCTCAAAAGGGAATCCCGGCCCCTCGGGGATCGGCGTCGTCGTTTGCGACGCCGAAGGAAAAGTGCTCGCGGAAATTAAGAGGACTCTTCCGGAGACGACCAACAATATTGCCGAGTACCAGGCGCTGATCTGCGGTTTAGAGGAAGCGCTGGTCCGAAAAGCTTCCGAGGTCTGCGTCCGTTCGGACAGCGAACTTATTGTCAAACAGTCTTCCGGCCAATACAAGGTTCGAGCGGACCACTTGAAACCCTTAGCGGAACAGGTGAAACAATTGGCCGGCGGTTTCCATCGGGTTATTTTTCAGCAGATTCCGCGGGAACAGAATAAACTCGCGGATCGGTTGGCAAAGAACGCGAGTCGAAGAAAATAGGTGAGAGAGTCGGATGATCGCTGTGCGCCTTTAGGCGTATAGAGGAAAGTCCGAGCTCCATGGGGCGGCGCACCTCGCGTTAAGCGGGGCACTTGCGAACAGCAAGGCGGATCAGAGCCACAGAGACGAGTAACCTTTGCTTCGCAAAGGGGACGTGAAACGCGGCAATCTCTGCGTGGAGAAAGACCAAGCAGATCCTGGTCACAAGGAAGCCTGTCCGATCTCACCAGACCGAGTCATCGGCCTGGTGGAACCAGGAAGGGTAGGTCGCTTAGATAGATGATCATCTCTCCGCTTAAGGCGGAGGACAGAACTCGGCTTACAGACTCTCTCGCCGTAATTGTTAGCGGGTTTACGGGTTAGCGGGTTAACATCAATTGACAGAATTTGCGGAGTCATAGTATAATGAATCGTTGTTATGGTTAAGGAATCCAAGGTATTCACGGTTCTGATGTGGCCTGCCAGCGGCAGTTATATTGTCGTTCTGGAAGAGGTTCCTGGGCTACGGTTATTGCTGATTTGGATCGGGAAAAGCGAAGCGGAAGCGATCGCGCTGAAACTGCAGAATACCGAATTACCTCGTCCCTTAACCCATGATCTTTTAAAAACAGTGGTTGACCGGATTGGCTATAAAGTGGATCGGGTGGTCATTAACGATCTTCGCAATGACACTTATTACGCCAAGATTATCCTTCGCAATGACGGCAGTGTCATTGAGATTGATTCGCGTCCCAGCGACGCCATTGCCCTGGCGGTTAGAAGTGATTCGAGGATTTATATTGATGAAGCGGTCCTTGAGAAAGGGGCCACCGTCAACAAACCGATTACCCAGGATGAGATTGACGGTTTTAAGGAAAAACTAAAGGATGTGAAGCCGGAAGATTTTTTCCCGGGCGGAGAAGGAAAGGGAGTGTTGTGATTATTATTAAGGAAGAAAAAGAGAAAGAAAAGAAAAAACAACTCGTGCAAAATTACCAGCTCCATGGAGACGATACCGGATCTCCGGCGGTGCAAATCGCCTTGCTGACGGAGCGGATTAATCATTTAACGGATCACTTTAAAGAGCATAAAAAGGACCACAATTCCCGACGTGGATTGCTCAAGTTGGTCAATAACCGCAGAAGACTGCTGGAGTACCTTCGAAAAATGAATGAATCCCGCTATCGCGAAGTGATTGATAAACTCTCCTTGAGAAAGTAGAAAATGACCTCTCACACTCATAAAGTCGAAGCTCAAATCGGACGTCACACTCTTATCATTGAATCGGGCGAGCTGGCCAAACAGGCCGGCGGCGCCGTCACCGTCACCTACGGCGGCACGGTGGTCTTAGCGACCGCGGTCGCCGAGCGCGGCGTTAACCATGAGAAGGATTTCTTTCCGTTAACAGTGGATTATCGCGAAAGAACTTACGCCGCCGGGAGAATCCCGGGGGGATTTTTTAAGCGTGAGGGGCGTCCGAGCGAAAAAGAAATATTGACGGCTCGTCTGATTGATCGTCCGATAAGGCCTCTTTTCCCAACAGGATTTTTGAATGAAGTCCAGGTCATGGTGACTGTTCTTTCCAGCGATGGAGAAAACGACCCCGATCTTTTAGGGCTCATCGGGGGATCGTCCGCGCTGGCGATTTCCAATATTCCTTTTCTCGGGCCTCTGGGGGCGGTTAAAGTTGGACGGATCAACGGGAATTTGATTATTTGTCCTACTTATAAAGAGTCTGAAGAAGGAGAACTTGATATCATCATCGCGGGAACCAAAGAAGGGATCCTGATGATTGAATCGGGGTGTAAGGAAATTTCCGAGAACGAGTTAGCCGACGCGCTCGAAGCGGGTTATCAACAGTTGTTAAAGGTGTTGGAACTTCAGCAGAAATTAGTCGCTCTCTGCGGCAAGCCGAAATTTAAGCCTAAACTTCTTGAAATTCCCCGCGAACTGAAAGAAAAGATCGCCAAGATCGCGCTCCCCCGCTTGGAAAAAGCGCACAGCCTCTCTTCAAAAGAAGAGCGGGAAGAAGCGGTAGCGGTATTGACCGATGAACTGGTGGAGCAGTTCACCGCTGAAGGAAGCGGTTGCACCGCCAATCAGGTGAAGTTTGCCCTATCCGAAGTGGAGCAGGAGAAAGTCAGAGACTTTGTTTTAAACCGAAAGGCGCGGGTGGATGGGAGAAAGTTTGACCAGATCCGTTCGATTCACTGCCAGATAGGAACGCTTCCCAGGACTCATGGTTCCAGTGTTTTTACCCGCGGGCAGACGCAGAGTCTTTCCGTGGCCACTTTGGGGACCAGCGCCGATGAGCAGACGATTGACGCTCTTGAAGGGAAGGCCTCCAAGAATTTTATGCTCCATTATAACTTTCCTCCTTTCAGCGTTGGTGAAGTAGGCCCCACTCGCGGGCCGGGCCGGAGGGAAATCGGCCACGGCGCTTTGGCGGAGCGAGCGTTAAAACCGATCATCCCCTCGAAAGAAAAATTTCCTTACACGATTCGCATTGTCTCCGATATCCTGGAGTCGAACGGCTCTTCCAGCATGGCGACGGTCTGCGCCGGGTCGCTTTCGCTGATGGACGCGGGAGTGCCAATTTCTTCTCATGTCAGCGGCATCGCCCTTGGCCTGGTCAAGGAAAAGGATCATTACGCGATCCTGACCGATATCGCTGGAGTGGAAGACCATTATGGGGATATGGATTTCAAAGTGGCCGGAAGCCGCAAAGGGGTGACGGCGCTTCAATTGGACGTGAAACTGCGGGATGGGATCACACTCAAGATTATCCGTGAGGCCTTGGAGCAGGGAAAGAAAGCGCGCGCCGAGATCATGGAAATCATGCAGAAAACCATCGCGGCGCCGCGCGCCGAACTCTCTCAGTATGCTCCGAGGATTACGACTTTCAAGATTAATCCGGAGAAAATCCGGGATGTTATTGGTCCCGGAGGAAAGATGATCCGGAGAATTATCGAGGAGACCGGCGCGACGATTGACGTGGAAGACGACGGGATGATTGCTGTCGCCAGCAGTGATTCCGCGAAGGCGGAAAGAGCGATTCAGATGATTCGTGACTTGACTGAGGAAGTCGAGGTTGGGAAGACCTATACCGGCAAGATCAAGAGAATTTTGAACTTTGGCGCTTTTTGCGAAATCCTCCCGGGAAAAGAAGGGTTAATCCATATCTCCGAGCTGGAAAATAACCATGTCGCGAAGGTGGAGGATGTGGTCAAGGTTGGGGATGAGGTGAAGGTGAAGGTCATCCAGATTGATGAACTGGGACGGGTCAATTTGAGCCGGAAACAAGCTCTCTCGCCGTAGGGGCGCGGTGGATTGCGCCAGGATTGTTTGATTGCGTCAGCAATGCCAGTATCCTATAATATACCGATACTGGCATTTGCCTTTTATGAAGACCGTCACCGATGAAAAAGCCGACCGTGGGACAGATCATCCAGAAGAAAAAACAGGGGGAACCGATCGTCATTTTGACCGCCTACGACGCGCTCTGGGCATCTTTAGTGACGGAGAGCGGGGTGGAGATTGTCCTTGTGGGGGATTCGGTTGGGATGGTTCTTTTGGGCTATGAGACAACGACATCGGTGACGATGGAAGAGATGATCCACCATGCCAAGGCGGCCCGGAGAGGAGCGCCGGAGGCTTTTCTAATAGGGGACATGCCGTTTGGGTCATATCACCAGACTTCTCAGGAGAGCGTGGCCAACGCTTTTCGATTCATCCGGGAAGCGGGTTGCGACGCGGTCAAGATTGAGTGGCATTCCAGAGTTGTTGAAATGGTTCAGGCCATGGTCAACGCCGGCATTGCCGTGATGGGGCATGTCGGCCTCACGCCGCAGACTGCTTCCCAATTAGGGGGATATAAAGTCCAGGGGAGAGATCCCCAGAGAGCCAAGGAAATTCTGGAAGGAGCGGCGGCTCTCGAAAAAGCCGGTTGTTTTTCAGTGGTCCTGGAATGTATCCCGGAGCGTCTGGCGGCGGAGATTACGCGAAAACTGCGGGTACCGACGATCGGGATCGGCGCGGGAAGCCGGGTTGACGGCCAGGTCTTAGTCACTCAAGATCTTTTGGGACTCTTTGACCGTTTTGTCCCACGGTTTGTCAAACGATACGCCAACCTCCGGGAAGACGCGGTGAAAGCCATCCGCTCTTTTCGACAGGAGGTAGAAGCGAAAAAATTTCCCGCTAAGGAGCAGACCTTTACATGAGTTTCACTTATCCAGTTTTTCTCAGCTTGAAAAATAAACGAGCGGTCGTGATCGGGGGAGGGAAAATCGCGACACGCAAAGTAACCGCTCTCTTAAAAGCCGAGGCGGATGTGGTGGTCGTCACGAAGGAGGCCTCGAGAGGACTTTTACGGCTGGCGGAGAAGGGAAAAATCCGTTGCCACCGGCGCCCTTTTCATCCTTCCGACATCCAGGGGGCCTGGTTGGTCATCGCGGCGACCAACGACCGCGCTTTAAACGAGAGAATCGCCAGAGAAGCGCGAAAGCGCCGCCAGTGGATCAATGTCGTGGATAAACCGGCGCTCTGCCAGTTGATTTTCCCCTCGATTGTCAGAAAGGGAAAACTGACAATGGCGATTTCCACCAATGGGGCGAGCCCCGCTTTGGCAAAAGCGATCCGCAAGGACTTACAGAAAAATTTTATTCCCAAATACGAACAACTACTCAAGAAGATCGCGCGCCGGCGCAAAACGGTCCTCAAGAGCGTTACCAGTATTGAAAAACGCCGGGAAATTCTAAATCGCATGGCGCGGGAATTACTAGAGGAGGTCCGGTGAATCCATTTCTGAAAATCCATATTCTCTTCTCCTCGCTGAGCTATTTCTCGTTTGTTCTGGCTTTTCTATCGGGATTGATCTTTTTATGGATGGAGAACCGTTTAAAACAGAAGCGTCTCCCAAAAATGGGGTGTTTTGGCTGGTCACTGGAATCGATTGACCGGTTTAACGCGCGGACTCTCACGGTCGGTTTTTTTCTGTTAACGCTGGGGATTATCAGCGGCGTTCTGGCGACGCACCAGCGTTTTGGAAAACTATTCGTTGGCGATCCCTCGGAAGTTTGGACGATCACGAGCTGGCTGATTTACGCCGCGATCGTCGCTGTCAGGGGAACGTGCACGCTCCGCGGCCGGAAAGTCATGCTGTTGGCCACGCTGGCGTTTGGAATGTTTGTTTTTACCTTGATCGGAGTCAGTTCGTTCTTTAAAGGGATTCATCAGTTATTTTAAAGAACCACCATAAATCCCCTCTCCCCCTTTAGGGGGAGAGGGTTAGGGTGAGGGGGGTGGAAACAATGCAAATCAACCCTCACCCCGACCCTCTCCCTTTTTAAGGGAGAGGGTGAGTCTCATTATGAAACTCATCACAGTCGGCATCAATCATCGCACGGCGGAAGTGGAGGAGAGAGAGAAACTTTTTCTCCCTTCTAAAGACTTGGGATCGGCTCTGAAGGATTTGGCTAAAACTCCGCCGGTGCGGGAGGGGGTGATCCTCTCCACCTGTAACCGCGTTGAAATCTACGGCCTGGTGGATAACATTGACGCCGGTGAAGAACATCTCAAACGTTTTCTCTGTCGCAACGCCCCTGAACAACTGGAACGGATGAACGGCAAATGGTACACCCATGTGGATCATGGGAGCGTCGTGCACTTATTCAAAGTGGCTTCGGGACTTGATTCGATGGTTTTAGGGGAGAGCGAAATTCTGGGGCAGGTCAAAAATGCTTACTTAGAAGCGGTTAAAGCGCGGACGACTGGCAAAGTCATACACACGCTTTTTCAAAAATCGTTTCAAGCGGCGAAATCGGTCCGGGAACAGACCGGCATCGGACGGGGATTGGTGTCGGTCAGTTCCATCGCGGTGAATTTAGCCAAGCGGATTCTCGGGAATTTAAGCGGTCGCCGGATCATGGTGATCGGCGCCGGAGAGATGGGCCAGCTCGCTTTGAAAACGCTCAAGGAGAACGGGGTCAATTCCATCATTGTCTCTAACCGCAATTACGAGCGGGCGGTGGAACTGGCTCAAACGTTTAACGCCAAGGCGATTGGGTTTGACGAATTCCCGGCAGCCATGCTCCAGACCGACATCGTCATTAGTTCGACGGCGGCGCCGCATTTTATCATTACCCGCGAACAGGTGGTTCATTTGATGAAAGAACGGAAACAAAAACCGTTGTTTCTGCTGGACATCGCGGTCCCGCGCGATGTAGACCCCGAAGTCAACGACGTTGATAACGTCTATTTGTATGATATTGATGATCTTCAAGGGATCGTGAAGGAAAATCTGGATTACCGTCAGAGCCAGCTCTCTTTGTGCCATTCTCTCATTCAGCAAAAATCGGAAAGGTTCATGTCATGGTTTCATCAGGTTCGATCATCAGAATAGGAACGCGCGCCAGCCGGCTGGCATTGGCGCAGGCGCAATTGGCGGTGGATTCACTGAAAAAACAGTGGCCGAAACTGCAATTCCAGATTGAGACGATCAGCAGTGTGGGGGATCTGGATCCGGAGGCCGACTTTAAGGAGCTTTCCGATAAACAGGGGAAAGGAATTTTTACCAAAGCGCTCGACGATGCCCTTCTTGATAGAAGAATTGACGTCGCGGTTCATAGTTTGAAAGATTTACCAATTGAAATGACAGACGGCTTATTCTTAGAGGCTGTCCTTGAGCGGGAAGACCCGCGCGACGCCTGGATTTCAAAAGACAAAGTTCCTTTCGACCGGATCCGTCAAGGGGCGGTAGTTGGCACCAGCAGTGTCCGCCGCGCCGCTCAATTGAAATACCAACGTCCGGATTTACAGATTGTCCCTCTGCGGGGAAACGTGGATACCCGAATCCGCAAACTCAAAGAAGGAGATGGCAAGGAATCGCTGGATGCCGTGGTGATGGCGCTGGCCGGAGTTCGGCGCGCGGGACTAGAAACAGAAATCACCGAGATTTTCTCGATAGGTCAAATGCTCCCTGCGATCGGGCAGGGGGCAATCGCATTGGTGATCCGAAGCGCCGACGAGTCAACCCAGGAGATCGTTCGCAAAGTGGACGATCCGGTCAGTCATGCCGAGGTTGAAGTAGAGAGAACCTTGCTAGAGAAATTAGGGGGCGGCTGCCATGTCCCGATCGCGGGGGTGGCTCAATTAGATCAGGAAGGGGGTGTCGTTACTTTGGAAGGGGGAGTTTTTTCTCCCGACGGCAAACACTCTCTTCGCGCGAAACTGGCCGCTCCCAAAGTTGAAGGAAAACCGATGGCGGCTCGGTTAGCTCAAATGCTCCTGTGGCAGGGGGCGGGGAAGTTGCTGGGTTCCCACGCGGAGCGTGGGAACCAGACGTAATCGTAGGGGCGGACCTATGTGTCCGCCCAATCGCGATGTAGGGGCGTGATTTATCACGCCCTGTAAGAATAGGGCGCAATAAATTGCGCCCCTACGTCGGGTAGAATGTCACATCGCGGTAAACAGATTGAATTGGCGAGGTCGTAGGGGCAGGCCCCTGTGCCTGCCCAGAATTGGAATGTAGGGGCGAATAATTATTCGCCCCTACAAAGGGCAACCACAGGGGGTTGCCCCTACATTTCATAATAATATAGAGGTGGTGGATTGATGGGAAAACGTGGCAAAGTCTATCTGATTGGCGCAGGGCCGGGGGATCCCGGTCTGATTACTTTTAAGGCGATCGAGCGGCTTAAAAAAGCCGACGTCGTTCTTTACGACGCTCTGGTCAACAGCCGGCTTTTGGAATGGGCTCCCCAAGCTGAAAAAATCTACGTCGGCAAACGGGGAGGGCACACTTCGATTTCTCAAAAAGAGATCGAACGCCTGCTGATTCGCTATGCCAATGAAGGGAAAACCGTCGCGCGGCTCAAAGGAGGCGATCCGTACCTTTTCGGACGGGGGGCGGAAGAAGTAGAGGAATTAGTCGCGCGCAAAATTCCGTTTGAGATCGTTCCCGGCGTAACGTCGGCGCTGGCCGCTCCCTGCTACGCGGGAATTCCGTTAACTCACCGGAAGTGGAGTTCTTCAGTCGCGATCGCGACCGGGCATGAAGATCCGGACAAGCCGCAATCTACTCTACGATTGGAAGAACTCGCTCAAGGGGCCGATACGCTGGTTCTTTTAATGGCGGTATCACAGCTCAAAGAGATTGTGAGGCGTCTTCTAAAATCGGGGCGTAAAAAAACAACTCCGGCCGCTTTGGTCGAGTGGGGAACCACCCTTCATCAAAGAACTGTCACGGGAACCTTGGCGGATATTTTACAAAAAGCCAAGCAATCCGGCATCAAACCTCCGTCTGTCCTCGTGGTAGGAGACGTTGTCCGGCTGAGGCACGAATTGAATTGGTTTGAGAAGAAACCCCTCTGGGGAAAACGGATTCTGGTCACTCGCGCCGCGCATCAAATCCCGGAGTTTCGCGCTCTATTAGAAGAGCAAGGGGCTTCGACAGTGGATCTGCCGATGATCGAAATTGTTCCGGCCAATCCCGGCGGCTTCAAGAACCGGATGGAAGACGAATCGTTCGACTGGGTGATTTTCACCAGTGCCAACGGAGTCGAGCAGTTTTTAAACCGGCTCAAAGAGTTGGAAATGGATATCCGTGTTTTAAAGAAAGCGCGAATCTGCGCCATCGGCCCCAAAACATCGGAGCGGCTCAGAGCGGCACATCTCAAGGTGGACTTAGTCCCGGAGAAAGAGTTCCGTGCCGAAGGAATTTTGCAGGCGTTCAGCCAATGGGGGACGATTCTCGACAAAAAGATTGTCTTAATCCGCGCTGAAGAGGGAAGGGATGTATTGCCGGAAGGATTAAGAGAAATGGGGGCCGAAGTCGAACAAATTTCCATTTACCAAACCGAGCCGGTGAAACATCCGCCCAGCGTCGTGCGGCAGATCAAAAAAGAACTCACCCAAGGAAAAATTCACGCCGTCACCTTCACCAGTCCGTCATCAGTAAACAGCTTTCTAATAAGTTTCGGCAAGGCAATCCTAAAGAAAACCAAAGTCGCCAGTCTGGGGCCCGTCACTTCTGCGGCCTTGAAAGAGGCGAAGGTTCGCGTGGCGATCGAGGCGCATCCTTACACCATTGAAGGATTGACCGAAGCGTTGGTAAAGAAGTTATAAGCAAAAAACGTAGGGGCAGGCCCCCGTGCCTGCCCTAACCGTAGGGGCGGACCTTGTGTCCGCCCGAATGTCACAATGATCGTATTAGGAGAGAAGGAGAGTGGTTTTCGAAAAGACGCGGTCTCGCACTAATCCTAAATGATAAGTCTATTTTCTAAGAGACACAAACAAGCAATTTTTGAAAAAAGGATCGGCCACATAATGTCCGATCGTTTGCGCAGACGATTATGGATGCTTTTAAAAAAACACGATTTTTCTTGGAACTATCAACCTGATCCTAATGATAGATGGATTGATACAACAAGTGCTTTGCAAGAAGTCGAACGAGAGCTGTGTCGGCAATATGGAGAAGGTCGATTGGTCGCCTTTGATGATACTAATAAACGTATGCCTGTCGATCTCGAAAAATTTGCCAAAGGTGCCTACCCCGCCCAAGCGCTTGACATGGTAGAATGTTTCTACGGTTATTTGGATGGAAATAACAAACCAACCTTCCAGCAAGAGATCAACAGTATTTTTGAAGAAGAGAATTCTCCATGGCGACTCACGGATGGACAGTTCTTTAAGGTCGATTCAAAGTTTCTTCAAATGCAAGTTGTCGCACGAGCCCATGAATTGCTCGGATCGAAAGGATACGAAGGTGCACTTGAGGAGTTCAAAGAAGCCCGTAATGATCTAGTTTCAGGCGATTCCAAGGGTGCTATTAACAATGCGTGCAAGAGTTTAGAAAGTGCCATAAAGGTAATTCTCCAAAAAGAATCTGGTAACGCGAGTGTTCTTATTCGCGAACTTAACAGAATTGGATTTTATTCCGACATTCCAGAAGAAATAGGTCAAGCATTCGGCGATACAGTATTAATGTCTTTGCCATTCATTAGAAATAAACTTGGCGGGCATGGCCAAGGTGGTAAAGTAGTGAATGTACCGAAACACTATGCGGAGCTTGCTGTTCATTTAACAGCTAGCTTCATTCTTTTTATAACTCAAAAGTCTATCGAGTTATCTTTATCTAAAGGTAAAAAGGAACCAAAAGAAGAAGGGTTGCAACAAAAAGTGGAAACGGTGGAAGAAGATTTGCCTTTCTAACTGTAAAAGCACAAATTTACGTATTAAGTTTTTGAATAATCGAAAGAATCAGAAACAAACGGTACCGCTGTACTAGCTCAATAATTCGGTAATTTTTTGTTGTTTAATGGTATCCACTGTCATTCCGAGCGAAGTGAACCGAAGGTTCACGGAGTCGAGGAATCTAAATCAGTTAAATATAGGTCCCTCGACTCGGTCGCTACGCTCCCTCGCTCGGGATGACAAATTAAAGTTACCGATTCATTGAGCATTTACACCGCTTCTCTTTTTCAGTTGTTCTCGTCTAAGCCCGCACCCGCCTTTTCAGACCTCCTGCTTACGATCCGGTGGCCTTAAAAAAGGGTTTAGGAGAGAAGGATACTACCTTATGTCCTCGGTCTTTTTCTTTTCGCTTTAGGTCCCTGTAGATTGCATCTAAATTGTAATTAAATTTAGCCGCGTGGTCTTCCCGAATCTTTCGAACTTCTTCAACGATTTTATCTTTGCGTTCCATGTCATGATCCTCCCATTAGTTCTTCTGGGGTACAAATTGTCGGACATTCATATCCAAACTCACGGCATATCTGTGCTATCTTCATTCGCATCTGCGCATTGGCAATATGCGCGCAATTCCACGTTACCAGATAATCGATTCCATGACTTGTCGCAATAGCAATGTGCAATGCGTCTTCAACCGAGTTTTTGGGGATTGGACCTTTCTTAATAAAAGACCCTGCCAACTCTAAAACGTCCTCGGTTAATTCTAGCATCGGGAAATCTTTAACAGTGTCTAATCGTTTCTTTGCGGCTGCCTGGTCGCCGCCGCTGGCTTCGCGAAAAACCAGTTCTGAAATATACGCTCTAAACTTTGGCAAATGCGACAACCACCATTCTCGAGTAATCTGTTGGTGTCCGGCAGTGACTAAGTCTCTGCTAGGGTTTGAAATCAGATAGCTTACTACGCTCGTCTCAATATAAACGGTCGATTGCATCAATGTGAATTATACCACTATTTACGCTTATTCCACTAGCCCTCACCCGCCTTTTCAGCCAAAGGGTGTTCTCTCTCCTAATATTAAAAACCTACTTGACATACCAAAAATAGTATAGTATAAATATAGTATGTGGATGGTCTATGAGCATAGGGATTTGGAGAAAAAACTGCATAGGCTGCCTATAGATCTTCTAAAGAGATATGAAAAATGGAAAGATATTGTGAAAATCTCGGGTCCTGAAGGATTGAGATGCATCAAAGGGTTTCACGATGAAGCTCTGGTGGGACCATGGAAAGGATACCGATCCTCAAGGTTGAGTGAGCGATACCGTGTGATCTACAAGGTAGAAAGGGAAGAGATATACGTCAAGGTTCTTGATATTACTTCTCACGATTACAGGAGAAAATAAAATGAAAGATTATCGTCCGGCTAAGAAGAATGTGGATGTTTCTGTAGGGGAATCCGTTAGAATCATCAGGGAGTTGCAGGGATTGAGTCAGAATGAATTGGCAAAACTGACAGGTATTCCGCAGGAGACGATCTCCGCGATAGAGAATGACCGGATCAATCTTGGTGTAGAAAGAGCGAAAGTGATGGCAAGAGCTCTAAGATGCCATCCGTCTGTTTTGGTTTTCCCAGGTTGGGAAATCCAAAGAAAAGCCGCGTGACGACCAGACTCGCCTTTTCAGCCCTCGCCCCTGCCAGAGGCGAGGCAAATCAACAACCATCCGGGTGTTAGATTTATGGTATAAGATCCCTGGTCCCTGGGGACGTCCAAAAAGAGGACACCCTTCAGCTATAAAACTTCGTAAAAAAACTTCATTTTTTCTTATAGTTGACACCTCAATAATTACATTGTATACTCATTGTAGATACAAAGGAGGGGATAAAAATGCGGGTTCACATCCAGAAATGGGGTAACAGTCTGGCTTTGAGACTTCCTCAGCCGTTTGCCAAGCAGATTCATGTGAGAAAAAATTCTATGGTTGATTTGTCCCTAGAAGAAGGGAAATTAGTTCTAACCCCTGTTTCCTCCCGGAAATATACGCTGAAGGAGCTATTGGCTAAAGTAACTCCAGAAAATATTCATCAAGAAATTAACACGGGAAGTCCCAGAGGGCGGGAGATTTGGTAATGGGGACTCCGTATATTCCAGATCGTGGTGATGTTGTCTGGATTGATTTTAGCCCGCAGGTAGGGCACGAACAATCCGGAATGCGCCCGGCTGTTGTGATTTCTCCTAAGAGTTACAATCAAAAAATAGGATTGGCTATTCTCTGTCCTGTGACAAGCCAGGTTAAAGGGTATCCTTTTGAAGTGTCTATTCCGCAAACGGAGGGGGTTGGCGGGGTGGTCTTATGCGATCAGGTCAAAAGTTTGGATTGGAAGACGCGCCGGGTCAAATTTCTCTGCCATTTGCCCGATTCGGTCACCCATGAGGTCTTAAAAAAAATGGGCCCCTTGGTGTCAGTCGAATGATGAGGATGGTATGCGATATTTGAAGATAAAAACACTGTGTAAAGGAGAATAAACGGGACCGGTTCTCTTTTTTTGCGAAGAAAACAGAACTGGTCCCTATTTAAGTATAAAGCTTAGGCGGAGGAAGTCATGAAATCACAGACTCTAGGATTGTGGGTAGCGAGTGTACTGTTTGGGGTAATGTCTGTTGCGCAATTGGCGCGGCTGATTATTCGGCCTGAAGTGCTTGTGGCCGGCTATCGGATGCCGTTATGGCCCAGCGCGCTGGCTTTCGTTATTCTGACTGGTCTCAGTTTCTGGCTTTGGAAGCTCGCAAAGTCCGGGGAATAGATGAAAAGAATTCAAAAAAATCCAATTCTGCGCGAGATGCTTTCGGGAACCCAGCTAAAGCCCCAACGTTTGATTATGCCCTTCTTTGTCCACGAGGAATCGGGCCGCAAACCGATCCGTTCAATGCCGGGGCAATATCGCCTCTCGGTGAAAGAACTGGTGAAAGAGGCCCGAAAGTGCCGGGATCTAGGTCTTAAAGCGATTCTTCTATTCGGTATTCCCAAAAAGAAAGATCTTGTTGGAAGTCAGGCCTATGACCCGGACGGTATCATTCAGCAGGCGGTCGCGGTGGTGAAGGCGAAAGTCAAAGGGATCGCGGTTATCACAGACGTTTGTCTGTGCGAATACACGTTACATGGGCATTGCGGGATAGTGAAGGGGACTGTCCCCGAACGGGGACTGTCCCCGAAAATGCCCGCCGGAGACGGGTCCGCCTCTGGCGGAGAAAGTGGAAAGTGGAAAGTGGATAAGACAAAAAGTCTGATTAAGATTGATAACAACGCCACGCTTCCGCTTCTGGCGGAAACTGCCCTCTCACACGTCCAGGCCGGGGCGGATATGGTGGCTCCGAGCAGTATGATGAAACGGCAGGTGGCGGCGATCCGGAAAATTCTCGATCAGAACGGGTACAAAGAGACTCCGATCATGGGGTATTCGGCGAAATTCGCGTCCGCTTTTTACGGCCCGTTCCGGGAAGCGGCCGATTCGGCGCCGAAGTTCGGCAACCGGCGCGGGTATCAGCTCGATCCAGCCAATGCCAAAGAAGCCCTGCGCGAGGTGGCTGACGATATTAAGGAAGGGGCCGATATCGTCATGGTGAAACCGGGACTGCCGTATCTTGATATCCTCTGGCGGGTGAAACAACAGTTCAAGATGCCGACCGCTGCTTATTGCGTGAGCGGAGAGTATGCCATGTTCGAAGCTGCGATCCAAAAAGGATGGCTCTCGAAAGAGACGATCCAGGAGGTGTTAATTTCTTTGAGACGGGCCGGGGCGGATTTGATTATTACGTATTGGGCGATGAAGGTGGTAGAGGAATTGTAGAGGACAAAAGGAATAAATGGGAGCGGTTGAACTAGAAGGAGTAAGATGTCACTTGAAATTGACGGCAGAGAGGTTAAGGGGCTCTGGAAGATTTTGCTTTGGTTATTATTAATATTGCTTTTCTTCGGCCTATGGCCCCTTATCTTATTCTTTTGGATAATGATTCAGGGGTGGAAACTTTACGGAGTGTGGCTGGGTAAGCAATTCAAAAAGAAGTGGTATCCGAGGAAAAGAGTAGCCTTATTTATATATTCAAATAGCCCTAATTGGAATGATTATATACGTGAAAACATATTTCCTAAGATAGAAAAAGATATTGTCTGTCTGAATTGGTCTGAACGTAATAGTTGGTTAAAAGAAGATCACTTGGAGAGTAAGATTTTCCGTCATTGGGGTGGATTGAGGGAATTTAATCCGCTCGCAATCGTCTTTCCACCTAAAGGTAAAATTAATGTGATACGCTTCTGGCAGGCATTTAAGGATTTCAAATATGGCAAAGATCGTCTTTTAAGAAATGCCGAAGACGAATTCTTTAGAGCGATTACAGAAGCTAAGGAAAAGGGAGGATTCGATGGGCGTCAATAAAGTTATCTGGGTTCTTGTGGTCTTCTCGCTCGTTCTAATAACGACATACGCTTGTGCAAGGACTAAAAATACTGAGAGAAGTATTCCCTGGGAGCTAGAGAAATTGTTCACTCAGGAGGAATATGATTTCTTTATTAGCGCGGTAAAAGATTATTTCAAGGAACAGGGTAAAGAAGTTTCTATCCATACCGGTGTTTTGGATATAAAAGACGGTGATCAGAAACTGGGGCTCGTGAACCTTGCCCAACAGTGTCACCTTGGTGACCGGTCCGAATGGCCATCTATTATTGCGGCCCATTTTTCAGCCATGCCAAGAATTCAGAAAGAGCATGCTCTGTTGGAAGAAAGACAAAAGGATTTTGATCAGGTTAAGCACTCACTGGCGGTGAGAATTCTAGATGAGGATTATGCCAAAGCCCACGGGGATTTGGGTAATATGATTTATCGAATCGATTTTGAAGGAACAGTCTCTGTCGTCGCTTACGATCTAGAAGAGAGTGTCGGATATGTGCCCAAGGAGACGGCCCAGGGCTGGAATAAAAATGAAGAAGAACTTTTTAAAATTGGTCTTGAGAATATTAAAAACAAATATACGCTAGAAGTGACTCCCATACCATTCGACAATGGAGAGACGGTTTATATACTTTTGGATAACAGTTCATTCGCGATTACGCATAGCCTCCTTTTAGAAGAGTATCCCCTGTATATAGGTACCAAGGGGACACTCATCGGCATCCCTCGGAAAGACACGCTTCTTTTTTATCCTATCCAAGATGAGAAAGTCATGACTGTATTGGGTGGTTTTATCAAGTCGATTAATGAACTCAACAAACAGGGGCCTGTCTCGACAAGCACAAAGCTTTATTGGAAGTACAATAACAAGTTTACAACGCTGAATTATTATATCGATGAAGATAACAATAAATTGACTTTTGACCCTCCCCAGTCATTTCTAGATGTTTTTAAATAGCGCGTAATGCCGGATATGGTCAGGAATGGGCAAAGGGGGGGGCGGGTTAAAAATGGGTCTCAACGAACCCTCTGAAATTAATTGTCCCTACTGCGGTGAGTTGATAGAAATTATGGTGGATTCCTCAATCCGGTCTCAGGAATATGTCGAGGATTGTTCAGTCTGCTGCCGGCCGATTCATTTGAAAATTGAGATTGATGAAGACGGCAGCGAAAGAATTAATGCTGATAGCGAGGATTGATAGCCGGATAGAAAAACCGGGTGTTGTTTTGCCTGCTTGAAGGTGATTTGAGCCGGCCCCAGGAGGTGAAGAGACTGCGATTTTTGGGTCTCATGGGGCCGAAGAGAGGATCACTTTGGAAAGTCTGGGTGATTTCTCCCAGGGAAGCGCGGACAGCTTTAGCGTCCGCGAAATGAGGGGGATTGATGACTTTCATCCGGTCATCCGCGGTGGCTTGGTTTAGAATTTGAACGGCTTCGTTGACTGCTTGCTGTTTCTCATCTCTGTGGCTAACGGTTTGATTTCTCTCCTTGACGCTGATGATTTTCTGCTTGTTCTGGTCAAATAGAATCGTGTAGAGTGATCCTTTAACCCGGTCAGCGATCACCAGAGCCGCCCAGTTTAGCTGAACGGCTTCGTCTTTAATGAGGTGGAAAGCAATGATGTAATTGCCGGAGGTAACGGCAAACGATGAAGAAGGAAGCGCCATCGCCGGAGCGGGGCGAATACTCCACAGGAGTAGAGCTATAAACAAGAGAGTGAGAGACAATTTTCGCTTCATAAGAGGCGCTGATCAATCTCTCCCCCTGTTTTAAAACAACTCTAATTATATATACCATAAACTCTCTCTCTTGCAAAATCCCTTCTTAACTTGCTACACTAATGACGGCGATCGCGCCCAAGGTTTGCAAAAAAATGAGCGACAAAAATCTTCAGTTCTGGGAACATTCTCATGCTTTCGGCCAGGAGAAGAAACGTCCCGGTGAATCCCGCACTCTCCTTGTGATTACCCTGACTGCCGCGATGATGGTGGTCGAAATCATCGCCGGGATTCTTTTCGGCTCCATGGCGCTGTTGGCCGATGGGCTGCATATGGCTTCTCACGCGGCGGCGTTAGCGATCAATGTCTTGGCTTATGTGTACGCGCGGCGCCACGCCAATGACCCGCGGTACAGCTTCGGCACGGGAAAGATCAACGCCCTGGGCGGGTTTGCGGGGGCGGTGCTGTTGGTTATCTTTGCTGTCATGATGGCGGGGGAGAGTGTCAAACGGCTTATTTCTCCGATAGAGATTGTTTTTAATCAGGCCATTTTAGTCGCTGTTGTTGGGTTGCTCGTGAACGGCGTTTCAGTTTTTCTATTGGGGCACGGCGATTCTCATGAGAGTCATTCGGATGAAGAAACAGGAGATCACCATCATCATGACCATAACCTAAGATCGGCTTATCTTCACGTCTTGGCAGACGCGCTCACATCACTGTTGGCGGTCTTCGCTCTTTTGACCGCCAAGTACTTTGGCTGGATCTGGATGGATGCCTTGATGGGAATTGTGGGGGCGATTTTAGTGTCACGCTGGTCGTTGGGATTACTGCGTGCTACCAATTCGGTGTTGCTCGACAAACAGGGGCCGGACGAGATTCGCGCCAAAATCAAAGAGAGCATCGAAAAGGAAAAAGATACCCGTGTCGCAGAGCTTCATCTCTGGGCGGTCGGACCCAATATTTATTCGACGATTATCTCAATAGTGGCAGGTGACCCCAAGCAGCCAGACGATTATAAGCGGATGATTCCCTCCGGATTAGGGGTGGTGCATGTGACGATGGAAGTTCACCAAACGGGATTTTCTAATGGCAAAATGGCTTAGCTTGATCACAATGAGATAAAAAGAACTTATGACTAATGACCAACTTTGGCAGAGGGCTATCCAAAAAATCCCCGGCGGTGTCAATAGTCCGGTTCGCTCGTTTAAGGCGGTCGGCGGGACGCCGATTTTTTTTAAACGGGGCAAAGGGGCTTATTTAGAGAGCGTTGACGGGGGAAAATACATTGACTATTGCATGTCGTGGGGAGCGTTGATCCTGGGGCACGCCGATCCAAAAGTGGTCAGCGCTGTCCAGAAGGCCTGCTCTAATGGAACGAGCTATGGCGCCTGCACACCGCTGGAAGTCGAACTCGCCGAAAAAATCACAAAACATTTTCCTTCGATAGAAAAAGTCCGTTTAGTCAATTCCGGCACTGAAGCAGTGATGAGCGCGTTGCGGGTAGCAAGAGGATTCACTCAACGGCCGGGGATTTTGAAGTTTAACGGCTGTTATCACGGGCATTCGGATTCGTTACTGGTCAAAGCCGGTTCAGGAGTGATGAGTTTTGGAATCTCCTCAAGCGCCGGCGTTCCTGCCGAATTTACCGCCAAGACATTTTCGGTTCCCTACAACGACGTTGACGCGGTCAAGCGAGTTTTAAAAAATCACGGTAAAGAGATTGCCGCGGTCATTGTCGAACCGGTGGCCGGCAACATGGGAGTGGTGCTGCCGAAGAAAAATTTCCTCGCTGACTTGAGAGAGTTAACCGAAAAAATAGGGACGGTTCTGATTTTTGATGAAGTCATTACGGGGTTTCGTATCAGTGACGGCGGCGCGCAGAAAGTTTATGGGGTAAAACCGGATTTAACGACGCTCGGGAAAATTGTCGGCGGCGGGTTTCCGCTGGCCGCTTTCGGGGGGAGAAAAGAACTAATGGATTTACTGGCGCCGGAAGGATCGGTCTATCAGGCCGGAACGCTTTCAGGGAATCCCGTTGCCTGCACGGCGGGACTGGCTACGTTGGCACAATTAAATAGTGAACTCTACCGAGTGCTCGAGAAAAATACCGATCGTCTAGCAAATTCAATCAAAGCGGCGGCGGAACAGAGGGGGATTGCACTCGATGTTTCGCACATTGGCTCGATGCTGGGGCTCAGTTTCAAGGATTCCAAACAATACAATCGTTTCTTTCATTTATTATTAAATGAAGGAATCTATTTGCCGCCGAGCGCGTATGAGACGCTGTTTGTGTCACGGGCGCATAGCCGTGAGGTCATTGACAAAACAATTGCGGTGTTTCAAAAAGCATTCCAACGATTATAATGAGGCAATAATAAATATATTGTAGGGGCAGGCCCCCGTGCCTGCCCGAATCATAATGTAGGGGCGGGGTAACCCCGCCCCTACGAAGGGCAACCACAGGGGGTTGCCCCTACATGGGATTGGTCGCAATAAACATTCATGAACCCAACCAAATCCAAAGAATCCAAAATGCGCGAGCTTTTCGACGCGATCAGCCCACGCTATGATCTTTTTAACCGGGTCTCCAGTTTGGGACAGGATCGCCGGTGGCGGCGGCGAAGCGTCCAGTTAGGGAATGTTGCTGGTGGCATGACTGTCTTGGACATCGGCGTGGGGACGGGGGATTTTAGCGTCTGCGCCGCCCAAAAAATTGGATCTAGCGGTCGGATTTACGGCATGGATATTGCTCCAGAGATGCTGAAGCAATCCGCCGGTAAAATCAAAATTCCATTTTTGCCGATTCTTGCCAGGGCCGAGCAGATCCCGCTTCAGTCAGCAAGCGTGGATCGTATTTTAATGGCGTTTGTCCTTCGTAATGTCAGTGATGTGGACCGGACTTTACAGGAGTGCTTGAAAGTTTTGGACAGTCGCGGTAAACTGATAGTGCTTGAAATTACACGGCCCGCAAATAGAACCGTGGAAGGGTTTTATCGTTTTTACATGGGGAAAATCGTACCGCAAATAGGGCGTATCCTTTGCGGGGAGCGCTGGCCTTTTGATTATCTCAATCAATCGGTCATGACGTTTCAAAGTCCAGAAGAAATTGCTGACACAATGAAACAAGTCGGATTTTCCAGCGCTAAGGTTTTTCCTTTAACAATGGGCATTGTGCACGTGATTATCGGAGAAAAATAATTGAGTCAGAGCCGAGTTCCGCTGTTGGATCTTGAAGCGATTTATGAGCCGATTAGCCAGGCGTTGGCGCGGACTGAAGAAGTCATTACGCGGGAGTTGGCGGCTGACGGGGAATACGCCGGGGAAGTCGCTAAAGCATTGATTCAAGGGAAAGGAAAACGGCTCCGGCCAGCGCTGCTCTTATTCTCGGCGAGGGTGGATTGTTTTCCGTCCCAGGCAAGCTATGTTGCCGCCGCGGCAATGGAGATGATTCATGTGGCGACGCTGGTGCACGATGACGTTATTGACGAAGCGGCGCTTCGTAGGGATGAAAAAACGGTCAATTCTGTTTTTGGCAATAAGATCGCGATTCTTTTGGGGGATTTCCTCTATGCGAAGGCGAGCAATATGCTTTCTTCTCTGGGGGACGCGAAGTTGCTGCAATGGATTTCCAATGCCACCACGCAGATGTGCCTGGGGGAGTTCACGCAGGCCTATCTTAGGGAGACGCCGAATCTGAGCGAGGCGTACTATCTGGAGTTGATCCATAAAAAAACGGCCCGTCTGATCGCCGCCTGCTGTCAGTCCGGCGCTTATTTGGCGCGGGCTTCTAAAGAAGAACAGGAACTTCTGTATCAATTTGGCTTGAACTTTGGGATGGCGTTTCAGATCGTGGACGATTACCTCGACATCACGGGTGATGAAAAGACACTGGGCAAACCGTGCGGGCTCGATCTGCTGCGGGGCAAAGTGACTTTGCCGATCATTGATCTCTATCATTCGCTGCCGGAACAAAAGGATTTCCTGGAGCGGCTTTATACGGTCGGAATACAGAATGGAGAAATGAGAAAACTTAAAGATCTCCTGGTTGAATCGGGGAGCTTGGAAAGGGCGATGAACCGGGCTCGCGGCTACATGAACGCCGCCAAAGAAAATCTTGAAAAAATGGAAGAATGGCCGGCTCGAGAATCGTTGTTAATGCTTGCCGATTATGTTCTGCTCCGGCAGAGGTAGGCGAGTTTTCCTAAAGTGAGGTGACTATGTTTGGAATCGGTTTTCAGGAGTTAGTGGTGATTCTTTTGATCTGTTTGCTTCTTTTCGGCGCCAGCCGTCTGCCGGAAATTGGACGGGCGCTGGGTAAAGGGATTCAGGAATTCAAAAAATCGACCAAGGAAGGTTTGGATGAGGACAACAGCGATAAAAAGAACTAGGTCATGTTTTCGCCAATTCTAGTCTTAATCCATTGAGGGCTTTTTGCGTCGCCTGCCATTTGATCTCTTCGCGGCTTCCTTTTAGGAAGAGTTCCGAGCAGTAGGTTTTTTTGGGGGTCGCGAGGGCGACATAGACAAGGCCAGCTGGTTTCTTCTTTGTCCCGCCGGTGGGGCCGGCAATTCCTGTAATTCCAATCCCAAAGGTGGTGTTCGCGGTTTGGCGAACTCGCCGCGCCATCATTGAAGCGGCTTCGCGGCTGACGGCTCCCTTCTTTTTCAGCAGATCGGCGGGGACTCCGAGTAGAGCGGTTTTACTTTCATAGCTGTAGGTTACCAGCCCCCGTGTCAGCGCCTTGGAACTGCCGGAGACATTGGTGATTCGATGAGTCAGAAGCCCCCCCGTGCACGATTCCGCGACCGCGAGGGTTTTTTTCTTGGCGATCAGGTGATTGACAACATTTGATTCCAGCGTCTCTTCATCAACGCCAAAGAAGACGTCTTTAATTTTGGGCCTGATTTCTTTTTCAATTTTACCGATCGCACGGTTTGCCTTTCCCAGATTTTTTCCCTTGGCCATGATGCGTAGATCCACTTCTCCCAAGTGGGCGTATATTCCAACGGTGACCGGGGGCTTTAGCTTCAGCCATTTCCTGACTCTGGCGGCGATGGTGGATTCTGGGAGTCCACTGGTCCGCAGTGTTTTTGAGATGATGACCGATTTAGGTCCACCTTGCTTTCGTAAAAATGGCTGGACCGTTTCCAAGAACATCGGCTTCATTTCACGCGGGACGCCGGGGAGGGCTGCAATAAAAAAGGTACCAGGTACCTTTTCAGGTTCAGGAAGGTACCTGGTACCTTTTGGGGTGCTAGGTTCTTGAGGGATTGCAAGAATAAACCCCGGCGCCGTCCCGACACGATTCGGAATTTCACGCGCTCCTTTTGGCAGATAGGCCTGCCTCTCGTTTAATTTTGCCATGGTCATTTTACGGCGACGGAAACGATCTTTGATTTTTTTAAGGATTTCGGGATGTAAGATTAATGGCATTCCGGCAAATTCAGCGATGACTGCCGTCGTGACGTCGTCTTCGGTGGGGCCCAGTCCCCCGGTCACAATCATGCCGTCTGAACGGCCGCGGGCAAGGGCCAGGGCTTCCTTAATTCTAGCGGGATTATCCCCGATGGTGGAATGGAAGAAAATATCCACGCCGATTTTGGCCAGTTCCTGCGACAGCCACGCCGCGTTGGTGTTCACCGTGTGACCGAGCAGTAATTCCGTCCCTATCGCCACAATTTCCAGTCGCATGAATTTACTATAGCATAATCGGGTAGTAGTGAAAAATTTTTGCAAGAATTTCTTGACTGGTTACGTCTATATAAGTAAGGTCAGACTCTTGACCTTTGACCTGATAGAGAAGTTGATATATCATATTAACAACAGTTTGAAGAACTCATTAAAAGGAGGCGGTCATGGTGGAGAAAGCGAAAGAAAAAGAAGAGAAGAAAACAACCCAAGCCCAGGGGGACCGGGACAAAGCGGTGGAACTGGCGGTGGCTCAGATCGAGAAACAGTTTGGAAAGGGGGCGATTATGCGGCTGGGAAAGGACATTAAGATCAATGTTCCCGTGATCCCGACCGGTGCGCTCTCCCTGGACCTCGCGCTCGGAATTGGCGGCGTGCCGAGAGGGAGAATCGTGGAACTCTTTGGGCCGGAATCGAGCGGTAAAACCACCTTGACTTTGAGTATTATCGCCGAGACCCAAAAACAGGGAGGGGTCGCGGCGTTTATTGACGCGGAATACGCGTTAGATCCGGGATACGCGAGAAGACTGGGAGTCAATCTGGATGATTTACTGATTTCTCAGCCGGATAGCGGTGAACAGGCGTTAGAGATTGCCGAAATGCTCATCCGAAGCAACTCCATTGACCTGGTCGTGGTTGACTCAGTTGCGGCGTTGGTTCCGGAAGCGGAAATTAAAGGTGACATGGGACAGCCCACTATGGGGTTGCAAGCGCGTTTAATGTCGCAAGCGCTTCGTAAACTAACCGCGGCCATCAGCAGATCAAAGACCTGTGTTATTTTCGTCAACCAGATCCGCGAGAAATTGGGCGTGATGTTTGGCAATCCTGAGACGACCACGGGGGGACGAGCGTTAAAGTTTTATACCTCCGTCAGGATTGATCTGCGCAGAAAAGAGACCATCAAGAACGGGGAGATAGTGATTGGCAACCGGATTCGGGCCAAAGTGGTCAAAAATAAAATGGCCCCTCCGTTTAGAGAAGCGGAGTTTGATATTCTCTTCGCGGAGGGAATCTGGAGAATCGGGAGTGTCCTCGATGTCGCTACTGAACTGAACGTGATCCAGAAGACGGGATCGTGGCTGGCGTTTGGAGAGGAGAAGATTGGACAGGGAAAGGAGAACGCGGCGGGGTTCTTGAAGGAAAACCCGAAGATGCTCAATGACATCGAGAAAAAGATTCATGAAAGAGTGGCGGTTCCTGTTTAGGGTTGTCGTTGCTTTCGTGGGATTAGCGGTGAGCACGCCCGCGCTTGAGGCGGCAGACTCTTCCGGCGCCGCCAGCCAACTGCAGGAGGCTTTTGTCGCCGTTGCCAAGCAAGTGGGGCCTGCTGTCGTCAGCATCAGCACGATCCACACCGAGCGGGTTCGCAGTTACTACGTGAGTCCCTACGAGGATGAATTCACGCGGAAATTCTTCAGTGATTTCTTCGGAGAGGTCCCGTATCGCGAATTCAAGCGAATCGGATTGGGGTCGGGTTTCATCATTGATTCCAAAGGATACATTCTCACCAACGACCACGTCGTTGGTGACGCCGACCAGATTCATGTCACTCTTGCCGATGGACGCGAATTCCAAGCCAAGGTCAACGGGCGCGACTCCAGGGCCGATCTAGCGGTTATCCAGATACCGGCGAAGGGATTGCCGGTGGCTCAGCTGGGAAACTCGGATCCTGTCCAGACTGGAGAATGGGCTGTCGCGATCGGCAATCCATTTGGTTTCGCGATGACCAACCCTGAACCGACCGTCACCGTCGGTGTCGTCAGCGCCCTGAACCGGAGTCTCTCCCGCGGCGGGAAGGAGCAGGATTTTACCGACCTCATTCAAACTGATGCCGCCATCAACCCCGGCAACAGCGGCGGGCCGTTGGTGAATCTCAACGGAGAAGTCATCGGGGTTAACGTGGCGATTTTCACCACCAGCGGCGGCTACCAGGGGATCGGTTTCGCGATTCCGGTCAATCGGGCGAAGGCCATTCTGAATGATCTCATCGAAGGGAAAAAAGTCCGGTATGGCTGGCTGGGGGTGAGTATCCAGGATGTCAACAAGGATGTCGCCGCTTATTTTGGCGTCTCCGATATGCAGGGAGTGATTGTGGCGCAGGTTTTGGAAGGGGGGCCGGCCGATCAAGGAGGAGTCAAAGTCGGCGACGTGATTCGTCTTCTCGATGGAGAGCCGATTAAGAATACACGCGCTTTGATCAGCCGCGTCAGCCAGGCAAAGATCGGGCAAGAGATTGAAGTTAAGATTTTGAGGCAGAAGAAAGAAATAGCCCTGAAGATGAAAGTCGGAGACCGTCCGGCGAATTCGTCATCGCTCCCTGCCGCGCAAAAACTCCCTAGAGAAGTCAGCCCTTCCATTGTCTCCTGGCGGGGGATGGAGGTGCAAAATCATAATGAGGGAGTCGTGGTGACTCAAGTGGACCCCAACAGCCCCTCTTACCATTCCGGCATTCGTGTTGGGGATGTTATTTTGGAAATTAATGGAATCTTGATCCGCAGCCAAGGGAATTTCGAAGAAGTGACTTCTCAAATCAATGGAGATGCCTTCACCCGCACCCCGCGCGGCTATGTCGTGGTCAAGCCCGAGTAATTTATTTTGTCTAACTCCTTTTCCTGTGCTAAAATAACATACTTTGATGAACTGGCCTCAGTGGGGGGTTGAAACAGCGACTACCTGTTATGCCATCTCGGCGGCGGCCTATCTTTTAATGCTCAACCGGTGGCCCCAGTGGCTAAAGATTTATGCTTCCCTTCTTGAGAAGGTTGCAAAAGGGTCGCTGTTATTAGGATTTATTTTGGCGGCGCTCTCTTTATTTCATGAAGGGATCCTGGTCACCAACGAATATAACGCGTTTATTTTTTTGAGCGGCGCTATTCTAACGATCCACAGGTTCTTTAACAGAAAAAAGGAATGGGCCGGCCTGAACGCGGTGGTGGTTCTTTTGGCTCTTTTTTCTCTTGGGTACGCGCAATGGTTTGACCGTTTAGCTCTTCCGATGGAGCCGCTGGGCCGATCCCGATGGTTTGTTGCCCACTCGACGCTGCAATTTTTAAGTTATGGATTTCTGGCGGTTTCATTCGCGGCCGGTTTTTTTTATTGGATCTCCCGGTGGAAGCGGCGAATGGATGAGAAGGAGATGGAACCGCTGCTTCTTGCCAGCCATAAGACTCTGGCGGCTGGATTTCTGTTCCTGACCGGAAGTATTGTCAGCGGGATTATTTCAACCCGGCGGGTTTATGGAAGCTATTGGGGATGGGAACCCAATGAGGTTCTGGTGCTGGCGCTGTGGGGTATCCTGGCGATTTATCTATATCTATGCAAAAAGAGCGTGTTGTTGTCGCGATGAGCGGCGGAGTGGACAGTTCCGTCACTGCCGCGTTAGTGAAAGAAGCGGGGTATGACGTCATTGGAATTACCCTGAAGACCTGGCCGTCCGAGCTGTGCAAAAATGACAGCCCAAAAACCTGCTGTTCCCTGCGGGATGTTGAAGACGCCCGATCGGTCGCGGCGATACTGGATATTCCTTTCCATGTTTTGAATGTGGAAGAGGAATTCAAGAAATATGTGATGGACTATTTCACCGAAGAGTACGCTCAAGGACGGACGCCGCATCCGTGTGTTCAGTGCAATGATAAGGTGAAGTTTTTGGCTTTGTGGAAACGTGTGAAACCTTTGGGGGCCCGGTATATCGCGACCGGCCACTACGCGCGGGTGGAGTTTGATTCCCGATGGGGGCGTTACGTCGTCAAGGAAGCGGCCGATCCCAGCAAGGATCAATCGTATGTTTTATTCGGACTGACTCAAGAACAGCTTTCTTACACTCAGTTTCCGATCGGGAATTTTACCAAACATCAAATTCGTGAGAAAGCGAAAGAGCTCGGCTTGCGGGTTTTTGATAAACCGGACAGCCAGGAGATTTGTTTTATTCCCGATCATGATACGCAAGGATTCTTGAAGAAGGCTTTAGAGGGGCGGGATCTTTCGGGGAGAATCGTGGATAAGGAAGGGAATGTTTTAGGGACTCATTCGGGGATTTTTCAGTTTACCATTGGTCAGAGAGAAGGATTGGGGGTCAACCGCGGCAAGCCTTCTTATGTCGTCGAGATTAAACCCCAGACGCGGGATCTGGTGATTGGTGATCGCGAAGAATGTTTCGCGCGGGAATGCGCCGCGGAGAGAATCAATTGGCAGGCATGGGGGGCGTTATCGGAACCTGTGAAAGCTCAGGCGAAAATCCGGTACAAACATGCCAAGGCCGCTGTGACTCTTTTCCCGGGAGAAAACGGAGAGGTTCGCGTTGTTTTTGACGAACCCCAAAACGCGGTCACTCCGGGACAGGCGATCGTGTTCTATGACGGAGATACCGTGCTGGGGGGAGGATGGATTAAGGTGGTGTAGCTCAGCTTGGTCAGAGCGAGCGGCTCATACCCGCTATGTCGGTGGTTCGAATCCACCCACCACCATTCTGCTTCGCCCTTCGACAAGAAAGATTGCGGTGGGGCTACGCAGGAACCGTAGGGGCAGGCCCCCGTGCCTGCCCGAATCATAATGGCGGGCAACCACGGGGGGTTGCCCCTACAATGATAAAAGGCAAGTAACAATGGATCTTCTCAAAAAAATCTCCAAATACATCGACACCTGGCGGATGCTGGAGCAGGGAGACCGGGTTCTGGTGGCCGTTTCAGGGGGGAGCGATTCCGTGGCGTTGGCGGTACTCCTCCATTTGCTGGCTCCAAAATACGGACTGCGGCTTCACTGGATCCATGTCAATCATCAGATCCGACCGGAAGCGGGGGAGGACGCCGATTTTGTCCAGTGCCTGGCGGGGCGGTTTGAAGCCGCTTTATCGGTTGAAAAAATCACCCCTCTCTCCGAGGCGCGGCGCCAGAAACGCTCTTTAGAGGAGACTGCCAGAGAACTCCGTTTTAAGGTTTTTGAGAGGATAGCCGAGGAAACAGGAAGCTGCCGGATTGTCCTGGCCCACCATCAGAATGACCAGGCGGAAACTGTTTTGATGAGGATCATCCGAGGAAGCGGGACGCGGGGAATCGGCGCGATGGCCCCCGTGACTTTATGGCGCGGTAAAACGATCATTCGTCCTTTGCTGGAGTGTTCCAAAAAGGAATTGCGGGATTGGTTAATCGCTCGTGATGTGCCATGGAGAGAGGATAGTTCTAATCAAAACAGGGAATACCTTCGCAACCGGATTCGTAATCACTTGATTCCTTTACTGGAAGAATCATATAATAAAAAGATTCAGGAGCGGTTGGTGACGTTGGCGGCCTGCTCTCAGGAAGATCAAGCGTATATCGAGAACAGCGCCAGGAATATTTATCAGCAATCAGCGGTTCGCTCAAGAGACCAAATTCATATTTCACTGGACTGTCTTTTACCGCTGCCGAAAGCCATCCAACGGCAAATCACCCGATTGGCGATCGGCGAAGTTCAGGGAAGTCTCAAACGGATTGATTTCCGGCATTGGAGGGAGGCGGAGGATTTATATTATTTCCGGCCGGGACGGTCTGAAGTTCATCTGCCCAACGGAGTCATCATCCAGAAGATAAAGGGGAAAATCGTTTTTTACAGAGGAGAAATTTATGCCAGAGGTAATAAAGAAGGACAAAAAACAAAAACAGCCCTCCTCACAGCCTAATCCGGCCCGATTTCTGGTGGTCTGGATGCTGTTACTGGTGGCGCTCATGTATTTATTCCGCGGGGAGAGTTCCGTGCTGGTCAAAGGGAACACCCGTGAACTGGCCTACGGAGAATATTTCCAGGCTCTTCAAGAAGAGAGTGCTCCGATAAAAACGGCGGTAAAGGTGGATAATGTCATCAAGGGAGAGTTCGCGGATGGGACTCATTATGTGGTTTATACGCCGGACAACGACCCGGAATTACTCTCCGTGCTCCGGCAGAAAGTTCCTTCTTTCAAGATTGAGCCGCCGCGAACTTTTTTAATGAATGTCTTTTTCACGATGCTGGGGCCTCTCTTTTTTGTGGGGCTTCTCTGGTTTTTGTTTTACCGGGGAGCTCAGGGAGGGGGGAGAATTCTGGCGTTTGGCAAAAGCCGCGCGCGTCAAATTGGAAGCGAAGAAATCAAGGTGACGTTTAAGGACGTCGCGGGAGTGGACGAGGCCAAAGAAGAATTGCAGGAGATCATCGAGTTTCTGAAAGACCCGAAGAAGTTCACCCGGCTGGGGGGGAAAATTCCCAAGGGGGTGTTGCTCATGGGACCTCCGGGAACCGGAAAGACACTGCTGGCGAAAGCGGTCGCCGGAGAAGCCGGTGTTCCTTTTTACAGCATCAGCGGTTCCGACTTCGTCGAAATGTTCGTCGGAGTGGGGGCTTCCAGGGTCCGCGATCTCTTTGAGACCGCCAAAAAATCGGCGAAAACCAGCGGCAAGGGATGTATTATCTTTATTGACGAGATTGACGCGGTCGGCCGCCAGCGGTTCGCGGGAATCGGCGGAGGGCACGATGAACGGGAACAGACTCTCAACGCGCTGCTCGTGGAAATGGACGGGTTCAATACTCAGGAAGGGGTTATCTTGGTGGCGGCGACCAACCGGCCGGATGTTCTGGACCCGGCCCTGCTTCGTCCTGGGCGTTTTGACCGGACGATCGTCATTGACCGCCCTGATTTGATCGGCCGGGAGGGGATCCTGAAAGTACACACCCGCGCGGTGAAGGTGGATAAGGACGTGAACTTAAACGCGATTGCCCAACAGACACCGGGACTTTCCGGGGCGGATCTGGCGAATTTAGTCAATGAAGCGGCCCTTTTATCGGCTCGCCATAACAGGGAATCGGTGACTCAAGAGGAGCTCGAAGCCGCCATCGAACGGGTCATGGCCGGGCCGGAACGAAAGAGCCGCGTGATCAGCCCCGATGAAAAAAAGAGAGTGGCTTATCACGAGGCGGGACATGCCCTGCTCGCGTTGTTAATCCCGGGGGCCGATCCCCTGCATAAAGTTTCAATTATCCCGAGAGGGACGGCGGCATTGGGATACACGATGCAGCTTCCGACTCAGGATCGCTATTTGATAACTCAGGCGGAACTGACGGCGAAACTGACCGTTCTTCTGGGAGGACGGGTGAGCGAGGAGCTTTTGCTCCAGGAAATCAGTACCGGAGCCCAGAACGATCTTGAAATCGCCACCGATATCGCCCACCGGATGGTCTGCGAGTATGGAATGAGCGAGAAATTGGGGCATCTTACTTTTGGAAGACGGGATCGCCAGATTTTTCTTGGCAGGGATATTTTGGAAGAGAAGAACTACAGCGAGCAGACTGCTGTCACGATTGATGGGGAAGTTCGCCGTATCATTGGAGAAAGCCACGACCGCGCTATGGAACAACTTTCCAAACACCAGGAGCAGTTGAAGCTGATCGCCCAGCGTCTTCTGGAAAAAGAGGTTTTGGATGCCGATGAAGTCAAGCGAATTCTCAATGGGGATAAACTCGCTCAGCAGCCGGCATAAGATTTTCCTCTGTGGAGACTATCCTTTTCCATTAGGAAAGAGAACCTACCTCATGGGAATTTTGAACATCACCCCCGATTCGTTTAGCGGTGACGGGCTTCTTCAAGGAAAAAATAGTTCGGAAACCGCCGGGGCGGCGCTTCGTATGGCGCAAAATATGGTGGATTGCGGCGCTGATCTGATTGACGTGGGGGGGGAATCGAGCCGCCCGGGGGCCTTAAATATTTCAGAACAAGAAGAGATTGACCGTGTGGCGCCGGTGATCAGACTTCTTTCAAAAAACCTGCCGGTTCCTGTTTCTGTTGATACCTGTAAAGCTTCCGTCGCCCGGGAGGGGCTGGAAAATGGGGCTTCTTTGGTCAATGACATCAGCGGATTGACGGGAGATTCCCGGATGGCTCCCCTTATCGCTTCAAGCGGCGCTTCGGTAGTCATCATGCACATGAAAGGGACCCCGGCGACAATGCAGAGGACGGCTGTTTACCACGATTTGATGGGGGAGATCATCGAATTCTTCCAGAACAGCATCCAGTTGGCTCGGTCCGCGGGGATCGCGGGAGAAAAAATCATTTTGGATCCGGGGATTGGATTTGGCAAAACCGTTGAGCATAACCTTGAAATTTTGCGCTCGTTGGGTTCTTTAAAGAAACTGGGGTATCCAATTTTAGTAGGGACTTCCCGGAAATCATTCATCGGGAAAATTCTGAGCGATCGTCCCGCCGGTAAACGGCTGTGGGGGACTGCCGCCACCGTGGCTTTAGCGATTGCCAATGGGGCCGATATGATTCGCGCGCACGACGTCGCTGAAATGAAGGATGTCGTCAACGTCACCGACGCGGTAGTCACAAGACGCGGAGGGTTCCGTTGATTGATCTGATCTGGCAGAATGTTTTGCTGTATTGGAAGAGCGCGGTGGAGATTCTTCTTCTCTGGGGGCTTTTCTATTCTATCCTCGCCTATTTCCGTGGCACCCTCGGCATTCAATTATTGAAGGGATTAGCGATTATCGCGCTTGTTTTCATCGTGACGCAGCAGTTTCAGTTGAGAACCATCAACTGGATGCTGACGAAATTTCTAGCGATCTCAGTCATAGGGCTCTTGATTATCTTCCAGCCGGAATTGCGGCGGGCTCTTTCCCGTCTGGGGGAACAGCATTTTTTCAAGACGCCGCTCCAGGAAGAATCAATGATTCAGGAGATCATTCAGTCATGCGCCGCTTTGTCCGGGCGCAAAATCGGCGCCTTGATCGCGATCGAAAAAGAGACCGGGTTAAAACCTTATATCGAGAGCGGCGTCTCCCTGGACTGCCTGATTACCAGCGAGGTTTTAAACACCCTCTTCATGCCGAACGCTCCACTGCATGACGGCGCGGTGATTATCGAGGGTGGAAGGATTGCCGCCGCGGGATGCCTTCTTCCATTGACGCAAAATCCGCACATCAGCCGTACGTATGGGACGCGGCACAGGGCCGCCATCGGGCTCACCGAGGAGACAGACGCCGTCGTCGTCGTGGTTTCGGAGGAGAGCGGCTCAATCTCGATGGCTTCCCGGGGTCATTTGTCCACTGATTTGGATCGGGAGGAACTCGGTGATCTGCTTCGTGAGAATCTTTACGGCTCCCACGCCGGCCGAAAAAAAGGATGGCACAGGAGGCAGACGGGATGAATTCTTTCTGGGTCAATAGTTTTCTGAAATTGTCCGCTCTCGCTCTCGCCGTGGTGACGTATCTCTACATTGGCGCCGAACTCAGAGAAGGACCTGGGACGCTTCCTTCAGTGCTTACCAAGGAATACATTGCCAAATCAGTGCCGGTGCATGTGGACCTTTTGGGAAACCCGCCTCGTGGATTCGAGGTCAAAAAAGAGAACATCGTCGTCGATCCGGAGAAAGTGATGATTATCGGGCCTGAAGGTCTAATCGCCCCCATTGAGTATCTGGAGACACAGCCGATTTATATCGGTAGACGCGGAGGAACCGTGAAGGTTCGAGTGGGATTAAAGATCACAAAAGCCGTTAAAGGCATGGATCAGCAGATGGTGGATGTGGTGATTCCAATAGAGAGGATTAAAAAATAATAGCGGTCAGCGTTCAGCGGACAGCGTTCAGGAAGTATTAGGTTTTTTTCTGACACTGTACGCTATACGCTATACGCTATACGCTAAAAAATGGTGCGTCTAGGTATTAACATTGACCATGTCGCGACGGTTCGTCAGGCGAGAGAGGGGATAGAGCCGGACCTTGTCCAGGCGGCTCTTCTGTGCGAATCGGCGGGGGCCGATTCGATCGTGGTTCATCTAAGAGAAGACCGGCGGCACATTCAGGAGGAGGATGTTCAGCGCCTTCGTAAACTCCTTCGCGTCCGGTTCAATCTTGAGATGTCAATTGATCCCGGTGTGATGCGAGTCGCGCAGAGAATCAAACCTGATCAAGCGACGCTGGTTCCGGAGAAGAGAAGAGAACTGACGACGGAGGGGGGGCTGGCTGTAGCCCGCCAGGAAAAAAAGATTGGATCGGCGGTCGAGAAACTGCGTAAAAAAGGGATCACGGTCAGTCTTTTTATTGATTCAGATAAGAAGAACATCGATGCCGCCCGGAGAGTCGGGGCGGAGTTAGTCGAATTCCATACAGGTGAGTATGCTTTGGCCGTCGCGAAGCGCGAAAAAAAAAGGAAACTGGAAGAATTGCGTGAGGGAACCTTTTATGCCAGGAGTTTAGGATTAGGGGTCAACGCGGGCCATGGGCTCAATTATTTCAATGTCCATCCGGTCGCTCAAATAAAAGGGATTGAAGAGTTGAACATCGGGCACGCCATTGTGGCTAGAGCGGTGTTAGTAGGAATTTCGCGGGCGGTCAGGGAGATGAAGGAATTGATCAAATGAAAATCACGACCGGCGTGGATATTGTCGGCATTGAGAGAATGGACAAAGCGGTCCATCAGTGGGGAGACCGGTTCCTGGAGAAGGTTTTTACTGAGAAAGAACTGACGCAGGCGAAAGAAAGGGGACTGCCGGCACAGCATCTGGCAGGCAAATTCGCGGCGAAAGAAGCGGTCTTTAAAGCTCTCTCCGAGTTTAGAAACGGCGAGTCGTTACAGTGGCGTGATATTGAGGTATTGAATTATACCGACGGCCGGCCGCAGGTTTTTCTGCACAAGGGGGCCGGTTCAATTCAAAAAAAGTTTGTTCTGTCGCAAATTCAAGTCAGTATCTCGCACGATAAACAATGGGCGGTCGCGAGCGCGGTGGTTGTTTCCGATGGATTTTGAAAAACTTCTTCCAAAGAGAAATCCGGATACCGATAAACGAAACTACGGCCGCGTGCTTGTAGTGGCCGGGTCGCCCGGCTACAGCGGGGCGGCTTACTTTGCCAGTTCCGCCGCGATGAGAACCGGGAGCGGCTTGGTCATTCTGGCGGCGCCCGAAACAGTTTATCCAATCCTCGCCGTAAAATTGAACGAGGTGATCGTCCGTTCTTTTTCGGCAATTCCCGGCGAAGGATTTTCAAAGAGGGCGTTGATTGGGATTAAAGAAGAAGCCGATCAAGCGGATGTTCTCGCGATAGGCCCTGGCCTGGCCCGTCACCCGCAGACAGCCATGCTCGTGAAGGATCTCATTTTGGAAATCAATAAGCCGGTTATTTTGGATGCCGATGGTTTGAACGCTTTTGAAGGAAGGGAGAAGGCTCTCAAGCGCCATCGCGGGCCGCTGGTCGTGACTCCTCATCAAGGAGAATTCGCCCGGCTCACCGGAAAATCCAGGGAAGAAATTCAAACGCAGAAAACTTCTCTGGTCAAACAATTCGCCGAAACGACCGGGGCCGTGGTTCTTTTAAAGGGACATCGGACTCTTGTCATTTCGCCCGACGGGGAGCTCTATGAAAATCAAAGCGGCAATCCCGGAATGGCGACGGCGGGAGCCGGGGATGTTCTGACCGGAATGATCGCCAGTCTGGTGGGACAAAAGATTCCTTTATACGCGGCAACTTGTTTGGGGGCGTATCTGCATGGCGTTGCCGGTGACCTTGCCGCGAAGGAAAAAGGAGAATACGGATTGATTGCCGGGGACATTTTGGATAAGATACCACAAGCTATCGCTGGCGTAGCTCAGAGGTAGAGCGGCTGTTTTGTAAACAGCGGGTCGGGGGTTCGATTCCCTTCGCCAGCTTTAAAAAACTGAAGGACGATGGACGTAGGACGTGGGACGAAAAAATAAATCGTCCTTCGTCCTAGTGAGCAAAGCGAACGGACGTCCTACGTCTTCAGTAATAATTTGTTAAAAGTAATAACGGGCAGGTACCAGAGTGGCCAAATGGATCAGACTGTAAATCTGACGCCCTAACGGGCTCCGAAGGTTCGAATCCTTCCCTGCCCATTCTGCTTCGCCCTTCGCCAACTAAAACTCCGGTGGGGCTTCGCAGGAACAAGTTCCTTCGAAGCTCTACCATCGTTTTCCATATCGAAGAGCGAAGAAGAACAGTTCTTTATTTTAATGGGCTACAAAGAGGGAGTTGACAATGGGAGAGAAAGAGCGATTTGAAGTTTTGTTAGAAGAGATACGGCATGATGTGAAAACAATTGCCGAAGGCCATGATGCGTTACTTCAGGAGATGTCGAGAGGATTTGGATCTCTAAGAACGGAGCTGAGCGATCTTCGTTTGATGCTTGAGCTATATGCCAAAAATACCAACAAGCGATTGGAGACTTTAGAGACACGATAGCAGTTTTACGAATCACGAACGACGAATAACGAACGACGGCCTTTAAGCGGGTGTAGCACAGTGGTAGTGCTCGTGCCTTCCAAGCATGCTACACGGGTTCGATTCCCGTCACCCGCTTTTTTTAGTAAAAAAGCTGTTTTTAAAATTGACAAAGTTTATTGGAGAGGATATAATTAAGCACTAAAGTGAAATTACAAGCAGGAATTGTAATTGTAGATATCAAAAACTGACTTTTTTTGTAGGAGTAGGAGGGGGGGGAGTCGGTTTTTTTCTTATTTTTAAGGAGGAAACCCCCATGCGAAAAACTAGTATCTTTGCTTTTTTATTAGCGCTGAGTCAAGTTTTCTATTTCGTGCCATCTCCCCATCGGCTAATTGACAATTCTCGGAATTACTTATCTCCTAGCAGTCGTCTAACGAGTCAACAATCCATACCATCAGGAACTAAACCATTTCAAACAAGCGCGGAATTAACGCAAGTGATCGAAACGATTTTTCCATATGGCCCAGACCATGGCCCAGTAGGATACGAGCTAAATAACTGGCGTCGATCCTCAGTAATTGTATCTTCAATTTTTCGTCTTTATAGCCAGTCTCATTCAACAGAATGGAGTGCTCAGGATGGTAATGTCCCACTAGGATTGTTTATCAGATATGGTAAGACAGGGAGAATAGAGAGGATTTGGCATGTAAAAAAAGAAACGTACATTGATGCCGTTGTATCTGCTCGTAGCATAACTTCGATTGGAGAAGAAAATATTTTTTATCCCTTTGCTCCGGGTCAGTCGAGGCCTAGCCCTTATCAGAAGGAGTATCTATTAGGTGTTGTTATTAAAACTAGGAGTGGCACTGAAACTATTAGGTGGGTGGATACAGAGTATTACCCAATATCAGGAGGGCAACACACAGTCAATCGCAGCAAGTTAATAGAAACAATGAATGTAGACGTCACTTTGGTTGTTTCTGACGATAAATTGCAAGAAATGAAGGAGTCTATGGAGGGCAGAGTAATTTATACGGACGGAAGAGAGAAGAAAATGAACAAAAAAGTTATCTTTAATTGGAACGTAGAAGGAGTATCTAGCATTTTAGAAAGAGCAAATAGTCTCGCTAGGAATGGAGACTCCAATTTGTTGAGACAGTTGGATTGGACTAAACAAATGCCTACTAGTAGCGTAGGTGCGCGAATAGGAGTAAGGCTCGACAGTCAATTATAATCAAAGACGCCGCAATTCACAATCAGGAAAGAAAACGCGTTTGCCACGGTTTCCTCCTCATTAAGTTTTTGATCACACTCTCCAATAGATTCACCCGCTATGAATGTCCCGTCACCCGCTTATTTTCTTTCTCCATAAAGAAAAAGCTTGACAAATTTCTGAGCCCACATATAATACAACATACTTTGTCTGGGGAAGTTAGGATGGGGGCAATGGGAACGGTGTTACCCCAAATGCTGCTGTAGCTCAGTCGGCAGAGCACGTCTTTGGTAAAGACGAGGTCACCGGTTCAATCCCGGTCAGCAGCTCGTGAGCGGCTGTTAAGGGATAAATGGGAGGTTAGACATGGCGAAGGAAAAATTCCAGCGAAAAAAACCACATATTAATATCGGAACGATCGGACATGTTGATCACGGGAAGACGACCTTGACGAGCGGGATCACGAAAGTACTGTCAAAGTTCGGTCTGGCGCAGGCGAAGGCGTACGATGAAATCGACAACGCGCCGGAAGAGAAGGCGCGCGGGGTAACGATCAACGTTCACCACGCGGAATATGAAACGGACAAGCGGCATTACGCGCACGTGGATTGCCCGGGGCACGCGGATTACATTAAGAACATGATCACGGGAGCGGCGCAGATGGATGGAGCGATCTTGGTGGTGAGCGCGGTGGACGGGCCGATGCCTCAAACGCGGGAGCATATCCTGCTGGCAAGGCAGGTAGGGGTGCCGGCGATCGTCGTGTTCCTAAACAAAGTGGACGCGGTGGAAGACAAAGAATTATTGGATTTAGTAGAATTGGAAGTGAGGGAGTTACTGACGAAGTATGAGTTTCCCGGGGACAAGATTCCGGTGATCCGCGGCAGCGGGTTAAAGGCGGGAGAAGATGCGGATGCTGGGAAGATGGACAGCCCGTGGGTGAAGGGGATCTTGGAATTGATGAAGGCGGTGGATGAGTATATCCCGGAGCCGAAGCGTGATACGGAGAAGCCGTTTTTGATGGCGGTGGAGGACGTGTTCAGCATTACGGGACGGGGGACAGTCGGGACAGGGAGAGTGGAACGAGGGAGGATTAAGATAGGAGATGAAATCGAGGTAGTGGGCGTGAAGGCGACGAAGAAGAGTGTGGTGACTGGGATTGAAATGTTTCGGAAGCTGTTGGACGATGGGCAGGCGGGGGATAACCTTGGGGTGTTATTAAGAGGAATAGAGAAAAACGATTTAGAGCGGGGACAGGTGTTGGCCGCGCCGGGGAGCATCATGCCGCATAAGAAGTTCAAGGCGACGGTGTATGTGTTGACGAAGGAAGAAGGCGGGCGTCACACGCCGTTTTTCAAGGGATATCGTCCGCAATTTTACTTTAGGACGACCGACGTGACCGGGATTGTGCATTTGCCCAAAGATATTGAGATGGTGATGCCTGGGGACAATGTGAAGGTGGAAGGGGAATTGATCACCCCGATCGCGATGGAGAAGGAGCTGCGGTTCGCGATTCGCGAAGGGGGCAAGACCATCGGCGCCGGAGTCGTCACCGAGATTATCGAGTAAGCTTGTAGTGAGCGAAGTCGAACCTAAATACAAGAAGTCCATAGTCGACAGACCACAGTCCACGGAAGATAAGAATCACATCTGTGGACTAAAACGGGGGCACTGAACTATCGTCCCTTGAGGGACGGTAGTTTTTGTTGTCTTTTAAAACCTTAAGAAAAGATGCAAGATTTAATCACATTCGAGTGCACTGTTTGTAAAAATCGGAATTACGCTTCAACCAAAAACAAAAAGAACGTTGCTGACCGGTTGGAGTTGAAGAAATTTTGCAAGCACTGCAGGAAGCATACCCCGCATAAGGAAACCAAATGAAAAGGTTAGAGGCCAGTAGCTCCAACGGCTAGAGCAGCGGTCTCCAAAACCGCGTGTTGGGGGTTCGAATCCCTCCTGGCCTGGTGGTGTGACAGAAGCGGTTTTACAAAGCGCAGAAAAAGAACGATGATTAAAAAAACAAAATTATTTTATAACGAGGTGCAGTCGGAGATGAAGAAAGTCTCCTGGCCGGCCCGGGAAGAGCTGGTGGAGTCCACGGTGATCGTGATGATCTCAGTGGCGGCGCTGGCGGTTTTTATCGGTGTGGTTGATTTTGTTCTTTCTCGTATGATTTCGGTGGTATTGCGATAGCGCCTATGGCTAAAAAGTGGTACGTCATTCATACGCAAACGGGTTATGAAGATCGCGTGAAAGGGGCTCTGGAAGCAAAACTGGCTACAGACTCCTCGATTCAGGAAAAAGTAAGTCAGGTGCTGATTCCGACAGAAAAAGTTTCCGAGGTAAAAGACGGGAAAAAGAAAATTAGTCAGCGTAAATTTTTCCCCGGTTATATTCTGGTTGAGATGGATTTAACGGACGATACCTGGTATCTGGTCAAAAACACCCCCGGAGTCACGGGGTTTATCGGTTCGGGAAATAAGCCTTTGCCGCTTCAGGAAAATGAAGTCCGGACTATTCTTAAACAGGCGGAAGAGAAGCAGGAAAAAGCGACGCCTAAGGTTATTTTCGAAGTGGGTGAAGCGGTGAAAGTCAAAGAAGGGCCTTTTACGAATTTCAACGGGACGATCGAGGAAGTTCATCCCGAAAGAGGGAAATTGAAGGTGATGGTTGCGATTTTCGGACGGTCTACCCCTGTGGAATTAGAGTACTGGCAAGTGGAGAAATTATAACGTGGCGGCCAAAAAAATTAAAGCGATCATCAAGCTTCAAGTTCCCGCCGGGCAGGCGAATCCCGCTCCTCCTGTCGGGCCTTCTCTGGGACAGCACGGCCTCAATATCATGGAATTCTGCAAGCAGTTTAACGAGAAGAGCAAAAACCAGCAGGGATTAATTCTGCCGGTGGTGATCACGGCGTTCGAGGACCGGTCGTTTACGTTTATTGTCAAAAGCCCGCCGGCTTCGGTGTTATTAAAGAGAGCGTGCAGTCTGGCCAAGGGGTCGGGAACACCCAACCGGATGAAAGTAGGAAAAGTGACAAAAGCCCAGCTTCTAGAAATCGCGGCCTTGAAGGTAAAGGACTTGAACGCTGCGGACACGGAAGCCGCGGCCAGAATTATTCAGGGGACGGCGCGGAGTATGGGGATTGAGGTGGTGGGATGAAAGTCGCGGAACAGAGTAAGAGAGTGCGGCAGGCCTATCAGGGAATTGATCGAACCAAACGATACCGTTTAATGGAAGCGATCCAGCTTATCAAAAAAGCCCCCAAAGCGAAATTTGATGAGAGTGTTGATTTGGCATTTTATCTGGGAGTTGATCCCAAAAAATCCGATCAAGCGGTGCGCGGCGTGGTCGGTCTGCCCCACGGCACGGGGAAAAAAGTGAGGGTCGTTGTTTTTTGCAAGGGAGAAGCCGAGAAAAACGCCAGGGAAGCGGGAGCTGATTTTGTCGGAGCGGAAGATTTAATTAAAAAGGTGGAAGGGGGATGGCTTGACTTTGACGTCGTGGTCAGCACTCCCGATTTAATGAAGGATGTTGGAAAGTTGGGAAGAATTTTGGGGCCCAAGGGGCTGATGCCCAATCCGAAAGCGGGAACGGTGACTACCGACGTCGCGAAGGCGGTTAAAGAGGTGAAAGCGGGCCGCGTGGAATTTAAGGTGGACAAACAGGGGAACATCAATTTATCAGTTGGGAAACTCTCCTTTACGGAGCAGGCGATTGGTGAAAACGCTTTGCAGGTGATCGAAGCGGTTGTTCATCAGCGGCCCTCCGCAGTCAAAGGAATTTTCATTAAGGGAATCGCGTTATCGTCAACGATGGGGCCGGGATTGAAACTGGACCTGTCTGAATTTAACGTCAATTGATTATGGAACAGACTAAGAAGTACGGCCGTTTGACAAAAGAGTTGATGTTTCAGGAACTGAAGAAGCTGTTCGACGCCAACGAACATTTTTTCGTGGTGGGGGCTGAGAAATTGCCGGCTCACGAGATCGAATCGCTCCGCAGACTTCTTCGCCAGGAAACGGCCAAGTATGTTCTTGTCAAAAACGCGCTCTGTCACCGGATCCTCAAGGAAAAATCATTGGATGGAGTTGTTAGTTGGGTCCAGGGACAAACGGCGATTGTTTTTGGAAAGGGAGATCCCGCGGCTATCGCCAAGTCGATCGTTGGGTTTGCCAAGGGTCACGAGGCGTTTAAAATCAATGGAGCGATTTTAGCCGGCCAGCAGATTGATTCCGCCAATATCAAAATTCTGGCCGGTCTGCCGTCCAGGCAGGTGTTAATCGCGAAAGCGGTGGGGGGAATGAAAGCCCCTATCGTTGGGCTTGTGTTCAGTTTATCCGGACTCTTACGTCAATTAGTCGTTGTGCTCGATGGAGTCAAAAAGAAAAAATCCTAGAAGGAGGGAATTGCCATGGCAGTAGAAGCGAAAGAGAAAAAAGTTGAAGTGGAATCGATCATTTCAGCCATTGAACAGATGACTGTTCTTGAACTGGCGAGTTTGGTCAAGACATTGGAAGAGAAATTCGGAGTCTCCGCGGCTGTCGCAGTGGCGGCGGGTCCTGCCGCTTCTGGCGGCGAAGCAAAGCCGGCGGCGGAAGAAAAGACAACGTTTACGTTAGTCCTGACCGGCGCCGGCGTTAACAAGATTCAGGTGATTAAAGAGATTCGTGCTATCACCAGCCTTGGGTTGAAAGAAGCCAAGGATCTTGTTGAGGGGGCTCCTAAGACGGTTAAAGAGGGAGTTTCCAAGAGTGAAGCTGAAGAGATCAAGAAGAAGTTGGAAGCCGCGGGCGCTAAAGTTGAATTAAAATGACATACTAAGGAGAAAATTTCTAATGCTGAAAAGACGTCAATTTGGAAAGCTTCCGGAATCGGCGGAAATGCCGAACCTGATAGAAATTCAGACATGTTCCTATGAGGAATTTCTGCAGGCGGGCGTCCCTGTGACCAAAAGGAAAAACACGGGCCTCCAAGCGGTTTTCCTGGAAACGTTTCCGATCGAGAGTTTTGACGGACGCTACCGTCTTGAATTTGTCAGCTATGTCATCGCCCAGCCGAAGTACACCGTGCGCGAGTGTCTGCGCAGAGGGCTGACGTACGCGGGGCCTTTAAAGGTAAAACTTCGTCTGGTCTCAAAAAAGGAATCCCGGGAGCAGGAAGTTTACCTGGGAGACGTTCCTTTAATGACGGAGACCGCCACTTTTGTGGTGAACGGCGATGAAAGAGTGGTCGTCAGCCAGCTTCACCGTTCTCCTGGGGTTTCCTTTGAAGAACGATTCCACACCAATGGGAAGCGGCTTTATTCCGCCAGAATCATTCCTTACCGGGGGGCCTGGGTCGAATTCGAGTTCGACATCAACGACTGCATCTATGTTTATCTGGACAGGAGAAAGAAGTTTCTAGCGACGACTTTCTTACGGGCGATCGGGTTTTCGGAAGATGCGGATATTGTTAAGACATTTTGTGATGTGGAAGAGATTTCATTGTCAAAATCATTCAAAGAAGAAGATGTGACCGCGGCGCAAACGATCAAGGGGAGTACCGGCGAGAACGTGATTACTGCCGGCCAGCTTCTAACGCCGGAAGGGGTCAGTTCCCTCATTGAAGCGGGGGTGTCCGTTTTGAAGATCACCCGCCAACCGATTGCCGAGATTGCCAAAACATTGGAACGGGATTATACCAAGAATCGGGATGAGGCCTTAATTGATATTTATAAGAAACTGCGTCCCGGCGATCCTCCGACGGCGGACAGCGCCAAGACGCTTCTGGAACGGTTGGTTTTTGACAACAAGAGATATGATCTGGGGCGGGTCGGAAGATTCATGCTGAATCGGAAACTCGGAATGAACAGCAAGCTAGAGAGCCGGGCGTTGGATAAGGAGACTATCGTCCAGGTCATTAAGCGGTTGATTAAGCTTAAAGAAGGAGAGGGAGACGTTGACGACATTGACCATTTGGGGAATCGCCGTGTCAGAACGATTGGAGAGCTCCTTCAGAATCAATTCCGGGTTGCCATGGCCCGCGTGGAGAAGTCAGCGCGGGAGAGAATGAATCTCTATGATCCGGAAAGCATGATGCCGAGCAACCTGGTCAATTCCAAGCTGGTTTCAACGGTCGTGAAGGATTTCTTCGGCCGGAGCCAATTGTCTCAGTTCATGGATCAGACCAATCCGCTGGCGGAATTAACTCACAAGCGTCGTTTGAGCGCTTTGGGCCCCGGCGGTTTAAGCCGTGAGCGTGCCGGTTTCGATGTGCGGGACGTGCATTATTCCCACTACGGCCGCGTTTGCCCAATTGAGACGCCGGAAGGTCCGAACATCGGATTGATCGCGTCATTAAGCACGTATGCCAGGGTCAATGAATACGGATTTATTGAAACGCCTTATCGAAAAGTCGAGAATGGCCGTGTGACCCGGAAGATTGAATATCTCACCGCGGATTTGGAAGATGTTGCGAGTATCGCTCAGGCCAACGCCAGAATTGACAAAGATGGAAATTTTTTGGATCCGCTGGTTTCCTGCCGTCAACGAGGCGATTTCCCGAAAGTTCCGCCGAAAGAAATTCAGTACATGGACGTGACGCCAAAGCAGTTGGTCAGTGTGGCGGCGAGCCTGATTCCATTCCTGGAACACGACGACGCTAACCGCGCTCTCATGGGTTCCAATATGCAGCGTCAGGCGGTTCCGCTTCTGTTCCCGGATTCACCCACGATCGGAACGGGGATGGAATATAGGGCGGCTAAAGATTCCGGAGCCGTCGTTGTCGCTAAATCGAACGGAACGGTATCGCTGGTTCAGTCTGACAAGATTATCATTGGCAAGGAGACCTATTCACTTTTAAAATTCCAGCGCTCCAATGCCGATACCTGCGTCAACCAGAGGCCGTTAGTGAAAGTAGGCCAGAAAGTGAAAGAAGGGGACGTTATTGCCGACGGAGCCGCTACTAAAGACGGCGAACTTTCACTGGGGAGGAATGTGCTAGTCGCGTTTATGCCTTGGAGGGGATATAACTTTGAAGACGCGATTTTAATCAGCGAGAGATTGGTTAAAGAGGATATCTATACTTCGGTGCACATTGGCGAATTTGAAATTGAGGCGAGGGATACGCGTCTTGGCCCTGAAGAAATCACGCGGGATATCCCCAATGTCAGCGAAGAAGCTCTTCGGAATCTGGATGAGCAGGGGATCATCCGCATCGGCGCTGAAGTGGAACACGGTGATATTCTGGTCGGAAAAGTTTCGCCGAAGAGTGAAACTGAACTTTCGCCGGAGGAGAAGTTGCTCAGAGCCATTTTTGGCGAGAAGGCCGGCGATGTCCGCGACGCCTCATTGACCGTTCCTCCCGGCACCGGAGGTATTATTGTGGACGTCAAAGTCTTCACTCGGAAAGACAGCAAGACAATGACCAAAGAGGAATTAGCGGAAGAACAGCGGCAAATCAGCGAGATTCAAAAGGTTTATCGAGATCAAATAGCAGTCATTGAAAAAGAACGCGATCTGAAATTGGGCCCGCTGCTTTGGGGGAAGGTCCTCGGCGCTAATCTGGCCGATCTTGAGACCGGAAGGACGCTCATCGCGAAGGGAAGGACGCTTCGCAAGAAAGACATTAGGCGAATCATGCGGGCGGACTTGGAGAATATCACGCTTGTGGAAGGAAACGAAGAAACTGAAGAGGATATTCGGCGGTTCTCCAAGCTCTTCACCAAGCAGATAGAAGATTTGATTTATGAAAAGGAAAGAGAAGTGGATAAGATTAAGCGGGGAGACGAGTTGCCTCCTGGCGTCATCAAGAAGGTAGTTATTTATATTTCGAGCAAGAAGAAAATTTCGGTAGGGGATAAAATTGCCGGCCGGCACGGGAATAAAGGAGTGATTGCTAAAATCCTTCCCGCTGAAGATATGCCTTTCCTTCCGGATGGAAGACACGTGGATATGGTGCTCAATCCGCTCGGTGTTCCTTCTCGAATGAACGTGGGGCAGATTCTCGAACTCCATTTAGGGTGGGCGGCGCACGTTCTGGGTTATAAAGTAGCGACGCCTGTTTTCGACGGATCCAGCGAAGAGGAAATCAAAGTGGAGATGCGGAAAGCGGGATTGCCTCTAACAGGGAAATCGGTTCTCTACGATGGATTGACCGGACAACCCTTTGATCAGGAAGTGGCGGTGGGGATGATCTACATGATGAAACTCGCCCACTTGGTAGACGATAAGATTCACGCGCGATCCATCGGGCCTTATTCTCTGGTGACGCAGCAGCCGCTCGGAGGCAAGGCTCAGTTTGGCGGACAGCGATTTGGAGAAATGGAAGTGTGGGCATTGGAAGCGTATGGCGCGGCCTATACCCTTCAGGAACTTTTGACAGTGAAAAGCGACGATGTTGTTGGAAGAACCAAGACGTATGAAGCCATCGTGAAGGGAGAGAATATGCTTCAAGCCGGGACGCCGGAATCTTTTAATGTTTTGATCAAAGAATTACAGAGTCTTTGCTTAGATGTCCGAACAGAGAGGCGATCGCAATGATTGAGCTGAAAACGGCAAAATTGGCGATCTTGGAAGGAGCAGCGGGAGGTCCCAGCGCGGTATGGCCGATGTTTGACGCCATCCGCATCAAAATCGCTTCTCCTGAAGCCATGCGCTCGTGGTCTAAAGGAGAAGTCAAGAAGCCGGAGACGATTAACTACCGGACCTTTAAACCGGAGAGAGACGGATTGTTCTGTGAGCGGATTTTTGGGCCGACTCGGGATTGGGAGTGTAATTGCGGAAAGTACAAGCGGATCAAGCATAAAGGGATTGTTTGCGATCGCTGCGGCGTCGAAGTCACTCTCTCAAAAGTCCGCCGTGAAAGAATGGGGCATATCGAATTAGCCACGCCTGTATCGCACATCTGGTTTTTCAAAGCGGTCCCAAGCCGAATTGGAAATCTTTTGGGGTTGAGCATCAGAGAATTGGAGAAAGTTCTCTACTATGAAGAGTATATCGTCGTGGAGCCCGGCGACACGACATTGCAAAAGAAAGAACTCTTGAACGAAGAGAAATACCGGGAAGTCATCGAGAAATTTGGTTCCCGTTTCACCGCGAAAATCGGCGCTGAGGCGATTCACGATTTACTGAGAGAGTTAGAACTGGACAGCATGGCCAAGAAACTCAGGAAGGAACTTTCGCAAGCTAAGACAGAACAAGGGCAGCAGCGGATTATCAAAGTCCTGAAGATTGTGGAGGATTTCCGTAAGTCGGCCAATAAACCGGAATATATGATCTTGGAAGTCATTCCCGTAATTCCTCCGGACCTGCGCCCACTGGTTCCGCTCGACGGCGGCCGTTTCGCCACCAGTGATCTGAACGATCTGTATCGGCGCGTCATTAACAGAAACAACCGGTTGAAGAAACTGATCGAGCTAAAAGCCCCTGGGATTATTATCCGCAACGAGAAGCGAATGCTTCAGGAAGCGGTGGACGCGCTCTTTGACAATGGACGACACGGCAGGGCGGTGACGGGACCGGGAAACCGTCCCTTGAAGTCGCTGAGCGATATGCTTAAGGGAAAACAGGGAAGATTTCGTCAGAATCTGCTGGGCAAGCGAGTTGACTATTCAGGACGATCGGTTGTTGTCATTGGGCCTGAGTTGAAACTATGGGAGTGCGGTTTGCCAAAGCAGATGGCTCTGGAGTTGTTCGAACCGTTCATCATTCGCAAACTGAAAGAGCGGGGATACGTGCATACCATTAAGAGCGCCAAGAGGATGATCGAAAAGGCAAAACTGGAGGTATGGGATATTTTGGATGAGGTAATCAAAGATCATCCGATTCTCTTAAACCGCGCGCCGACTCTTCACCGGCTTGGAATTCAAGCGTTTCAGCCGATACTAGTCGAAGGGAAGGCCATCCGTGTCCACCCCTTGGTTTGTACGGCTTTCAACGCCGATTTCGACGGCGACCAAATGGCGGTTCACGTCCCTCTCTCGGTGGAAGGACAGATGGAGGCGCGCCTTCTGATGCTGGCCCCGCATAATATTTTTTCTCCTTCCGACGGAAGGCCGATTGTCAGTCCGACGCAGGATATCATTCTGGGGATTTATTATCTAACGAAAGAAAGGACTGTCCCATCAGGGACGAGGTTAATGAGTTTTGCCGACGCCAACGAAGTGATCACGGCTTACCAGAACGAAGCCGTCAAAATTCATCAACCAATTCAGCTGAGGATCAGAGGGGGAAAAATTCAGACGACTGTCGGAAGAATTCTTTTCAACGACCTCCTGCCGGAAGGAATGCCATTTGTCAATGAAACGCTCGACAAGAAGGGGGTCAGCAAGGTGATTAAGGAATGCCACCGCCAGTTTGGATCCCATCAGACGGTTCTTCTGCTCGACGCCATCAAACGGATGGGATTTGAGGAAGCGACCCGGGCGGGGATTTCTCTATCGGTGGATGATTTCTGGATTCCTCCTGAAAAGGTCAAAATGCTGGAAAAGGCGAAACAGGAAGTGGCGGATGTGGATGGTCAGTACCGCAAGGGAATTATCACCGACGGCGAACGATATAACAAAGTGATTGATATCTGGTCTCAGGTGACCGACCAAATTTCTGATTTGATTTTCAAACAGCTCGACACTTTCAATCCCGTTTTCATGATGGCCGATTCGGGCGCGCGCGGATCCAAACTGCAGATTCGCCAGCTCGCGGGGATGAGGGGACTCATGGCCAAACCCTCCGGAGAAATCATTGAAAATCCGATCACGTCGAACTTCAGGGAAGGGCTGAACGTATTGGAATATTTTATCTCGACCCACGGCGCGCGAAAGGGATTGGCGGACACGGCGCTCAAGACCGCCGATTCCGGTTATCTGACAAGGCGTCTTGTGGACGTGGCACAGGACATCATTATCACGATTGAAGATTGCGGCACGGTGAACGGTATTTTGATCAGCGCGATCATCGAGGGGGACGAGATTGTCGTCAATCTGACCGAGCGGATTGTCGGCCGTGTCGCTCTTGATAATATCGTTGATGTGATCACTGATAGGGTGATTGTGAGAGCGGGGGAAGTGATTGTGGAGGAAAAAGGAGATCAGATCGAAGCGGCGGGAATCGAAAAAATTCGAATTCGATCTGTCTTGACCTGCGAAGCGGAATACGGCGCCTGCGCGCGTTGTTACGGAAGCGATTTGTCCACCGGAAGAATGGTGAACCTGGGAACGGCTGTCGGAATTATCGCCGCGCAATCCATCGGTGAGCCGGGGACGCAGTTGACCATGAGAACGTTCCATATCGGTGGTACGGCCAGCACGACCGTTGAACAGTCTAACATCAAATCCAAGAACGAAGGATTGGCGAAGTACCACGGCCTTCGTGTCGTTAAGACCGAAGACAACAAGATCATTGTCCTGAACCGGAACGGTCAAATCAGCGTCAACGATTCAGGCGGCCGCGAATTGGAGCGCTACACCGTTCCTCAAGGCGCCCAGTTGTATATGGCTGAAGGAGAAACGGTCGGGCAGGATCAAGTTTTCGTCCGCTGGGACCCGTATACTTTCCCGATTCTGACGGAGGCCAATGGGCGCGTCAAATTCGAGGATATCCGCGAAGAAGTGACGATGCGCAAAGAGATGGATCAGGCAACGGGACTCATCGGGCGCGTCATCATCGAGCATAAAGGGGACTACCACCCGCAGATTATCATCGAGGGGGATCAGAATGAGGTCCTGGCGATTTATCCTCTGGCGGCGGGGGCGCATATCGTCACCGAAAACGGCCAGAAGATAAAAGCGGGCGATATTCTCGCCAAGACTCCGCGAATGGTCGCCAAAACCAAAGATATCACCGGCGGTCTGCCGCGCGTGGCGGAACTCTTTGAAGCCAGGCGGCCCAAGGACCCCGCGATTATCAGCGAAATTGACGGGATCGTCGAATTCGGCGAAACCAAAAAAGGACAGAGGCGGATCATTGTCAAAAGCAGCACCGGAATGAAGAAAGAGTATATGATCCCGCACGGCAAGCATTTGAATGTCTACAAGGGAGACAGGGCGACCGCGGGCCAGCAGTTGACCGACGGGCCTGTCGTTCCCCAGGATATTCTGCGCGTCAGCGGCGAGAAGAAACTTCAGGAATATCTCGTCAATGAGGTGCAGGAAGTGTATCGTTTGCAGGGAGTCAATATCAACGACAAGCATATCGAAATCATCGTCAGGCAGATGCTGAAGAAAATCCGGATTGAGGATCCGGGGGAGACGGAATTCCTCAAGGGAATGCAGGTGGATAAGTGGAAGTTTAAGAAGGAGAACGAAAAAGTGATTACCAAGAAGGGAAAACCGGCAAGTGCCACGCCGGTTCTCCTGGGGATCACGAAAGCGTCGTTGACCACGGAAAGTTTTATTTCAGCGGCCAGTTTCCAGGAGACAACGCGGGTCTTAACGGACGCCGCCGCGAGCGGCAAGGTGGATTATCTGTATGGATTAAAGGAGAACGTGATCGTGGGGCATTTAATTCCCGCGGGGACCGGGTTTAAAGCGTACCGCAGGGGACAGGAAACGGCGAAGAATGTTCTGGATAATTTAATGAATACGCAGCCGAGCGAAGTGGCTGCCGGTAAGTCTCCGCCAAAGGCGGATCCGCCTTCGGCGGAAGAAGAAGCGGAGAAAAAAGATGCCGACGATTAGTCAATTAATTCGAATCGGGCGGAGACAGATCCGCAAGAAAACAAAAGCCCCCGCGCTTCAAGGATGTCCTCAACAGAGAGGCGTTTGTTTGCAGGTAAAAACACAGACGCCCAAGAAGCCGAACTCAGCCCTGAGAAAAGTGGCGAGGGTCCGGCTGGCCAACGGGACGGAAGTGACCGCCTACATTCCTGGGGAAGGCCACAACTTGCAGGAACACTCGATCGTCCTTGTTCGTGGAGGAAGAGTGAAAGACCTTCCCGGGGTGAGATATCACATTATCCGGGGGACGTTGGATACGGCAGGGGTGCAAAACAGGAAGAAATCCCGGTCCAAATACGGCGCCAAACGGCCGAAGGCGGCAGGGTAAATTATGCGCAGAAGAAGAGCAGCCAGAAGAGAGTTGTTAGCCGACCCAAAGTATAACAATAAAATTGTCTCAAAGATGATCAACATGTTTCAGTGGGACGGGAAGAAGGCGACTTCAGAAAAGATCATTTATGAGGCGTTTGATATTCTCAAAGAGAAAACTCATAAGAATCCCCTGGAGATTTTTCAAAAAGCTCTGGAAAATGTCCGCCCGCTGCTGGAGGTTAAATCGCGAAGAGTCGGAGGAGCCACCTACCAGGTTCCGGTGGATGTGCGCCCGGATAGAGGCGTGACGCTGGCGCTCCGGTGGATTCGGGATTTTGCCCGGCAGAAGAAAGGGCGCGCGATGCAGTTGAAATTGGCTGACGAATTGATGGACGCCTACAATAAGACCGGCGCGGCGATTAAGAAGCGTGAAGATACCCACAAGATGGCGGAAGCCAATAGGGCGTTCAGTCATTATAGATGGTAAGTCGGTGAACCAGTTAGCCGGTGAGCCAGTTAGTTGAGTTTTTTTACTGGTACACAGGCTAACAGGCTAACAGGCTAACAGGCTAACAGGCTAACAAACTATGGCACGACAGTATTCACTAGACAAGACTCGCAACATCGGAATCATAGCTCATATCGACGCTGGGAAGACAACGACGACCGAACGAATTCTCTATTACACGGGAAAAATCCACAAAATGGGGGAAGTCCACGACGGGACCACCCAAATGGATTGGATGCCGCAGGAGCAGGAGAGGGGAATCACGATCACTGCCGCGAGCACGACCTGTTGCTGGAAGGATCATCGAATCAACATCATTGACACGCCGGGGCACGTCGATTTCACCATTGAGGTGGAACGGTCGCTGAAAGTTCTCGACGGCGCCTGCGTTGTGTTCTGCGGTGTCGGCGGAGTTGAGCCGCAGAGCGAAACGGTCTGGCGCCAGGCGGACCGATATAAAGTCCCGCGAATCGCTTTTGTCAATAAGATGGACCGGGTCGGGTCCGATTTCTTCGCCTGTGTTGACCAGATTAGGACCCGGCTGGGAGCAAAACCAGTGGTGATTTATTTCCCTTTAGGCGTGGCTGAAACGCTTCAGGGTTCGATAGATGTGGTGAATATGAAAGCGATTGTCTACAAAACGGAAACTCTGGGATCACAGTATGAAGTTGAGGAAATTCCGGCAGATCTTCGGCCGATGGCTGAAAAATATCGCTACCGCTTAATCGAACAGGTAGCGGAAGCGGACGACGCGATTATGGAAAAATACGTCCATGAACAACCGATCAGCGCCGATGAAATCCGTGAGGCCATTCGCCGGGCAACGGTAAAAAACCTGATCATTCCTGTTTTGTGCGGGTCTTCCTTTAAGAATAAAGGGGTTCAACAGATTCTTGATTCTGTTCTTGAGTACCTCCCCTCGCCGTTGGAGGTTCCTCCTATCAAAGGAATCAATCCAAAAACAGAAACGGTGGAAGAGCGCCATGTTGATGACGATCAGCCGTTCTGCGGGTTAGCGTTTAAGATTATGTCGGATCCCTATGTCGGCAAGTTGACTTATATCCGGGTTTATTCGGGAACATTAAAAGCCGGAAGCTACATCTATAATACCACCCGCGAAGAACGGGAGCGGGTCGGAAAACTGCTTTATATGCACGCCAATGAACAAGAGATGCATGACGAGATTTACGCGGGAGATATTGCCGCCGCGGTTGGGTTGAAAAACACCAAGACCGGCGATACCGTCTGTGACGAGAACAGCCTCATTCTGCTGGAGCATATGTACTTTCCGGAACCGGTTATTTCAATGGCTATCGAGCCGATGACGAAGGCCGATCAAGATAAATTAGCGACAGCCCTGAATCGTTTTACCGATGAAGACCCCTCTTTCCGTGTTACGTTTAATCAGGAGACAGGGCAGACCCTCATTTCAGGAATGGGGGAGCTTCACCTGGAGATTATCGTTGACCGTATGAAACGGGAGTTCAAGGTCGGTGCCAACGTCGGAAGGCCGCAGGTTGCTTACAAAGAAACTTTAGTCCGGCCGGTCGAGGTGGTTGGAAAATTTATCCGTCAGTCGGGAGGCCGCGGGCAGTACGGCCACGTAGTCCTGGAAATGAAACATGGAGAAATGGGGAGCGGGATCGTTTTCATCAATAAAATTAAAGGCGGATCCATCCCCAGAGAATATATCCCCGCGGCCGAAGATGGCGTCAGGGCCGCCTCTGAGAACGGAGTTTTGGCGGGATATCCCGTGACTGATGTTGAAATTACCTTAACCGATGGATCCTATCACGATGTTGACTCTTCCGAACTGGCGTTTCAGATGGCGGCAAAGATCGGTTTTTCAGATGGGATGAGACAGGGGGGATCCGTTTTACTAGAGCCGATTATGAAGGTAGAAGTAGTGACTCCTGAAGAATTTATGGGGGATATTATCGGGGATCTCAATTCCCGCCGCGCGAAAATCGAAGCGATTACAGAAAGGCCCGGCGTCAAAGTCATTCAAGGGGTTGTCCCCCTCGCGGAAATGTTAGGGTACGCGACTGGGATTCGCTCGCTCACGCAGGGGCGGGCTACTTATACCATGGAACCTTCTTTCTACGCGGAAGTTCCAAAACAGATCTCTGAGAAAGTTATCGGGAGCGCGGCAGCGCAAAAATAAGAGAAGGAAACGAATGGCAAAACAACAGCGGATTCGAATTAAATTACGAGCTTACGATCACCGGCTGCTGGATAAATCGGCGGCGGAAATTGTCGAAACAGTGAAACGTTCAGGGGCGGTGGTCTCCGGGCCGATTCCGCTTCCGACGGAAATTAATTTGTTCAGCGTCAACAGGTCTCCTGTCATTGATAAGAATTCACAGGAACAGTACCATATTAAGACGCACAAGAGGCTGGTGGATATTCTGAATCCGACGGCGCGGACCATTGACTCGTTGAAGAAACTCGACCTCCCGACGGGCGTTGACGTGGAGATTAAATGATCGGACTTTTAGGTAAGAAAATAGGAATGACCCAGGTTTTCTCCAAGGAAGGGAAAGTGGTCCCGGTAACGGTGATCGAGGGGGGGCCCTGCGTTGTCGTGCAGATTAAGAACACGGAGAAGGATGGCTATCAGGCGGTTCAGCTGGGGTACGATCAAGGGAAGAGAAATCTCAATCGTCCCATGAAGGGGCATTTTAAAAAAGCGAATACCGAACCAACCCGGTTTTTGCGCGAGTTCCGCTGTCCCGACACCGCCGGTATTGAGGTTGGAAAACAGCTCACGATGGAGCAGTTTAAGGCGGGAGATTTTGTGGATGTGGCAGGGACGGCTAAGGGGAGAGGATTCCAGGGAGGGGTGAAACGCTGGGGTTGGTCGGGAGGAGGCGCGGCTCACGGTTCCATGCAGCATAGAGAACCGGGGTCCATCGGATCCAACACAACTCCGGGACGAGTCCTTCGAGGGCATCACATGCCGGGCCATATGGGAGCTGATCGGCGGACGGTACAGAATCTGGAAGTGGTTCACGTGGATTTGCCGCAGAATTTATTGGTTGTGAGAGGGGCAGTTCCGGGGGCGATCAATGGGTTAGTGGAAATTCGTCCGGCGGTCAAAAACCCAGCGGCGCATAGAAAAGTTCATCTGGAAGCGGCCAAGCATACGGAAAAACCCGCCAAAGGCGGGTCCGCCTCCGGCGGAAAGAAAGAAGTTAAAAAATAATGAAATCATCATTGCCTGTTTATAATACTCAGGGCGTTCAAGTGGAAGAGATGCCGCTCGACCAGAAGATTTTCGACGGTAAAATCCACAAGGCGGTTTTGGCTCAGGTAACGCTGATGTATCAAGCTAACCGCAGGTCGGGGACCGCTTCCACCAAAACACGCGCGTATGTCGCAGGAGGAGGGAAAAAACCGTGGCGGCAGAAAGGAACAGGCCGGGCCCGCGCGGGAAGTATCCGTTCTCCTCTGTGGAGAAAGGGAGGAATCGTTTTTGGCCCGCATCCCCGCGACTATTCCTACACCCTGCCAAAGAAGACGCGGGACCTGGCGTTAAAATCAATGTTGAATGATAAAGTCCAATGTAAAAAAATCAAAATTTTAAATGAATGGGCGCTGGATGAAGCCAAGACCAAAAAAGTAGCGGCTATTTTAAGCGCTTTGGGAATTAATGAGAAAGCTTTGATCGTTCTAGAGGGGGCAGGGACACTGGTGGAGCGGGCGGCGCGGAATTTAGACAAGGTCAAATTGGCAACCGCGCGGGAAACCAATGCCTATGACCTATTGTTAAATGATTACCTTGTTTTATCCAAGAAGGCCTTTGAAGAAATGGTGGCGCGGTTGTCATGATCGACGCGCATGATGTTATTCTAAAATTTTTGCAGACGGAGAAAGGGACTCTCCAAACGGGACTTGGGAAGTATTTCTTTGAAGTCAGCCCATCGGCCAACAAGATAGACATTCGGAAAGCGGTGGAGCAGCTTTATAAGGTTCATGTCACGAAAGTAAACACCATCAAAGTTCCCGGCCGATGGAAACGGGTTCGCTCCGTCCCTGGAAAAACCCCTGAATGGAAAAAGGCGGTTGTGACACTTCGGGCGGGCGAGAAGATTGAGGTTAGCTAATGGGAATTAGGACAGTCAGGCCACTAACGCCGGGACAGCGATGGACAACGTATCCAACGTTTGACGAAATTACCAAGACTGTCCCCGAGAAGAAATTGACCGAAGCCAAGAAAAGGACCGGCGGCCGAAACATGCATGGGCATATCACCTGCCGCCATCAAGGGGGAGGGCATAAACAGCGGTACCGCTTGATTGATTTTAAGAGGGATAAAAAAGATATCTCCGGCAAAGTCATCGCGATTGAATACGATCCTAACCGGAGCGCGCGAATCGCGCTGATCGAATATCTGGATCAAGAAAGGCGGTATATCCTGGCGCCGGTCGGTCTGGAAGTTGGGAATGAAGTCATCGCTTCCGGGACGGCCGAAGCGCGGGTAGGAAACGCGCTTCCCCTGCAGGCGATTCCGGTTGGAACCCTGGTGCACAACGTGGAATTAAAGATCGGAAAAGGGGGGCAATTGGCCCGAAGCGCCGGCAGCGCCGCGCAGATCATGGCTAAAGAAGGAGACTACGCGCACATCCGCTTGCCATCGGGCGAAGTCCGGCTGGTTCATATTAACTGCTGGGCCACGGTGGGACAGATGGGAAATATTGAACATGAGACGCTTTCCCTTGGAAAAGCGGGAAGGTCCCGCTGGCTGGGAATTCGTCCTTCCGTTCGAGGAGTCGCGATGAACCCGCACGATCATCCCATGGGGGGTGGAGAAGGAAAGACTTCAGGCGGCAGGCATCCGTGCAGTCCCTGGGGGATGAAGAGCAAGGGATTCAAAACCCGGAAGAGACATCATCCGACGAGCCGCTATATTTTAAAAAGAAGGCCGTCCAAGAAAAAGAAGGGATAACAGGTGGCGAGAGAAAATGGCGCGTTCACTGGCAAAAGGCCCGTTTGTTGATGATCATGTAATGAAAAAAGCGCAAGCCGCCAAGAAGGCGGGAGACAGAAAACCGATCAAGACATGGTCCCGGAGGTCAACGATTATTCCCGATTTTGTCGGGTTGACGTTTTCAGTCCATAACGGGAAAGCGTTTCTTCCTGTTTTTGTGACTGAGAATATGGTTGGGCATAAACTGGGAGAATTCTCTCCGAGCCGCACTTTCCGTAAGCACAGCGCTCATACGGAACGGTCGGCCGCGAAGACATAGAAAATAAATCATGGCAATCACGGCGAAAGCAAAATATCTAAAACTGGCTCCTCTGAAAGCGCGACAGGTGATTAATCTGGTCCGCGGCAAAAAACTGGATCAGGCGCTGGCCATTCTGGCGAATCTCCAAAAACGGTCGAGTTCCCCGGTCAGGAAACTTTTGGAATCCGCGCTCAGCAACGCGAGACAGCAGTTCAAAGAAATCACGCCCGACCAACTGGTGGTCGCGGATATTCAGGCAAATGAAGGCCCTACGGCGAAGCGGTTTCGCGCGGGGACCATGGGGCGGGCGATGCCGATCTTAAAAAGGACCACGCATCTTAAAGTGGCGCTTGAACAAACCCGGAGGAATTAACAGTGGGACAAAAGTGTCATCCATACATCTTTAGAATCGGAATCGTCAATACCTGGCGGTCGCAGTGGTTCGGGCGGAAGAAAGATTACGCGACCTGGCTGTATGAAGATTTTCAGATCAGGAAATTCGTTAAAAAACAGTATAGCAGCGCGAGCGTTTCCCAGACCATCATCAAGCGGGCCAGCGGAAAGGTCCGCGTCGAAATTCACACGGCAAAACCGGGAGTCATCATCGGCCGCAAGGGGGCCGATATTGACAGGCTTCGCGAGGAATTGCAGAAGATTACCAAAAATAAAGAAGTTTTAATTGACGTCAAAGAAATCAAAAATCCCTCCATTGACGCGCAGTTAGTCGCGGAGAACGTGGCGTTTCAACTCATGAAAAGGATTGCCTTCCGCCGTGCGATGAAGAAAGCGGTTTCGCAAGCTATGGCCGCGGGAGGCGGCGGCATTAAGATCATCTGCTCAGGGCGGCTGGGCGGGGCTGAAATGGCCAGACGAGAAAAGTATCTCGAAGGAAAAGTGCCGCTTCATACCCTGCGGGCCATTATTGATTACGGGTTTGCCGAAGCAAAAACCACTTACGGTCTGATTGGAGTGAAGGTCTGGATTTATCGAGGAGAAGTGCTTCCTCAAAAACACGCGAGCGCTCCGGTTGTTTCAATTTCTCATCAGGAAGCAAAATGCCTTTAATGCCGGCGCGGGTTAAGTATCGGAAGAATCAAAGAGGGCGGCGCAAAGGGGTCGCTTACAAAGGGGCCACGATTGCCTTCGGAGAATACGGGCTGCAAGCGCTGGAGAATTGCTGGTTGACGAACATTCAGATTGAAGCGGCGCGCGTCGCTCTCACCCGGCATCTTCAAAGAGGGGGACGTGTTTGGCTCCGGGTTTTTCCGGATAAGGCGGTGACCAAGAAAGCGGCTGAAACTCGAATGGGAAAAGGAAAGGGAGCTGTAGATCATTGGGTGGCTGTCATCAAAAGAGGGAGAATGCTTTTTGAAATTGAGGGGCCCCCTGAAAGAGTGGCGAAAGAGGCGATGCGGTTAGCCGCTCATAAACTGCCGATGAGGACCCGGTTTGTGGCCAGGCATCCGGTGAGCGTGTAAAAATGGCGACGGTTAAAATGAGAGAAGTCCGGGATAAATCCGTAACGGAGCTCCAGGAGCGGCTGCGTCAGTTAAAGAAGGAGCTTTATGAACTGCGGCTGGCCGCTTCGACGGCGAACGTCGAGAAACCCCATCAGTTTCGATTGAAGAAAAAAGAAATCGCTAAAATTTTGACTGTGCTGAAAGAAAGGGAAGAGCAAAATGTCTCAGCAACCAGGGCGTCGTAAAGAATTAACAGGAGTCGTTACCAGCGACAAGATGGCCAAAACCGTGGTCGTGCGGGTCACCCGTCTGGCGCGTCACCCGACTTATGAGAAAGTCATGCGTCATTACGTCAATTATAAAGTTCATGATGAGGAATCAAAAGCGAAGACAGGCGACACTGTCCGGATCGTGGAAACTCGGCCGCTGTCCAAAGACAAGCGGTGGAAGGTCGTGGGGATTATTTCGAAGCTGAAACAGGAGACAGCCGTATGATCCCGATGAAAACCCGCTTGGATGTGGCGGACAATACAGGGGCGAAGGTCGCTTCCTGTATCAAGGTGCTTCACCGGTCAAACACCCTGTTCGCCGAGGTGGGAGATGTGGTGACCGTGAACATCAAGGAGTCCACCCCTGACGCGTCGGTAAAAAAAGGGGAGATGGCCCGCGGTGTGATCGTGAGAAGTAGACAGGTGATCCGCCGGCTGGATGGATCCTATATCCGTTTCAGCAGAAACGCGGTGGTTCTCATTGATACTCAGGGGAATCCGAGGGGAACCCGTATTTTCGGGCCTGTGGCGCGTGAGCTGAGGGATAAAAAATTTGCCAAAATTATTTCGCTGGCGCCGGAGGTTTTGTAACCCATGCGTCTTCATGTCCGCAGAGATGATACGGTACAGGTCTTAACAGGGAAAGATCGTGGCAAGAGCGGGAAAATTATTCGTATCCTTAAAGAGGATCAAAGAGCTCTTGTTCAGGGAGTGAATTTTGTAAAAAAACACCATCGCCGGAAAAGCCAGGACCAGCAGGGGGGTATTTTACAGCAGGAAAGCCCCATTCATCTGTCGAACCTGGCTCTCATTTGTCCTGGCTGCAAGAAACCGAGCAAAACAGGAATCCAGGTTTTAAAAGACGGTTCACGAACCCGGTTCTGCAAATCGTGCCGTCAAGTGATTGAGTGATCTTATGGCAAAGAAAACCGCGGAAGAAATGACAGTAACAGTAAAGGTAAAAGCGAAGCCGGCGGAAACGCCCCGGCTGCAGAAATTCTACAGGGATCAGATGGTGCCTAAGATGATGCAGAAGTTCGGCTACGGCAACGGTTTTGAAGTGCCTCACCTGGAGAAGATTGTTATCAACATGGGGATTGGCGAAGGGGCGCAGGATATTAAGAGAGTTGACAGCGCTGTCGCCGAACTGGCGCTGATCGCGGGACAGCATCCCGTGGTCACTCGTTCCAAGAAAGCGATTGCCAACTTCAAGATTAAAAAGGGAGACCCTATTGGATGCAAGGTGACTCTTCGTTCAAGAAAGATGTACGAATTTCTGGACCGGCTGATCAGCATCGCTCTGCCCAGAATCCGGGATTTTAGAGGGCTCTCCGCTTCTTCTTTCGATGGTCGCGGCAATTATGCTTTTGGATTGAATGAACAGATCATTTTCCCGGAAATCGAATATGACAAGGTCGTGAACGTCCAGGGAATGGACGTGGTGGTCGTGACGACCGCGAAGAATAAAGAAGAGACGAAAGAACTGATGGTTCTTTTCGGGATTCCTTTTAGGAAAAGTTAACAAGAGAGGAGTTTACGTGGCGAAGAAGTGTTTGGTTATTAAACAGAAACGGACGCCCAAGTTCAAAGTAAGAGGGTACAACCGCTGTCACGTTTGCGGCAGGCGGAGGGCTTATTATCGGAAATTCGGGCTCTGCCGAATTTGTCTAAGAGAAATGGCTTCACGGGGTGAGATTCCCGGAGTCATCAAGGCAAGCTGGTAGTTAAAAACGGAGAGTGGAGAGTGGAAAGTGGAAAAAAATACAAATGCAAAGAAAATACTAAACGGGAAAAGAAAGTAAGAAAATATGGATACTATTGCGAACGCCTTAAACAAAATTAAAATCGCCAGTCAGAACGGCAAGGAGAACGTGGAAGTCCCCGCTTCAAAATTGCTGCTCCGGGTTGTGGACCTGCTCAAACAAGAGGGCTATATCCGGAATCATAGGACTCTTAAAGGGCTGGGGCTCGGGACAATCCGGGTCTATCTTCGTTATGAGGAGAAAAAACCGATTCTATCCGCTCTGAAACGAATTTCTAAACCAGGCCTGCGGATTTATCGTCCCAAAGAAAAGCTTCCGGTTGTCCGCGGCGGACTGGGGATGGCGATTCTGACGACCTCCAAAGGGGTCATGACCGACCGTCAGGCGCGGGAGACGGGCGTGGGGGGCGAGGTACTGTGTTACGTCTGGTGAGGTTCATATGTCGCGCATAGGGAAGATACCGATTCAGCTTTCGGATACAGTGCGGGTTCAGATCAAGGATCGCTCTATTCACGTGGAGGGCCCCAATGGGAAACTTGATTTTACCATTCCCGCTGGGATCAAAGCGCAGGAGGCCGGCAGAAAAATTGTCATCGAGAGGAGTTCTGATTCCAAAGAAGACAAAGCGCTGCATGGATTGGCCCGCAGCATCATCGCGAATATGGTCCAGGGGGTGACTCAAGGATTCCAGAAAGAACTCGAGATCAACGGCATCGGATTCCGCGGACAGGTTCAGGGAAAACAATTTTCGATGAACCTTGGATTTACGCATCCGGTTGAGATGCAAATCCCGGAAGGAATCACCATCGAAACGCCAAAACCGACCCAGATTGTCGTCAAGGGGGCCGATAAAGCGAAGGTGGGACAATGCGCCGCGGTCATCCGTTCTTATTTCCCGCCGGAACCTTACAAAGGAAAAGGAATCCGGTATATCAATGAACATGTCCGGAGAAAAGCGGGCAAAACAGTCGCTAAAACAAGCGCGTAGGATATAAGGCATGAGCACATCTATTAAGGAATTAAGAAGAATCGGTCGTCATCAAAGGGGGAGAAAACAGGTGGCCGGGACTGCTGAACGCCCCCGTCTGAACGTTTTTCGCAGCCACAAGCATATTGCCGTGCAGCTCATTGATGATTTATCCGGGAAAACGCTTTTGAGCTGTTCTTCCATGGAAGAACAACTGCGGAAACAAATTCCCTACGGCGGTAATATTGCCGCCGCCAAAGAACTGGGGAAAATTTTGGCGAAGAGAACGGTTGAAAAAGGATTCAAACAGGTGGTCTTTGATCGAGGGGGCAATCTTTACCACGGCCGGGTGAAAGCGCTCGCCGACGCAGTAAGAGAGGCAGGGTTACAGTTTTGATGCCACGACGAGAGTCAACGCAACTGCAGAACGAGTTTATCGAGAAGGTGATTCAGATCAACCGAGTCGCGAAAGTGGTCAAAGGGGGGCGGCATTTCTCTTTTGGCGCGCTCGTGGTCATCGGGGACGGAAAAGGGAAAGTCGGATACGCCCTCGGCCAGGCGCATGAAGTTGCCGACGCGATCCGCAAAGGGATCGCGCAGGCCAAGAAAGGTATGATCCCAGTGACGATGAAGGGGAAAACCATCCCGCACGAAATCATAGGACACTTTGGCGCGGCCAGAGTGTTGTTGAAGCCGGCATTCCCGGGGACTGGAGTCATTGCGGGAGGGCCGGTTCGCGCCGTCTGCGTTGGCGCCGGTATTAAAGATATTTTAAGCAAGAGCATGGGATCGAATAATCCGATCAATGTGATTAAGGCGACATTTGAAGGTTTAAGCCAGCTTCGCTTAAGCCGGCATTCCCTTTTGAACGAATCTGAAGTTGACAAAGAGAATGAAAAAGCCACGGGTAAGGAGACGATTTGATGAGAATAGAAGAATTACGCCTCCCAAAAGGAGCGAGGCATCGCCGGAAACGCCGCGGGTTCGGAACGGGTTCCGGCCATGGTAAAACATCCGGCCGCGGAACAAAGGGACAGGGAGCCAGGACCGGTTACAGCGTCCCTCCGTGGTTTGAAGGGGGGCAGATGCCCCTGGTCCGCCGGATTCCCAAGAGAGGTTTTCACAACCCATTTCACGTCGGTTATCAGGTGGTGAATGTCAGGGATTTAGAGAAAGTTAACGAGGATGAAATTACGCCAGAGGTTCTTTTAAAAGAAAAGCTAATCGAATGGAAAAATCAACCCGTCAAGATTCTTGGAGAAGGGGAATTAAAAAAAGCAAAGCGCGTTAAGGCTCACCAGTTTTCAGCCAGCGCGATTGCCAAAATTGAGAAAGCCGGGGGAACAATAGAAAAACTTCAAGCACCCAGCACCCAGCACAAGGGTCAAGGGTCTCCGCCGAAGGCGGATCCGCCTCTGGCGGAAAAAGGTCAAGGGAAAAATGCTATCGGCGTTTAGTAATATTTTTAAAATTCCGGATTTGAAGAAAAAAGTTTTGGTGACGCTTGGGCTGATGGCAATTTACCGGCTGGGGGCATACATCCCGACTCCCGGAGTGAATGGATCGGAGCTAGCCAGATTCTTTGATGATATCGCCCGGACACAAGGGGGGGCCTTATTTGGCGTGATGAATATGTTTAGCGGCGGGGCCATTGAACGGTTGACGATTTTCGCGCTCGGAATTATGCCTTACGTGTCGGCTTCCATTATTCTGCAGCTGCTGACGGCGGTGATTCCCGCTTTAGAGAAACTAGCCAAAGAGGGAGAACTGGGGAGAAGAAAAATTACCCAGTATACCCGTTATGGAACGGTTTTATTGTCAATCATCCAATCGTTTTTTATCGCTTTATGGCTGGAAAATCCTCAGCATTTTATGGGAAGAGAAATCGTTGAATTCCCGGGCTTGGGGTTTCGTTTTCTGACGGTATTAACTCTGACGACAGGGACCGCTTTCATCATGTATCTGGGGGAGACGATCACGGAAATTGGTATCGGAAACGGGATTTCTCTTCTGATCACGGCGGGTATTATCTCGAGTGTTCCGTCAGCCCTTTATCAACTCTTTGTTTTAACGTCTCCTTTCGCTCCTCACAAAGCGCAGTTAAAATTACCGGCGGTCATACTGCTGATGGTGATGCTCATAGTAGTCGTCGTGGCGGTGGTTTTGATCACGCAGGGACAGCGGAAGATTCCCGTGCAGTACGCCAAGCGGGTTGTCGGCAGGAAAGTTTATGGAGGGCAGAGCACCTATATCCCCTTACGGGTGAATCAGCCGGGGGTGATCCCGATTATCTTCGCGCAATCGATTATTATGTTTCCGGCGACCATTGCCGGTTTCATTCCGAATGCCGCTGTTCAGCAATTCGCCGGATGGTTGACCAGCGGTCAGACGCTTTACACGATTTTATACGTTCTATTCATTGTTTTCTTTTCGTATTTTTACACGGCGATTACGTTTAATCCGGTGGATGTGGCGGATAATATGAAAAAATACGGAGGTTTTATCCCGGGGATTCGCCCCGGCAAACCGACGTCGGAGTATTTGGATTTCATTTTGACCCGGGTGACATTAGTAGGGGCTGTTTTTCTAGCGATTATCGCCATTTTTCCCGATCTGATAGGGGCATGGATGAGGGTCCCCTACGGGATCGCCAGCTTCTTCGGCGGTACCGGATTGTTGATTATCGTCGGCGTGATGCTGGATACGATGAAGCAAATTGAGTCTCAATTGATCATGAGACACTATGAAGGATTCATGAAGCACGGACGGCTCAAAGCAAGAAGATGAGACTTATTCTGTTGGGGCCGCCCGGAGCCGGAAAGGGGACAGCGGCTGAAATCCTGAAGAAAGAACTTGGGATTCTCCACATATCAACGGGGGATATGCTGCGGGAACAGGTGAAAGCGGGAAGCGCGCTGGGTCTGGAAGCCAAGAAGTACATGGATACCGGAAAATTAGTTCCGGATGACGTCGTGATTGGAATGGTCTCTGAAAAAGTCGAAGGATTAAAAGAGACAGAGAGTTTCGCTCTGGACGGTTTTCCCAGGACGAAAGTTCAGGCGCAAAGCTTAGATCAAATTTTAAAAGAACTGCGAAGGCCGATTGACCGTGTTCTCTATTTTGACACATCCACGCCGGTCATCATCAAACGGCTGAGCGGCCGGAGGGTTTGTAAGCAGTGCGGATTGAATTACCATATTCACAATATGCCGCCCAAGAAGCCAGGTGTCTGCGATCAATGCGGCGGCGCGCTGTATCAGCGGGCGGACGATTCGGAGGCGACGGTTCAGACGCGCCTGAATGCTTACCGGGAACAGACGGCAGAGTTGATTGATTATTATCAACTCAAAGGATCTCTTCGGAAAATACCGGGAGATTACCAGGCAAGACAGCTCTTTGAATATTTAAAAGATCTCTTTAGTAAAGAGGGATTGTCTTAAAGGGATGATTGAGCTTAAATCTCAGAGAGAGATAGAAATTATGTCTCGCGCTGGGAAAATCGCGGCTCTCCTGCTCAAGCATCTGGCGCAGGCGATCCGGACGGGGATCAGGACGATTGAATTGGATGAGATCGCTTATCAGTTCATCCGTTCCCGCGGTTGTGAGCCGGCCTTTAAGGAATATAAAGGATATCCCTGCACCATTTGCGCTTCCGTGAATGAGGAAGTGGTTCACGGCATCCCGGGGCAAAGGCGGCTGAAAGAGGGGGACATCATCAGTATCGACGTTGGGGTGAAGTTAGAAGGATACTACTCGGACACAGCCAGGACGTTCGCGGTAGGTAAGATCTCTGATGCGGCTGAGCGTTTGGTTCGAGTGACGGAAGAATCCCTCTACAAAGGGATTGATCGAGCGCGAAGCGGGAATCGGCTTTTTGATATCTCTCACGCGGTTCAACAGCACGTTGAAAAGGAAAGTTTTGGAGTGGTCCGGCAGTTTGTCGGGCATGGAATCGGGGCTCATTTGCATGAAGAGCCGCAGGTGCCGAATTTTGGTTCGCCGAACCTTGGACCGATTTTGAAAGAAGGAATGGTTTTGGCCATTGAACCGATGGTGACCGAAGGGGATTACGAAGTGGAGATCCTAGACGACGGCTGGACAGCGGTGACAAAAGACCGGAAGTTAGCCGCGCATTTTGAACATACGGTCGCGATCACGGCCGAAGGGCCGAGAATATTAACGGACGAACATGGCGCGTAGCGATTTGATCGAAGCTGACGGAACGGTTGTTGAAGCTTACCCGAATGCCCTCTTTCGCATTGAACTGGAAAATGGGCATCAGGTGAGGGCCCATGTGTCCGGGAAAATGAGGATGCATTTTATTCGGATTTTGCCGGGAGACAAAGTGAAAGTGGAACTTTCCCCCTACGATTTGACGAGGGGGAGAATTGTCTATAGAAGTAAATGACAGAAGGGAATTCTAATGAAAGTCAGAGCCTCGGTACGGAGAATTTGTGACAAGTGCAAAATCATCAAACGGAGCGGAATTATCCGTGTGATTTGCTCGAATCCAAAGCACAAACAAAAACAGGGGTAAACAAAGATAGGGAGAAGCATGCCAAGAATCGTTGGAGTTGACATACCCAGAGATAAACGAATTGAAATAGCTTTGCGCTACCTTTATGGCATTGGGCCGGTGACAGCCCGCCAGATCCTCCAAAAGGTTCAGGTCAGCGTTGACAAACGAGCCAAGGATTTGACGGATGAAGAAGTGGCGAAGATTACCTCAGTGATTCAACGGGAGTATAAGGTAGAAGGAGATTTGCGGCGCGATATCTCCAGCAATGTTAAACGGCTGATGGAAATTGGTTGCTGGCGCGGTCTGCGGCATAAAAAGGGACTGCCTGTCCGCGGGCAGAGAACGCGCACCAACGCCCGGACGCGTAAAGGGCCGCGCAAGACGGTTGGAGTCAAGAGAGCGGCTACTTTGAAAAAATCAAATGATCGTGGAAAGGGATAATCATGGCGATTAAAAAAGCGGCACGACAGGTCACCAAGGCCATTGCTCACGTGATGGCGTCGTTTAACAATACGATTGTCACTATCACCGATTTAAAAGGGGATACCCTTGTGTGGTCCAGCGCGGGAGGTTCCGGGTTTAAAGGGTCGCGCAAATCAACTCCTTTCGCGGCGCAGATCGCCGCGCAAATGGCGGCGAAAAAGGCGCTAGATTATGGCGTCAAGGAAGTAGAAGTTTTCGTCAAAGGGCCCGGCGCCGGGAGAGAGTCGGCCATTCGGGCTCTTCAGGCGGCGGGGCTGAATATCACGGCGATTAAAGATGTGACTCCTATTCCTCATAACGGCTGCCGTCCGAGAAAGCGAAGGAGGGTCTAATGGGACGCTACAGCGGTCCATCTTGCCGTCTTTGCCGAAGAGAACATCAGAAATTGTTCCTGAAGGGAACAAAGTGTACGACCGATAAGTGTCCTGTCTCCAGAAGAGAATACTCTCCGGGACAGCATGGGCAGTCCAGAAAGCAGAGAAAGCTCTCTGATTATGGATTGCAGCTTCGGGAAAAGCAGAAGCTCAAAAGGATGTATGGTCTTATGGAGCGCCAGTTCCATCTCTATTTCAAGCGCGCCGCCAAAGCGAAAGGAGTGACGGGAAACGTTCTGCTTCAATCTCTGGAGCGGCGGCTGGACAACGTGATTTACCGGACGGGATTCGCCGCCTCCAGGGCACATGCCAGACAGATGGTTCTCCATGGTTATGTCCGGGTGAATGGCGGAAGGGTCAACATTCCCTCTTATCCCGTGAAGGAGAATGACAAACTCGAAATCAAGGGGGAGGACAAAGTGTTAAAGCGAACGCGCGACACTTTTGAAACTGTCAAAGATCGTGGAATTCCTGCGTGGCTCACGGTGGAGCCGGTGAATTTGACAATCCAGGTCAATCGACTGCCGACACGGGAAGAGATCCAACTGCCCGTGCAGGAACAGTTGATTATTGAGTTGTATTCGAAGTAGAGATCTATTAAAGGAGGGTTAACGAATGGGTAGCTCCTGGAAAAACTTTGCAATGCCCAAACGAGTCGAGTGTGATGAAAAAACTCTCACACCCTTTTATGGGAAATTTATCGCGGAACCCTTTGAGCGCGGGTATGGAACCACGATCGCCAACGCGCTTCGCCGGGTGCTGCTTTCGTCCATCGAAGGAAGCGCCGTTACGGCGATTAAGGTCGATGGAGTTCTTCATGAATTTTCTTCCATACCGGGAGTGATTGAGGATGTCCCTGAAATGATCCTCAATATTAAGAAACTGGTGCTTCGTTCTCACGCGGAGGGCCCGAAGACCATCACGATCAAGGCAGACAAGAAAGGACCTGTTTTGGCGGAGGATATCACGACGGATGAGACCGTTGAGATCATCAATCCGGATCTGGTCATCTGCAATATCAGCAAGCCGGCAAAACTCCATATCGAAATGGAAGTCGGAAAAGGGAAAGGTTACCTTCCCGCGGAGAGAAATAAAAAGGAAGGTCAGTCTATCGGCGTGATTCCCATTGACTCGATTTTTTCTCCGGTGGCGCGGATTAACTACTGGGTGGAAAATACCCGTGTCGGGCAAATGACCGATTATGACAAAGTGATTCTTGAGATTTGGACCAACGGCGCGATTGACCCGAGAGACGCGTTGACCCGCGCGGCGGCCGTTCTTCAAAATCATTTGAACGTTTTTATCAGTCCGGACGGCGCTGTTGAAGAAGAGGAGATTCTGGAGACAACCCACGAGGATATGGAATTGTGGAATAAGTTAAAACAACCTGTTTCGGATCTGGAACTCTCGGTTCGCAGCACGAATTGCCTGAGGGAAGCCAATATCAGGACCATCGCCGATTTAGTGCAAAAAGGAGAGCCGGAAATGTTGAAATACCGGAACTTCGGCAAGAAGTCCCTGGCGGAAATTCATGTCATCCTTAAAACCATGGGGTTTTCCCTGGGGATGAATCTCGATAAATTCGTGAAGTTCAGGGAACAACAGAAAAATGAAATTGAGAGCAAAGCATGAGGCATCGAGTACAGCGTTCACGGCTCAACCGGCAAAATTCTCACCGTAAAGCGACGGTCAACAGCTTGGTAAGAAGCTTGGTCTTAAGGAACCGTATTCAGACGACGCTTCCGAAAGCTCAAGTGGCGGCGCGGAGAGCCGACCGCCTGATGACCTTTGGCAAACGGGGGGATGTGGCCGCTCAGCGGATGGCTTTTCAATCGCTTCAAAGCCGGGAATTAGTCCATCGGCTCATCCATGTGCTGGCCCCTCTTTTTAAGGAGAGAAAAGGGGGGTATACCCGGATCATTAAATTGATGCCTCGAAAAGGAGACGCCGCCCCCATGGCGTTGTTGGAATGGGTGGAGTTTCCTTTGGAAGAGGTAAAGAAAGCCCCTGAAGCCGTCGAAAAAGCCGGCGAAAAAGAAAAACAATCTGTGGAAGGCAAGCCCTCTTTTCTGAAGGGCTTAAAAAAGTTTTTACATCAACCGGGGCCCAAATGGGGGAAAGAGCGCCAAGACTCGCCAAACGTGTCCGTGATTTGAGTTCTTCCGCGACGCTTGAAATGACCGCCAGGGCCCGGCAATTGGCGGCCCAAGGCAAGTCGGTCGTTAATTTCGCGGCGGGAGAACTCGATTTCGACACGCCTGATTTCATTAAAAAAGCGGCCATTGCCGCTTTGAATCAGGGTTTTACTAAATACACCCCTGCCGCTGGAACCGCTGAGTTAAAAGAAGCTGTTTCCGAAAAGTTCCAAAGAGAAAATGGCCTCAGTTATTCCCCTAATCAGATCGTTGTCTCCTGCGGCGCCAAACATTCACTGTTTAACCTAATCCAAGTTCTCTGCGACGCCGGAGAGGAAGTTCTTTTTCCTTCTCCTTACTGGGTCAGTTATCCTGAAATGGTCCGTCTGGCTCAAGCCATTCCGGTCACGATTCCGACCTCCCCTGGGTCTCAGTACAAAATTACGGCGGATCAGCTTAGGGGAAAAATTACTCCCAAGGCACGTCTTCTATTACTGAATAGCCCTTCCAATCCGACAGGAACTGTTTATTCAAAGGAAGAGTTGCAGGCGATTGCTAGGGTCATTGTCGAGAAGGATCTGTTCTGTATCAGCGACGAAATCTATGAAAAAATTCTATACGATGGGGCCAGGCATTACTCGATCGCTTCCTTTGGAGAGGATATTTATTGCCGGACAGCGACAGTCAACGGGGTCTCAAAGAGTTTTTCAATGACCGGGTGGCGTATCGGCTACCTCGGCGCGCCGGAATGGGTCGTCAAAGCGGTGACTAATTATCAGAGCCACTCGACGTCCAATCCAACTTCCATCAGCCAGAAGGGGGCGTTAGCCGCCATTAAAGCGGATGAAAAGGAAGTTCTAAATATGCTGGCTCCCTTAGAGGAACGCCGCTCTCTGATGTTATCGGAACTTGGGACGATCAAGAGCATTCAATTTTTTCCTCCCATGGGAGCGTTTTATGTTTTCTGTAATATTTCAAAAACGGCGATGGATTCGGTGACTTTCGCGACGCGGCTTTTGGAAGAAACCGGAGTGGTCACGGTTCCCGGAGAGGCATTCGGCGACCGGTATGGCCTCCGGCTCAGCTTTGCCGCGTCCAAGAGCGACATCCAAGAGGGAATGAAACGCCTAAAAAAATTCGTGGAGGGGCTATGACGGTCAGCATCAAGCAGCTTGTCGAGGCGGCGGTCACTCAACGAGCGTCAGACTTACATCTATTAGCGGATTCTCCGCCAGTGGTTCGAATTGACGGGAACTTGTCACCGATGAAAGAGTTTGGCGTTTTTGACGCGGGTTTAACGGAGAATTTGATTTTTTCGGTGTTAACCGAGGAGCAGCAGCAGCAATTCAGGCGAGACTTGGAAATGGATCTCTCCTTCACCATCGAAGGGGATCACCGGATCCGCGCTAACATTCACCGCCAGCGGGGAATGACGGAAGCCGCGATGCGGCTGGTTTCGGTGAAAATCAGGACGTTTCAGGAATTGGAGCTTCCCGATGTTGTCACGGAACTAGCCAGGAAGACGAGCGGTTTAATTTTAGTCACGGGACCTACCGGTGTTGGGAAGACAACGACTCTTTCGGCAATGGTGGATTTGATTAACTCCGAGAGGGAGTGTCTCATCGTCACCATTGAAGATCCCATTGAGTATGTGCATCACAATAAGAAGAGCATTATCAAACAAAGAGAGATCTATTCGGATACCCGTTCTTTCGCGGAAGCCCTTCGACGGGCTCTCCGTCAAGATCCCAACGTGATCGTCGTCGGCGAGCTCAGGGATCTTGAAACCATCCAAACCGCTCTGACGGCCGCCGAAACAGGGCATTTGGTTCTGTCAACACTTCACACCCCCGACGCCTCCCAGACCATTGACCGTGTTGTGGATGTGTTCCCGCCGTACCAGCAGGAACAGATTCGGATTCAACTGGCCGGATGCCTGCAGGGGGTTATTTCTCAACAGCTCTTCAAGCGAGTCAGCGGGCCGGGACGGGTGGTGTCTACAGAAATCCTGATGACAAACCCGGCCGTCCGGAATATGATTCGCGAAGGGGCGACAGAACAGATTCCAAACGTGATTCAAACCGGCGGCGCCCAGAAGATGAAAAGCATGGATAAAAGTATCGCCGAACTCTTCCGGCGAGGAATCATCAGTAAAGAAGACGCGCAGAGCCGGATGAAAGAACCTGATCGGTTGATGACATTGTAGAGACAGCGGATATAGGAATAAGGAGATTTTAATGTCTTATAGAACTCATGTTACGCAGATCCCCCTCCTTTGTAAGGAGGGGTTAAGGGGAGGTGCGTAAGGTGAGTTATAGAATTACTCTCATTCCCGGAGACGGCACGGGTCCTGAGCTGGCTGAGGTGATGAAACAAATCATTCACGCGGCCGGCGTTTCCATTGTTTGGGAGGAAGTGGAAGCGGGGAGCGTGGCGCTGGCAAAATATGGCACGCCCCTGCCGGAAGAAGTTTTAGCGTCCGTTCGAAAGAACAAAGTCGCCATCAAGGGGCCGATTACGACGCCTGTCGGGACCGGTTTCCGATCGGTGAATGTGGCTCTTCGGCAGGAGCTGGGGTTGTATGCCTGCCTGAGGCCGTGCAAGTGGTATCCGGGAGTTCGTTCCCGCTATCAAAAAATTGATTTAGTGATTATCCGTGAGAACACCGAAGACCTCTACGCCGGGATTGAGTTTGCTCCAGGAACTGTGGAAGCAAAGGCGGTCATTGAGTTGGCGGCCAAGGTTAGAAAAAAACGGTTAGACCCAGAGTCCGCGATTAGTTTGAAACCGATTTCAAAAAACGCCACCGCGAAAATTGTCCGCTTCGCGTTTGAGTATGCCGTCAAATACCGCCGCAAGAAGGTAACGGCGGTGCATAAAGCGAACATCATGAAATTTACCGACGGGCTTTTTCTAGAAACGGCGAGAGAGATTGCCAAGGAGTACGAAGGCAAAGTCGAATTCGAAGACCGCATCGTGGATAATATGTGTATGCAGTTAGTTCAGACGCCGGAGCTTTATGACGTGCTGGTTCTCCCCAATCTCTACGGCGATATTCTCTCTGATCTTTGCGCTGGACTCATTGGAGGGCTTGGAATTGCTCCCGGTGCCAATATCGGGGACGGTTACGCTCTTTTTGAGCCGACCCACGGCTCCGCTCCCAAATACGCCGGAAAGAATAAGGTCAATCCGACGGCGATGATTCTTTCCGCCGTTTTGATGTTAGACTATCTGGGGGAGAAAAAAGCGGCGAAAAATTTAGAGAATGCGGTGGCGGAAGTCATCCAAGAGGGAAAATCAGTAACGTATGATCTCAAGGAGAACCGAAACGATCCCATGGCGGTTGGCACACGGGAAATGGGGAAAGCGATTATTGAAAAATTAATATAAATGTAGGGGCAACCCCCCGTGGTTGCCCTTTATCAGGGCGGGCACAGGGGCCCGCCCCTACAACAAGGGTCTAATATGAAAATTACCATCATCGGCGCAGGTCAAGTCGGGGCCACATTAGCTCAACGAGTTTTGGAAAATGATTTAGCGGATGTCGTCCTGGTGGACGTGGTCGAAGGAGTCCCACAGGGGAAAGCGCTCGATCTTGCGCAGGCGGCTCCCGTTACGGGGCATGACCGCAAAATCATCGGGACCAATCAATATCAGGAGACAAAAAATTCGGATGTGGTGGTCATTACCGCCGGCCTTGCCAGAAAACCGGGAATGACCCGCGAAGATCTGCTTGGGATGAACGCCAAAATCATCAGAGACGTGGTCGAGAATATCATGAAATTTTCTCCTTCGCCGATCATGATTGTCGTCACCAATCCGCTCGATATCATGACCTATTTGGCTTATAAAGCGAGCGGTCTTCCCGCGCAGCGAGTGGTCGGAATGGCGGGGGTTTTGGATTCTTCCCGGATGGCAACTTTCATTGCCCAGGCATTGGGGGTTTCCGTGTCAACCATTCAGGCGATGGTTTTGGGAAGTCACGGGGAGACCATGGTCCCACTCCCGCGATTCACGACGATTTCTGGAATACCGCTTCCTGAATTGATGAAACCGGATCAAATCGAGAAAATCGTCCAGCGGACCCGCGACGGCGGGGCGGAAATTGTGGCGCACTTAAAAACAGGAAGCGCGTTCTACGCCCCTTCCGCGTCGGTTCTTCAGATGGTCGCGGCAATCGTTCATGACAAAAAAACAGTGCTTCCCGTCTCCGCGTTTGTGCAAGGAGAGTACGGGCTTCGGGATCTTTTTATCGGCGTCCCCGCGAAGTTAGGGGGCAAGGGAGTGGAACAGGTCGTGGAACTTTCGCTCAATCAGGCGGAAAAAGAGGCGCTTCATCGTTCCGCCAAAGCAATCCAAGAGGGAATCGCCGGTTTGAGGTTATAATGTACGATATAGCCATTTTAGGCGCGGGTCCCGGAGGGTATGTCGCGGCGCTCCACGCCGCTAAAAAAGGGGCGAAGGTCGCCGTCGTCGAAGAGAAGAAACTAGGGGGCGTTTGTCTCCATACCGGCTGTATTCCTACCAAAGCTCTCATCACTGCCGCCCAGCGGCCGGATCGGCCGCTTGATTTTGCCGGCGTCACTTCTTGGAAAGACCAGCTTGTGGGACAGCTGGAAAAAGGGATTCAAGCGCTCTTCGATAAAAACAAGATAGAGCGGTTTCACGGCCGGGGGAAATTAGTTTCGCCCACCCGAATCGAGATAAAAAATTCTGATCAAATACCCTCTTTGATTGACGCGAAATCTTTGATCATCGCGACAGGAAGCTGTCCGCGTTCCTTAAAAGGGATTCCTTTTGACGGAGAGAAAGTTTTATCTAGTGATTCGCTTCTTGCTTTTGGAAAAATCCCAAAGGAACTTTTGATTCTTGGTGGGGGAGTCACCGGCTGTGAAATGGCCGGTCTGTATCAAATGCTGGGAAGCCAGGTGACGCTGATCGAAGCCCAGGAGCGGCTTCTGCCGGGATTTGATGAAGAAATAGCCAAGCGGCTTGGGGCTATTTTTACCCAGAAGGGAATCCGGATTTTTCTTAAAAATACCTTTGAGGAAGCGAAGAAAAACGATAAGGGAATCACGGCAGTTCTTTCAAGCGGGGAAAAAATCAGCGCGGAGGTTCTGTTGGTTTCAGTCGGGCGTGAATTCCAATCGCAGGATATTGGCATTGAAACGGTCGGGATCAAAACCGGCAAGGGGGCGATCAATGTTGACGCTTCGCTCCGGACCAATATCCCCTCTATTTACGCCATTGGCGATGTGACTGGAAGAAATCTGACGGCTCATGCCGCCAGTCATGACGGGATTGTGGCTGTGGAAAATATTTTGGGGAATAAGATGGAAGTGAGCCGATGGGTCCCGCGGGTTGTTTTTACCACTCCTGAAGCGGCTTCGGTCGGCGCCAATGAAGAAGAATTAAAGAAGAAAGGAATTTCTTATCAGGTCAAAAAAAGTTATTACGCAAGTTTAGGGAGGGCTCATATCCTTGGAGAACCGCAGGGCTGGCTGAAAATATTGGCCGAGGAAAAGAGCGGTAAACTTTTAGGCGTTCATGGAGTTGGGGCTCATATCAGCGAGCTGATCAGCGAAGGGACTCTCGCGTTGGAGATGGGGGCTAATTTGGATCAATTGAAGCGTGTGATTCATCCCCATCCGACGCTTTCTGAGATATGGACAGAAGCGGTTTGGAGTTAAATTCACCAAGGTTACCTACTTGGTTGCGCCGGCCTCTTTCTCACGGGCCGGGGGTCAACCGCGTCCGCGGTTTGATGAGCGATTTAAGTTTGCACACGGTCTGCGAGAGCGCCCGGTGTCCCAATCTTTCGGAATGTTTTTCGAAGGGAACCGCGACCTTCATGATCTTGGGGGATGTCTGCACCCGCCGCTGCGGTTTCTGCGCGATTGATCAGGGGAAACCACTGCCGGTGGATGAGGCGGAACCCGAACATGTGGCCCAAGCGGCTCTGGAAATGGGGCTCCGTCATGTGGTCATCACAGCGGTCGCCAGAGATGACCTTAAAGACGGCGGGGCCGGCCAGTTTGCTAAAGTGATTGAGGCGATCAGAAAAAAAGAGAAGGCAATTTTAATTGAAGTGCTCATTTCCGATCTCCGCGGAAATGAAGTTCATCTTGAAACGATTCTTGCGGCAGGCCCCGATATTTTGAACCATAATCTGGAGACGGTCGTCCGTCTGCATCCCTGGGTCAGGCCGCAGGCCAGGTATGAACGCTCGATCGAATTATTAAGACGGGCGAAAGAGAAAAAAGAGACAATGTGGACAAAAAGTGGTTTAATGTTAGGTCTTGGAGAAACTCCGGAGGAAGTGGTTGAGGTCTTAAAAGATTTAAGGGGAGCGGGATGTCAATTGCTTACTCTGGGGCAATATCTTCAGCCGGCCTCGGATCGTTTAAAAGTGGTCGAATTCATTCATCCGGATCAATTTAAGTGGTATGAAGAGAAAGCGTACGAAATGGGTTTTTCTTCCGTTGCCAGCGGGGCGTTCGTGAGAAGTTCGTATCACGCGGAAGAGAATTTCAGAAAATTTAATTAAGGAGTGAAATGATGCAAGAAGCAAATCGAATGAAACGTTTACCGGCGTATCTTTTTACGGTGGTGGACCAATTGAAAGAGGAAGTGCGCGCCAAAGGGATTGAGGTCATTGACCTTGGAATGGGCAATCCCGATCTTCCCGCTCCCGATGAAGTGGTGGAAGAACTCTGCCGCCAGGCAAAGGACCCTGAAAATCACCGGTATTCCCGTCCATCGGGGATGGTGGAGAAAAAATTAAAAGAAGCGATTGCCCAATGGTATTACCAGCGTTTTAAGGTTCAATTAGACCCCGGAACGGAAGTCCTTCCTTTAATCGGAGCCAAAGAAGGAGTCGCGCATCTTTCGCTCGCGTTCCTAAATCACGATGATATCGCTATTGTCCCCAATCCGACTTATCCGGTCCACTTCGACGGAGTCATTATGGCGGGAGGGATTTTATATAGTCTTCCGCTGACTGCGGAAAACCAGTTTATTCCTGATTTCAAAAGCGTGAATCCCGAAGTGACGAGGCGGGCGAAGCTTTTGTTCGTCAGCTATCCCCACAATCCGACGTCGCAGGTGGTGGACCGGAAATTTTATGAGGACCTGATTGATTGGGCCCGATCGAAAGAATTAATTTTAGCAAGCGATTTGGCTTACTCTGATATTGTTTTTGACGGTTACCAGGCTCCGAGCATCCTGCAGGTTCCCGGCGCGAAACAGGGAGGGGCGATCGAATTTCACACCTTGTCCAAGTCCTATAATATGGCGGGATGGAGAATCGGTTTTGCGGCCGGCAACAAAGAGATTCTAGCCAGCCTGGCGAAGACAAAGAGTTATATTGATTTCGGCATTTTCAGGCCGGTGCAGTGGGCTGCCATCAAAGCGCTCACCGGATCGCAGGAGTGCGTCAAGAGGAACGTTGAGATTTACCGGAAGAGAAGAGAGCTGTTTGTCGACGGGCTCAACGCCATTGGCTGGAAGATCCCCAAACCCAAAGCGACGTTTTATGTGTGGGCTAAAATTCCGGTTCAGTATAATACCTTGACCGCGTTAGAGTTCACCACACGGATGATAAAGGAAACGGGAGTCGCGGCTTCTCCGGGGACCGGGTTCGGAGAATACGGAGAAGGGTATGTCCGGTTCGCTCTGGTGGCCCCCGAAGAAAAATTAAAAATTGCCATCGGAAGAATCCAGAGGTTTCTGAATGTGGGGGATTAGCGACGATGAAATTCCGGATTTTGTTGATGTACATTTCGCCCCGTTCGGGTCATCACGCGGCCGCGCTGGCCATTGATAAAGCGCTTCACCAGATTGATCCTACGATCACAACTTCCCTTGTCAACTCTTTCCGGTACACCAATCCCATCTTAGAAAGAATCGTCTCCGAAACGTATCTCAAGGTGATTCAGACCACTCCGGAGGTATGGGATTTTCTCTATGACAATCCGACGCTGGTAAAAAACACGCAGACGTTTCGGAAATTGATTCACCGGTTTAATTCAAAGAAGCTTTCCAAACTGATCGAAGGATTCAAGCCGGACGCGGTGCTCTGCACGCAGGCGTTTCCCTGCGGCATGGTGGCGGATTATAAAAAGCGTCATCATTTAGATCTTCCCCTCATCGCGGTCTTGACCGACTACTGCCCTCATTCCTACTGGTTTTATGACAATGTTGACGCTTATATCGTGAGCTCCTTTATTGCTGTTGACCGGTTCAAGAAAAACGGGATTCCCACCGACCGAATTCATGAATTTGGAATCCCGATTGATCCTCATTTAACCCGCGTTCCTTCTCCTGAGACGGTGCGGGCCCGATGGGGGCTGGATCCGCGTCTGCCCATCATTCTTTTAATGGGGGGAAGTCAGGGATTGGGTCCCATCAAAAATGTGGTTCAAGAACTGGACCAGATTCCGGAACACTTTCAGATCGTCGTCATCTGCGGCAGTAACGGCGCTCTGCGGCGGTGGCTGGAGCGCCATCAGAAGAAAACCAGGAAAAAAATCGTCGTTCTGGGGTTTGCGAAAGAGATCAACGAATTAATGTCTGTCTCTTTGGCGCTGATCACAAAGCCGGGGGGATTGACCTCCGCGGAAGCCGTTGCCATGCATCTTCCGATGATCCTCATTAATCCGATTCCAGGGCAGGAAGCGCAGAACGCGCGGATTCTTTTAAACAAAAGGATCGCGATGCAGGCGGTGGATGGAAGAGAGACGGCTCTTTTAATCCAGAGGCTCTTGCGGGACCCGCAGTTAGTGGGCGATATGCGGGAGGCGACCCGGCAGATGGCTCGTCCTCACTCCGCCATTGAGACGGCCGCGTTAGCGCTTCGTCTGGCAAGAAGATAACGGAAAAAACAGTATGGATTCTTCTTTGGCTTTTCGTATCGCTTCTCAGGCGGCTTTGTTTCTTCCAAGAAGAGTGGTTTATTTCCTTGGAGAAAAAATGGGGATTGCTTACGCGATGAGTCAGGGCGAAGAGAAGAACGCGGTTAGGGAAAACCTTCGTCAAATTTTGGGCAGGGAAATCGCTCAAAAAGAATTAGAAGCAATGACCCCGCAGGTCTACGTCAATTTCGCCAAGTACCTGATTGATTTTTTCCGAGTTCCCAAAGTGAATCATTCTTTCATTGATCGGTATGTTTCCTTTGAGGGAATAGAAGAAGTGGACCGCGCGCTGGAGAAGAAAAAAGGATGTCTGCTTCTAACGGCGCATGTGGGGAGCTGGGAAGTGGGGGGGGCTATTTTGGCAACGCTAGGCCATCCGATGAAGGTGATCGCCCTATCCCACAAAAATCCTTGGATAGATCAATTCTTTCTGAAACAACGGCTCTCGAAGGGAATTCGCTCAATCCCGGTGCAGACGGCTCTAAAAGGGGCACTGGCGGGACTCAGACAGAACCATGTTGTGGCTATCCTAGGGGATAGGGATTACACACGCCAGGGAATTCCAGCGCGGTTTCTTGGAAAGACAGTCAGTTTCCCGAGAGGGACTGCTTATCTGGCGATCAGAACCGGCGCTCCGATCGTTCCCATCTTTGTCCTCAGGGAAAAAGGAGATTGTATTCGCGTCCTTTGTAAAAAACCGATTGAGAATTCTCATTTTGGCGACGGGAGCGATCAGGCGATTCAAGCCCTGACGCAGGAATGCGCGCGTGTCTTAGAGGAAGAGATCCGTCTTCATCCGACTCAATGGCTTGTTTTTCGGCGGTTTTGGGAACCGATCACTGAAACATGAAAATCTGCGTCCTGATACCCGCTTATAATGCCGCGAAAACCATCCATCCATTAGTCACCGGGATCCGGAAATATATTCCGGATGTTCTGGTGATTGACGACGGTTCTTGGGACAGAACCGCCCAATTGGCTGAATTGGCTCAGGCGCGGGTGATTTATGACCCCATCAACCACGGAAAGGGATTTGCTCTTCGGAAGGGATTTGAACAAATTCTGAAGGAAGGATACGACTCTGTTTTGACCATGGATGGGGATGGCCAGCATTCTCCCGATGAAATTCCTTTGTTCCTTGAAAAGGCCCGGAAAGAAAAAGCGGACCTCGTCATCGGCAATCGCCTAGAAAAGAAAGCGGCGATGCCGATGATTCGCTGGATAACCAATCACGCGATGTCCTTTTTAATCTCAAAACTCATTGGGCAGGAAATTCAGGATACCCAGTGCGGTTACCGGTTGATTCATCGAACTGTCCTTCAGAAAATGCAATTGAAGAGCATGCGGTATGAAGGAGAATCGGAATTGATTGTGCGGGCAGTCCGCTCCGGATTTAAAGTGGTTTCTGTCCCCATCCGTTCCATCTACAATGGTGAAACGAGCCAGATCAGGCCTTTCAGGGACGCCCTGCGTTTTATCCGTCTGCTGGCGAACCTTCATTGACGTAGTCCCTAGCGGAATGTTATAGTAAAATAAATATTTTCCCGTAGTCTTGCCACGGGGTTACCACATAAATCCCCTCTCCCCCTTTAGGGGGAGAGGGTTAGGGTGAGGGGGAATGGAAGCGATGCAAATCAACCCTCACCCCGGCCCTCTCCCTTAGAAAGGGAGAGGGGGTAAAGAAAGATACCACATGTCTAAAATTAGTGTGATCGGTGACGGCGGGTGGGGAACGGCGCTGGCGGTTCTGCTCGACGGCAAGGGGCATCAGGTGACTCTTTGGTCTGTCTCGCCTGAGTATGTCCAGTTGCTCTCTCAAAAAAGAGAAAACACCAAATTCCTTCCTGGAGTTTCGCTTTCCAAAACAATTCGGTTCACGGGAAACTTGAAAGAGGCAATAGAAGGAAAAGAATTTGTCATTCTGGCGGTCCCCTCAAAATTCATGCGGCAAGTGTTGGAAAAAATAATAGGAATTTCTTTGAAAGGAATCACCGTTGTCAGCGTTGCGAAAGGGATTGAACAGCGGACGCTTTTAAGAATGTCTGAAGTGATCGGGCAGGTGATTCACCCGGAAAAATGCGCGGTTTTGTCGGGGCCCACCATCGCTTACGAAGTAGCGGCCGGGCTTCCCGCCGCCGCTGTGATTGCCTCGTCATCGAAAGAGATCGCCGAAGAAGTTCAGAAAAACATGGGAACTCCAAAATTTCGTCTTTATACCAGCGCCGATGTCGCCGGAGTTGAATTAGGGGGAGCGTTGAAAAATGTCATCGCCATCGCCGCCGGTATTTCCGACGGGTTGGGATTTGGTTCCAACGCGAAGGCGGCGCTGTTGGCCAGAGGCCTTGGAGAAATTACTAAGCTGGGAGTTTTGGCCGGGGCCAAGCGGAAGACATTTTCCGGATTATCCGGTTTAGGGGACTTAGTAACGACCTGTTTGAGTGAGCGAAGCCGGAACCGGAGTTTTGGAGAAGCCATTGCCAAGGGAAAATCGGCGCAGGAGGTTTTAAAATCCACAGAAATGGTGGTGGAAGGGGTCGAGACCGTTCAATCGGCCCGCCAGCTCGCTCAAAAAGTCGGCGGCGATGTTCCCCTGATGGAAGAAGTCTACCAAATTATTTTTGAAGGAAAAGATCCAAGAAAGTCGGCCGATTTATTGATGAGCCGCCCGATGCGGGCGGAGTTTTAAATTTTTTTAAAACGGGGCGTGGCGCAGTTTGGCAGCGCGCTTGAATGGGGTTCAAGAGGTCGCTGGTTCGAATCCAGCCGCCCCGACCATAATACCGCTCGTAAAGGTCAACTTTAAAAACGCCTGTGGAAATAAGGAGTTACAGCGAGACTCCTTGATTTCACAGGCTTTTTTCGCTAGAATACATCTTCTATATGCCAAATCAGAAGAAAGTTTTCATCGGTGTTTTAGGCTGCGGCACGGTCGGATCAGGGGTAGTTCACGCTCTTCTGGCCCGCAAGGGGCTTCTGGCCAGGCGGTCAGGAGTGGAACTTGTTTTAAAACAAGTTGTTACAAAGAATCCCTCCGCGAAGCGCTCCTTTAAAATACCCCGTTCATTATTGAGTTCCTCGGTGGACAAGGTTTTGAACGATCCCAAGATTGACGTCGTGGTTGAACTGATCGGCGGGATTCATCCGGCGAAAGAGTATATCCTTAGGGCGCTCCGAAGCGGAAAGCACGTAGTGACTGCCAACAAGGCGCTCCTTGCCAAGGAAGGGGAAGCTTTATTTTCCGCGGCAAATAAAGCGGGGCGCGAACTTTATTTTGAAGCGAGTGTTGGCGGCGGGATTCCGATTGTGAAGGCGATCCGGGAGGGATTCATCGGCAATCATCTGGAAGCGATCTACGCCATCATCAATGGAACCTCCAATTATATTTTGACTCAGATGGCGCAGGAAGGATCTGAGTTTCGTGAAGCGCTCCTGGAAGCGCAGAAGAGAGGGTACGCGGAGCGGAATCCCTCTCTGGATATCAACGGGAATGACGCGGCGCATAAGCTGGCGATTCTTTGCTGGCTCGCTTTCGGACGACCGATCCCATTGAAGCAGATTTACACCGAGGGGATTTCCCGCGTTACGGCTAATGATCTCCGGTACGCGCGCTCGCTCGGTTATTCGGTGAAACTTCTAGCCATTGGCAAGCAGGAAAAAGGAAAAATTGAGGCGCGGGTTCACCCGACGTTAATTCCAGAAGAGCATCTATTGGCTTCCGTCAAAGGGGTCTATAACGCGATCTATCTTCGGGGGGATATGGTGGGGAAATCGCTTCTCTACGGCCGTGGCGCCGGTCAGATGCCGACGGCAAGCGCCGTCCTGTCGGATCTGATGGATCTCGCCAGAAACGTTGCTCATGGCGTCCCTCAGAGAATGTCAGCGTCGTTATCGAGCGCGGCTTCACTGGGCGTCAAGCCGATGAGCGAAGTCCGTTCGCGCTATTACATACGGATTCTCGCGGAAGATAAACCCGGGGTTCTCGCTCAAGTGGCGCGGATTTTAGGAAAACATCAAATCAGCATCGCCAGTGTCATTCAACAGGAGAAAATTCATTCTCACCTGCTTCCGGTGGTGATGATGACCCATCAAGCGGTGGAGAAGGAGACGCGGGGAGCGATCCGCCAGATTGACCAGTTAAAAAGTATCCGGGGGAAAAGTCTTGTGATCCGTGTTGAGGAGGCAGATCTGTGAGCGGGAATGGCTGGCAAGGGATCATGGCGCAGTACCGGGATTTTCTGCCGGTGAATAGCCACACGCCAATCGTCACGTTAAATGAAGGGAATACTCCTCTTCTTTTTTCCAAAGAACTCAGTAAAAGAATCGGCGCCGGCGCGGAGGTCTATTTAAAATACGAAGGGACTAACCCGACGGGGTCGTTTAAAGACCGCGGGATGACCCTGGCCGTTTCAAAAGCAAAAGAGATCGGCTCCAAGACCATCATCTGCGCTTCGACTGGAAATACTTCCGCCGCGGCCGCCGCTTATGGAGCGAGGGCCGGAATCAAATGCGTTGTCTTAATCCCTAAAGGGGCGATCGCGATGGGGAAACTCGCTCAAGCGTTGATCCATGGCGCCACGGTTTTAGCGGTTGATGGAAATTTTGACGAGGCGCTGGGAATTGTCCGAGAAATTACTCAACGGTATCCGATGACTTTGGTTAATTCCCTCAATCCGTTCCGGATTGAAGGACAGAAGACGGGAGCTTTTGAGATTTGCGATCAACTGGAGGAAGCGCCGGATTTCCATTTGATGCCGGTCGGAAACGCCGGCAACATCACCGCTTATTGGAAAGGGTATAAGGAATACCGGAAGCGCGGGAAAACTAGAAATCTTCCGCGCATGTTAGGATTTCAAGCGGCGGGAGCGGCGCCGATTGTTCTCGGGAAGCCGGTTGAGCATCCCCAAACGATTGCCACGGCGATTCGCATCGGCAATCCGGCCAGCTGGAAGGGGGCTCTCGCGGCTCGGGATGAGTCAGAGGGTTTGATTGACTCGGTGACCGACGCCGAAATTATCGCGGCGTATCGCTTGGTTGCCGAGACGGACGGTCTTTTCGTGGAGCCGGCGTCGGCCGCTTCGATTGCAGGATTGCTCAAATTAGCGCGCAAGAAATATTTTACGAAGAATTCAAGGGGACCGGCTCGAATCGTGTGCGTGCTGACAGGACACGGGTTAAAGGACCCCGACCGGGCGATCCAAACGATTCCAAAACCCAAAGTGATTCGGCCAAAGATGGAAGCAGTGTTGAAGGCGATTCAATGAAATATGTCATCATCGTCGGTGATGGAATGGCGGATTATCCCCTGCCGGAATTAGAAGAGAAAACGCCGCTGGAAGTGGCGAAAACTCCCAACATGGACTGGCTTGCATCAAAAGGGGAGGTTGGGATGGCCCGCACCATCCCTCCCAAAATGACGCCGGCCAGTGACGTTGGAAATCTCTCCATTCTCGGTTACGATCCTCGAGAGTATTACTGCGGGCGCGCTCCCTTAGAAGCGGCGAATATGGGAATTGAATTAGCGCCGGATGAAGTCGCTTTCCGGTGCAATTTGATTACTGCCGATAAAGATATTTTAGTGGACTACAGCGCCGGGCATATCTCAAGCCAGGAAGCGAGGGTTTTGATTAATTCGCTGAACGAAGAGATGGGAAGAGAAGGGATCCGTTTTTACGCGGGGGTCAGTTACCGGCATTTGTTGATCTTAAAAGCCACAAAATATTCGGCAAAGACATTGGCGGCGATCGAGTGTACTCCTCCTCATGACCTGACCGGAAAAAATTTCCGGAAATCACTCCCCAAAGAGGAAGGGGCGGATCTACTGATAGAATTGATGGAGCAGGGGAGAAAAGTTCTCAAGGATCACGAGATCAACCGGGTCCGGGTGGATCTCGGAGAAAACCCGGCGACGATGATCTGGTTATGGGGACAGGGACAGGCGCCGCGAATCCCCTCGTTTAAAGAAAAATATGGTTTAACCGGTGGGGTGATTTCAGCGGTTGATTTGATTAACGGAATCGGGCGGATCATCGGTTTTGAAGTGATTAAAGTTCCCGGCGCGACAGGGTATTACGACACTAACTATGAAGGGAAGGCGGAGTACGCGTTGGAGGCCTTAAAGACAAAAGACTTGGTTTTGGTTCATATCGAAGCGCCCGATGAAGCCGGCCATAACGGCGATCTGCGAGAAAAGATGTCCGCGATCGAAAAAATCGACCGGTTAGTGATCGGCAAAATCATGGAAGGATTGAAGGGGGTGGAGCACCGGATCCTGGTGATGCCGGATCATCCGACGGCGGTGGCGCAGAAGACTCATACGGCGGATGAAGTTCCTTTTGTCATCGCGGGAACGGGTATTGTCTCCAATGGAGCTACTGTTTACAGCGAGGCGGCGGGCAAAGCGACAGGTTTGGTTTTAGAAGAAGGTTATCGGGTGATGGATCGGTTGGTTTCATGAAGAACTTGATCGTCCAAAAATATGGCGGCAGTTCAGTAGCCAACCCGGAGAGAATCAAAAACGTCGCCAAGAGAGTGGCACGGTATAAAGAAAAGGGCCATTCGCTGGTGGTGGTTGTTTCCGCGTTAGGAGACACCACCGATGAACTGCTGGATCTCGCGGGTCAGATTACGGAAAATCCGCAGGATCGTGAGTTGGACATGCTTTTGGCGACGGGAGAACAGATTTCAGTGGCGCTGCTGGCGATGGCGATTCATTCACTAGGCCATGAGGCCATTTCTTTCACCGGCGCTCAAGTGGGGATCGTTACCGATGCTTCTCATACAAAGGCGCGAATTCTTGATATCAATTCCAAACGGATTGAGGAGGAATTGACCAAAGATAAAATTGTCATTGTGGCCGGGTTTCAAGGGGTCACAATGAATCAAGATATTACAACACTAGGGCGGGGGGGGTCTGATTTGACAGCCGTTGCTCTGGCGAAAGCGCTGAAAGCGGTGGTGTGCGAAATCTACACCGATGTGGACGGTGTTTACACAACGGATCCGCGGATTGTTCCAAACGCCCGGAAGCTGGAACGGATTAGTTATGAAGAAATGCTGGAGATGGCGTCGCTCGGCTCGCAGGTGATGCAGGCGCGGTCCATCGAGGTCGCCAAAAAATTCAACATCCCGATCCATGTCCGCTCCAGTTTTCATGACCGGGAGGGGACGATCATTTCAGAGGAGGTCAGTTCCATGGAAGAGGTATTGGTCAGCGGGGTAAGTTTGAACAAAAAAGAAGCCAAAGTGACTGTGTGCGATGTACCGGACAAGCCGGGCGTTGCCGCCAAAATTTTCGGCGATGTGGCCAAAGCGGACGTCAACGTGGACATGATTGTTCAAAACGTCAGCCGGACAGGCCACACGGATATTTCTTTCACCGTTGACGGCGCTGAACTTAAGAAAGCGATCAAGGCGGTCGAGAAAGTCGCGCGAGGAGTCAAGGCCGGACAGGTGATCAGCGATGAGGATATCGCTAAAGTTTCGATTGTCGGAGTCGGGATGAGAAGCCACACCGGCGTCGCGGCAAAAATGTTTGAGGTGCTGGCTTCAAAGAAGATCAATATCGAAATGATCTCGACTTCAGAGATCAAGATCTCTATCTTGATCCGCAAATCAAATGCCGAAGAGGCGGTCAGGGCATTGCATGACGCGTTTGAATTGGGGAAAAATAAGAAATGAAAATTGTATTGTACGACACCACCTTACGCGACGGTACCCAGGGCGAAGGGATCTCTCTCTCCGTCAACGATAAGCTTCGTCTTGCCCAGCGGATGGACGAATTTGGCCTCCACTATATTGAGGGGGGATGGCCAGGGTCTAACCCAAAAGACGCGGAGTTTTTCCAGAAAGCCAAAAAACTCAAATTCAAAAATGCCAAACTCGCCGCTTTTGGGAGTACCCGCCGGGCCGATCTTTCTGCTGGCGAAGACCCAAACTTAAAAGCGCTTCTGAAAGCCGAAACCAAAACCGTCACGATCTTTGGCAAAAGCTGGGACCTTCACGTTGAGGAAGTGTTCAATATTCCGTTAGAAAAGAATTTGGAGATGATCCGTGATTCGGTACAGTTTCTTAAAAAAAATGGACGTGAAGTCATTTATGACGCCGAGCATTTCTTCGATGGGTATCGTCATAACGCGGGATACGCGTTATCCACCTTGAAAGCGGCTCAAGAGGCGGGGGCCGACGTGATTTGCCTGTGCGACACTAACGGCGGAATGATCACTGGCTGGATCACTGAAATTGTCGCTGACGTCAAACGGCATATCTCTAAACCGCTGGGGATCCATGTCCACAACGATTCTGACATGGCGGTCGCCAATTCGATCGCGGCTGTCGAGGCCGGCTGTTCTCAAGTGCAGGGAACCATCAACGGCGTCGGAGAACGGTGCGGCAACGCGAATCTTGTTTCAATCATCGCCAATTTGAAATTAAAACTAGGGGTTGATTGTTTGCCGGATGAAAAATTAAAACAATTAACGGAACTCTCTTATTTTGTCAGCGAGATCTGTAATCTGCGCCATCCCAACAGTCTTCCGTATGTGGGAGGGAGCGCGTTTGCCCACAAGGGGGGAGTTCATATTGACGCGGTGAGAAAAAACCCACTGACATATGAACATATCCATCCCGATAGAGTTGGCAATACCCGCCGTGTTTTGATCTCGGAATTGGCTGGGCGGACCAGCATCACGCTCAAAGCGAAAGAATTGAGTCTTGATCTCCAGAAGAAAGACCCAAAGACGCAAAAGATCCTCAATCTGATCCAAAAGCTGGAGAACGAGGGTTACCAGTTTGAGGCGGCGGAGGCCTCTTTTGAGCTTTTGGTCCGCAAGGCGGTTAAAAAATATAAGCCATTTTTTGAATTAAAAGGATTCCGAGTGGTCATTGATCGCAGCGGCGGCGAATTAACTTGCGAGGCTTCTATCAAAATCAAAGTGGACGGGGTCGAAGAACATACCGCCGCCGAAGGAGACGGGCCGGTCAACGCCCTCGATAAAGCGCTCCGCAAAGCGCTGGAGCGATTTTATCCTAGTTTATCGAAGATGCACCTCACCGATTTCAAAGTCCGCGTGCTGGATGAGAAAGCCGGCACCGCCGCCAAAGTCCGGGTGCTTATTCAATCACAGGATGAAAAGGACGCCTGGGGAACCGTCGGCGTTTCCGAAAACGTCATCGAAGCGAGCTGGCAGGCGCTGGTGGACAGCGTGGAGTATAAACTGCTGAAGGATCAAGTGGGTTAATACAAGCGTAACTCAAACAATTACATAGTTTTATAGTTTTCATTGGTAAGGAGGAGCAGGTAATATGCTATACTTATCCAGCAATGGATGAAGGGGGGATAGGAAAAGGGGTTATTTTGTGCAATTAAGATTACGTTTGCTTGTCTTAGTGTCATTGGCCCTCTATGATGAGAAAGGTTAAGAAGCCATGGGGTTTTCTGTTTGCCTGACTCCTTTCTTTCGTTTGATCTGCTGGGCTGTTTCATTTTTACTTCCGTGGAACCATACCGTAGGGCCCGAAAACTTCCATCCTCGTTCGCTGGCATCTCCTTCCAAGATCACCTATCAAACGTTTAAGGTTCCTGTTTCATCCCTTGAGGAAGCGCCCCAAAGCGGTAAGGTCCCTTTACTTTCCCTTTTACTAATGGCGGTTGCTGGCATTGACATCGCGAATCTTGATTTTGATCTAACAACGGGAGAGAAACTCGGTATCGCAATGGCGTTCGGCGCGGGACTCTGGTCTTTGGGGACAGGGAGGGTCCAAAGAGATTCCGGAATCCAACGAAGGTTAACTTCCGGAGAGCTCGACCAGATCCTGACAGGCCCGGAGGGAAAGAAAACGAAGTTAGATCAACGGCTCAATCGCGACGGGGAGAGCTCCCTTGCGCACCCTCCCTCGTTAAGCCAAAAGGTAGAACCGAATGAACGGCAAGCGGAGGTGAAGGCCACTCTGTGGCTTCGCCCGATCTGGGAACAGGAGTTGGATGGGATCTGGCAAAGGAAGTCCTCCATGCCTCTCCAGGTCCGGATGGCGCTGACGAGCCACCTGATCGATCGCCTTTTGCAAGCTCTCTGCCAAATCGCGCGTCAGCGATTCGGAGAAAAAGCGGATGGGATCTCTCTGGTAGCCCACGGCAGTTACGCTCGGGAGGAGTATGTTCCCGGGTCCGATTTTGACGCTAAGTTTCTCTTGGAGGATCCTGAAGAACAGGCGCCTGTGAGAACTTTTTTAATCAATGTCACTCAGGATGTCTTTGATAAAGTCATCGAAGAGTTTCCTCCGCCGGAAGGAATAGATTGGGAGAGTCCCGAAAAAGATGAGCACGAGCTTGCCAATTCCGCCCTGGAATCACGCTTTGTCGCAGGAAATGAACAGATCTGGAACCAGTGGCGTTCTCAGATCCTCTCTGATTTGGGAAATCACTGGCAGGGATATGTGCGGGCCGCTCGGACTCGATGGAATGAGCGATATAACGAACAGGGACGGCTGGACGGCTTGCACGTCAAAGAACCGGATCTGAAGAAAGGTTTAGGCGGACTGCGGGATATGCAGGCGGTTTGGCGGGCAGTTTTGGCGATTGCGGCGGGAGAGGGAATGGAGCCACGGAAACTCACCCGCTTGTCACCGCTCTCGGAGGAGACGGTCTGGCAAGGTTGGCGGGGAAATCCTGTGATGGATCCGGAGACATTAGACCAGGCACAGGAGGCTTACCTTTTTCTTTTACGCATACGGTCTTTATTAAGACAGATGCGTCCGGAAAAGCCGACTCAACTGGCTGTTTCTCAGTATGCGGAGGTCGCGCTCCGGCTCGGTTATCCAGGACAGTCTGAAGAAAGGACGGAGGCGTTCCTGAAGGATTTAAGGGAGGCACAGGAAGTTCTTTTTCACTTCGTTTATAAGGCGCTTCGCCGGGTATCGGATCAATTGGATCCTCCACGGGTTATTTTTGATGAGGGGGGAGAGGGTCCTGGAGGAGGAATTGAAGAGGCGAAGCGTTCCGGGATCTTGTTTACTTTCGAGAAAGGATGGTACCACGTTCCATCAGACCATGCCGAGAAAGTTCTAGCGAGAAGAGGTGAAAAACCCGGGACAGCGGCCATTTCAGGGGGCATTTTCGATCTGCTGCGTTATTTAGCCAGTCATCACCCCATGGTGACCACAGGCCATTTACTCGACGAGATCGAAGAGTCGGCCTCGTTTATTTCACGCTTCGGCTGGCGGAGATTGAGTTTCCAATTCGGCCGTTATCTTGGTGTTTCAGAAGGGTCCTTGGCGTACGGAGTGGAACGGCTCCGTTTCCTGCGGATTTCAAAACAGGCGGGCGATTTTCTGGACCGGCTTCTTCCCGGTTTTGCTCAACTGACTCACCGGCGTCATCTGGATCCTCCGCATCGTTTCACGCTGGATGTCCATACCCTTCGGGATTTTAATTTGGGCGAAGCCCTGTTGTTTAATCACCCTGAAATAGCGGGGCAATTGAATAAAGAGGCGATATTATTACAGAGCGGGTTATCTCCGGCATTAAGTTATATAAAAGAAAAAAAACTGATGCGGGCCCTGCGGCTGGTCCTGTTGCTGCATGAATTCAAAACAGAATCCTGGATAAAGACTAGTTATCGCGTCAATCTGGCTTTGCTTTCTCTGGGGATTTTACCGTTTGGGCGCGAGGCAAGATTAGTGAACTGGGTCATTCAGAACCAAGGGAGTTTGCTCGATCGAATTCGAAGAGGGCTGACCCCGGTTGAAATGGCGGAGTATCTCTCTCAAGAACTCCACGGGGATCCGGCCCTCTTCAGTCTTCTGATTGCTTTCACTCTCATTGATCAAGCGGTGCTTCAACCCGAACACCTTCCCCAGCGTCTGCGCGATTTTAGGGCTGTTTTAAGTCTCCGGCCGAAAGAGTTGGAAGATTCCAGAATCGTTGAACAACGGATCAGAGAGGGGCAGAAAAGATTGCATCGGACGGAATCCTCAGGACTCCTTGCATTTGAAATAAGTAATGACCTGATATGGGTATCAGTGCCTTCCGGGAAAAGGATCAACCCGGATGAAATAGAAGAATTGACCATTTTCACAAAAATCGAGAAAGACCATCCTGGAATCCTGGCGGCGTTTTCGCTGGCACTTGCCGCCTCCGGGCTGGATATCGAAAGACATGTAGTGGACAGAATTGGCTCGGATCCAAACATGCTCATTTTCGATCGGTTTGTCGTGAGGGCCAAATGGAATCTTGATCGTTCCTGGTCAGAGTTAGGCAAAGAACTGGAAACAAGTATAGAAAGACTAATGAACGGTAAGGAATCGGCCGGTCAACTGCTGAAGCGGCTCAATCCGGTCGACAAGATCAGCAAAAGCGATCGCATTCGCCTGAAGCTGGCCCAGGGCCAATTCTCCCGCTCCGAAATGGATATTCCTCCAAAAATATCCATCAAACCTCTTCAGGTGAGGGGGAAAAAGATGAGCTGGTTGAGAGTCCAGATGGGTGATTCTCTGGGGTTGTTGTACGTTCTCTCCGATGTTTTGGCCGCGAGAGGGATCAACATTGAACGCTCCACGGGAGACAGTGAGGGGGATGACCCGGCGATCGGGAGCCGGGTGGAAAAGAATTTCTATTTAACCAAGGATGGAAGACCACTGGATCAATTTGTCTCGAAAGAATTGAAAGATACCCTTCATCATCTGCTGGATCCGACCCCCATCGAACGCCAAAACTATCCTTTTCTGGAGCCCTGGATGTGGCAGGTGCCGGAACAGGCCCCAGAGGAGTTTTTGCCCCAATCGAACCGGGACAGAAGGCCGGGGAATCCCCATTCGAAGAAGATCCCTCGCCCCGATTCCGAAGAGGCCGCGGGATGGATCGAAAAAACACCGGCCGGATGGGTACGTTTTTATGACTCAAGCGGACGCTTGCGGCGGGAGGAACACCCTGGAGATCATCAATTCCATATTTACTATTATCGTGCGGAAGAAGCGGAATCTTACGATCAATTTCCGATGGGTAGGGAAATTCCTTTTGCCTATGGCAGGTTTGACCTGGGGACAGATCGGTTGGTTGATATTTTGTTAAGATATCAGAAAGTTGTTGACGAAAGAAAAAGATTTCTAAGAACGAATGGAATAGATGCCGAATCTCTAAAGCGGAAATTGGCCGATTTGATTCAAGAAGGAAAATACAGGACAGTGGAATTACTCATTGCGCATCTGGAGACAGTAGTGAATGAGTATCAGAATGCGTTGGAGACGGGGAAGTTTCAATCATTTGCTGAATTTGTTGAAGAGATAGCGGGGAAGGGATTGCAGAGAGGGATATCAACCCATTTAATGGACATTTATCTGGATCAATATCAAGGGTGGATGCGGGGCAACACCCAGGAAAGGCCAAAGTTTACGTTATACCGAAACCAGATGAATGGCATGTATGCAGAGATCGCCAAATCTCGAGTGGGGGGAGAACCGCTCTTTTTATCCTTTGATATAGAACGTCTTCCGGTGATGGAGATTCTTCCGGCCAGCATTCAGATAGAAGTACAGCCACGTGAGAATATTCCTGTCTCTCTCAATGCGCTGACACCGGAGAGCAAAAGAGAAGCAGTGCTTCGTTTAGGAATTAACCCGGTGAATTATGGCTATCTGGACAACGAATGGCACTCTGCCAAAAGAGAGAGTGAAAGAGAATTAATGGGGGCTTTATAAAATACCCGCTTAGGGACTTTGAACAGTACAATGTTGTCCCCCTCTTCAATGCATCGCCCTAAAATTCGTTATTTTGTTGACTCACGGAACCGACTGAATGCTTGGCGGGTGGATTCTCGGGGACGAATGGTCGGTCCCAAGCGTGTCTATGAAGGAGGGTGGGGAATTACAGGGGATCAACATTTAACCTACCGCTTGAAGGAGAAGGGAATCCCCGTTCAGGAACAGGAAGTTAATTTTTCCGGCAGGTGGTCGTTGACACCAGACCACCAGCTTCGGTTGACATTAGATAGGAAAGAAACAGGCCGCGTCGGTGATGAATTGAGTTTAGCCGGGGCGATTGTCATTGCCGAGAAGGATGAAATCGGATTCGCCGTGACAACCAAGAATGAGGACGGCATTTCTAAGACGCGTGTATTACGACTCTCAGGAAAATGGCGGGCGGATGAGAAAAATCGCCTTCTCTTTGGGGTGGAGCGAGCCAATGGCAAACACGATCCGCTGGTTTTCCAAGGAGCTTGGGAGATCGGAAAATATCATGAAATCATCTACCGCTATGAAACACGGGAGGGTGTCAAGGGCAAAAGGGTTCAACAGAGTTTTGCTTTGCTGGGCCGATGGGAAATCACGGACCGCCGCCATTTGGTTTATCGTTTAGACAAAAGAGGGAAATCCATCCTGCAGTTTCGCGTTTCTATCGAAACTCCAACATTGCGGGCGAAGAAAGGCGAGATCCGGTTTCAACTGGGAGCCGGCAGGACTTTCTCCAGGAAAACCGATAGAGATCCAATTGTTCTCTTTGGTAAATGGAAACTGAGTCGTAATCTTTCAGTTGGTTTTGAAATCGAATATGAAAACGGCCGCCGGCAAACGATACAATTTGACACGGATTATCATTTGAATTCCGATAAGAGCGTGAGTTTTTCCTTAAAAGATACCGAAGGAGAAAAATTAGGCCTCGCCGTGACTTTTACCAAAGATTTGCTGGCCAAATCAGGGCAGGCTTTCTTACGCCTGCGGCGGCATGGCAAAGAGGCCGCAGTCGAAGGAGGAATCAGCATCCCGTTCTAAAAAATGGGGGCAGCCCCCATTTTTGGTAATTTGTCCAAGGATATGTTATGATTGAAGCAAGGAGAACAAAAAATGCACCGCCTGAAACAAGTAAAGGCGTACGATCTAACGAAGTTAGGCCGTTATCGGGGTAAGTGGGTTGCTCTCTCTCCTAAGAGGGGAAACGTGGTGGGGAGTGGTATCACACCAGGGCAGGCTGTTCGGCAGGCCCAAAAGCGAGGGGTGGAAAACCCTGTCCTCGTCGGTTCGCCAAAGAGTTCCGGCGCTTATATCTTGGCATGGCTCGGCTGAAGGTTTCTTATACACCTTGGCGCCTCAGAGCCACTCAAGAAATCATTTACAGACCCTCCCTAGTTGTTGAACTTCAAACACCTCAAATGCTATTGCGTATTCTTTCTATCGTGGATTCTGGCGCTGACTATTGTCTTTTCCCGGCTTCAGTTGGGACGTTTCTCGGTTTAGAAATTAGCAAAGGACATTTGCGCCAGTTTACAGGCGTTGGAGGAATAGAACAACCATCCTACTTTCATAAGGTAAGCCTTTCTATCTCTGATGGTCCTCAGTTTATAGATTCAGTTGGTTTTTCAGAAGGACTTGATTCCTTGGGATGCGGTATTTTGGGACAGGAAGGATTCTTCGACCGGTTTGAAGTTCGATTCAACCGCAAAGGGCGTTTCTTTACTCTGCATTGGTAAAAGTTATGACAGAATTGCCTAAAGTTTATTATCCTAACGAAGTCGAAGAAAAGTGGTACCGTATTTGGGAAGAACAAGGTTATTTCCACGCTAAGCAAAATCCTCAAAAGAAACCGTACAGCATTGTTATTCCACCCCCCAACGTCACCGGCATTCTCCACATGGGGCACGCGCTCAATAACACTATTCAGGATATTCTGATTCGCTGGAAGCGGATGCAGGGGTATGAAACCCTCTGGATGCCGGGGACCGATCACGCGGGGATCGCGACTCAAAATGTCGTTGAGAAAGCGCTCGCCAAAGAAGGAAAGCGCCGGCAAGATTTAGGACGTGAGGCGTTTGTCCAGCGGGTTTGGAAATGGAAAGAAGAATACGGTTCAACCATTATCCGCCAATTAAAACGGCTCGGGGCTTCCTGTGATTGGGAACGAACTCGTTTTACCATGGATGAAGGGCTCTCCCATGCGGTCCAAGAAGTCTTCATCCGTCTTTATCATAAAGGACTCATTTATCGCGGAAATTACATCATCAACTGGTGCCCTCGCTGCCAGACGGCCTTGAGCGATGAAGAGGCGGTGTATCAGGAGATAGAGGGGCGGTTGTACCACATAAAATATCCGCTGAAAGTGGAAAGTGGAAAGTGGGAAGTGGGAGAAAACTATGTTGTTGTTGCGACGACCCGCCCCGAGACTCTCTTAGGTGACGTCGCCGTTGCGGTGAATTCGAAAGATGAACGATTCCGGCATCTAAAGGGGGCGACCTTAATCCTCCCTATCTTGGGACGAGAATTGAAGGTTATCGAAGACGATTTCGTGGATCCCGCGTTTGGAACCGGGGCGGTGAAAGTCACGCCGGCGCACGATCCTAACGACTTTGCGATGGCGCAGCGGCATGGATTAGAACCGATCAATGTGATGCATCCCGATGGGCGAATGAATGAGAACGCCGGCTCTCGGTATAGCGGTAAAGATCGGTTTGAGTGCCGCAAAGAGATTGTGGAACAACTTGAACAAGAAGGATTGCTGGAAAAAATAGAAAAGCACCAGCATGCTGTTGGGCATTGTTATCGTTGCCATACTATTGTCGAACCACGCCTCTCACTTCAGTGGTTTGTCAGGATGAAACCACTCGCTCAACCGGCGATCCAGGTCGTTAAAAAAGGAAAACTAAAATTCTATCCGGAACGATGGACAAAGGTTTACCTGCAGTGGCTGGAAAATGTTCGCGACTGGTGCATCTCGCGGCAGATTTGGTGGGGGCATCGGATTCCTGTGTGGTATTGCAACGGGGACTGTCCCCCCGCCAGAGGCGGGCAGGCGAAGGGGACTGTCCCCGAAAGTGGAAAGTGGAAAATGTCCGCCGAAGGCGGATCCGCCTCCGGCGGAGAAAATGGGAAGGGCATCAACGTTCCCACGAAAGCAGGCGAGGTTCCTCAAAAGTGCAAAGATTGTGGGTCTGCGAACCTAGTTCAAGACGAGGATGTTCTCGACACCTGGTTCTCCTCGTGGCTCTGGCCGTTTTCGACG